>Ga0209697_10002268_pt1 | contig 28050 bp, 28 predicted proteins | sample AliMusrvi5mmetaG_FD_184115 | JGI IMG/M metagenome (GOLD analysis project Ga0209697, IMG submission 184115) | Freshwater lake bacterial and archeal communities from Alinen Mustajarvi, Finland, to study Microbial Dark Matter (Phase II) - Alinen... | ecosystem: Environmental > Aquatic > Freshwater... | reverse complement strand
AAATTGTGGGAAGTCCCGATCCTGGGTGCGTGCCGCCTCCGACCAGGTAACAGTGTTTCAACTCCTCAAACCGATTACGCGGGCGCAAGTAGAGCATCTGGTCCAACGTGTGTCCCAGATTGAAGGTGGCCCCCCGGTATACCCCGCGGCTTTCCCAGTCTTTCGGGGAGATGATACTTTCACCCATGATGTGCTTCGACAGGTCCTTCATGGAGGTCTTTTGTTCCAGCCGGGTGATGACGGCGTCCCGGTACTGCTTCACTTGGGCCTCATTCCAGTCGATGCTGGAAAACTGGTTGGCCACAGGAACAAGCACATAGAGCGCCGAATGGCCCTTCGGTGCGAGCTTCGGGTCTGTCACGCTGGCATTTCGCACATAGATCGACATGTCCTGTGATAGGCGCTTGTGTTTGGCTATGTCCTCGATGTTGGTGCGGTAGTTATCGGCGAACACGATATGGTGATGGGGCTCGTCATAAATTTTGTCCACCGCCAAATACAACATGAACGTGGAGCAGGAGAATTTCTTTTTCTGCAAGCGGTCGATGCTGTATTTTCGGATCACCCCGGGATCGAACAGTGTAGTCATGGCGTGGCCGAAATCGGCATTCAGAACGACCGCGTCGGCACGCACCTCGGTGCCGTCCTCCAGTACTACGCCCTTAGCCCGGCCGCCCTCAGTAATGACCTTACGGACGAGTTTTCCCAGTTCAGTCTTGCCGCCCAGTTCGCCAACAACCCGGTGCATGGCTTCCGAAATCTCGCTGAGACCGCCTTCGACGTGGTCAATACCGAAGTGGTGCTCGATGTAAGGGATGATGGTGAACGCCGCCGGACAGTCCCATGGCGACATGCCCAGGTACTTGGCCTGAAAGGTAAAGCACATCTTGAGGTACTCATCCTTGAAATAGCCGCCCAGGTTCTCAAACAGGGTCTTTCCCAGAGCCAGATGGGGCAGCGCTCTGAGCAGGGGTTTTGAAACCATGGATGTCCATGAGGAATAATCCTTCTGGAGGCAGGGATACATCTTCTCGAAACGCACGCCTTCGCGCTCCATAAACCGGTTCAAGGCACCCTCGTTGCCTGGAAAGTTCCTCCTGATCTGGGCATCCATACGGTCGTTATCCGGGGTGATGTCCATCACTTTTCCGTCGGGGAAGCTGAGCCGGTACATCGGATCCAGGGGGGAGACCTTGCAATAATCATCCAAGCGGCGACCGGTGGCTTCGAACATTTCGCGGAGGACGGGGGTCATCATCAGGAACGTCGGACCGGTATCGAAAACATACTCGTTCTTCTTACCCAAATACAAGGGAGCGTTGCGCCCGCCAACCTGGTGTTCCTTCTCATAGATCGTGACGTCAAAACCCGACGCGCAAAGCAGCATGGCCGCCGTCAGTCCACCCGGTCCAGCACCCACGACTACGACCTTCTTTCCGTTCTTCCGGATTTCCGCCTCGGTCCGTTTGCTCATATTTGACAAGCTGCAATAATCACGCCGGTAATTCAAGTGAGAAGGTATTGCTCCGGCCTTTCGAGAATCGACTCTCTACGTCCCCCTTTGATTCTCACCGCCCGTAAAGGCCCGAGGGAAAGTCCCGTAGGTTCAGAGAGGGCTGACCTCGATCCCTCCCGCATCTCTACAAATAAGACCAATATTTTATTGTTTAGTGGTCACATTTATGATCAAATATGGTCATGAAATTGATTACAATCCCATTTACTGAAGCGAAAGCGCATCTTTCGCGATACGGACGTCTAGCAGAGGGGGGGCAAACGACCCTTGTGCTCAAGCACCATCGCTCGGCGTTTCAGATCACCCCGGTTGCACTAACCCGCAAACTGCGAAAGAAAACACCAGGGTTGGCGCGCGGACAAATCCACTTAGCTCCTGATTTCGATGTCACACCGGAGGAAGTGCTCCGAGCCTTCGAGGGGGTGACGTGAACGCATTGCTTGACACGAGTGTGCTGCTGTGGTGGTTGGGCGACCCTGCGCGAATCAATCGCGAGTTGCTCGATGAACTCAAGGCCGAGGAGTCCGTGGTGTGGTTTAGTCAGATGTCGCTCCTGGAGATTCAAATTAAGGTTGGCCTCGGGAAATTACAGATGGATTTTCCTGTAAACCACATTCCGAGTTTGGCGGACAGATCCGGGCTCAGCGCACTTCCATTGAACAATGCAGCGATCTTCATGTTGCCGAAACTGCCGGATTTGCATCGTGACCCATTTGACCGTCTATTGATCTGCGAGGCGATTCAACAGGGCTGCCCGCTGGTCACCCCTGATCAGATTATTTGCCGCTATCCAGTGAAAGTCCTGTGGGACTGACAAACACGTATAGGATGGACCGAGGGACAGGCAGCCTGTTCGCAAGAAGGCGGGGAACATTCAATTCCCAGTGCGATCTATGCCGCCCCTACCGCCCGGCCCTTGGCCGTCAAACGGGAAGAGATAAAAGACGTATTTCATCTCTCCTTCGGACTGCGGCGCGGCGCAAGCGCCGGCCCTACATTTGTTCGACAGGCTGCTGGCAACCCTTCTATGACGGCTGTCAAGTGGTTCGACTCAATTACCACCTCCTTTTTATCTTCCTGAAAAAGTGCAATTAATTGCACTTTTGGAGGCTGAAAATCTCATACAAAAGCTTATGGGTATTGGATTTTATGAGTTAGCGCAGGTGCTCACGCGGATGGTATTTCTGGTGCTACTGGTGTCCCTACTACGCCTACTCCTTTACCGGCCTTATTTGCCAAGAAAGGAGCATTGCCGACGATTGAGGCGCCCACGGTCTCCATTGCTCCATATAACCCGTGGGAAGGGGTTATGAAGGGAAACGGGCTGGGGTCATTTCCGCTGAAAAAGCCATTCGTAGATGGCAGAGGCAAAGCACCATTGGGTCAGTCCAGCGATTGTCGCAAAGACCACCATAAATACGGCGGGGATGAATGCCAGCCAGTAATTGCCGACAAGGAACCCGATACCGCTCACGATATACATAACCCCGCCGATGGCACAGCCGAACCTTCTCGGGGAGCCGTGCGTTGGTATTGGTGGCGTGTGGAACAGGTGTCGCAGAGTAGCATTGTAAAGGCGGTCATAGATACTGCGGGCGGTCATTCCTCCCGTTAGCGTCAGGATGCCGAGGGCAATAAAGAACCATCCGCTTCCCAGCCACAATCCCGTAATGCCCGTGATCACGCAGGGACAGAGGAAACCGCCGATGGGCAGGATACCCTGCAACCAGATGCCCATTGTCCCAAAAACGGCACAACTTAAAGGCGTCCACCGTGCCAGGGTACCGAGTTGCTGAACACCCTCGATGTCCTTCTGGCAAAACCCCTGCATCAACAACAACTTTCGTGTGCTACTTTTCATCTCATCGTCTTATTTGGATATATTGGGATATTACTCTATATCCGCGCCTGTCGTAGTGACCGTCAGTTTTCCGTGTTTGACACCCCTGGCAGCGATAAGTTGATCAGCCACCTTCCTCACCACGCCTGACTTACCCCTCACCGCCAAGACCTCCATGCAGTTGTGGTGATCAAGATGGACATGCAGAGTGGAGAGGATCACTTCCTGGTGGTCGTGTTGGATGTCGGTCAGAAGTGCCTGAACGTTCCGCTTGTGATGGTCGTATACCAGGGTAATGGTGCCCGCGATCTCATGATTCCCTTCCTCGCCAAGGTGTTCAACCAAATGATCACTGACCATGTCGGCCACTGCTTGAGACCGGTTGACATACCCCTTTGATTTCACCATCAGGTCGAGCTTGCGCACCAGCCCCGCAGGCATGGACAGGCTGAATCGGCTTACCTTCTCTTTTTTCATAATCCTCCTTGTTCAATATTTTTTCCGATCATAAAGCCCACCTCATTTTGGAGCAATACTTGACATCACTCAATAAATGGTGTTACCTTTTTTATTTATGGTAACACTATTTGAGAAGTTTATGACATTTTGTTGTTTTTCTTTGCGAGCGATACGCCCGTATACGAATGCCCGAAGGGACTCGTTCGAGGGCTTCACATTGGTGGAACTGCTTGTTGTCATAAGTATCATTATGCTCCTCGGGGCACTTCTGGCACCAGCGTTATCCCGCGCCAGAGCCATGGCGCAACGGACCAAATGCATGAGCAATCTGCGCCAAATCGGAATGGCCACACAACTGTATGTCAACGATTATGGTGCCTATCCGTCGGCTTGGCAAAGCAGCACAAGCCGGTGGATGGACCTCATCAAGCCGTATTTGGAAAAGAAGTCCTATGTCTATCGGTGTCCCAGCGATCCTGTTCAAGCCACTTTGCCATGGGATCCGGATATCACCATGAGCTATGGAATGAATTGCTTCAATTTCGGCGGAAATGACCATTGTTTCTGGTATGGCGTCGGCGATAACAACGTGGCAAGCCCGAGCGGCACGATCCTTTTCGCCGACTGTGATCCGGGACTGTATTACTGCGGCGGTGGTGGCGTCTTCCATGACCCCGTAAACCATGTGGCCTACCGCCATGCGGGCGTCACTTTCTGCGCCGCTTTCTGCGATGGACACGTTGATGCATTAAAAATAACAACGCAGGCGAATTGGGATGCCTCAAAATAAGGGGGATACGAGATGAATCAGGAAAGACTGTTTAATAAAGCGGTGTTGGCAATGGGGCTTGTCATGGTGACGGGAATGGCTAACGCCGGTTATGTCCAGTATGGGGCGGGAATGCAGGCCATCATCACGGGGGCGGTGGAGAATGCGGCGCTTAACGTTCAAACAACTAACACCTGGCGCAATACAGCAACCGCCCTGCCTTATACGACTCAAGCCAGTTTTGCCTTACCTCTATGTGATTCCTTTGTCAATTCACGGCTTGTCATGACCGTCTGGGGAGCAACCCGCGATTATCGTTATGCCCTCACGGTCTGTGTGAACGGCATAACGAATTCTGCCACACCCATGATCATTGGCGGAACGGGCGACTCCAATTCAGTCTTTGTGGCCTCAAATGCCTGCGCCTATGGGACTGGTTCCGGCGTTTGGCTGGTGACTGTGCCCATACCGACCAATACTTTATACACCAACGGAACCCCTAATAATGTCTCTGTAACGTCCGCCTATGGTGACGGACCGTCGTACGATGATGGGCGCATCATCCATCTGACATTGATGACTGTTTATCAGAAGGCGTCATTGTTCAACCAGTTTTCCTACGTCATCGCGGAAGGTTCCGGCGACATCTACAAGAGCCAGTCCGGTGCGACGAATAGCGTGTCAGCCGCATTGGGTGCCCTCGACATCGGTGATTCGCTCTCCGCAAGGCTTTACGCCCTCTACACATATGGCGATTCCAATCAGAATGACCGGCTCTATTTCAATGGCATACAGAACGGCACAGACGACGTGGCGAACAAACAGAACAACTTTACTGCCCTGACCTATGTTCCGGATCTTGTTTCGTTCAATGTGACCAATCTGCTTCCCACCAATGTCGTCAGGTTCAGTGTCTCGACGAACGAAATTTCCGGAACCTGCGAGACATCCCTCCGCCCGCAAGCAGTGGCTTTAGGAATTACGAGGGAACCCGTGTTCACCGTCCGGAATTTCTGCATATCGGAATCCGGCGCGGCAACCTTCGATTGGATCGCAACAACGGCACGAACCTATTCGGTTCAGTCATCCACCAATCTTCTCTATACGAATGGATGGAACAATCTGCAAGGATATGCGGATATCCCCGGCACAAATGGTCTTATGCATATCCTGGCCACGGCCACTAACACCGGAACGGTATTCTTCCGTCTGCTGAAGCAATGATTCCCTCACATCACATAAAAACCTGCCTGCTAACTCTCCTGCTCGGCTTGACGTCGAGTCTGATGTCCTGCCGCCCGAATCAGGAACAAGCCGCGGGGCTTCCTCAAACTCCGGGGATACAGGATATGACTTCACGGATGGTCTACATCACGAAATCCCCCTCGAACATTCTCAGTCTCTGCGCATCGGCAACGGACACCATCATTGCGATGGGAGAGCGTTCACGTCTGACCGCCATTGACGAATACGGGCGCGTCGTGCCTCAAACAGAAGGGATTCCAGTTATAGGACGGGGAAGCGCCATTTCTTCAGAGGAAGTGATCGCCCGACACATCGACCTCGCCTTCATTTGGTGGTATCAGGACGATGTGGCCCGACAACTTGCGGGACTGGGTGTGCCGGTAGTGCGTTTGCGCAGTGGGCGTGCCTCTGAAGTGCCAGGCATGATCCGCCTGATAGGCGACTGCCTCACTAACCGCGAGGCGGCGGACCAAATCGCAAAACCCGTCGAGGCTTTCCTACAAGTTCCCCTCAAGACGCCCATTTCCGTGCCGCGTGTCTATCTGGAGCTCTATGCTCCTTTCAAAACCTCCGGGGCGGAAACCTATGCTAACGACTTGATTGAGATGGCGGGCGGGTCCAACGTTGCTGCGGGGACAACCGGAAATGTCCTGCTTTCACCGGAACTGCTCATTCAATCCAATCCGGAAATAATCCTGTTTCTCAACCAGCCTCACGCCAGTTCAACGATTGAACAAAGGGGTGGTCTTGATGCCCTTTTGGCAATTCAGTCAAAGCGAGTCTATCCCATCAACCGATATTGGCTTGTTGCCGGATCGGGAATGCCCCAAGCCGTCGAACAACTTAGAATGATTCTGCAATCAACCAACCAAACAGGAGGCATCAATCATGGCGTTCCACAAGGTCACCTATAACGAGAAATACCGTTTTGCCACATTGCACAACCAGGGCTGCACTTTCCAATGCCAAGTTTGCAGTTATAAACTCCGCAGCGGTGCCGACGGCACACCCGGACTCGGCTTCCCCGCACCTGAACAGTTTCTCAGTCTTGATGAACTAAAACAGGCTCTGCGATCCGTCCCTCTGGATAAGGTATTTTTCATGGGAGGCGAACCCACGGTCGCCCGGGAACTCCCGACGATGTTGGACTTCGTCCGGAATGAACTTGGGGTTAAAACCTATCTGGGCCACACCAACGGAAGCAAACTGCCGCTCCCGAACCTTAACGGTGCCAATGTGGGGTTGAAAGCCTGGGACGAAAAAGTGCATCGTCATTATACGGGGCAGCCCAAGCAACGCATTTTCGACAATTTCACCGCTGCCTTTGCCGCAGGGTTGGAGTTGAAGGCAAATGTGGTCTATGTGCCGGGGTTGGTGGATGTTGATCAAGTGGAAGCCATTGCCGCATGGATCGCTACTCTTAGTCATGATATTCGATTCCATATCATGGGTTACATCCCCGTGCCGGGACAGCCTTATCCCCGTCCCACCACTGAACAAATGAGGACTGCCGAAGAAGTCTGCCGCAAGCACCTTCACCATGTTGCCAGCTCACATTTGACAAGTTTAGAGGCAACCGACTTGTCTGCCCGTGATGACCGCTTCGTCGTCACTCGTATTGCGTAGGAGTGTCCACATGCCTGGCACACCTTTCCTGAAACCCAGCCTGGTTATGATGATACTGGCCGTCCTATTGCTGGCAGTCTTCATGATCAGCCTGATTACAGGAAGCATTGCCATCCCGCTTCAAGAAGTCGGCGGTCGGATCGTGAAGGGCGTCACCCATTGGCAGTGCGATGACTCAACTGATCGGATCCTCTGGCTGACCCGACTCCCCCGGATCATGCTGGCGCTGCTCGTGGGTGCCACCATGGGAATGACGGGACTGGCCTCACAAACATTGTTCAGGAACCCGCTGGCCAGCCCCTACATCATTGGCGTTTCCAATGGAGCCGCTGTGGGGGCAGTTGTTGGGTTGCTGGCGTCGTCGTTCATTCCCTATACCCTTGTGCCTGTGCTCAGCGTTTGCTCAGGGTTGACGGTGTCGCTCCTTGTTTTTCTCCTGGCCCAGCGAGGTGGGCACTTTGGACAGTCGCTGTTGCTCGCAGGAATGGCGATTGGCGCGTTTTGCTCTTCACTGACCGCGGGGGCCTTGTATGTGGCGGGAGAGCGGCTCCAAACCCTGGTGTTCTGGTTGATGGGCGGCGTGTGGCAGGCAACCTGGCGCGATGTTTTAGTGATGCTCCCCCTGTGCGGGATCTGCCTCATCTCCCTTTCCATTCTGGCTCCGGCCATGAACGTATCCCTGACTGGCGACCGAACCGCCCGCGATCTAGGAGTGAATGTCGTTCGCCTGCAAAGGCAGTTGCTGGTGCTGATCGCGGTGGCCACTTCGGTGTCTGTCAGTCTTACCGGTGTGATCGGCTTTATTGGGCTTGTCGTGCCACATCTGTTGCGACTGGCTATGGGGGCAGACCATCGGCACCTCATGCCCGCCACCGCGCTGGGAGGTGCCGTGTTATTGCTGGGTGCCGATACGCTGGCACGAACGCTTGTTGCGCCTGCGGAAATTCCCGTTGGCATACTCACCGCTCTAGTCGGGGCACCCGTCTTTTTGTGGATCCTTTTACGCCATGGGGCCGGAAGGGCTGGGGAATGAATCTGACCGCAAAAGACATCTCCTATGCCTATCACCCGGATCGCCCCATTCTCAAAGAGGTATCACTCATGGTCCCGGCAGGTATTGTGACAGCGTTATTCGGTCCGAACGGGTGCGGCAAAAGCACTTTGCTGAAATGCCTGAATGGTTCCCTAAGACCCGGCAGCGGCCGTGTCACGCTTGATGATCAACCCGTGAATGACATGTCATCGGCGGAGGTGGCGCGACACGTCGCCGTGGTTCCCCAGGACATGCCCCATAATATTCCATTCACGGTGCGCCAGATGGTCATGCTAGGCCGATATGCCCATGGGCAACTGGAGAGGGAATCAGCCGAGGACTGCCGGATTGTTGAATCCGCTTTGTCTCGCATTGACGCCATTCCCCTGGCCAACCGCTTTTTCAGTCAACTCAGTGGTGGAGAGCGCCAGCGCGTAGCGATTGCCATGGCATTGGTACAACAAGGAAAAGTCCTTCTTTTAGATGAACCCGCCTCTCATTTGGACATCTCACACCAACTTGAATTCTATCGACTGGTTCGCCAGTTGGCGTCAGAGGGACAGGCAGTGTTAATGGTTTGCCACGACATTCTACTGGCTCCGCTATTCACGGATATATGCATCCTAATGAAGGAGGGATCAATTCTGGAATCCGGAAAGGCTGAAGATGTTCTTAACCCGCTCAACCTGTATCATGCCTACGGTTGCCATGCCCAGATTCTTTGGACTCAAGACTTGTCTGTTCAAGCTCGATTTGGCGGCAGGCAAACAGGCTGATCTAATGCATGTTATTTTATTGCATTGCGTCTATGAAAAGAGAGGTGTCATTTTGTTATTCGCAAGAAAAGCAGCAACATTTCAGGGTCCGATCACCGGCGGTTCTTGTGTTCGAGAGGAACGGTTAGTTCGCATGACACCAAGGCCATTCCTACACGTTCCTTGCTAAATGCGACCGGTGGATAGGTCCCCACGGGGTATAAGGAGCATTTACCGGCCAATCGGCTACTGTTTTTTCTAACCGTGGGTGGGGCACTTCTTCAGAGAAAACCCTTGAAGTCAAAAGCGGTTTTCCTCAGGCGTTTGACGAGGCGGCGGCCTTCCCCACGTGTTATAAGGAGCATTACCGACCGTTGACTGTCTTGCCGCAACGGTATTGCAAGCGCTCCTCGCCAAAATGTCCTACGAAGCCCGAATGGCGCCAGTCAATGGTACGCGGTGAATGGCTGTGAAGGCGGCAAGAGCCGGGAAAGCAGTCGAATTTCCAGCCAGAAAGATTTCAGACAAAATGAACAGAATTTACCGAATGGTAGTAAAGATCTCCCCACCCCATTCAAATCATTTTGTTCATTCTGTAAAAAAATCCCTCGCCCCCCGTGTATTCGGCAAGGTATTTACTCAGCGAATTGGATATCTGCTCATTTCTTCTTGGTGGAGGGCATAGCCCAAGCAGGCCATTTCAACACGATGCCGCGCAAGTGCTCGATCGCCTCCAGGACACCTTGTTTTGAGGCACCGGTCAACGATCCCTTTCGTTTGCGGTCAGGCAACGCGGCGAGGCGATAGAGGGCGGTGGGTTCCAGCCCCGAAAAAACGAAAGCGCTTTCGTTTTTTCCAGCGAACCGTGCCACGCTCATGTAATTCTGCGCCGTCTTGATCGAGTAATGCACATGCCCTTTCAGCCAGCGCTGCCAAGCGGTCCTGTCCGGGGTCTTGTCGAGCGCCTCTTTGGCGGCGATCAGCTCGACGCCAATCCCAGCCACAATCCGCCCCATTTCCTCCCGCGCCTGCCCTACATTTTTTCGACAGGCTGCCGGCCGCCCTTGTGTCATGTCCGTGGCTCACACCACTTCTTCATACTTGCGCTCGATCTTATCGAGACAGCAATGCATGTCGAAATCCTGGATGCGAATCAACGCCTGGTGCCGAAGCCGCTTCATCAAGCCAGGATCATCAAGCAGGCGCAGGGTAAGGCGCGCCATCGCCTCCACATCGCCGGGAGCAAATAGCAGGGCCTCTTTTTCGTGGGTCAGGATTTCGCCCTGACCATCCGCCGTGGACGCCACACAGGCGTTACCCACTGCCATGCCTTCAAACAACGTGCTGGGCGTTCCCTCCTGATGACTCGGGAACAGTTGGATATCAAAACATTGAATGACCTTTACCACGTCATTCCGGTAGCCAAGGAAAGTAATGCGGTCCGCCAGCCCGTTCTCTTTCACCCAATCACGCAACACGTCTTCGTATCGACCATTCCCGAGCACCCACAGATAGACATCGGTTCGCTTTTTCAACATCCCTTGCAAAGCCTTGAAGGCATCCAGATGTCCCTTATGGCTTTCTAGTCGGCCCACCACACCCAGAATTTTGTCAGCAGGCTTTCGCCCCTGTTCGGCGCGGAAGGATTGAATCCATCCCGGCTCGACCTTCTTAATCTGATCGAGAGGGATTCCACTATAAAGCGTCTCCACAATGGCTGCGGGAATATGCCGTTTTACCACGGTAAAAGTACGGGTGGATTCCGAGACGGCATACGCATAACGGGTGAAATGACCCAACACCCACTCAATCGGGCGCTGAAAGACCGGGACTGTCCCGTAATTGCAGTGTTCATGAACAATCACCGGCTTACGCAGCAGAAGCCCGGCAATCCGGCCCCAGGTAGAGGCGCCATAGCCATGCACATGAAGAATGTCCACATCTGCCCGCCGCATCAGCCCGATGAGCTTGAACAGATTTCGGGGGTCCATTTTGCCATACCCAAGGTAAAGCGGCTCAATACCTGCCGCCTTCAGCCGACGGTCAGCCATCTCGCTGGGCCCTTTCCGGCTGCACAACAGAACCTGGAAACGGGAGGCATCAAAGGCAGGAATCCAGAGTTCAAACAACCGTGACACCCCATGGAAAGCCACCTGTCTGTCGCCAAAATGCTCACACAGATGAAGCACTGTGATTCTATTCATTCAACCCGCTTCCCATTCATTTATCTTGTTGCCGCCACTGTGATAAGGAGATATCGTTCACACTCTTGTTTGTGTGAATTGCATTTAGTGATTACGGGCTTATACCAATGAAGTGTTTATTTGTCTATAAAACGGCCTCGCTGGACATCACCGACCCCATGGGGATCATGTGTTTGATCGCCAATGTCAAAAAACATGGCCATGAATCAGACCTTTTCCTCACCAATCTGGAGCCCAACCTGTTCAAGGCGGTCACAGACTACAAACCTGATGTCATCGGCTTCTCCGTGACCAGCGGATCGGAACCCTATTATCTGGAACTCATCCGGCGCCTCCGCAAACATGCTAAATTCATTTCGATCCTGGGCGGCCCGCACCCCACATTTTTCCCGGAAATCATTGAGGAACCGGAAGTGGACATCATCTGCCGCGGCGAAGGCGATGACGCCATCGTGGCCTTACTGAATAAACTTCAGGCGGGAGAGGATTACTCCATGCTTCCCAATCTCTGGGTTAAAAAGAACGGCGAAGTGATCAAAAACCAGATCATCCCCCTGAATCACTCACTGGATTCACTCCCCTTCCCCGACCGGGCTTCCTTCCTGAAGTATTACGCCTATGCCCACAGCAGCGTGAAACACTTCCTCGCTGGCCGCGGCTGTCCCTACGACTGCGCCTACTGCTTTAACCACAAGTTGAAAAAAATGTATCGCGAAGAGGCCAACGAGACTCAATATTGCCGGCTCCGCAGCGTGGAGAACGTCATTCAGGAACTGGAAGACGTCCGCAAAAACTACCCGCTCAAAATTGTCTATTTCCATGACGACCTTTTCATCATGAACCGGGTCTGGCTGAAGGAGTTTGCCGAGGTTTACAGCAAGCGGGTCGGCCTGCCCATGATCTGCTACGTCCGTGCCAACCTCGTCAACGAGGAGGTGGTCAAGTCACTGAAGCAGGCCAACTGTGTTACGATCGCCATGGGCATTGAGAGCGGCAACGAGGAGCTCCGCAAAATCGTGCTCAACCGCGACATGACGAATGCCAAGATCATTGAGGCAGCGGATCTGTTCCACAAATACGGTATTTCGATCATGACCCAGAACATGGTGGGCCTGCCCGACGAGACGATTGAGAACGCCTACGAGACCATTGCGGTCAATGCGCGGGTCAAACCCTCCTATGCCTGGGCCTCGATCTTCCAGCCCTATCCCCGTACTGCGCTGTGGCACTATTGCGTCAAAAAAGGCTATCTGGATGTGACCCACAAGCAACACGCGTCTTATCAGGTCGAATCCCCTATCAACAAAGGCGAGACCAAGCGCCAGTTTGAAAACCTGCACAAATTCTTTGCCCTCTGCATTGAATTCCCATCCTTGATCCCCCTGTCACGCCGCCTGATCAAGTGGCCGAACAACATCTTTTATAATCTCATCTATCGCGGCTTCAAGGGCTACACCCACATCTTCCGCCTAAAAATGAGCAGTGGCGAACTGGGTTTCTTTGTCTATCTCTGGGGCATCATGCTCTACAAGCTGCGCCGCGCCATGGGGAGAACCTATTGAGCTTCGCGCCGAAGCTCAGTTTTTGGTCATTTTTCCGAACTGGTTGATCACAACCTCACCTTCCGGAAAAGACGCCACGATCCGGAGATTTCCACCCATTGCGGAAAGGAATTTCCTGAGCGTACTGATATACATATCCGACTGATGCTCAAGTTTTGAGATGGCCGCCTGATTCATACATAGGGTATGGGCTATCTGTTGCTGGGTCAATTCCATGGCCTGCCTGACCTCCTGCAACGCCATTTCCCCCGAAATATCCACAATCCGCTTTTGGATCCGCTCCCGACTTTCGGCGGATAATGTATTTACCAACTTTTTGAAAGGCTTTGACATAATGTTATTTCTCCCGCGCAAGTGCCATCATATGTTTGTGATAAATCTTATCAGCGATCGGGACGAACTCCTCGTACCATCGATCATTCCCCTTTTTGTTCCCACCTATCAGGAGTATGGCTGTGCGCCGAGGGTCAAATGCATAGAGGACTCGATACGGTTCCCCCGCGTTCTGTACCCGCAACTCTCGCATATGTCCATACCGGGAACGTGTCACACCTGAACTATAAGGAAACGGCAAATTGGGACCTTTCAATTCAAGCAGGCCCACACTCACGGCGACTGACTCCTGCTCTCCTTCCGCCAAACTCTCCCACCACTCCCCAAACTCATCCGAATATTCGACTACCCAACTCATGAAGATATCACCTTCTGGCTATATAACCAATAAGTTATTATAATTAGCTGACACTCACTTCTATGCAAGCCAACACTTCAAGATTAAATTGTAATTCGCTAGTATTTGTCTATAATATAGTTATATGATATGCAAAGCCGTCAGAATGCCCCTTAAAATGCACATTATTATTTCACAAGCCCGCGCAGATTATCGCAGGTAAGAAGTGCGGCATCTTGCGGCCGTTCAAGGAAGGGGCGGACATCATTTACCGCTCGTTCCCAGTCTAACTGCTTCAAACGGTCGGCAATCACCTTGCGCCAGGTATCGGCTAGCAATTCCGGTCCATTCCAACCCGTCTGGCGCAAAGCATTATTCAATAAAATTAAATTCGGAGCAGGCCAGCGCCGGTCAGACAAATACCACATCAGGTCATAGAGATCTCGCCCCTTGGTATAAACCCGGCTCAGTACCGCATGCAGTTTGCCCGCGAGAAGAGAGGCAGGATCGTAATGAAGCAGTCGCGACTCAACATGTCGCCGGACAATTGAGATCTCCGTCCCTGCGCCCGCCGGTGGCCGGGAGTCTACCTCCACCTTAATCATGAAAACCTCATCCGGCTGCATCGAGAGACCCAACTCGTATAAAAGCCCACGAAACTTGATTAATGCCGATTTGACAGTATTTTCCTCGCGGATTTTTTGATCTACAGCGTAGGCTTCAGCCCGGAATGCGGTACATACCCCTTCCACGTAAGGTACAATCGTGTGGCTGGTATCCTGCCGATTCAGTGAAAAATCCAAATCCTCCGAAAACCGTTGTAACCCATACAAAAACCGCAAGGCCGTTCCCCCGAGAAAGGCCCACTCCTGGAACGCGCCCTGATCCACCAGAATTTGCAGCATGCGTGCCTGCAAATATTCCCGGACAAGATTACGGCGCCGATTCAAATCCGGTGCTTCACGCGCCAGTAATTCCCGAATATATTCTTTCATTACAGCCCTTCCGTTTCATCCATTACAAAGTTCACGCAGACATTTCACCGCCCGATCCAATTTTGGACCCCGATCCATTCCTGCCAGAGATTTGACCTTCAGCCAATCAAACTTTTCCGAGGGTTCAAAACGCAATTCACGCAGATATCCGGGGTCATCACTACGCGGTGTCAGGTACAACAAATCCAGCAGCGCTTTTTCTGGAGTAGCCATGAATACCAGCCGGTCAGAATCTGTTTTAACCTGGCAATATCCCATAAACCAGGCACGCTTGACATGCTGATAAGAAAAGGAGCCCACAGGATTTTGGAGAATCTCAGGCCGTCCTGTCGTCACACTTGTTGTCTCAGGCACATATTCAGGAATCATCCCATACCAAGCCAGAGCGGATTGGAGACTGACGTAGGAGGCTTTTTTCAGTCGATTGGCCACAAAAAATGGATTCACCATTTTCCGCCGCCAAGGATCCCCCAACATATAATAGCCACGCCGAAGTTGGACAACCTTGCCTGCCTTCACCCACCGATCCAATTGCCGGCGGATATCCACTGCCGAACACTTCCCCCCCACTGTCAGCCAGCCGGTAGTAAAGACATCCTCATTAGCAACAGCAGCAACAAGTTCATCAAACTTCATTCCACTACAATGACATTAATGTCTATATAATGCAACATTTCATTGATTTCAATTACAATGAAAAGCATAATTGCTGCTTTTCGTTTATGAAATCTTTCTTCGCCTGCCTGATATATCCAAACAATCCGGTCCAACAATAAAGCCTATGCTAAACGGGCTTCTCATTGAGTGAGTTTCGCCTCAAACCGGCAAAACGACTCAGAACGACGCAAACGTCTCAAATCGGCGACCTGAATAATTTTAATCGCATGAATGAGGTCGTTGAACTCCCCGCGCCGGTGATCGCGGAATAATCGCTTCATGCGCCCTTTCGGATTTGAAACGTGATCAGGATTCTTAGCATCGGCAATGTTCGCAACAGGATGAGCTGCGGTTGAAAGAATGGCGGCTATAGCCTTTCCGTCTGCCAACAACCACGCCTCCAACTCTTCCCGAATACAAACAAGGAATACAGGAGCTTCCTCAACCCCAGCCAACTTGAGGGATTTCAAAATCGCCTCACGATCAGCTTTCCGACAGGGTTTCTCCTTCGCTTTCCGCCATGGAGGAAACAGATCCCATACAATCAAGATTTTTTTACATTTTTCTTTTACAAGTTGAGCAGCATCCTTGCCGCAGTCCTCGATCATTTCGGGTTTATTCCGGTGCGGTACCGACGAAATTATGACGCCTGGAACCAGTCGGCGAGCCAGATGCTCGCACACCTGCTTTTCAGCACCCTGCGGGCCACTCTCCAATATTAAGCCGATTTTCATCCGCGCCCCTCCGCGTGCATACGATCCATCACATATAATTGGCCGGGGGCATAATTTTTCGCCCAGTCCCTTACTCCTTTGCGATCCTGGGGCCGTGAGAAAACCGGAGTGCCTTCTACCCTCTCGCACAAGACGAGATGTGACAAATCGAGTAGATCGAGCAGATACGGCGAATGAGTTGTCATGATTACCTGAGTTCTGCCGCTCTCGACAGCACCGCTGATTTCCTGAAGAATCAGATTTACGCTACGCGGGTCCAGGCCGTTCTCGATCTCCTCGACAACAATCAGTGGTGGCGGCTCGGGGCTGCGAAGTAGGGCCAGCAGAGCAACGACGCGCAACGTTCCAGAGGAGAACATCCATCCAGGGATTTTAAAACCTGCTTCTGTCATTTGCAGGTACACGGTACGTTCAAGTTCCGAGGTCAACTGCGGCTGAAGGTCGCGCGCGTAGGGCAGAACATACTGAATGGCCTCAAGAATGCCTGCAAAAGCAGATTGATCAGTAGCGCGTATCCAACTCATGTATTGGGCAATATTTGAGCCATTAGCGGTTAGACGTACATCGCCACCAGCCCGCTTCTGGGGAACCGGCTCGGTCATTTGCTGTGGGGCCAGCGTGAGAAATTGCCAGCGCCCCAAACCGCCGACACCAAGATCCTGCATCATTGATTCTCCGTCATCCAAACATGAAGGAGTTCGGCGATTCATCGGCATGGGGTCATAACTAACCTTGCCGCGATCGTTCCGATGCATGTGAATACTTTGTTTGAATTTAAGGTCTTCCCGCTGGATGAATAAAGAATTACCGCCCGGCCCCATCGTCACGTCGAGTTCCGCTCGAAATGATCCGACCAACTGTTTATGCTCCGCCTGTGTCCCTGCCAAGGTGAACCGCATAGGATTGGTTTGATAGGCGCGCTTCTCTTTGGATTCCGCGATGTCATCATGTTTCACCGCCTGATTCCACACATCCTCAAATCTGTGCCACGGGCGCATGGCTTCGTCGAGGCCGACCTGCACGAGCCGCTGAAAGGTATCCAAACCCTCAATGACACTGCTCTTGCCTGAACCATTATTGCCGATAAGGACGGTCAACGGGCCAAACTTGATTGACTTACTGTCCCTGACGGCCTTGAAGTTTTGAATTCTAAACGAGGTAAGTCGTGGCGCTCTCATTTGATTAATCCTCTCTCAACATCGCGATAGGCGTTATGGGCGGCTATTTTGACCGGATCAGGAACAATGGGGAAAGTGGTTAGGATGTGAGCAAACTCGGACTCAGTTAGGCCGTACAGATGCGCGACCATCCCGTCCAGTTCGGCACGGAGACGGGCACGAGCGGTAGCATCCGTCACGCCCTTAACGGCGGCGAGCGGCAGTTTGAGATTGGCACTGATCTCCTTGGCCAAAGCATCAAATTCTGGCGTAGTGCAAATCAACTGCGATGCCCGCATTACAATCTTGGTGAAAATGGCGTCAATTTCGACAGGACGTGGAACAGGAAGTTGATAGACATAGAACATGTTGATATTAGCCGACACCTTCTGACGCAGAAACCAATCAATCACGTACGAGTTCAGAATGCTGACACAAAACAATTGAGTTTCAAGATCAAGATTTTCACTTACGTTGACGGAGTTTCCTGTAAAACAGGGCGGAATTACAGTCGAGATCATGCTTCGTTCGTTGGTGCTCGATGCGACCGCTCGATACGCAATTCGATACTTTTGGTATCCCACCTTTTGCCCATCATCCTTCTTTTTACCCAATAAGGAACGCCTGCCCTTCTTCTCATTAACCCAAAACCGTGGCTCAGCAAGAGTGTGTGTAAAATGCCAGATCATTTTTCCTTCAAATAAAGGAATAAAGCCAACTTTCGCATGTTTTTCAAATAATGGGGCGTCATCCGTCATATGAAACTCGCGATGGAAATCAGGGCTCCACTTCGAGTTATCATCAAGCAACGGATGAACGAGCATCTTCTCCGCAATCACGATGTCGGCATCACTCTTGAACTCCATCACTGAAAGTGAGTCAGGCGAAAGACGCTTGATCAAATCCACCTTAATCTGCAGAGCACCTTCTTGAGGAAAGCGTGCCAGGTCTGAAAGATCGTGCCGCATAAAGGCTGCTGGAAAATTGCTAGTCACACCGCCTATCTCGAAAGTAAGAACGACGAACTTGAACCTGCTATCAACGCCTTCAAAGATTTCCTTTCGGTTCTCAAAACAGAACAACCCCGTGACTTCTGTCTGCGCAAAAAGTGCCTCACGAAGTCCCTTGGCGCCAACATCTGTGTAGATTCCGCTCGGGATTACTATGCCGCACTGTCCGCCTTGACGAACCAATCGAAGGCTTTGTTCCAGAAAAAGTTTGAATAGATTCAGGTCAGTACCTGCTTTTTTCCCGCCCACAAGACTGATCTGATTTCTGAATTGTGTCGCGTTGCGGAAGTAGGCGTTGATGTGAGGGAAACCGTCGAGATAGGCGATCCACGCCTCACGTATTTCCGGGTCCTCAAGCAACTTTGCCTGGGCTTTTTCAAAGTCGTGAATCGTCATCTTTTTCTTCGACACGAGTTCGGAAAAGTTCTCAAAGAACTCCTTTGAGTTCGGCTTGAATATTTCCCAGGGCGGATTGGTGATTATGGCGTCAAAACCGCCTTCGGTCATGACTTTATCGAACTCATAGCCCCAGTGTAACGGCTGCAGAGCCTCGATATCACTTTTCTTTAAAGCGCGTTTGTCCGGCTTGCCCATCTCTTTCTCGTCTTCATCCCAGACCGCATGCTGGAACTCAATACCGAGTGCATTGAACTCATCAAGAAGCATCTGATTCAAGCGAGCGTAAGATTGTTCACGGACCTTTTCGATGTGCTCCCGAAGTCGCAAGATGCGTTCCTCCTGATCGAGCCCATCTTTTTCGCCGGGTTGGAAAGCATGTTTACGGTAGAGCTCAATAGATTTGTTTTTATCCGCAAGAATCGCGGCAAAACGCGACGCGTTCTGCTGGGCAACAAATGCAGAGGCTTTTTCTTTGAAGGTCGGAGCCGTCTTCGTCTCGACCGTGAAACCAAGATCGCTCCCGTATTGAAGCGTGAGACGGCTCTGACTGCCAGCATTACTGTCTTGCCCGCCGTCAAACTTTGACGGGTCAACACGTAGCAGGCCTATGAGCGAATTGCCCGCGAGGATATTGAAATCAATGTTAGGCAGTGGCTCCAACTGGTCTTCGGTCTGAGCGGAGGCAACTAGGGGGAGAAAAAGACGCAAACGTGCGATTTCCGTGGCCTCCTCCATTATGTCCACACCAAACAGATTATTGGTGATGATCTGCTTTTTTATGAAATAGAGTACAGACGGGTGTTCAGCCTGAGTCTGCTTGAGCCACTTGGCTAGTTCTGTATCGTTCAGAAATTGAATCTTTCCAATAACAGCGGAATAGATGGCGATGAGCACCTTCATGGCCGCGACCAAAAATGCGGCTGAACCACAGGCAGGATCAAGCAGGCGCAATGACGGCAAAATCTCAAACAGGAGTAGTCGGCAGAGATTAGCGTCAAGATTCATCAAAAGGTCGGAAATGTTTGCGAAATGACGGTCATGAGACTTGTTCACGCGATCAAGGACAAGTTTGTAGATGGTGCGCTCACATAAATAAGCGGTCATTTCCGGCCGGGTGTAGTAAGCGCCGAATTCCTTCTGGTTTATGTATTTCTCAAAGATGTAGCCAAGCACATCAGGATTGATCTCCTGATCGTCGCCCCCCGGCGTATCGTTGAGATTCCATGAGTATTTAGCAAAAAGCGCGAAAATGTTTTCGAACGCGACATCCGGTATTTTAATGAGCGGCTTGTCAGGAAAACCGTGATCAAGCTCGACGCGGTGCGGCAAAAACAAACCGCCATTCAAATAGCGGATCCTCCCAAGCAAGGCTTTCGCCTGGGCACTACGCGCCGGTTCCGGCTGCGCAAACCCTTCAAAGAATAATGATTTCAGGAAGACGGAATAGAATTTATCAGCACCACGTTTCTTGGACGCCGCAAGTTTATTGGTGAGATAATCGCGATCCGCACCGTCAAGAAAGCCTTTTCGCTGGAGAAACCAGATAAACATCAGGCGATTCATCAACACAGAGGCATACCAGCGGCGCTGATGGTCATCTCTGATCCCCTGGATATATTCGACAAATGCCAAACGCTGGACATCGAATTCACCGTAGAATCGCTTGGTGACACGCTCGACATCGAGGGCAGTCTTAAGACGGCTGGCAACCTCAGTGACCGAGATGTTCCCCATTCCATCAAGTTCACTAATATCCACAACCATCGCGGCAAGTTTGCTTAAGAAAAGGTCACCAGGCTGGCCCTTCACGTAAAGATGATCGCGCGCAAAGACCTTCCCCGCCTCGCGTTTCACCCAATACCAGAGACTTTGAGAACGGCATGCACCGGTAAAAATGAGGAGATTCTCGTAGGAGTGTTCGGAGATTTGCTTATGGATGGCAGCTCGAGTCTTCGCATCGGGAATGACATCGCCGTCGGTGGTGATTTCAAACACACCGATACCCGAGAGTTGTGCAACAGGTTTTCGAGAGTAGGAAAGGTCCTTGATCTTGCCGTTTTCGACCTTCCGGGTAACAGGTGGTTCCCAACCAAGTTCCTCGACGAAAAGTGCACCAAAGTCGAAAGCTTGCAATCGTTCGCGGGTAGAATTGATATTCAAGGGCATGGGGTGTAAGTATGAAGGATGAACTATGAATTATGAAAGCTCATTTTGACAACGTGGGACTGTTAAGGACATTCGAAGCCATGCGGGCACCGTGCCCGGTAAAGGCGTAGGGCAGTTTGCGACTGCGACCGTGTGAGGTGGTCACAATTTGTGACCTGCTTGGGGTGTCGCCCCCATTTTGATGAGCATCCTCGGTCAGTTGAAAGTTTAATTTCATGGTGCAGCGAGATTCTTGGTTATGCCTAACGAGCAAATAATTCTGGGTTCACGACCCTCGACATCGTCCTTCGGAATGCAAAGCCGATCTTCCTCGTGAAGCGAAAGAATCAAGTCGGCAAGCTTCTCGTCACTGACACCCGCGCGAAGTTCGCGGTTCAGAAGGTCACGTGCGGCCTCGGTGAGCGGAGATTCATATATATCATCAATGGCATGATGGAGCGGTTTGATGTCAAATAGAGTGTCCTTTACATGAGCGGCATAATCCTTGAGTCGCTCATAGGCACGGCGGCGGGCGCTGGAGGGTTTGCCGAGTTGGCCGCCGGCTGTGATATGTTCAGTCTGGATGCCGCCGACAGCTTTCTGGACAAGCGAATGGTGGTTGGAGAGGCGGGGAAGCGTGGGCGCGGCCGGTTCGCATGCGGCAACTCTCAAGATATCATGCTGGGACTCCGTTACCGTATAGCCCTCCTCATCCACCCAGGCAAGGGCGTCGTTGCCATCGGCGGTGCGGACATAAACCATGACCCCGGATTCAGCCCGGAGACTTGAGACCGCCCCGGCTTTAACCGGAGTAGTGGAAAAGAGCTTGGTAGAAAAGACCACATTGGGCAAATCGGGAATGGTCTTTTTCAGGGAGGGATCGGTATCACAGGCGTTTTTCCAAATCTGGTAGGCCAACGACGCGAGATCCACTTCGTCGTCATCCGGGTCATTCAGGACGCTGGATTTCTCCGTAAACAGGTCGCGAATGACGGTATCGTGTTTCTCATCCTCGAAAAAGGTTTCGTCGGTCCCCACGACTTCGGCATTTTCATGGAGACGCTGGCGGACGCGTGAGCGTAAGCGGATAACGCGCTCGACACCGTCGGCAGGGACAAAGGAGTAGCAGAGGATCTCCTCGGCCTTCTGCCCGATACGGTCCACACGACCGGCGCGCTGAATGAGGCGGATGATGGCCCACGGCAGATCAAAGTTTACAACAATGGCGGCATCCTGGAGATTCTGCCCTTCGCTAAGGACATCGGTGGCGACCAGTACGCGAAGCTCATCCGCAGGTGTGACCGCGTGACGCGCACCTTTCTCCCTCGCTTTATTGCTTTCGGGGCTGAAACGACGCGCAAAATGGGAGGGCTCTTCAGTATCGCCGGTAACACCCGCCATCTGCTTGAGCCCACGCTCTCTCAACTGAGATTCAAGATAGGTCACCGTGTCAGAAAACTGGGAGAAAATGAGGACTTTCTGGTCCGGGTGCTTTTTAGTCAGGAGTTTGAATAATTCCGCCAGTTTGTTGTCTTGATCGGGATCCCACTGCCCCGCAAGTTCAAGAATAGAGAAAAGCCGTTCCGCATCCTGCCGGAGATGTTTGGCAAGGTCTTCGACGAACACGTCAGGGCGCAGCCAGTCAAAATTGCCGGCATGTACATTGCGAAGCGTTTTGTATCCCACAGCTCCGGCTTTCGCAAAATCAGACAGTGACTTGGCTGTGATTTCAGTGGGTTTGTCTGCCGGTTTATCATCCATGCCGGGGAAGGCCCCCTCGGTGTCCTGATCCTCGGCACGGGTGTCAAACAGGGCGGCATCCTGTGTGCCAATGGGCAGCGGCAGATCGTTTTCCAGAGCATGGAGATAAATATAGTTGCGCAGGATGTGCCTACGGACCGACAGCAGGAACGAATGTCCGCTGCTTTCCAGCCGTTTGAACAGATTGGTGCGACAAAAGCCGATAAGACGTTTGCCCGCCCGCGAGAGATTTTCCATCACTTTGGCGTCATCCTGAGACGGCGGCGCATCCAGCGTGGGCTTCAAGTAATTGGCAAGGCCGTACCGGGGCAGATGCAACACACGGACGGTATCCACGACAACATCTGAATAGAGCCGGGCGTATTGGTCGTTCGGATCCTTATCGCGTATCCGGAAGTTTAGGGTCTTGGGCTGGCGCTTCGGGAAATGGAAACGTCCACCACCTTCAAGAATGAGGAATCGTCGGTCTTCCTTGAGTTTCTCTTTACCACACTTGGGACACTTTTCCTGAGTGGGGAGGACAACGGTAGCGCATGATGGGCATTCCGTGAGGGCGTAGTTTCGCTCCACGAAACTCCGTGTTCGCCGCACCATAAATAGGCGCATCAACTCACGCCAGTCGTCCGGATGACTGCTTTTCTCGAAGGCGGAGAGGCAATTGACCGCACACTGATGGCGGCGGGTAAACTCCTCAGGACGGCCATCGCATTCGCGGCGCAGATATTCCTCGGGCCGGATGCCAACAGCATCCTCCGGTTCCAGGAAGAGGCGGAGTTGATTGGCAAGGTCGAGGTAGGCCTTGTTGTAGGGCGTAGCCGAAAGGAGAATGCACTTGCTGGCATTGCGCGCCAGATAATCGCGCACCGCCGCCCACCGTCGGCCTTCACGATTCCGGAGGTTATGACTTTCATCAATGATCACGACACGGTAGCGGCGGAGATCAGGCAGGCTGTTCTGCGCCTGGGTGATCGAAACGACTTTCGCCAGCAAGCGAAAACGGTGGGCATAGTCTTCCCACATGCCAACAAGGTTTCTGGGGCAGAGTATGAGCGTTTCCAGGGAGCGCGGTGGATCCTGGAACATTCGGGCTAGCGCAGTGGCCATGAGCGTTTTGCCGAGTCCGACGACATCGCCAAGAATGACCCCGCCACGTTTCTCCAGATGCCGGGCCGCAATACGAACAGCAGCGGACTGGAATTCCAACAGCGTATCGCGCATGTCCAACGGAATAGTGAATTCCGAAAGACCGGCGCGTGCTTCCTCAGCCAAATGGTAGGCCATCTTGACGTATATGTGATAGGGAGGCGGACATTCGGGACGAGCCCAGCTTTCATCAATCACCTGTATGAGTTCCTTTGTGATATCCACACACCACCTATCTTCCCAGCGATCCTTGAACCACTGGGCGAGTTTGGCGGTGGCGTCGTGATCAAGAACGTCCACATTGAGCTCGCCCTGGTTGGAGAGCCCCGCAAGCGTGAGATTACTGGATCCGAGAAACCCGGTAATCGGATTATTGGGGTCAGCGCGGAAGCAGAGATAAAGTTTCGCGTGAAGGGTATGGCGGAGAAAGAGCTTAACGACAACTTTCCCGGCCTTTAGTTGAGCCGAAAGGCGGCGCAAGCCGGCTTCATCGTCATCCGTGGGCGCGCCGAAGGTGAGTTGAGCGCGGAATTCTTCCGCCAAACGGCGTTTCAAGCGGATGACCGATTGATTGCTGACCTGCTCCTCCTGGGGGAGAAGACTATAGGCGGAGCGCAATTCATCCTGGGCAAGCCGCTGCATACCGACGAGGAGGCGGCATTGCGCACCATCGCCCCCGGCCCAGTTCTCGATGAGGTTGTCAATGGCCTTCCAGCCGCGCAAATTGAAGTAGCCAACGCAGAAATCGGAGCGTTCGGAGATTTGAAGTGTGTCCCGCAGAGCTGGCAGCAGATCGAGCACGATGTTGTCGAAAATACGGGGCATCCGTTTATCCTCAAAGAACTTTTCTATAGCGCCTTAATGCCGCTGTCACAAGATAGAGGCAACTTACACAGAGCAACTTGTGATTACAAGATGAATGCTTTTCAGGACATTCCCGGAGTTTTAGCCGCCTTGCCGCATTTTATCGCGGTGCCATGTGAGGTCGCCGCTTGTCGGCTGGCCGTGTATATCTACGGTCAACAAAGCACTTGCTACGGTGGCCATGGCGGCTGCTCTACATAAAACGGAAATGCGCCCACAAAACGCTTGCGATCCAAAAATATCCATGCTAAACGCGTTTAGCATGAGTAATGCCGCATCAGTTCTGGAAATCGCAAGGGCCGCAGGGGTGTCGAAAACGACGGTGTCACTGGTCCTTAATGGGAAGGGTGATCAAGCACGAATCGCCCATACGACACAGGAACGAGTCCGGGCCATCGCCCGCCAACTCGATACCCAGACTGGTCCCGGAGTCCCCCTGCCCGTCGAAGCCGAGGCGGTGCCAGACAATCCGAAGCCTGAGCCCAACATCAAATACCGGGAGTTGGGCTTGGTACTATCGACTACCAGTCTCGAGGCGTCACTCTCGCTTGTCCTTGGGCAGGAACCGATCCTGGCGGCGGAAGGGTTCCGGGTAGTTCTTGTCATTGCTCCAGCCGATCCTGAGTCAGCACGGAGGCGGATACTCAGCCTGATCCAGTCCGGCATTTCCGGGATCTTATGTTGTCCCACCGTCTATTCAACCGTCTCGACCACCGCTGCGGGAACCTGCCCGGTCATCGCACTCAGCCCATGGGCTGCCGACTCACTTTTGAAAACACTGGGAGTCGCTCGGCCTGCAGAGCAGCCGAAACCGATAAGTGCACAGCCACCAAAACCGGAACCGGTGAAAATACCGCCAGCAACTGTTGCCTCAGCCATCGATGGCAGTTCCCCGGTAAAACCTTCCGTTCCGCCACCCAGCCAGGTCATTCCCACACAAACACCACCCACCCCTGTGCCAATACCGATTCCGGAACCCGTCGTAATTGAAACACCAGTGCCAATCCTGACAACACCGGTCGTAATCCCAGAAGCTGAACCAACACCGGCGGAGAGTTTGCCAACGGCGCCGACACCGGAACCAGTTGTCGAGACGCCTCCTCTCCCAGCGGCGAGCACCCCTGAACCTATGTCTCCAGAACTGGCAGAAGAACCCGTAACCGCTCAACCTTCTGTCATAACTCAAGTGACACAGCCCGTCGACTCAACCACACTCTCATCCTCGACAGAGCCAGAAACCGTTCCCGAAACATCCACCAAAAGCGAGACTCTGGATGCTGAAGCAGCTCGTGGGACCCAAGATTCGAACACCGCGTTCCGCTAAAAACCAATGCTAAACGCGTTTAGCATTGGTTTTCAACCCCATTTGGGTGTATCCGGCAGGGCCGCATCAAACTCTTTTATCAATGCAGCCTCGTATTGCCCCCTGTAGGTTCCGGCCAGAAATTTATCCAGGGCTTCACTCAGGAACCGCTGCCAGGATTTTTCTTCTTGGCCGGGGACAATCGGGAAAAAGCAGACGCCATTTCCTGTGGCCGCCTTGTAATCTCCCTGCGCGTCTCCCACCATCAGGATTTTTTCCGGCGAATATTTGCCTTTTGCCGCCAAAGCAATGTGCTCAGTCTTCGTGCCGTGTTCCTGCCCGGCAATGACGCGGACATATTTGATTAAATCATTTTCAGCCCATTCACGCTCCAACGCATCCAAGGGCGTTTGAGAAACGACCATGATATCGGCCTGGTGAAATGCTTTTTCCAGCGACTCCCTCACAAACGGAAAGGGTGGCACGCCTTTCACAGTGGCTTCGATCGTCACATCCACAGCCTCCGACCAGGCCAACACATTCCGGAGTTCAGCATCACCTGTTTTCTCCACAAGCGAACGCAACACGCTCTTGCTCAGACGGGTTTCCTCTTTCACCCATTGCCGCAAGTGCTTGAGATCCGGGACCTTTGCGCCCTGCTCAATGACTTCCCGGCGTTTGGAAAGCCAACTCAGAACAGATAGAATGGCAGGGTAACGGTTGCTCCCCCGCTCCTTGGAATAAAGATTAACAAACTCGGTCGCGTCCCGCGTGTATTCGGCAATCGGTTCCAAGCCGAAATACTTGATGTTATTGGGCAAAAAGCACTGCTTTTGCTTGAGCTCCATCGTGTCAAAGGCACAACCGTCAGAATCAATGCCAATAAAGAAATCGTGCGCGGGTTTGAAGTCCCTGAGCTCTTTAGTGTAATTATTCATAGTCGCGTTACCTAAATATATCAGGGAGCATCCACAATCAGGCCGGGTATGTTTTTGAAGTGGGCATCATAAGTGATCAGGCGGGCGCCGAGTTCAAGCGCTGTAGCAGCAATCCAAATGTCATTCGTGGGTATGGGAGTTCCCTTTCGCCGCAAATCATTTACCAATAATGCGTATCGCCGGGCAATGTCCCACGTAACATCTTGAATACGAACGCCGGGAAGCTCTGTAAATGCTTTTAGCCGATCCTCATTCTCTCGTAACCGAGATCCCGCTTCAAAACCAGCATGTAGTTCGCCCAACACCATGACAGGAATAATAAGGAGGTCGGCCTCCTCCATACAGGCCTGAAGTCCGGAGTCTTTCATCAACAGTCGGGAATAGGCACAGGTGTCGATGCAACGCTTCATTTTCGCCACAACTCCTCGTCTATTGTTTCGAAGTCGGCAGTGGCGCGCTCAAACTCATCCAAATCCTGCTTCGCCCATGAACCGGCAAAAGCAGAAAGGTCGCGCTTGCGCCGCGGATTTGCCTCTACTCCGAAATAGCGTTTTAGCGCCTGCACAACAGTGGCATTCATGCTTTGATGACTTTCCTTGGCCGTGGCAACAATGTGCTCCACCACCCCATCAGGTACATTTCTCAATGTCAGCGTTTTCATGATCCCTCCCTCTCAAGCAATTGACATCAACTATGATGTCATGTCGATGTCATTTTTGATGTCATAAGATTAATAAGGCTGACACATAAATTCAAGAGGAAATATCAGAGTGTTTAAAAAGCGTCCTATTTTCCACTGGTTACAACCCGACCGCCAGACAAGGCCTCCGCCGCCCGTCGATGTCCCGCTCCCGCCGATGCATGCAACAAGAGAACCTTCATGCCGTCTCCTTATTCAGAGTTTTCCTGTATGACCAACCGATCAACACCATTCCAGCCGTGAGCGTAAGAATATAATCCACCGGAACGCCCAATAACCAGTGCTTGTGCCATGGGACAAACTGGGGCGCAAATTTGCCAAACCCAAAGGCGGGATTGAAAAGAAACCACAGAAAATCCTCCACAATCCAGAAGACCATCACCGCGCCCAGAATACGGGCCTCCAGACGCCATGAAAAGGTTCCCGCCATAAAAAGCGCCAAATGAAAAACAAGCGCCATAAAAGAGAAGACCCACACATGATAACCTGTGATGGTCTTCCCACCCCAAAACAGGTTGATCCAGGAATTCGCAATACGCCATGTCGGCAGGTTCGCGGCCCACCC
>Ga0209697_10002265_pt1 | contig 28073 bp, 33 predicted proteins | sample AliMusrvi5mmetaG_FD_184115 | JGI IMG/M metagenome (GOLD analysis project Ga0209697, IMG submission 184115) | Freshwater lake bacterial and archeal communities from Alinen Mustajarvi, Finland, to study Microbial Dark Matter (Phase II) - Alinen... | ecosystem: Environmental > Aquatic > Freshwater... | reverse complement strand
AACCTTAAAATGGTGGCATATGACCATCGGTTACATCTGATATCTTTAACTTGGGTTCAATCACCGCACTGCAAGCATTTTCAGAACTGAATATCCGTGGATATCGAGATGATGGACAATATAAAACAAAAGGGGGTAGAGTAAGTTTTAAATATTGCACGGTTTAGTTACCCTGTTGTGCCTATTTATTGTAACCAAGTCGACGTCAATCAACCCATATTGCCTCAACAATCAAGCTTGATTTCGCTGATGGCGTGCAGCTGGGCGGCTCTTCATCAACAAAGCAACCAGACCGGCCACCACCGGCAGCAGAAAAATCACAAACACTGCCGACGAAAGGCCCCAAATATCAGCAATCCAGCCAATAGAAATCACTGCCAGCCCGCCGATCCCGCCAGCCAACCCCATGCTCAGTCCCGCCGCCAGTGCTTTGTTGTCGGGAATGGCTTCCTGCGTGGCAATCACAGTTACCGAAAAGCTGGATAACAGGGTCGCTCCGGCCAGCGCCAGAAAAATAATGCTAACAATTCCTTCTGTGTAGAAAAAAATAAAGAATAATGGTGTTGATAGGACCAGCGATCCGACAATCAAACGTTTTCGACCGTAATAATCGGAGATAAATCCGCCCATCAAACCGCCGACAGCCCCAGTAAACAGCATAAGGGTCAGCAACCGGCTCGCTGCAATATTGGATATGTTTTGAGACTGAAAATATAGTGGCAACATGGTCAACATCCCTGTGTATGACAAGGAACGAATGGCAATCACGCTGATGATGGCGGAAAGTTCCCGTCGCGCCGATTTTACCGAGACCCAAACTGCGGCAAGATCCGGGGATGCCCCTGTTAATAGAGCATTACGCGGCGAAAAGAAATAGAGCAAAAATGCGACAATAATTCCGGGGATGACGGTAATGAGAGTTGCCTTCAACCCATAAGCTTGAAAGAGTGGCACCAGCAGAAGCGGTCCCAATGCAAAGCCGATATTGCCGAACCCCACGAAAGCTGACAGCAGAACAGCTTTGTAATCTCCGCTCAATACATTGACCATGGTTGACGCCTGCGGATGAAACGCAGCCGTGCCAAGTCCGGCCAAAGCCGCCAAAAGCACGATCGTCCAGTAGTTCTCAACAATTCCGGTTAAGCTGAGCATGACTGCCATCCACAAAGTCCCCACATACAAGAGCCAACGCTTGCTTTGCCGGTCCAGAAAATAACCAAAAAACGGCTGGGCAAACGAAGATGTGATACTGAAGGTCGAGACCAGGATCGCGGCTCTGGTAGCTGTAAATCCCTGATGCAATACAACCAAAAATGGCAGCAATTGGGGAAGATAATTGCTATAGAGATCATTAAGCATATGGGCTAAGGAAATGACGCCTAGTTTCGAATACTGAATTCCTTGTGCTTTTTGCATGACAGACTCCTCTCGAGAATCAATTCTTTATCACTACAATCCAAGATCGCCGGAGTCAGCCACTTTTCTATAGTGAGCGATAAAATAGTTGAAATTTTCTTGTCTTTGCCAAATGTCTTCTGCAAATTCAGCAAGATCTTCTTTACCCGCCGAAGTAATCGCATACTACTTTCTGGGCGCCCCGGCGTCCGGAGTCTCCCAAATGGAAACCACCATGCCATGCTTCTTCATTTCCTGCAACCTGCGGTAAATGATGCCATTCATCGATTTTTAAAAACACGAATTGCTTCCAATCTCATCATGTTTTACTCTGTTAATATAGTGTAGAAAATTGAAATAAGGGTGAACTCGGAATGATCAATATTCCTTCAGCTTATAGCCCCCAGATTGATAAACGGTTTTCTGCAGCAAATGATAATCCATCAGGAGCTGCTGCCCCAGGGGACTTTCAACCAATCGGGAATGCCGGTCAGCAACAAGATACTGTCACTCTCTCCGGCAAAGGAAGAGATTTGTCTGCTCAAAATTCGACCAATGTAAACAAAACAAAAGGGGAACCTTCGACCGATCTCCAGACAAAGGCAACTCAGAAAGATCAAGCCCAGAAATCGACGGACCTTGCGCTGATCCAACAGCTAAAAAAACGAGACAACGATGTTAGAAACCATGAACAAGCCCATCTTGCTGTTGCCGGGCGATATGCAACAGGAGGTGCTTCCTATACCTACCAGACAGGGCCTGATGGCGTAAGATATGCGATAGGCGGAGAGGTACCGATTAGTATTTCGGCAGAAAGTACACCTGATGCCACCATCCAAAAAATGGAAGCCGTACGGAGGGCTGCTCTGGCACCTGCTGATCCTTCTCCAGCTGACTTACAAATTGCTGCCGAAGCATCAGCCTTAGAAATCCAGGCCATGCAAGAAGAACAGGTTATCCAACGAGAAAAAGCAAATCCACCAGCGTCCTCTCCAGGCTCGGGGACATCTCCAAATAGCAATACCCAGAGCAAATTTGCTACCAGTCTTTCCTTTGCATCTACCACCATTGCAGCAACTTCAGGCCAAATATCTCCTGACAATAACAGGCAAAGGATAATACAAACATATCAAGCCATGATAGCAATAACCTAAAGCTATTACCCCACTTTTACCTTTTCGTCTTTTTTACTCCTTATTGCTTGACTCCGGCATTAATCTTCCTTTTTCTCCAATTCCAAATTGTGGCTTATGTCTATACAGCCGATGACACTCTGAGCAGCAGGACAAAGCTGAATATAATTATTGAAACATTCAAGTGCTGCGTCACGCTGTTCATCTGGGAGTTTGAGCAGATCGTGCATCTTTAAAAAATGGCAATTTCCATCCCACATAGAATGAGATACATAAGAAAGTAGCATCATATTTAAAATGGATTTGGTCAACATCTCTCAGTTTTTTGCTCGGCTCTTTTTTTGTGAGGAACGCCCCTGATGAATAATGATGTCGAAGCTCATATCTCTCCTCTCGATTTTGACAACCCACCAAGTTGTTTGTCCTAAATAATCAGAGGGATACTCAACTCTGGATCGTCAATTCAAACAATGCTTATTCCAGCCACTCGACCCTTAAAAACAAGCTGGAAGGGTGATTTCTAGCTACTCCATCTCAATATATTCGACCCCCTGAAATGGCTTCAAAAGGATATTTTGGAAGGTTCATGGGATGCTTTCCCACGAATCTTTAGCGATCACTATAACGCCTTAGTATCCACTTTATGCGCAACAATTAAACAACGCTTTACTGTATCGACTGCATAGCTTATAAGTGGCTCAATCTTGCTGCCGTCAATGTGCAACGCCTGAAACCTCCCGATATCCAGCCCAGCTTCCCCAGCCAACTGAAATGTTCGTTTCTCAATCGCTGGCGTTGGTGTTTCTTCGGCACCATCAAGAGTCACAACGCGATGGACGTAGCGAATTGCGCCATCTATAGGATCAAACAGAATACAGACTGCATCCGAGCGTACGCTCGCCTTACCTGTGGATGTGAATTTCATCCTCAACCCTCCTTATTGCCAATGATCCAAACGTACGGATACAAAAGCATGCTGATTGCTTGCGGCAAAGGTACCGATAGAAATTGAGCTCATGAAGTCAAATACCGCCGGCGGCCAGGACAAGGGTTGGGTTGCCCCAAAGTCATGCACCTCATCAGCACCAGAATTGAGTCGTTTGCGATATTGCCTGATACCGGTAATGGCAGCGCCACCTGAGCCAATGCCGTGCAAAGTGACTTGAGCACCCACCCAATCAGGAGGGAAATTTATTTCGATAGAATTCAGAGTTCCGGGACCGATGTGAAACCAAGCCCAGTCAATTTGAGTTATAGCCATTTATTTGATCCTCCTGGTGAGTACACAATCCTATGGTGCACCCTGAAGCATCATGGCATTTATCTGATATTTCCGGCTAAGATAAGATCCAGGGTGTTTCGATTTAGTTTAAGCATCCATATCGTTACCAGCAAGTTGTTTGCCCAAGTCAACGAATGCGATATCCTCCCTTGCTTCAACGATGATTTCGTCATGGAGGATGTGAACGATCTGAGAATCCAAATCAATCAGTGCCGACTTAAACCCATCTGCTGCTGATCCCTGTATTGGATGATTGCATATGGAATCATCCGCTGTCATCTTCTGAAATTTTCCTAGACCTTCCCAATCTTGTTCAAATGTTCCCTTTTCCTTTCTCACAATCTTATCAAGTGTAAATCCTCAACTAGAAAGACAAGGACCGGAACTTACAAAAAAAATCAATTGTAATTACAAATAGCAGATGGTAACGATACACACACCAATAATCAAACAGGATGTCATTGCCACTCCGTAGCAGCGAAGAATTATTATTGGGGCAGATAATCTATCATATGAAGCACATCATCTTAAGATGCAAATGGCAATGGTTATGATTTTCTGGAAAGATCTTGACTTTGAGGAAGCAAATTTGAGGCATTGATGAAGACAAATCGATCAAGGATCGATGATATCTAGCTTCTAGATATCACCACCAAAATACAGGTTAACCAGTTAGAAACAGCCCTGGCTTGGCAATTTTGACTTGTCAAAGCAGAGTGAAATATGGTGATAGCTGGAAAACTAGACAATAACTTGTTAAGGATGAAATGACTACAATGAAGCAATATGAAGTGTTCTTGCAACCCTTTTCTGAAGAAATAACAGATGATTTGTTAGTCGAATTTACCTGCTCAAAATGTAAAGAGAAGGTTGTTTCGACTCCGAAAGTTCAAGCTGCTTTAAGCTCAGGCGGAATAGGACATAAATGCCATAATTGTGAAAGCTACTTAGCACTAATCCGCTGTCCTTCTTGTAAAGCTAACCTGACCGTTGATGATGAAGAATGGGAAGAATTGGCTGGTCCAAAAGGCTCACAATGTCCTACTTGTGGAGTTTCTCTTTATAGGGTGAAGTGGGCAACTGGTGCCACAATGGCCTCGTCAGGTATTCTATGTCCCGGATTGAATAATTGGTCATCAACAGAAATTGAAAGTTCATATTTAGCTAACGTCAGGCGAAAATTACATAAAAATAACAAGAACCTTTTTTCTGTTTTGCATCATTCAGTTGGTACACGAATGATATCATCTAGAGAATCTGTTGAGTACCTTTTGTCAAATAAATGGTACTCACCCTTGGTAATGTCAAATACCTCCTCACCCATCAAAGATAGTTGTAAGTATAAATCTCCTTTCGATCATGACTTTCATAACAATTTATTTTCATTTGTAAACAACTTAAGGTCAGCATTAGATATGCTTTCACAAGAAATTTGTTTTCATCTTTCTCCAACAAAACCAGAAGAAGAGATTGAGCTATTCTGTGTTCACAAATATCTTAATGATAATCAAACAATAATAAAGCAATTAATTACAACTCTCATCAATGATGAGTCTTTTGTATACCTGAATAAGTTAAGAAATCTAATGCAGCATCGTAGATTACCTCTAATGGTTACCACTGGTTCCTACAATACAGATCAACTAGACACGATAAAACCACAAAATATTCACTCCTTAGCCCTTATAACACTTCCCAAAAATCTTGACTATTTTGATGACAATCAATTGAATAATAACTTTTCAATTCCATTAATGAATACAATAGAAAAACTATATCAAAAAATTTCCCACTTTATGTTGGAAATTTATAAAAGTATTAATCCTTAACCAACTGTTTGTAAGGACGCGCAAACAGTCGCGCGCCCCACAACAGCATGTTAGCAACAGAGAAAAATTCTTACTCATGATCTATTGTGATTATCAACAAAAAAAATGGATTGAATGTGCTCTTAAATATTTGCCCGATGAAATCTACAATCAAATAGAAGATAATATTGCTTTCACAATACTTAAAAGCGATGGATTTAGATTAGGAAAAAAAGTAAAAAATCATAAAGAAGTAATAGTGCTATCTCCTTGGATATTCCCAAGTTCATATGTGACTGAAAATCATACTCAGATAAGATACCTTATATTTTGTATCCTTCATGAAGTTGCTCATGCAATTTGTAATCATCATCCACCAGATGAGATCTCATCGGAAGAAAACAATAAACAAGAAAAAGAAGCAACTACCTTTGCATATGAATGGTACAACAGATATGTCAAAGAATATAATGCAGACGATTTAAAGGAATTAACAGAAAAAGAAATTCTAAAGCATCAAGAAAAAAATCAAAATCGACTAAAGAAATTTCTTGAATATTAATTCAAAAAATATTGCTAACAAGACACCCCGCAAACGGCGCGGGTCAGGTGAGCCGAAGCGTTAGTGCGCCAAGCGCAGCTTGGTGCTTCTTATAGGGTGCCCTGCTTAAGTTCCTGGGCAGGAAGTCCCCATCGGGCAAAGTCTAACCAACAGCCCGTACCGAGTCTTGCGCGACTTGCGGAGCCGGAATATAGGTGAACAAGAGTTGTGAAGCGTAGACAGGGAACACTGCAGGCCGCAGGGGAGACGTACCTCCCCTAAGCAATTCAGCCTCGTAAATGGTATCAATGCAGTTGGCGACGGCTTTAACGTACCGGAAGCCAGCACAGAGGAATCGAATGGTGAGATTCCCGAGGGGCTGCCGGGGTCCAAGAGCGTGGCATGTAGTGAGAGAAGCATCAGGAACTTGGGAGACCCTTCCACCTCCACCGATTTACCGATTGGTGGTAGGACGGTTCAATCACAAAAAGGCTGTCCGACGGGTTAATAAAGCGAAGGGAGTCAGATCATCTCATAGTACTTTGAGACGGTAACGCCGATCACATGGGGAAGGGGATGACGGTATTGCGTAGCCCATAAAGGAAACTTGTACCGGATATGAAAGGCTGGATAATGCAAGCAAACCTCACTGAGGGGAATAGCAAAGAGAGCATTCAAATGTTCTTGTACGAAGCGAGCAATACTGAGGAGCCTTGTGCGAGAAAACCGCACGCAGGGATCTGAGAGGGGGCGGTCGGGAAACTGGCCGTCCTACCTCGATGGCAGAGAAATTATGAAGGAAAATGAGAACAGTTTTAATTGAAATTGGAAAAGGGAACTAATTCCAATAAACTTTTCAAGGGGGTGCCATGAGCTTATTAATCATGTTACATTTATGAATACCGCAATAGTGCTGGCAAAAGAAAAAGAGTTTGTAGTGATATTTCTTGATTTGGCCAATAGAGATGGATTCGTAGACCCCGAGGAATGGGCCAAAGAGGATCTCTTTGTAAATACTAAATGGAATTGCAAAGCGTTAGTAGAATTATTTAAAACGCTCAACAGGAATTGTCCTGGGCTTGTTGAGTTCAAAAAGCAGAAGGGGTTTATTGGAATGATAAAATTTCCGGCGATGAGGCTTAGTGAAATGGGTTTGAAGATGGCCGAAATGCTGAAGGATAATAAACAACTAAAAGAATAATTTATAAAAATCTATAGGATGCAACATGTTTAATTTTTTTAAGAAAAACTGTGATGTTCATATAGATCAAATGGATAAATGTCTAAAAAAGGCTTTCGAACTATATTGTAGAGCAGATTCTTACCTTTCAGGTAGTGGTTTTGGTGACGATATCACAAAAAACATGAGTGCTCAAGGTGCTATCGAAAAAGGCCAAAAGAAAATTAGAGAAGCTTATTGGAATTTTCAAGATGGTGTTAAATCTATTTCTAATGAAAGGGATAAGAATGGATTAAAAGCAGTCTTGTTTAGATATACTGGTTCGGTATATCTTCAGGCCATATCTATCATTAGTAATAACGTGATTATTGATACATGGCAAAAGGATCTGGATTTTTTAGAATCTGAGTGCAAAAAACTAATGGATTTTGGCGACAGTTAAGATGAATCTGCTCTCTCCATTTAAAGATTCGGTAACGGGAAAGAGGGGACGTTGTTTAATTGTTGAATCAGAGAGATGGGAACAGATTTAATTTCTGAAACTGAAGATTTAATACACAGAAATCCAACAAGATAATGCACCGAATAAACCGGTGATCATCAACGTTCATATGGAATTCCCCCTGTGGACAAATATGGTGCATAATGCCAAGTCTGTTCAAGACTAATCCAGTTTGGTTGATAATCATCCTCTTATTCATGGGATACGTGTTTATTCCCCGGACAGAAGCTTTCCAAACATGTCCGATTTATGATACTGACGGCTGGCTAAATACTCAGATGCCAGGCAGGTTGCTAATTCGCAATGGGGTAAGTGGTGAAGACATCCTTCTTACAATGCGCGATGAATTTGAAAAAGGTGACAGGCACAGAGCTATTTATGAATATAACCCTAGCGGTAAGAGATTCCATAAAGTTCTTGATTCGAAATGGGATGCATCCGTGACTCCCATTTCTGAGTGTGTCTTACGGCCTCAGAAGCTTCCTGATAAATTCAAAATCACCGGAGAGAAGTTGTTCTTCGAACAACAGGAGGTTCCTGTTAATGGTGCTGTCCTTATATCCTCTTCTTATTCTCCAAGCGGTAAGGCTATCGCCATACTTTCAGCTGATGGGCCACGGACAGGTAGCTTCATGCCATTTTTAGGAGGAGGCCAAAACTCAAAAGGGCTACATTATCATCAATTATTTTCCGTTGCCGATGGAAAGCCTATAGAGGATGTCGTGAGACTTCGATTCACTACCGAAAAACAGGCATATTCTACATGTTGGTCTCTTGATCAGAAGTACGTTTTTTACGCTTCCCTTCTTGCTGATAAATTATCCATTGTGGAAACCAACTGTTCGAACTAATAGTTAAAAACCTGAAAACATCTTCAATTTGTCTTTTGTGTTTCAGGTTATGATGTGTAAAATGTCGTGTTAGGCCATCAATTATCACACAGCAAAATAAATGCACCGGATAAACCGGTGATTATCACGTTTGGACGTCAAAGAAAATGAACCTAGCGGTCAATCGAATGATAAGCATTGGCATCGCTGCTGCGCTGCTAATGAGCATAATACCCCTTACGGTAACGGCAGCAGAACCAGCAGGGTTTAGCTTGCGGTTCCATCCCGTTGGAACACCTGAATTTATGGGGCCACCGAAAATTGGACAGCCTGGGTTTATACCTCCGGTTGCTGAAGTCATTTATGAGCCAAAAGAAGCGAAGTGCCTCGCAAAGAAGATTACTGGAGAATACGAGGCGCTTGTGAAGGCAGATGGTTCGGTATCTTCTATACGCTCACACCACAATCCCATAACTGGGGATGCGTGTGAAAAGCAGTATTTATTCTCCTCTATCATGAAGTGGCGGTTCAACCCCGCAACCTTTGAGGGCAAACCAACATCTGTTTATATGTGGTTCGGGCTCAACCTGTGAGTGTCGCCCAACCCGTCTTTCAAGCGGGACTCAGCAGTCCCTTAACTTTGCGTTAGGCCAAGGCAATGTTTCAGCCACGAACCTTCAAGTTTTTTGCAGCAATCATTGCAACTGTTCTTTTACTATCTTTGCCTGCGTTTGTTTGGACAGGTTATCTCGATTCACCGGCGGGCTTAATCGTGGCAGTACCATATCTTTCCATTTATTTGTTTCATAAAATCGGCATCCCTGGCCTGCTTGAGTATAATGGCGCGTGCGGTTGGGGGTGGTGCGCACCCACCATCTTCGGTTGGGTTTTCCTATGCGCGTTTTGGCTACTAGTAGCATGGCTACTTGCGTGGGGTTTGTCTAGTCTAACCAGAACGAAAATTGGGGTCTTGAATTGTAGAACAGCAAAATAAATGCACTGGATAAACTGGTTATTTTTGTGTTACAAAGTACAGATACCTCCTCTGAATCTTGACCAAAACAGCATTCAAAATCTCTCCTATTTATCTCTAATAAAAATGACCGTGGAATATCACTGAGTGATACCAAGTTACGACTCCATATTCAAAGTTGTCGCCTATTATAGAAATACAGAAATGGTCAAACCGAAATAAGCAAGTCCAGAAAAGAGAGGCTCGGCTATAAACCAGTGATTTATATGATCCACTCAAATTAATCTCTATGCGGTTTAAATATGCAACATCCTGAATATCACCGAATTCATCGTTCCGGCTGGCTGCGGGCAGCAGTCTTGGGTGCTAATGACGGCATCGTTTCAACCGCCAGTCTGATTGTTGGAGTAGCTGCAGCTGATGCAATCAGAGGGAGTATTATTTTGGCGGGCACCGCCGGCTTGGTGGCCGGGGCACTGTCGATGGCTGCCGGTGAGTATGTTTCCGTAAAATCCCAGGAGGATACGGAGAATGCTGATCTGAAGATGGAGTCAGACGCGCTCGAGAATGACCGGGAAGAGGAAGAGCATGAGTTGGCAGCTATTTATCGAGATCGTGGGTTGGATGAGACACTTGCCAAAGAGGTTGCGCGCCAATTGATGCGACATGACGCTCTTGCGGCTCATGCACGAGATGAGATCGGCATCACTACTGAATTGAGTGCACAGCCAATGCAGGCTGCCTTCTGGTCAGCTGGTGCATTTTCCATGGGTGCGGCAATTCCGTTAATAACAGCAATCCTAGCTCCTGCTTCTTTACTTGTGTGGATTGTCCCGATAGTGGCGATTGGCATGCTAGGGGCGCTAGGCGCGATTGCAGCTGCAACCGGGGGCGCTTCACTGTTTCGTGGTGCTTTACGAGTATGTTTCTGGGGCACGGTGGCAATGGGATTGACTGCTGCAGTCGGCAAGCTTTTTGGGATTGCGGCATGAGTTAATACCGCTTTGTCAATAGGCCCTCGCTCCTCAGCCTGTTTCCTGCCAAGCAGGCAAAAACTGACCGGAAGAAAATAATCCGGCAAGCAAAATATCGAAAAAGAACCATCCCTCTCACCACCGTGGTACCAGCCACTTCTACCGGCTCTTCCCCAATAGTATCCGAGCACTTCACCGCAGGTCATATTTCACCAAATGGTTATATATGACCATTTCGACGACTATGGGTTGTTATCAAAGCCCTGCCTGTTAGGTAATATTTCATAAGAAAGCAAAGGGATAGAATAATAACTTTAAGAAAGCGACACCTGGCACATTGCTTGCGATATAAAGAAAAGAGTCAGTCGCCGCCAAGGAGTTATGGCCTCCGGTCCGAATGATGGAATGTTCCGGATAAATTCTTAACCACATTGAAACAATGGAGATCTTATGAATACAAAGCAAGTTTTTAAAGAGAAGATGGAAGCCGAAGTCGCTCGTGCACAAACCGAGTTAGCCAGATTTCGGAGCCAAGGGATGGCGTTTACTGCCGAAACAAAAGACAAGCATGACGAGCATGTTGCAGAACTTGAGCAAAAGCTTGACGCCACAAAACTCAGACTGAGAGAGCTTGGCGAGGCGGAAGAGCATGTTTGGGAAAGTCTTAAAGATGGCGTGGAACATACCTGGGGAGCGCTGCAATCTGCTCTTCAGGATGCCGTCGAAAACTTTAAGACCGAGCCCCACATAGCCGGTCTCCATGGATCGGACGAAGGTGCTTCTCCCCACGGTGAAGGCTTGAAAGGGAGTTCGCCTGAAAAGTTGTAGCCCGGAGAAAGAACATGTAGCACCCAATTACGCACAGGCTTGTATTCAATCAGGTTGGGATAACGGTATTGCCTTGTTGGTTATGGGAAAAAATAAGGGTTGAAACAGAATGAATACGAAATCAAAAGCATATCTCGTGGGTGGCGGCATCGGGTCTTTGGCCGCCGCTGCCTTCATGATCCGAGACGGCAACCTGCCGGGTGAAAATATTATTATCCTTGAAGCTGCGTCCGACATGGGTGGCAGCCTCGATGGCGCAGGCGACCCAGATCGGGGCTATTCCATGCGCGGCGGAAGGATGATGACTACCGACAACTACGAATGTACCTGGGATCTTTTCAAGTCGATCCCTTCACTCAGCGATGTGGGCAAGACGGTTTTCGACGAGACCGTGGAATTCAATGATCTGCACAAATCCCATTCATCGGCGAGGTTGGTTGACCGCTGGCGCGCCAAGGTGCCGGTGACGTCGATGGGGTTCTCCATGCATGACCGTACCGAACTCCTGAAACTCAGCCAGGCCGACGAAGAGGACCTGGCAGCAAGCCGCATCACCGACTGGCTCTCACCAGGATTCTTCGAGACTGAATTCTGGTATTTATGGTCCACAACCTTTGCCTTCCAGCCCTGGCACAGCGCCATTGAATTCAAGCGTTACCTCCTCCGGTTCATGCTCGAATTCTCCCGAATCGATACGCTCGCGGGCGTCAAACGCACAATTTACAACCAGTACGATTCCCTGGTTCTGCCCTTGCAAGCCTGGCTCAAAACCAAAGGCGTCCAGATTTTTACGGATCGCACGGTGACAGACCTCGATCACAAGCTTGAAAACGGCCTTTTTGTCGTAACCGGCATCCGCTGCCAGGGGCAGGGCAAGAGCGAAGCCATCACCTTGGGTGACGGCGACTTTGTGTTTGTGCAAAATGGCTCGATGACCGATGCCTCAAGTGTGGGTTCGATGACGTCTGCACCCAAAAAGCTAACCAAAGCAGACAGCGGCGGGTGGGCGCTTTGGGAAAAACTGGCGAAAGGCCAATCTCATTTCGGCAGGCCGGCGGTCTTTAACAGCTGCATCGCGCAGTCATGGTGGGAATCCTTTACCGTCACCGTCAAGGATACCGCATTTTTCGACAAGATGTACCAGTTTAGCGGCAACGAACCCGGCACCGGCGGCTTGGTCACGTTCAAGGATTCGAACTGGCTGATGTCGATTGTCCTGGCTCATCAACCACATTTCCTCAGTCAGCCGGAGGGCGTCCAGGTGTTCTGGGGATACGCGCTGTTTCCGGACCGGATCGGCAATTTCGTTGCCAAACCGATGGCTGACTGCAATGGCTCGGAAATTCTTATGGAACTCTGCGGTCACCTGCGTTTCGATGTGGAAACCATTGCATCGGCCAACTGTATTCCCTGTCGAATGCCCTACATAACCAGCATGTTCATGCCCCGGATGCGGGACGACCGACCTTTGCCGGTGCCACCCGGCGTGAAGAACCTGGGATTTATCAGCCAGTTCGTCGAGATTCCGGACGATGTTGTCTTCACGGTGGAATATTCGATACGGGCGGCCCAGATGGCCGTCTACCAATTGTTGGGTATCGAGCGCAAGATCCCGCCCGTCACGCAACACGCCAAGTCGCTGCATGTGCAGTTCGAGGCACTGAAGAAGGCGTTTGCCTGAGAGGTACGGCAGTGATTCTAAAAAGGAGAAGAGAACCATGCTGACAGAAGTCCTTTCCCTGGAACTGCTCGGCAAGATGGATGCTTACTGGCGTGCAGCCAATTATCTGGCGATCGGCCAGATTTACCTCTACGACAATCCGTTGCTGCGGAAACCCTTGCAGCTCGCGCATGTCAAACCGACTCTCCTCGGCCACTGGGGCACGACCCCGGGCCAGAATTTTATCTATGTGCACCTGAACCGGGTCATCAGCAAGTATGATCTGGATATGATTTATATTTCCGGTCCCGGCCACGGCGGCCCGGCGCTGGTCGCCAACACCTATCTTGAAGGCACCTACAGCGAGGTTTATCCGAATATCAGCCGGGACGAGGACGGTCTGAAAAAGCTCTTCACCCAATTTTCCTTTCCCGGCGGGATTCCCAGCCATGTCTCGCCCGAGTGCCCTGGATCGATTCACGAAGGCGGCGAGTTGGGGTATTCTCTCAGCCATGCCTTCGGCGCCGTGTTCGATAATCCGGGCCTGATCGTTGCCTGTGTTATCGGAGACGGTGAGGCGGAGACCGGCCCTTTAGCCACGGCATGGCACTCCAATAAATTTTTGAATCCAATTACCGATGGCGCGGTGCTGCCTATCCTGCATCTCAACGGCTATAAAATAGCGGGCCCAACCGTTTTGGCCCGCATCACCCATGAAGAATTGGACCAGTTGCTGCGCGGTTACGGCTGGACACCGTACTTTGTCGAAGGCGATGAACCGGAAAAGATGCATCAACTCATGGCCGCAAGGTTGGAGCAGGCCATTGTCGACATCAGGCAGATCCAAGGCTATGCCAGGGAAAATAACGATGCCTCCCGGCCTCGTTGGCCGATGATCGTTCTTAATTCACCGAAGGGCTGGACCGGTCCGAAAGTCGTTGATGGCCTGCAAATAGAGGGTACCTTCCGAGCGCACCAGGTGCCGCTTCTGGCGGATGCGGCGCACCCCGAACATCTGCGTCAACTGGAAAGTTGGATGAGGAGCTACAGGCCGGAAGAATTGTTCGATGCAAATGGCCGGCTGATGCCGGAACTGGCCGAGTTGGCACCAAAGGGCGACCGGCGGATGGGCGCCAATCCGCATGCCAACGGTGGTATTTTGCTGCGTGATCTGACTATGCCCGACTTTCAGAGTTTCGCGGTGCAGGTGCCGACACCGGGATCAGTCCAGGCCGCCGACACGCATGTGCTGGGGGAATTCTTACGCGAGGTCATAAGACTCAACCAAGCGGCGCGGAATTTCAGGATCTTCGGCCCCGATGAGACGCTCTCCAACCGCCTGAACGCGGTGTTTGAGGTCACCAACCGGCAATGGCAGGCCAGGACCCAGGAGAACGACGAGTTTCTCGCAACAGACGGCAGAGTCATGGAGATGCTCTCCGAACATCAGTGTGAAGGTTGGCTTGAGGGTTATCTGCTCACCGGTCGGCACGGGCTGCTGAATAGCTACGAGGCCTTTATTCACATCATCGATTCGATGTTCAACCAGCACGCCAAGTGGCTGAAAATCACTGCAGGATTGCCGTGGCGGCGGAAAATCGCCTCACTCAATTATCTGCTCGCCTCTCACGTCTGGCAACAGGCCCATAACGGTTTTACCCACCAGGACCCCGGTTTCATCGATCACGTTGTCAATAAAAAGGCGTCTATTGTTCGCGTTTACCTGCCACCCGACGCCAACTGCCTGCTGTCGGTCTGGGATCATTGCCTGCGGAGCCGGGATTACGTCAATGTTGTCATCGCAGGTAAGTACCTGGCGCCGCAGTGGCTCTGCATGGATGCAGCGGTTGCCCATTGCCGGCAGGGAATAGGCGTCTGGCACTGGGCCGGCAGCGACCAGGGGAGGGAACCGGACGTGGTGATGGCCTGCTGCGGCGATGTACCGACGCTTGAAACGCTTGCCGCCGTTTCCATTCTCCGCGAAGCCCTGCCCAATCTGAAAATCCGGGTGATCAATGTCGTCGATCTGATGAAGCTCCAGCCGCCAAGTGAACATCCACACGGGTTGAGTGATGAGGGTTTCGACGCCCTTTTCACCAAAGATAAACCAATCGTCTTCGCCTTCCATGGCTATCCCTGGCTCATTCATCGGTTAACCTACCGCCGGACCAATCACGACAACATGCATGTGCGAGGCTACAAAGAAGAAGGAACCATTACCACGACTTTCGATATGACGGTCTTAAACGATCTCGACCGCTTTCACCTGGTACTGGATGTGCTCCACCGCTTGCCGCAGTTGGGCACCGAAAGGGATGCACTGAAAAAGGCGATAGAGGCTAAGCTCGTCCTGCACAAGCAGTATATTTACAAATACGGTCAGGACATGCCGGAGATACTGAACTGGAAATGGTCATATTCGACCACCGTGCATATTTGACCATTTCCAGGTGTTTTCCGAGCACGCTTAAAAGTGTTCGTATTTTTATATATATTAATTAAAAACAGTATGATAGGTGGTAATTAAAGGAATTCTTGAGGCTGGCACAATAATTGAAACATCTCAGGTTATAACCGTAACACAATTCTTTTCGTTGGATGACTTCCGTGCCATCATTTTCACCAGGATTGCTTGAAATTGTCAACCTGGTGAGAACCGCTTTGGAGCATTATAACACAGTTTAACACAGTTTCTTAAAGGAGAACTCCCATGCTCGAATCAATTGCCATCATCCTCATTATCCTCTGGTTCCTGGGTTTTGTCTCATCTTACACCATGGGAGGATTCATCCATATCCTTCTGGTTATCGCTGTCGTGGTAATTCTGGTTCGGGTAATTCAAGGCCGTCGCGTCTTATGAGATTTCTCCATGAGTAAAAAGGTTACACGATAAGCAAGGGAGATGCATACAAAGCAAAGATAGACGCCGATTCGGCAAAGGTATATACCCCAGCACGGTATTGGGGACTTGGATATGAAAATGAATAAAAACAACATATTGGGAATATTGTCAATAATTGTTCTTGTATCTCTTAGCGGATGTTATCTCGGATATCCCGATCGTGACAGAGGTGATCGGCATGATACGGATGAGAGACACGATAGGGGAGAGAGACATGATAGAGGTGAAGGACATGATAGGAGTGGGGGTTCTTATTTCTACAGGGATTCAGGAAATGATCAAAGAAGATAATCTCTGCCGCTCATGAAATGACTAGAATCTTAACCATGAAAGGATAGCCATGCTGATCAAATTTTCCACCAACAAGACCGTCCCCGAAGTTGTGGTTGCTTTGACGCTTACCGTACCCAGCCATCATTTCAACATCATTAAGGTTCATGATATTCAAGAGGTCATGACCAATGGAGGACTACTATGCTGAACAGATAAGGCGAGAATAACAGAAATCATCATTTGACAAAATCACATAACATCAACATGGAGTACTGAAATGAAAAAAATATCGTTAGTAATAATCGCCGCTTTAATTTTCGGGATATCGACCTTTGCTGCTGCAGCGGAGGACTATTCGAGCACCATAAATGTGTTTCGGGATTCACCCATCCCCGCAAAATACTTCAAGACCTCATACGGTTATGCGGTCTTTCCAACTATTGGCAAGGCTGGCTTTGTGGTCGGGGGCTCCTACGGGGTTGGACAGGTTTACCGCGGTGGCAAGGCAACCGGGAAATCATCAATTATTGAGGGTTCAATAGGCTTTCAGGCGGGCGGTAAGGCGTTCAGTGAGATAATCTTTTTTAAGGACAAAAGCGCCTACGATGAATTCATCAGCGGCAATTTTGAGTTCGACGCTACTGTCCAGGCAATCGCTGTAACGGTGGGAGCCGAAGCCCAGGGCGGAACCACGGGTGTCAGTGCCGGCGCAAGTGCCGGGCCAAAGTCTGATGTCCAAGCCAACCCCAAATATTACAAAGGAACGATTACTTTCGTGCATGCTATGGGCGGCCTCATGTATGAGGTTTCCCTCGGAGGACAGAAATTCTCCTATGAAGCTTTATGATGCTTGAAAGAGGCTCAGAGACCATTTAATCGTACACCTCCTGGCTTATTGCATCTAAAACGAGAGTGCAAACCTACCCGACCAAAGAATCGAGACGGTAAAAGCCAGGGGGAAAGGATATCGAGCGAGAGCGAACCGGCTGAAACTGTTATCGGGGATGCTCATATGGCACGTATTACCCTGAAACTGAAAGGACACACCTGGCTCTTGAATGGCTCCTGAAACACGCTCACCCACTCATAGCCCACTCTTTTGAAAAGAGCGGGAACAATTTCTTCTTGAAATGATTTTAGCACAAACAAGCTTTCCGGGGCAGCGAGCCCAAGTGTTTTGAAGGGAATTTCTCTGCAATTCACTCAGCCGGTTGATATAGGAGATATTTAGACTTTAGTGAAATCGATCTGTAGGCACACTTTTCTTGTGATATGCCTTCAAGCAAGGATGTGACTCCTTTTCCTTTTTAGCGAGGTGTTATAGGAACATCACGTATCCCATGTGAAATCCGAGTAGCAATCTCTGTAGAACTCCTCCAGTATGTCCCTTTGATGAAAAGTTATTTCTATCACATCGTTTCTCGATTGAGCAACCTGAGTTTCTAGTATGAACTCGCCGTTCATTTGAAATAATTTTAGTTTCTGCCCTTTCTTAGATATCTCTTGAGCAACAGGAGAGGCAGAACGTTTCTCATCTCTTTGTTTATGAACGGGTTTGGGCATTGCATGTTGTTTTTTAAACTCATCGGTCGTGAGATTGTATATGGTCCAAGCGTTGATCTCATTTTGGGCATCTGAAGCATATATCAAATCAAGGCTAGCAGAAGCCTTGTCGTACCATAATGTGACATACATTCCATCCTGAACGATGGCATCCACGACTGGTTTAAAATCAAGATCACCAGCAAGCAGAGTGGCCTTACTCATGTTACGACGATAAGAATGTGCAAGCATATCTACAGCGAGTTTAACATCAATTTGCTTTTGTCTGGACCTATTTTGGGTTCCTCGAATGACTCCTTCGAACACATGAACACCAGGAGTACACCTCAGAAGATCGAAGAACTTTTTCCTTTGTGTAAACCTAACATCGAGGGCCTCGTCAGATTCCCCCTTCACCCGAGAAGGCAGACAATCGTAATAGAATGATTTGCGAAACGATGAGGTAAGACGATGAGGATCGATATCGACAAAGGCTCCAGCGAAATACTTGGCAGAAGTGCTCTCAACCAAATTTCGCAGGTATGCTCCATCAATATACAGATAGGAGATTTCAGACATAGTATTACGCCTTAGATGTGAAGTCCCGAGAGACAGTCCAAGTCCAAGCATTACATTTTTTTAATTTTTCGGTGTAGTACTCGTTGTTAAGATCGGCTTAGATTAATTTTTTCTTCCATTTAGGGGTAGAGTATATTTCTCCAAATATCATAACTGATAAAGCGAAAAGCAGATAGAAGATATTTCCCGCCTTGGACGACACCTGATCCCTCTAAAGGCAAGAGATGTTCACTGGCAAGCCTCAGTTGAGGTTGAATTTCAGAAATTAAGACTTCCTGAAAAAGTTTTCGCCTGCAAGGGTCCGCATCTTCCACTAACTCTTACCCGGTCACTCGGAATCCATCCAGGGAAGAAATTTCGTGAAGGAGATATCGGTTGTGATGGATGGTAAGTCATTCTCATAAGATTAATCGCGGGGATCGCGCACGGGGGCGTCGGTTAACCCAAGAAGACGAGATCAGCTCGACCGTAAAATTCAGCATGATTATCCGCTTCAGTCCGGCCGGGAAATGCCTGGATTAAAAACGGTGCTCCTGTTGGCCAGTGCATAACGATCACCAACAGACGCGGCCGGTTACCCCCCGCACTATCTTGATTTCCGAGGTGGTGACCGGCATGCGACGTGCTTTACGATTCCTCATGATTCGTGCAATAGGTATTGAAAATTCACTCTTGTTGCTGTAAATTTTACTTATTACATGTCGTTAGCCAAAGAGGTAAAAAATGCTACAGGCAAAACTTTCCAGCAAGTTTCAATTGTCCATCCCCAAGGCGTTGCGCGATGATTTGAACATAGAGGCGGGGCAGCGATTTGCGCTCCTGGCGCGGGGTAGGATCATCGAATTGATCCCGGTGCGCTCAATCAAGGATGCCAAAGGGATGCTGTCATCTTCCGACTATAAAGACCCCTCGGAATACCGGGACAGAAAAGAGAGAGATCTGTAATGGTCTTGGTAGATACCTGCGGCTGGATTGAATGGCTGACGGGCGGGACGCTCAGTGATTCCTATGAGCCCTATTTCGACCATATCGCCGCCATGATCGTTCCCACGTCGGTCCAATATGAGCTTTACAAATGGGTGGTAAGGGAAAAAGGCATTCAATTGGCACTGGAGGCCGTAGCCTTGACCGAACAGGCCACGGTAGTTCCTCTCTCCTCGGCGATTGCCCTATCCGCCGCGGATTTTTCAATGGAGCATAACCTATCGTTTGCCGATTCGATCATCTATGCCACGGCCCGGTTTTATCAAGCGGAATTGATTACGTCCGATGATCATTTCCAGGGCTTGCCGATGGTACAGTATTTCCCCAAATTTTCTAAATGATTCACACCCGGATCACCAACAATCATGGTAAACACCTTTGAATAGATGAGATGTTTTTTAAAAAACGATTCAAAGTGGTTGCTGGGTCTCCATGTGCTCAGTTCGAGGCCACCCATGTTCTTGCCTCATCCAGATGACCGAAGGGGAAATGTTTGATCGTTGCCGCCACAAAATGAGATGTGATGTGCTCGGCAGCCTCACCGAGAAGTGAGTCGGTGACAATTGCGACTTTCTTGATCTTCCTGTGGTGATCACGCACGAATCGGAAGTGGCGAATGGCCGCTGCCAGATTCGTCCACCCTGGGAAGTGTGCTACTTCAAGCAGCAGGCCGTTAAGCCCGCCGTTTCGTTCGATGAAAGGATCCACTACCTGGGAGAGTGCTTCAAAATCTTCTTTCTGCAATGGTCCTGCTGGACGAACGTGGAGCACAGAGTTTGTCTCGTCAAGAGTATAATCAATCATCATTTCTTCTCCTCGTGGCTCAATCGGTTATTTTAAGGTTTCTGTAAACTCCTCCTAAACCAATGATTTACAGAGAAGTTGAATCACCCCAGAAACCTTAATTGGAGGCTTTCGATAGTCAATATAATTCCAATAGAGTATAACCGATGGAGCGAAAAGCAGATAGAGGATAATTCGCTGAGTATCTTGGATAATTCTTTGTTGTCCTGCTGGAGACTTGATCGAAAAATCGGCAAACAAGGTGAAGGTGGATCAGCTGTGACCAAAATGAATTCAGGCAACCGGATCACCCTGTTGCATAACGGCGATGCGTATTTTCCGGCGCTTGAAGCGGCTCTCGACCGAGCGGTGTTTGATATCTACCTTGAAACCTATATTTTCGAGAATGATCATACCGGACGACGCATCGCCGAAGCTCTCAGGCGAGCGGCCTTACGTGGGGTAACAACACATCTGCTGATTGATGGCTTCGGGTCGAACAGTTTGCCGAAAATCATGATTGATTACCTGAAAGAGGCAGGGGTCATGGTACTGAAGTTCCGGCCCAAGATATCGCCTTGGACACTGCGACGCAGGCGGCTGCGGCGCTTACACCGAAAAATTGTGGTAATAGACCAGAGTCTCGCCTTTGTTGGCGGCCTGAATATCATTGATGATTTGGATATGCCTGGTCAGGCATCGCCGCGCTATGACTATGCGGTAAGTGTGGAAGGGCCGTTGGTAAAAAAAATCTATGCTTCAACCCGTAGACTGTGGTTACGGGTGGTCTGGTTGCGCCGCTTGCGGTTTGATTGGCACCGGGACAAAAAAAGGCAAGCTCCTCGGCTGGAATCTGCGGGAGATATGCGATCGACCTTTCTTGTACGAGATAACTTCCGTCATCGCCGCGATATTGAAGATGCCTATTTGCAGGCAATTGAACAGGCGCAAAGCGAAATTATCGTGGCAAATGCCTATTTTTTACCTGGGCTGAATTTTCGTCATGCTCTTTTTGCTGCCGCCGGTCGTGGAGTCCGGGTGGTTTTGCTGTTGCAGGGGAAAATGGAGCATCGATTGGCTCATTATGCCTCGCGGGCTCTCTTCGGCAGCTTCCTCGACGCCGGGATCGAGATCTATGAATATCACCAGAGCATTCTGCACGCCAAAGTCGCGGTAATCGATAACCATTGGGCGACGGTTGGCTCCTCGAATCTCGACCCTTTCAGTCTGTTGCTCGCCCTTGAGGCAAATATCGTTGTTGATGATAAGAACTTTGCCACAGCGTTAAGGGACAGCCTGGAGCAGGCTATCAAGGCGGGAGCGAGGCGAATTTTTGAGAATAACTGGAAATTGCAGCCAATCACGCTGCGTCTGGTGTGCTGGCTCAGTTACGGGTTGATACGATTCATGGTCGGAATAGCGGGGATTGCATAACCTGAGCGAACTGACCAGCCTTATCGCCGATGATAAGGTGTAACACGTCAGGCGCGACCTGCATCACCGCCGCCACACCGGCCATTTTAACTCCCTCCTCGTCAAACTTGGCTGCGTCGGCAAGTTCCACGCGCAGGCGGGTGAAGGCGACAGCTTCAATTTTTCGAAGATTGCCGCGGCCTCCCAAGGCCAAAAGCATCTGCTCTGCAGCTTCGCGCACCTGTGCTTCGATAGTCACCGTTTCCGAGGAAACGCCCGTGCCATTATCGACGTCCAGAGTCGATGCCGGCATTCGACCGCCATCCGCTTCAGGACCGGCGGTCTTAAGATACTCTTCCATGTCGGTCTTCATGTTTTCCGAGGGTGTGCCGAAGATCGCCTGAATACTGTTGCCGACCACCATGACACCGGCTGCGCCCATGGCCTTGAGCCTGGCTTGATTGACGCTGCCGGCGTCTTTTACCACCACGCGCAGGCGGGTAATACAGGCGTCGAGGTTGGTAATGTTCCTCCGTCCGCCGAAGGCCAGCACCAATTCGAGAGAACGACCGCCAGTGGTCGTGACGCCTGCATTTCCAGTGACGGTTTCATCCTCGCGACCGGGGGTTTTGAGGTTAAGCCAGTGTATCGCAGTACGGAAAACACTGTAGTAAATCAACGAATAGATCGGGCCGATCACCAGCACAAGCCACCACTTTTGGGAAAATTTGCCAAGAACGTTAAAAACGACGAAGTCAATGCCGCCCTGCGAGAAGGTGAAGCCCATATGCATGCCCAGGGTGTTGGCAACAAACTGGGTCGATGCAGCGAGTACAGCGTGGATGAAGTACAGCGCCGGTGCCAAAAACAAAAAGGAAAACTCGATCGGTTCAGTGATGCCGGTCAGAAAGGAGGTGAGGGCGGCGGAAAGCATGATGCCGCCGACCGCCACCTTGTTTTCCGGTTTGGCACTTTGCCACATGGCGATGGCGGCGGCGGGCAGGCCGAACATCTTAAAGAGGAATGCCCCGGCGAGGATCCCGGCAGTCGGGTCGCCGGCAAAGAAGCGGTTGATGTCGCCGTGAACCACGGTGCCGGTTGCGTCGGTGAAGGCTCCCATTTCAAAGAAAAAGGGCACATTCCAGATGTGGTGCAGGCCGAAGGGGATCAGTAGCCGTTCAACAAAGCCATAGACGGTCGCGGCCATACGCGGATCACCAACCGCCGCCCAGTGCGAAAACATGTTGATACCATTCTGGACAGGCGGCCAGATGACGGAGAGCACCACGCCCAGGACGATTGCCGCAATTGCGGTGATGATCGGCACAAAGCGCTTGCCGGCAAAAAAGCCAAGGTAGGGCGGCAGCGAGATCCGGTAAAAGCGGTTGAACATCGCCGCAGCCAGGCCGCCGGCGAGGATGCCGCCGAACACGCCGGTCTGCATCGATTTGATACCCATAATCATTACCGGTTCGACCTTCCACACCCCGGCCATGACGCCCATGGTTGCCAGCATCACCATATAGCCGATGGTAGCGGCGATGGCCGAGACCCCGTCGTTTTCAGTGAAACCGACAGCAACCCCGATGGCAAATATCAGCGGCAGATTACCGAATATTACGTCGCCGGAATTTTTCATCAGTCCGGAAAGCAGCGCCGGCATCCATTCGAAGTTGGCCGCGCCAATACCGAGAAGGAGACCTGCGACCGGGAGGACGGCAACCGGCAGCATCAAGGATTTTCCGATTTTTTGCAAAAATGCAAATGCATATTTAAACATTGCTCTCTCCCTTAATAAGCTGATCGGCAAACGATGCCAGGCGCAGTCGCACTTCGGAAGCCGTAGCCATCTGCAACACCTCTTGGGCGAGTGTCCGGCACTCGCCCATGGCCAAGCGGCAGACCACTGCCTTAACGGACGGAATGGCAGGCACGGAAACCGAGAGTTCATCGACACCGAGGCCAATCAATACCGGGACAGCCAACACGTCGGAGGCGATACCGCCGCATATGCCGACCCATTTCTTGTGTCGGTGAGCAGCTTCAACCGTCATGCGGATAAGGCTCAGCACTGCCGGATGCAAGGCGTCGGCCTGTTTGGCAAGTTTTGGGTGCCCCCTATCCATGGCAAGGGTGTACTGGGTCAGATCATTGGTGCCGATGGAGAAGAAGTCGGCTTCACGGGCAAAAAGATCGGCCATGACCGCGGCTGCGGGAACTTCGATCATGATTCCAACCTTGGCGCTCTGGCCGCTTGTTTCCTGCTCCTCGGCGAGGATCTGTTTTGCCCTACGCAATTCATCAAGTGTTGCGATCATGGGGAACATGATATGCAAATTGCCGAGCGGTGCCGCCTGCAGGATAGCCCGCAGCTGAATGCGGAAAAGGTCGGGCCGGTCGAGGCTGACACGTACTCCGCGAAGGCCGAGGAAGGGATTTTCTTCCTTTGGCAGGGGCAGATAGGACAGGGGTTTGTCGCCGCCGACATCGAGTGTGCGGATGACCAGGGGGCGATCCCGGCCAAGGACTTCGGCTACGTCTTTGTAAGCACTGGCCTGTTCTTCCTCGGTCGGTGCGGTGTCACGGCCCAGGAAAAGGAATTCGGACCGGAGCAGACCCACGCCCTCGCCGCCGAGGGCCAGGGCCTCGCGGGCTTCTTCGGCATTACGCACATTGGCAACAACCTCGATGCGATGACCGTCGGTGGTGACGGCAGGTTCACCGGCTGCGGCCTTTTCCCTCTCGCGTCTGGCGGTCTGACCGGCCATACGTTCTTGTGACCGGGCAAGCTCATCATCGCTTGGATGCATGCGCAGCGTGCCCTTGCCGCCGTCGAGTATAACGAGTGCGCCGGTTTCTAAGGAGAGCGCGGCATGATCGATGCCGCATATGGCGGGGATGCCGAGCGATCGGGCAAGGATGGCAACGTGTCCGGTGGGACCACCACTGGTGGTGCAGAAACCAAGAACCTTGCTGCGGTCGAGCGAGGTCGTGTCGGAAGCGGACAGTTCCTCGGCAATGAGGATCGAACCTTCCGGGGTTTCGATTTGGCCCTGTTTCACACCGGCAAGCAGCGACAATACTCGGCGTCCGACATCGCGGATGTCGTTTGCCCGTTCACGCAGCAGTGAATTGTCGAGTTCTTGGAGCTGGTCGGCATGGAAAGTGAACGCTGCACGCCAGGCGAAAGCGGCACTTTTGTTATCACTCACACCTTTTCTTGCGAGGTCGAGGAGATCGGGGTCTTCCAGCATTTCCTGGTGGGCATCAAGGATTTTTGCCTTGGAAGCATCGGCGAGCTGACCCTTGAGCGCCTCGATTTGCCCCTGTGCTTCGTGTAATGCGACATCCAGCTTGGCGTTTTCCTGTTGGGCACCCTCACCGGATTCCAGTACATCAATCACTTCCCGGCGGAACTGCACAACCCGACCGACCGCAAGGCCCGGGGAGGCGGATACTCCTGATAGTTCGCCCGCATCTGTTGGCTCAGCGCGTGGCGGCAAAACATCGGCAGATGCGGTGGTTCCAGCCTCTCCCGGTTTTTCGCCACAGCCATCGGCAAGCATCCTTGCGAGTACGGCAGCGGCCTCGCCGGCATCACTGCCCCAGGCCTTCACTCTGATTTCGTCATGCTGCCGGGTCGATAGACCCATGATCGCAACCAGCGATTTGGCATTGGCTGTGTCGTCACCGCGGACCAGTCGGATCTCGGATTTGAATTTCTTTGCTTGTGTCGCAAGAATTGCGGCGGGCCGGGCATGGAGACCAGCCGGGTTGGGGAGTATCACCGGATCGGAAAAAACGGCGCCGCTTTCTTCAGCATGCGTCGCGTTTTTCTTAGGTACATCCTCTGCCAGCTCAAGGCTGAGGATGATACTTTTACCCGCCTGTACCAGGCCGCTACTAGGCGTCATGTTCAAAACCTTCTCACCATTGGCGATGAGAATCTGAGTAAGCAGGCTGCGAGCCTTGCAGGCAATCAGATCGGCATCGAAGGCAATGAGCGGCTGGCCAACCTGTACCGATTCCCCTTGCTTGACCTTGGCTGTGAAGCCCTCGCCCTTGAGCATAACGGAATCGATACCGATATGTACCAGGACCTCAATGCCACTGCTGGTAGTAATAGTCAGTGCATGATTGGCAGTGTGGAGGAGTGTCACTACTCCTGCTACGGGTGCGAGCAACAGAGCCGAGGTTGGATCGAGTGAGACACCATCGCCGACCATCTTCTCTGCAAAGACGGGATCCGGGACGCTTGAAAGCGGGACGAGAACTCCTGAGAGCGGGGCTATGATATCCAATCTCGACGGGATTGTAGTCATTTATCAACTCCTTTTTTGCTGCTTCAATAACTGAATAAAGAAGAGTGTCCTGAAAATGCCGGAGCTGCCATAAAAAAATATCCCACAGGACTATGCCATATGGGATATTGCTGAATTTTTATAAAATTCTTCTCACCAACTAGTTGGTCTTGGAGGTGGTCGTCGTAGTGGTGGTTTGTTTCTGTCCGAAGATAGGGTTTCCAGATGTTGTAGTGGTAACCTTTTTCTCTTCGATCATCGGTTTTTCCGATGTTGTAGTCGTGGTTTCATGAACCAGCACTTTTTCAGCGGTCATTTGATTGCCATTGCGGGTGTAATAAACCGTCACCGGCAGACCGGATCTAACGGTCTCCATGGAGACCGGCTCACCTTTTTCATTAATATAGTTGGTTTTGTTGGTGTAGGTGTATACCACCGGGTTTGGGCTGGATTCGGAGCGGATCACGAGGGTATCGGGGTTGACCTCGCTGATTGTCCCTGCGGTTTCCGTCCTTGTAACAGTCATTTGGCTCTGTTGGGCATACAAGCCGATCGGTGTGATCAGAATAGTCAAAGCGAATGCGAATAAACTCAATTTTTTCATAATGTGCTCCTTTTCGGAATAAAATACATGGGATGATTCTTTACCGAACTCTGATCGTGCTCCAGAAATTATAGAGTTTTGGTGGTGGTTGTGGTGGTCTTTTGTTCCTCGATCATCGGTTTTTGCGATGTTGTGGTCTTGGTTTCATGAACCAGCACTTTTTCAGCGGTCATTTGAGTGCCATTGCTGGTGTAATAAACCGTCACCGGCAGACCGGATTTAACTGTCTCCATGGAGACCGGCTCACCTCTTTCATTAATATAATTGGTTTTGTTGGTGTAGGTGTACACCACTGGGTTTGGGCTGGATTCGGAGTGGATCACCAGGGTATCGGGGTTGACCTCGCTGATCGTCCCGGCGGTTTCCGTTTTTGTGACGGTCATTTGGTTCTGTTGGGCAAACGAGCAGACCGGTGCAACCAATAGAGTCAATGCGAATGCGAATAAACTTAATTTTTTCATAATGTTCTCCTATTAGAATTTAAATACATGGGACGTAAACTGCGATTTTTTAGCGAACTTTCAACCTGCTCCAGGAATTATGGAGTTTTGGTGGTGGTTGTAGTGGTAGTCTCTTTGACCATCGGCCTTTCAGTGGTTGTCGTGGTTTGTTGTGTTTGTTGAATCATTTCTCCCGAGCCTTCTTTTTTGGCTTTCGAGCCACAGGCGGAAAAAGTGGCGATCATCAAAAAAAGGACTACGTAGGGGATGAAAATTTTGCTCTTTTCCATTTTAGTTGTTCCTCTCTGCAAACGTGTTGCGAAAAAACGGTTAGTTACCTTTTTAGTATGGCGCATATACAACTAAGATCAGAGATCAGAAGAAAAGAAAGAAAGTAAGTTTTCTTATTCAAAAAATTCTGACAGTCGGATTCGAACCAATACTTCCTTTTGACTGAAGAGATTGTTTGATTTGGTGAAAAACGTATCGGACTTGGCGACCACCGCTCTTGGTATTGCATTTTCGGTGCCAGGACCGCTAACGCTTAACCTAATGACATACAATGTATCGATATGTCTAATAATATTCGCAAACACCCAGCTATTGCAAATTACTTGGCAAGCCACATGGAAGTGGTTATATTTGCACAATGGTCAAACATGACCACTTAGTCCACGCTTTCCTTTGCAGGGTATACCGTCCTCATCTGCCATAATCGGTATATAAACCGCAGCAGTTTCCCGGACGGTGCAACCTGGCAAGATTCAACGCATTACAACGATCATTTTTAATTCAACCAGGGTTTCTCTTTGGAAGCCTCGGGAAACTACGATCCAGTTGAGTCCCTGTTTGGTTAAGGAGCTGTAACTATGGAAATTCAAAGCGACATTATTGAAAAAAGTGCAGCCAATACACATCCCTTTGTTGGAGTTTTTTTCAATATCATGGGGGCGATTCGTCAGCCTTTGATTGTTCTTGACAGGGATTTGACAGTTTTAAAAGCCAATCATTTCTTTTATCTTCAACGCTAATCAAAATTGAACCACCTCTGCTAACGAAAACTGAGCCACCTGCGCCATCTCTTTTTTTCTGAAATCCTGCATTCCCCTCCTTTTTATTTTCCCATCTGATTGCTGATCTGCTCAA
>Ga0209697_10002264_pt1 | contig 28075 bp, 22 predicted proteins | sample AliMusrvi5mmetaG_FD_184115 | JGI IMG/M metagenome (GOLD analysis project Ga0209697, IMG submission 184115) | Freshwater lake bacterial and archeal communities from Alinen Mustajarvi, Finland, to study Microbial Dark Matter (Phase II) - Alinen... | ecosystem: Environmental > Aquatic > Freshwater... | reverse complement strand
GTCATGTTCCAGATCATCATTTCAAATATATCTTTCCAGCTTTTGCCGATTTCATTAACGACCGTCGGTTCAAAACCGCAATGCATCATACATTGGGCACACCGTGGGTCCTTGCCTACGCCGTATTTTTCCCAATCGGTTTTTGCCATCATCTCGGCAAAAGTCGGATAGTGGGCATCCGTGATCAGATAGCAGGGGGCCTTCCAGCCGCGGGTGTTGCGGGTCGGGTTACCCCACGGGGTACATTCTAGCTTTTTTTCACCCTTGAGAAACCGCAGGTACATCGGTGTGGAAAAGAAGCGATGTTTTTTACTCATCTCATAGACGTCGGCAAACTTCCTCTCTATATCTCTCCGTTCGAGAAACAGTTTTTCGCCAACCGCCTCATAGCCAAAACCGGGCGCAACCAGAACTCCATCAACGCCAAGTTCCTCCAGACGACTAAAGAGCATTTCAATTTCAACCAGATCGGTTTCCTTGAAAATAGTCGTATTGGTGCAAACACGAAATCCTTTCTCTTTTGCTTTTTTTATGGCCGACATTGCAATTTTGAAGGCGCCTTTACGCTCCAGAATCCGGTCATGGGTCTCTTCGAGTCCATCCATATGGACATTGAACGTAAAGTTGGGGTGTGGTGTCATGGAATCAAGCGCTTTTTCGAGCAGTATCCCGTTTGTACAGAAGTAGATATGCTTCCCCCTCTGCAGTACTGCGGTAACAAGTTCCTTAATCTGCGGATAGAGAAACGGTTCTCCGCCGGTAATGGTGACAACAGGTGCGGGACATTCATCCACAGATCGTAAACATTCTACCAGACTCATCATTTCCTGCATCGTATCGGCATATTCGCGGATCCTGCCACATCCTGAACAGGCCAGATTACAGAGATGAGTCGGTTCAAGCATCAGTACCAACGGATATTTTTCAGTTTTGTTGATCTTGTTGCTGATGATGTATTTCGTCAGATCATAATTAAGACGGAGTGGAAAGCGCATTGATAAATTCCTTATAAATAAGATAGATACAAACTTCTTGATGAAGGATGAGTGTTGATGGATGAGCGATGAGAGGATATCGCATTCCTCAACACTCATCACTCAACTCTCATCAGTATTATCGCTCCCAGATTTCCTTTTTATCCTTGCCGAGGTACGCACGTTTCACTTCGGCATTCTCCAGCAGCTCATCCGCCAGACCTTCCAGGATTACTTTGCCGGTTTCAAGAACATAGCCACGATCAGCAAGCTTGAGAGCAGCCTTGGCATTTTGCTCTACCAACAAGATGGTGGTGCCATTTTCCTGACGTAATCCTGCCAATACGCGAAAAATTTCCTGAACAACTAATGGAGCAAGCCCCATGGAAGGTTCGTCAAGAAGCAAAACTTTAGGATTAGCCATAAGCGCACGCCCGATGGCAAGCATCTGCTGCTCTCCACCCGACATGGTGCCGGCAAGTTGTTTGCGACGCTCCTCAAGACGAGGAAACAGGGTGAACACCTTTTCCATATCCGAATGAATGGAGGCTTTTCCTTCCCGGTTCCGATAACGGAGATACGCACCCAGCTCCAGATTATCCTCAACGGAGAGCGGTTTGAACACCTGCCGCCCTTCCGGCACCTGCGATATACCGCGCTGCACGACCCTGTCCGGAGCAAGAGCGGTGACTACTTCCTTGCAAAACAAGATTTCACCAGCCGCTGCCGGAGTAACTCCCGAAATAGTATTTAAAATTGTGGTTTTACCGGCGCCGTTGGCGCCGATCAGAGTCACGATTTCACCTTCAGCCAGGTGCAGGGAAATATTCTTGAGAGCGTGAACTTTTCCGTAATAGGTATTTATGTTTTTTAGACGCAACATCAGTCGTCATCCCCCAGATATGCCGCAATGACTTCGGGGCTTTCCTGAATTTCACGGGGAGTTCCCTCGGCAAGTTTTCTGCCAAGATTAAGAACAACTATCCGGTCGCAGATATCCATGACCAGCTCCATATCATGCTCCACAAGTACGACGGTAATGCCCAGATCCCGGATCCGCTTGATCAATTCGGCAAGTGCGAGTGTTTCCTGACTGTTAAGACCGGCTGCCGGTTCATCCATCAAAATGATGCGAGGTTCAACGGCCAGAGCACGGGCGATCTCCAGCAGCCGCCCTTTTCCGAACGGAAGGCTTCCGGCAGTATGATCAGCCAGATCGGTAATACCGGTAAATTCAAGCCATTTCATGGCACCGGCGCGAATCCGCCGCTCTTCGGCAATACTCCAGGGCATTTTAAGCGCGCAGGCCAGAAGGCCGCTGGAACTTTTGGTATGCATCCCGACCATGACGTTTTCCAGTAACGTCATGCTACCGAACAGCTCAATATTCTGAAAGGTTCGAACCATGGAGAGGCGTGCCAGCCGATCCGGTGACAGACCGGTAACATCTTTTCCCTCCAGAGTGACCGTTCCGGCGGTTTGTCGGTAAATACCGGAGATGATGTTGAACAGTGTCGTTTTGCCGGCGCCGTTCGGACCGATGACTCCGGTAATGTCACCTCTGGTTATTGAAAAGGAAACCGAATCGAGCGCTGTGACTCCGCCAAATATCTGCGTAATGCCGGAGACCTCAAGCATGACCAGCCTCCCCTCTCCTTGTGACAATCTTTCTGTACAGTGCAGGAATTCCCCGCACCAGTCCCCCCGGCATAAACATCACCATAAGTACCAGCAGAGCACCGTAGATAATGATGTCGTAATCGTTGGCTCCTCGAAGAATTTCAGGCAGAAGTGTCAGAAGCGCTGCACCGAGGAACGAGCCGTAAATACTCCCGAGCCCTCCGATGACAACCATCGTCAGCAGCTCAATCGAAAAATTGAAGCCAAACGACGCGGGAGAAATAAACGTCATGGTATGCGCATAAAAGCTTCCGGCCAGAGAGGATATGATTGCTGAAAGAGCGAAAATCTGAACCTTCAGGAGGCGGGAATTGACGCCCAGAACCTGGGCTGCAACATCCGAATCATGCACCGCCCGCAAGGCGCGACCAATCCGGGAATTTGCCAGGTTGATCGAAAACAGCATGACCATCAGGGTAACGACCCAGATCAGATAGTAGTTTTTAACATCGGAATCAAAGACGATTCCACCCAGCCGGAGATTCGGAATACCCGACAATCCCGAAGGGCCACCGGTCAAATTAACCGTCTCGTTGAAAACGATATAAATGATGACACCGAGCCCAAGAGTTGCCATGGCCAGGTAATGTCCCTTAAGTTTCAGAATCGGGAAACCGATCAGATAGGCCAGGCAACCCACCACCAGAGCGGCAATCGGCATGGCACCCCAGGGATTCAGGCTGAAGGTGGTGGTGAGTATTCCGGAAAGGTACGCGCCCAGTCCAAAAAAACCGGCATGGCCGAGTGATATCTGCCCCGCATAGCCGAGCAGCAGGTTGAGGGCAATTGCCAGCATGGTGTTGATACCGACAAACACCAGTACGTTCATCAGGTAGCCACCGGTGAACAGTTGCGGCGCAAGCATGATCAATAGTGAAAAACAGGCAAAAAGGAGAAGGTCACGTGTCATGAAATCAGACCCGCTCCGAATTGGCTTTGCCGAACAGACCCTGCGGTCGGATAAACAGGATCAGCAACAAGATAATGAAGGCGATGGCATCCTTGTAACCGGAAGATATCAGGCCGGCGCCAAGCGACTCAAGTATGCCCAGAATCAAGCCACCAATTACCGTCGAAATGCCGCTGCTCATCCCGCCGATAATTGCAGCGCAAAAACCTTTCAACCCGAGCATGACGCCGACATCATAGGCGGTCATCGTCAACGGTGCGACGATGATACCGGCGATGGCGCCCATTGCGGAGCTGATAACAAACGAAAACAGCACCATTCGCCGCACGTCGATTCCTACCAGACCGGCCGCACGACGGTTGTAGGAACAGGCACGCATGGCCTTGCCGCTGATGGTATGGTAAAAATAGACTTTGTTAATGACGATGATAATCAGGGTAATTGCCAGTATCCAGAGGTGCTGCGGAAGTATGGTGGCTCCTCCGATGGCAATCGGGGTATCACCTGAAAACGGGGGGATTGAATGCGTGTCCTTACCCCACACCAGCATCGCCAGCCCGCGGATCAAAATGCTCCCGCCAATTGTTATGATTACCAGGTTGATCGGTGTCGGCTGTTTGAGTGGGCGGATCGCCAGGCGCTCGAACAAAAAACCGACCACCGTGGAAACCGCAATGGCACTGGGAATCGCCGCCCAGAGCGGCAGCTTGAGAAGCTCTAGGCTTGACAATGTCAGCAGACCGCCGAGCATGACGAATTCGCCCTGGGCAAAATTGATGATGCCGGTTGCATTGTAAATGATCGAAAAGCCGATGCCGATCAATGCGTAGATGGCGCCGGTTGATAACCCTGACAATATATATTGAAGAATCTGGTCGAACTGCATCGTACCTCATAAATGTAGGGGCGAACGGACGTCCGCCCCTACGAAAAAATCAATTATTCATACTTTATTTTACAATTACCCAGTCTTTGTTCCTGATCTCGACCAGCACGAACGCATCTTTGCCAAGACCGGCGTGATCCTGCGCCGAGTAGTTGAAGCTGCCTCCGATACCGGCAAAACCCTTGCTTTTTTCTAGCTGGTCACGAATCGCCGCAGCGCTGTCGGCTCCATGTTCAACCGCATTTCTGATCAGCATGACGGCATCCCAGGCGTGTCCGCCAAAATGGTCACCCTCAGCCTTGTAATGGTTTTGGTAATCCTTGACAAAATCCATCAACGAATTCTTCTGTTTATCGGAACCTGGCAGAAGATCGGCGACAACGACCTTACCGGATGGGAGTTTGATCCCTTCGGCAGCTTCACCGGCCAAATCGATGAATTTCTTCGATGACACGCCATGACTCATGAACACGGGCGTTTTAATACCGAGCTGACGGACGTTTTTGGCAATGATGGCAGGACCGGGATTAGTCCCCCAGCAGATGATCGCTTGAGCGCGAGAGCCGCGAATCTTGGTCAACTGGGCGGTCATATCGGTGTCTTTAGGCCCGTAGGTGTCATCGGAAACAATGGTAATGCCGTATTTTACCGCCTGGCTCTTCAATTGTTCCCGTCCTGAGGCGCCGAATCCGTCCGAGACAGTCAGGATCGACACGGAAGTCTGTTTTGTTTTCTGCAGATATTCGTAAATCTTCCCGACCGCCAATGAGTCATTTTGGGCTGTTTTAAATATCCATTTTTTCACCGGATCGGTAATTTTACTACCTGCTGAACAAGAAATCAGGGGAACCTGTTCCTTTTCCGCTACCGGAATAACCGCCATCGTCTCACCGGTTGTGCTTGGTCCAATAATCGCAACAACCTTATCGTCCTTTATCAATTTTGTGGCTAATTGAACAGCCTTTGTAGCATCTCCGGTGGTGTCGTAGACTACCAGTTCAAGCTTGTGTCCCTTAACTCCCCCCGCCTTGTTGATCTCGTCAATAACCATTTTGGCACTGTTGCGTTCCGGTTCTCCCAGAAAAGCGGCAGGACCGGTCACGGCAAACAGGGCACCTATCTTGATCGGGGAAGCGGCAAAAACGGTAGCGGAATACAGCAGGGTCATTGCCCCAATTACGAAGCTCATAATTTTACTATTCATAGAATAAGTCTCCTTGAAATATGGTGTATGCGGATCACTTCAGAAGTGCCCAGTCGCCCTTGACTATCTTAACCATTTCAAAAGCCGAAAGATCAAGACCATTATGATCTTTGGGAGACATGGTAAATGTTCCTGATACGCTCACCAGCTTGCTCGCCTGCTCAATCCCGGAACGAATCTGCTCAGGAGAAGAACCGGCTTTTTTGATGGCGCCCGTTGCGAGCAAAAACGCATCATACGCGTAACCCCCAAAAGTTGACGCCTCTACACCGTACGATGCTTTATAGTCCTGATCATAGCTTTTGAGCAACTTGAACTGAACATCACCCTTGGGAAGAGCGTCGTATATGGCAAGTTTACCCGCGGGAAGCATCACACCTTCAGCTGAATCGGCACCGGCAAGTTCTATATATTTTTTAGAGGCGACGCCGTGGCTCATGTAGAGAGGCGTTTTAAGGCCGAGCTGTTTGACGTTTTTGGTAATAACCGCAGGTCCGGGATTAGTGCCCCAGCAGATAATCGCATCGGGCTTGATACCACGGATTTTGGTCAATTGGGCAGTCATGTCGGTATCTTTCGGACCGTACACCTCATCGGCCACAATGGTAAAGCCTTTTTGTTTTGCAAGAACCTTTATCTGCTCACGACCGGAAGCGCCAAATCCGTCTGTTACCGTCAGCAGTGCGATACTTTTCTGTTTTTTTCCGGTCATGTAGTTCAGGATTTTTTCGGCGGCAACATGATCATTAGCCGGTGTCTTAAAAACCCAGTGTTTGATCGGGTCGGTAATTTTAATACCGGCTGCGCAGGAAATAAGCGGAATCTTCTCTTTTTCCACGATCGGGATAACCGCCATACTTTCACCGGTCGTGCTCGGCCCGATAATGACACTGACCTTGTCGTCCTTGATTAATTTCGTTGCCAGTTGAACAGCCTTAGTGGCATCGCCGCCGGTATCGTAAATAATCGCTTCGAGTTTCTGGCCGTTGATGCCCCCTTTTTCGTTAGCTTCCTTTACCAGAAGTTCAAGCGTCTTTTTTTCCGGTTCGCCGAGGAACGAAGCCGGTCCGGTAACGGAAAACAGAGCTCCGATCTTGATTGTGCCCGCTGCAAACGACGCTGTAGCACCAACAAGAATCAAACAGATGCTGCCTAACAGTAATGACATTTTTTTCATTTCGACCTCCAATAGTTAGGTGTGCTACAAGTTGTACAATTGACTTCCCTCAAGCATGTTAAAATTATTGTTTTTCAAGACGGCAATCGCTTTATCAGCTTCATCGAAACGGAAGATGATGACTGCGTTGCCACCACAACGCTCAACAAAGGCATACATGTACTCGACATTTATCGCTTCCCGGTCAAGTGTCTGAAGGATGGCGGACAACCCGCCGGGACGGTCCGGCACCTCAACAGCAACAACTTCCGTCATATTGACGGTAAAGCCATGTTCTTTAAGTACCGAGGTTGCTTTGACGCCGTCGTTGACAATCAGGCGGAGGATGCCGAAATCTGATGTGTCGGCAAGGGAAAGTGCCCGAATATTGATGTCAACATCGCCGAGAATTCGGGTAATTTCAGCCAGGCGGCCAGACTTGTTTTCAATAAATATGGATATCTGTTCAACGGTCATAATGTACCTCCCTTACAGTTTCCGGTTATCAATCACCCTTTGTGCCTTGCCTTCGCTGCGCTGAATGGTTTTCGGCTCGACCAGTTTCGCCCTGCAGGTAACCCCGAGCATATCCTTGATCTCTTTTTCTACCCGGCGCGATAATGCCTGAAGGACCTTGATCTCATCGGAGAACAACTGGCCGCTGACCTCAACCTGAACGGTCAGCGTATCCAGAGTCCCCTCGCGATCAACAATCAGCATGTAGTGCGGTTCAATCCCCTCGATGCCGACCAGAACGGCTTCGATCTGGGATGGGAAGACGTTTACGCCACGGATTATCAGCATATCGTCGGAACGTCCGCTCATACGGGTAATGCGGGCATGCGTACGACCACAGACACACGGCTCGTAGGTCAAGCTCGTAATGTCGCGGGTACGGTAACGAATCAGCGGAATCCCCTGCTTGGTGATGGTGGTGATGACAAGCTCACCACGCTCACCTTCGGGCATGCGCTCTCCGGTTTCCGGATTAATAATCTCCGGGATGAAGTGATCTTCCCATATGTGCAGGCCACGCTTGGCCTCGATGCATTCAATGGCCACGCCCGGTCCCATAATCTCGGACAGTCCATAGATATCTATTGCCGACAGATTGAGTTTTGCCTCTATTTCGGTACGCATCTCTTCCGACCATGGTTCGGCGCCGAAAATACCGACACGCAACTTTAACTTTTTGAAATCAATCCCCTCTGCCAGCGCTTCTTCAGCCATGAACAGCGAATACGAAGGGGTACAGGTCAGAACCGTTGAACCAAAATCCCGCATGATCATGATCTGGCGTTTGGTATTGCCGCCGGATATCGGAATAACGGAAGCGCCAAGTCGTTCGGCGCCGTAATGAGCCCCCAATCCGCCGGTAAACAGACCATAGCCGTACGCATTATGAATAATGTCCCCTTTGTGCGCTCCTGCCGCAACAAACGAGCGCGCCATAAGCTCGCTCCAGGTTGCTATGTCTTTCTGGGTATATCCGACAACTGTCGGTTTGCCCGTTGTACCGCTCGAAGCATGAATTCGTACAATCTCCTCCATAGGAGCGGCAAACAGTCCATAGGGATATGAATCTCGCATATTCTGCTTGGAGGTGAACGGAAGCTTTTGCAGATCCTCCAGGCCGGTAACAACAGAGGGTGTAATGCCCGCAGCGTCAAATGAAGTTTTATAAAACGGAACGTTGGCATATACTCTATCAAGCGTTGCTTGCAACCGCTTAAACTGCAGGGCTTCAAGAGCGGGGCGCGGTAAAGTTTCAAATTCTTCGTTGAAAAACATACGACGTAACCTCAATTAAGTATTATACGAGATCTGTGGAATAACTTTCCTCAGAATAGCCATTTACAACAACATCAAGGTGACCGTCATCCGGACAGAACAGAAGCCCGTGTATCGGGACATCTTTTGGTATCAGCGGGTTATGCCGAATAATCTTCACAACACGTTCAACGTTTTCTACAGGGTGAGCAAAAACACCAAGCCACTGCTTCAGATCCGGGATATGAATATCAATGACATCGGGAGATATGCCTCGCCGCACCATATCCCGCTTGACAGATTCGGAATCGATCTCCGCCATGCCGCAGTCGCGGTGTCCGATAACAAAGACTTCTTCCACTCCCAGCATAAAAATACCGGCGACCAGACTCCTGATAACCGCACCCGCCATCGGGTCAACAATCGTATTGCCGGCGTTTTTGATAACCTTGGCTTCACCCCGCCTGATACCCATGGCCGGTTCAAGAAAATCAACCAGCCTGGTGTCCATGCAGGTAAAAATAGCCAACTGCTTTTGAGGGGACTTGGGAAGCGGTAAAAAAGCATTCGGCTTCACAAAGTTTTTGTTGGCGGTGATGATCGCTTCAAGTTGTGTCACTAGAACTCCTGTCCCATAAGGAATGCTCGCTTATTGACATCTACCGCCTTACCCGGCACCATTTTTTCCAGCGCCTCCATCCACATCTCCTGAGGAATGCTGAGCCGTTTGGAAACGACTCCAAGCAGAACCGTGTTGGCGGCTCTGACGTTGCCCGCATCAGTAGCTATTTTTTGTCCATCAACCAGCAGGAAGTCGGAAAATCGAGCCCTGATGCGTTCCGCAAGTCCGTCCGGATAAGGCTCCTGACCTATCAGTACCGACGGCGGCGATATGTGCAGATCGTTCGCTACAACAGTGCCGCCATGCTTTAGAAACGGAAGTGAGCGTACGGTCTCCATCAGCTCGAAGCCGAACAGGATGTCACCCTCTCCTTCCGGCACAATCGGAGAAAAAACTTTCGTACCGAAGCGGACATGTGAAACAACACTGCCGCCACGCTGGGACATGCCGTGAATTTCACTTTTCTTGACATCAAAACCGGCCATCATGGCGGCTTCGGAAAGTATTTCCGAAGCCAGCAAAATACCTTGGCCGCCGACACCAACCAGTAGTATGTTTGTTATCCGATGGTTCATTTCACACTCCCGATTGCAGTAAACGTGCACAATTGACGGCAGACATCGCACCCGGTACAGAGTAACGGATCGATGCGCGCTTTTCCCTTCTTGCTGCCATCCCCGGCCGGCACCCATTCGATGGCCGGACAGCCGATCTTCAGACAGGCCCGACATCCGCTGCATGTCCCGGAATCAACCGCATATACCGGACCTTTTTGAAATATATCGGCCCGGTTGATCAGCACGCATGGCTTATTCGTAATAATCACGGAAGGCTCGAAACGCTCCATCTCTTCAGCAATAACCCGCCGCGTCTCTTCCAAGTCAAGCGGATTGATAACGCGAATATTCTTTACTCCCAGCGCCTTGCAGAGCAGTGGAAGATTTATGGCATGAGTCGGATCATCCATCAGGGTAAAGCCGGACGCCGGATTATCCTGTCTGCCGGTCATTGCGGTAATACTATTGTCGAGAATGATCACCGTAGCCGGTGAGTTATTGTAGACCATATCCATCAATCCGTTCAATCCGGTATGCAGGAATGTGGAGTCACCAATTACAGCCACTACTTTTTTCTTCTCCTGGTCGGAAACAACTTTGGTTACTCCGGTTGCCATGCCGATGGAAGCACCCATGCAGACACAGGTGTCCATAGCGGAGAGTGGCGGCATAAAACCGAGCGTGTAACAGCCGATGTCACCGGTGATGTAGGCATTAAGTTGTTTGAGCGTATAAAACACGCCACGATGCGGACATCCGGGACACATATTGGGAGGGCGACCGGGCAGCGTCTCGGCCGGCGCCGCTTCCGCCTGTGGCAGCTTGAAGGCACTGCGAAGTCGGCCGGGTGTCAGCTCGCCACAGAGGGAGATGATTTCCTTGCCGATAGCTGAGATCCCCATCGCTTTTACCTGATCTTCGATAAAAGGGTCAAGTTCTTCAATGACATAGAGCGTGTCTACCTGAGCGGCAAATTCACGGATCAGATCGAACGGCAACGGATGTACCAATCCAAGTTTGAGTGTTGAAGCGTTCGGCAAAACTTCACGCACATATTGATAGCAGATGCCGGCGGTTATGACGCCGATAGTCGTATCGCGAAGTTCGATCCGGTTGAACGGCAGAGTGGCAGCAGCTTTGGAAAGATCGATCAGGCTCTGTTCAACTACCGGATGACGAACACGGGCATTACCGGGAAGCATGACCAGTTTGGCCGGATTTTTTTCAAGTCTCGGCTGCGGCAGTCCGGTAACCCGTTCGCCCAGCTCAACAACCGATTTGCCATGGGAAATACGGGTGCTGCTTCTAAGCATAACCGGAGTGTCGTACTGTTCCGACAATTCAAAAGCCAAGCGGGTAAACTCTTTGCATTCCTGCGAATCGGACGGTTCCAGCATCGGCACCTTGGCAAATTTTGCATAGTTACGGCTGTCCTGCTCATTCTGCGAAGAATGCATTTCCGGATCGTCGGCCACAACAAGCAGAAGGCCACCACGCACTCCGGTGTACGAGAGGGTGAAAAGTGGGTCGGCCGCCACATTAACGCCGACATGCTTCATCGTGCAGAGTGCTCGTCCGCCGCCAAAGGAGGCGCCGATTGCAACTTCCAGGGCAACTTTCTCATTGGGAGCCCAGGAAGAATTGATTTCGGTATACTGCAAGGCGTTTTCAAGGATTTCAGTCGAGGGAGTGCCGGGATACGCGCATGCCACGAGACAGCCCGCTTCGTATGCGCCGCGGGCGATAGCTTCGTTGCCGGAGAGAATAGTTCTTTTCATCAATATGTTCCTTACATCCGACCATCTCAGTAGAAATATAGCGAGGAACTATACTAAATTTGCCATGATAATGCAATTTGTTTGCATTATTTGCGGCGAAATCATGATTGGTCGTCACTCCACTCAATCACACCATCGCTATACCACGGATTCCCGTTCACACTCTGCAATCAGCCGGGCAATTTCGTCTTCTGCAATGTCCGGCAGCACGAACACCCCTCTGGAATCCTTTTCAACCCGGCTAATGCCTGGGTAGCGTTTTTCAAGTACCTTGATTTCCATGGCCTGATTTTTTACCGTCGCCAGCAATCGCCGGTTTTCAGCTTCAAGATCATATTTTTCAACCGCCGACAGCAGGGCAAAACGGAGCTGAACATTATCCCACGGCTTGCTGAAAAATCGATAAATTTCACCTTCGTTAACCGCGCGCATGGCCGATTCAAGCGTTGCATGACCTGTCAACAACATCCTGACTGTATGCGGTGAGCGCCGTTTGACTTCCGCCAACAGTTCCGCCCCCTGCATGCCGATCATACGTTCATCCGAAACAACAACCTTAACGGTCCTGTCTCCCAGAACTTCAAGCGCCTCACGCCCACCTGACGCCGTCAGTATTTCGTACTGTTCATCCATAAGAGCACGGGTCAAGGCTGATAGTACGTTGGCCTCATCATCCACGAGCAGGATTGTGTCTTTCATAAATAATCCTCTTTTAGTTTTTACACGTAATTGACTACTTCTCCAACAAAACAAAAATTCCATGGTTGGGCGGATCATTCCGATAATAACGATTGATTGATGCTATGTGGGATTGGTCCAGCTCTTCCCCCTGTCCCAATAGCAGAAGTCCGGTTCCGCTGATTATGTTACGGGCAAGTCGCATTCCGACATGAAGGGCTCCCGGTCGCAGTTCCCGTTCTATAAGATTCTGTCTATCGTCAAACGCCGGATAGGTTTCAGCCGCCGTGGAGCAGAATATCTTTATCAGCTCCGGATCAAGAGAACGGCCGGCTTCAAGTTCGATCCGTGCTACCGCCGCCGCAAGTGCACGCGGGGAATGATCGTGTCGCATCGTCCGGTCAATGAGATCGGCACAGGACAATATACGTGCCCCCAGCGGAATGCCGTTACCGGCAAGTTGATCCGGGAATCCGTCCCCATCCCACCGTTCGTGGTGATGACGGATAAGCAGTCCGGCCTGACAGAGTTGTTCAACCGCGTCAAGGGCCGTCTGCCCTCTCACCGGATGGGACTTGTATATCTGCCTTTCATCAGGAGTCATGATTTCCGGGTCTTTCATCACAATATCGTCAGGTATCCCCAGTTCACCTATATCGTGAAGCAGTCCGGCAATCCGTATGGTTTCGATTTCCGTCGTCGACAGTTTCAAAGTCCGTGCAGCGTTACATGCCAACTGACTCACATTTTTGCCATGACTTATGCAGCGATGGTCCCGAAGATTCAGAAGTTCTGAAAATGCGGTAATTATTCCATTAAAGGCATTTTTTACCACTCTGTTAACTTCATGAAGCTCTTCGTTTTTCTTCCGTATCTCGGTTGTCTGAGCAAGTACCCGCTGCTTCAGGCTGCTGTTCCACTCTTCCAGCTCCTGCTTCTGCTTCAGTACCAGGGCGTTCAAACGGTGATTTTCAATAATAATCCGGTAATGTTCCAATCCTTCGCGGAACACACGTACCAGTTCTTCATCGTTCCATGGCTTTGCCAGATAGCGCCATGCACCACCCTTGTTGATCGCATCAACCGCAGCGCCAACATCGGCATAGCCGGTCAAAATGATACGTGAAGCATCCGGATTCATGGAACGCGCCTTTTCGAGAAACTGGGCGCCGGTCATACCGGGCATGCGCTGGTCGGACACAATCAGGCCGAGATTGACAAGTCCGGGAAGAAGTTTCAATCCTTCCTCTCCGGAGGTCGCGGTGGTAATGTCGATATCTTCTTCATCCATCAAAAGCCGTTGGATCGACCGCAAAATATTCTCTTCGTCATCGACGAGCAAAATTGACACCAAAAGGGTTTCGTTCAGTGGTGTGTCACTCATGATATTCTCCCAGCCCGTTTATATGCAGTAGAGAGTATGGAATCAGCTTTCTCTCAAAAAAGAAACAACAATTGCATCCTGATCATCTCCGGAAATTCGTGTAATATATGTGTGGTATCTACCGGCTGGAAATGTGGTTATACATTCACCACAGGAGTTTCCTGCGAGCTGTGTTATTGTTTGCACGAGCTGCAAAGGAAGCGCTGATGAGAGATCATTCCCAATGAGCTTTTCCTGGTCAATGCCAAGTATCTCGGCGCCAAGCACGTTGCATTGCACAATCATACCGTAGCTGTCGGCACCGATAAAACCTATGGGGAGAACATCCGGTACCGTTTGGAAACTATGCAGGGCACGATTCTGCCACATGGCTACCTTGAACCGCTCATCGACTATCTTGTTCAAATTATCATTAATTTTTTTTAACTCACTATTAGCATCTGAAAGTTGCCCCAGCAACCGGCGATTGTTGGCCCGTAACTCATAACGATCAAGAACTTCACGAATTGTTCGCAACAAATCGTTATCATTCCAAGGTTTTGCAATGAATTTGTAAATCTGCCCTTCATTTATCGCCGCCACTATGGCCGCAGCATCAGCATATCCCGAGAGTATGATGCGCTCGGTCTCCGGCCAGCGCCGACAAACTTCACTCAGAAATTCAACCCCGTTCATCAGCGGCATACGGTAATCGGATACTATCAACTGGAATGGGCCGTACTGTTCCAGAATAGCCAACCCCTCCTGTCCCGAAGCGGCTGAAAATATCTCATAATTCTCTTCCAGAAAAAGTCGCTCCAGTGCTCGAAGCACGTTCCGCTCATCGTCAACAAATAGTATGCGTATTAAATCCATAAATATCCTTATTTCCCGTCGGCACTCTCACGTGAATAGTTCAGCGGCAGATAAATAATGAAGGTCGATCCGACACCAACCTCGCTTTCTACATCGATTACACCGCCATGTTTTTTTATAATATCGTAGCTTATGGAAAGGCCGAGACCGGTACCCTTGCCAACCTCTTTGGTGGTAAAGAACGGCTCGAATATACGGGTGAGGTTTTCTGGGGGTATACCCCTTCCCGTGTCGCTGAGTTTGACGACAATCTGATCGTTCTCACAGTATGTTTTGACGGTAATGGTGCCATGACCAATAATAGCATGGGCGGCATTGACGAGAATATTCATTAAAACCTGGTTTATCTGTTGCGGAAAGCAGAGCAACATCGGCAGATCCGGATCATATTCCCGCACGACGTCGGCCACGTATTTAATTTCGTTACGGAGCATATTGAGAGTGGTATCCAGAGAATCATTGATATTGACCACCTTGCATTCGGCCTCATCCACATGAGAAAAACTCTTGAGATCCTGCACGATACGCCGAACCCGTTCGGCGCCGTCACGTGACTCTTCAAGCAGACTGCGGATATCTCCCAGTATGAAATCAATCTTCATTTTTTTGCGCAGAGCATTCAACGAGGCATTATTCTCCGTATTTTCCGAGTTCTGTACCATTTCGATCAGAGCAGCCTCAAAGAAATTGATTTTTTCCATATATTTACCCATGGTGGTGAGGTTGCTGGAGATAAAACCCATCGGATTGTTTATCTCATGGGCGACACCGGCAGCCAGTTGCCCGATGGAAGCCATTTTTTCCTGTTGAAAGATCTGCGCCTGGGTTTCCTGTAACTCTGCGTAAGCCTTTTGAAGTTTTTCATTCATCTTAAGGAGTTCCGTCGTTTCATGGATGGTAACAACAACTCCCCTGATCTCAAATGATCCGATCGACTTTAGCTCGTTTGACAAAAATTGAAAATGCCGATGGTCATCATCAAAGGCCAACTGTCCACTTTTCCCGTCATAGCTGGTTATTTCAAATCCGACACTGGTAAACAGGTCCATACACTCTACAGAGACAATCTCGTTATACGGCAGTCCGGTAAAGGTTGTAACGGCTCGGTTACAACGGTTAATTATTCCGAACTGGTCACAGATAAGCACCATCTCGGAAAGGCTGTCCATGGTGTCTTCCCACTCTCGTTTTCCGCTCTCGACCTGTGCAAACAGCTGCTGTAGCTCATTATGTTTGAGCTGCAGTTCCTCACGGCTTTTTGTAAGTTCAGCTTCGGTTAGTTTACGCTCGGTGATATCAAGAAGAGTCTCAATCACCCCGAGCTTAACATCGTTTGAGTCAAATACCGGTGCGGCATCAAATAGCAGATAACGGCGCTGCCCGCCGACATTATCAAGCCACCCCTCGGACTGTATTCCCCCCTGCACATGTTGTGATATCCGATAGATGCCGTACAAATCGTCAAGATATATTTGATTGGAAGACAAGACCAAATCGGCCAAAACGGGTCGTTCAATGGTATAAAAAGGTACCCATTGACGGTTGGTCCCGATCATCTCCTCGGCCTTCAAGCCGGTCAGATCCTCAATAGCATCGTTCCAGACGATAATGCGGTGATGAATGTCCAAAACAAATATCGGCACGGCGGCCTTGTTGAGAACACCTTCCACGAAAGCCTTTTGTTGCTGCATCCCGGTCTGCATGATAGCCAGGGCTTCCCGATGCAGATCGAATACGGCCAGCATATTATTAAATCCGCTGCTCAGGCGCCCCAGATCGCCGCCAAACGTATCCGGCAGAAAACGATCCGCACCAGCTCTGGCATGAACAGTTCCAATATGTTCAATTACCATCTGCAACGGCCCCATGACTTTCCCAATTACCAGCCACATGAACAGGCAAGACGCCAGGCAAAGGAGTGCAAAAAGAGCAAGCAGCTGGATTGGCATTGAAAAGATATTCTGATTCTGATTTTCAGCGATAGCCTGTTTGAATTGAGTACTGAAAAGTTGAAACGTAATAACGGATGCTACTGCCAATACAAAAATAGCACATACTGTTGCATAAATGGTTATTCTTGATCTGATCGAGAGCCCTTTGTTCGTTACCTGCGACATACTTCCCCCGACGCTACCATATTATCCCTCAGAATACCGAAAAAAGAGCTTTTGTCAAACAATGGTATGCAGGCAGCAAAACGATAATAACACTTACTATACTACAAACCGTAAGTACACCCTTATCCTTGACATCCAATTGATCCATGATTAACTCATATACAGACACGACATACCTGGGTACCAAAAAGAGGATAACCATGGACTTCAACAAACTTACCCAAAAATCTCAGGAAGCCTTTACCGAAGCACAAAACAAAGCCGTTTCATTCGGGCATGTAGAGGTGGATTGCGAACATCTGCTCTGGTCGCTGCTCGATCAGCCTGACGGACTGGTGCCGCGCCTGCTGCAGCGGATGGATATCCGACCGGATATGGTAAAAAACGAGGTGACTGCAGAACTTGATCGTAAACCGAGGGTTTCCGGCCCCGGCTCCGAAGCAGGAAAAATCTACGTTTCCCAACGCCTGAACCGTATTCTGGTTGCAGCTGAAAATGAAGCAAAACGGCTTAAAGATGAATACGTCTCGGTTGAGCATCTCTTTATGGCGCTACTGGCTGAGGGGGAAAAAGTCCCGTCCGGGCGGATTCTGAAGCAGGCCGGAATTAATCATGAACGTTTTTTGAAAACTCTGACTGAGGTGCGTGGCAGCCAGCGTGTGCAGAGCGCTAATCCGGAAGCGACATATGAAGCGCTTGAGAAATATGGCCGTGATCTGGTAAAGATGGCCCGCACCGACAAGCTTGATCCGGTTATAGGGCGCGACGAAGAGGTGCGCCGGGTAATCAGGGTCTTATCCCGCAAGACTAAGAATAATCCGGTACTGATCGGTGAACCGGGGGTCGGAAAAACCGCAATCGTCGAAGGACTGGCCCAGCGCATTGTGCGGGGTGATGTGCCGGAAGGATTAAAAGACAAGATCATTTTTGCCCTGGATATGGGAGCGCTGATAGCCGGTGCAAAATACCGCGGTGAGTTCGAGGAGCGCTTGAAGGCCGTGCTGAACGAGGTCAAGGAGGCCGAAGGGCAAATTATACTCTTTATCGATGAGTTGCACACCATCGTCGGCGCCGGTAAGACCGAAGGGTCGATGGATGCCGGCAACATGCTGAAGCCGATGCTTGCCCGGGGCGAATTACACTGTATCGGCGCCACGACCCTCGATGAATACCGGAAGAACATAGAAAAAGATGCCGCTCTGGAGCGCCGCTTCCAGCCGGTGCTCGTTGAGCAGCCGACCGTAGAGGACACGGTATCGATTCTGCGCGGATTGCGGGAACGTTTCGAAGTACACCACGGGGTCAGAATTCAGGACAATGCGCTCGTTGCCGCTGCTACGCTCTCCAATCGCTATATCACCGAGCGCTTCCTGCCGGACAAGGCCATCGATCTGGTGGACGAAGCATGCGCCATGCTCAGAACCGAAATCGACTCGTTGCCGTCGGAATTGGACACCCTGTCACGCCGGGTGATGCAGCTGGAAATTGAAGAAGTAGCACTCAAGAAAGAGAAGGACAAAGCCAGCAAGGAGCGCCTGGAAATATTGCGCAAGGATTTGGCCGATGATCGCGAAAAAGCCAACGCCATGCGGGCCCGCTATGATTCCGAGAAGATTGCCATCCAGCGGGTGCAGGGGTTGCGCGAGCAGATAGAAAAAAGCCGGCGTGAAATTGAACAGGCAGAGCGGGCCGGTAACCTGGAACAGGCTTCTCGGCTTAAATATTCAGAACTCCCCGGCCTGGAAACCGCCCTAAAAAACGAAGAAACGGCATTAAACCAGAAACAGGGTGGACAAAAACTGCTGCGGGAAGAGGTAACGGAAGACGAAATTGCCGAAATTGTCGCCCATTGGACCGGAATCCCGGTGCTGAGACTTGTGGAAGGTGAACGGGAAAAGCTGCTGCGACTCGAAGATATTCTCCATCAGCGGGTTATCGGCCAGGACGAGGCGGTGCAGCTGGTTTCCGATGCGGTACTCCGTGCCCGCTCCGGCATCAAGGACCCGCGCCGTCCTATCGGTTCCTTCATATTTCTCGGTCCTACCGGGGTTGGCAAGACCGAACTGGCCCGCACCCTGGCTGAAGCGCTGTTTGATTCCGAGGAGAACATGGTGCGGATCGACATGTCCGAATATATGGAGAAATTTGCCGTCTCCCGCCTCATCGGAGCACCGCCGGGCTATGTCGGTTATGAGGAGGGGGGCCAGCTGACCGAGGCGGTCCGGCGTAAACCGTACAGCGTCCTGCTGTTCGATGAAATAGAGAAAGCACACCCGGACGTGTTCAACATCCTGTTGCAGATACTGGATGACGGCCGGGTGACTGACAGTCATGGGCGCACGGTCAGCTTCAAAAATACCGTTATCATCATGACCTCCAATATCGGTTCTGCGTATCTGCTGGAAGGAATCACGGCAAGTGGTGATATCAGGGAGGATGCCCGCAAGAGCGTCATGAATGAATTAAAGGCCGGTTTCCGCCCGGAGTTCCTGAATCGCGTCGACGACATTGTGCTGTTCAAACCGCTGCACATTGATGAAGTGTTGAAGATTGCCGATCTGCTGGCGACACAACTCAAGCTGCGCTTGAAAGAACAACGCATATCACTTGAAATAAGTGATGAAGCTTTGAGTTTTATTGCCAAAGCGGGATATGATCCGGTTTACGGTGCCCGGCCACTCAAACGCTACCTGCAACGCGAGCTTGAGACCCGTGTCGCCAGGGCGATTATAAGAGGGGATGTGATTGAAGGGGGAACGTTGAAGGTGGTGCTGGAGAACGGAGTGCTTGGTCTCAGATGAGATGAGTAGGAACAGATGAGGAATTAGTAGGAAGCGATGAGGGATTAGTAGGAAGCGATGAGGGATGAGAGTTGAGAGATGAGGAGATCCTTCATCCCTCATCCCTCATCCCTCATCCCTCATCCTTCATCCCTCATCCTTCATCCCTCATCCCTCATCCTTCATCCCTCATCAAGCATCAAGCATTATCACGCCAGATCCTGAACGCCCTGATAGATGAGGTCGAACAGCTCCTGGATATTCTCCTCGGCGATGCAGGAGAAGGCAATACGGAGGTCGGTCTTAGTGGTTGAGATGGCGCCGACGCCGTACTTGTCCAGCAGATGAACGCGCAGTTTTTCTGCTTCAACCGTTTTCAGCTTCAGGCACATGAAGTAGCCGGAGTTGAACGGGTAGTAGTCCCAGGCAGCACTGTAGTTGCCGTTATCCAACACCTGCTTGGTCTTCAGGGCGCGCCCCTTCATGACCAGGAACTTCTCTTCCTTCTGGGCCAAAAACTGGGGTGAACGGAGCGCCTCGATGACAAATGTCTGGGAAGGATGCGGGCAGTTTGAAATTTTGGCACGGATGATACCCATGGCTTTCTTCTCAAGAGCAGCCATAACCGGCGCATTTTCATAGCCATTGCCGTCGGCAAACGTTATGAAACCGGTACGGAAGCCCCAGACGAATTCCTCCTTGGTAGCGCCGTCAAGTTTAATTGCCAGAATGCGCGGATGGAGGTTGGCCAGTTTACCGAACAGGGACTCCTTGAGGCTGTCCTCGTAGAACAAACCGAAATACGCGTCGTCGGCAATGGTAACAACATTGCAACCGGCTTCGGCAACTTCCAGAATCGCTGCCACCAGGGCATCTCCTTCAGCCACGGTCGGAGTGTAACCACTCGGGTTGTTGGGGAAGTTGAGCAGGACAATGGCTTTGCCCTTTTCTTCTGCCGTATTCTTGAGTGTTGCCTTGAAGGCATCAATGTCATAGCCGCCGGAAGCGGTAAAGGTCGGGTGCTTTTTGACGATAGCGCCGTTGCAGGTGCCGAAGGTCAGGTTGTAGTTGCCCCAGAGCATGTCCGGCAGGATAAGGTGGTCGCCCTTGTCAACGAACATGTCGCCAACGATGGAAAGACCGTGGGTCAGCGCATTGGTGACGATGGGATTACTGAAGTGTTTGCCGTTTTGGCTGGGATTTTCCCGCAGCATCTTTTCACGCCAGAGAGCGCGCAGTTCAGGCTTGCCGGCTGGTGGTGCGTAGGGGTAGATATCCTTCGGATCAAATGCGGAGAGTTTGTCCTGAATGCACTGCAGGAACATCGGCCCGCCATTCTCGGTGGCAATACCGATGGTGGCGTTGTATTTGTGAGCCTTGTCCTTGGCTTCAGCTGATTGGGTCAGGATTCCTTTGGGAAAGAAGAGGTTCTTTCCGAGATCGGAGAGCATTTCCAAAACATGCGGGCTGTGTTGGACAAGCAGATCGTTCAGTTCCTGGGCTAATGGGTTCATCATTTCCTCCTGGAGTTTTTTTAATCACTGTTCAAATAAAAATAGGTGACTGTGCTTTTTAGTCACAACTGCGTAGTAGAACAACACCCGCCATGTTTTGTCAATAGGGAATTATAACATAAAAAGCTCTCCCCGTTATTTTTGAGAAAGTGACATGGCTGTTCACAGTACAGACGTGTGTCATTTAGTCAGCTTTCTCAAGTTGGTCGTCAATCCAGGACAGGGCGGCAGCCACAGTGGGAAATCCGATGGTACTGGTGAGTATTATGATCGAGTGGCGGATCTCCTCAGGAGTTGCGCCTGAGCCCAAGGCTCGCGAAGCATGACTGCAAACAGACCCTCTGGAATGAATAGCCGCCGCAGCCCCCAGCTGGATCAAATGCCCGGTTTTTTCGTCCAACGGGCCAGACGTACGAGCAATCTTAGCCAGTTTTTCAACAGCCTCGATAAGGTCAGAATGACGATCCTTCAGTTTGAGATAAAGTTCAGGCAGTTGTTGCGTCATGGGAAATCTCCTTTTCCGATTGAATTTAACGACAATACCTAATTGGATTCGCAGCTTGGAATATTTTCACCGGTTTTGGCTTTATACGCATTTTCAATTTTTCTGAACAAGGTAAGACATGATTCTATATTCTTTTGATCTTTCTCGTTCTCAGCGTAACGGGGGGTCTTGGTAAACAAGGACATATCGTTCGAATGTTTTACAACACTATGGCAATAAAGTTCGACCAGTTTCTCATTCGACATATCTTTAAGTTCTGCATATTCAAATCCCTTACACGTGGTTGATGCCTCTGCTGATGCAACAGTGGCAACAAGTAACGAAATTATAGTGATAATTTTTTTCATAGCATCTCCTTAGTCCTTTCAATATGTTATAAAAGATCGTACCCCTTATAACATGATTGCTGTAAGCTGTCCACACGTTCTACTCCCTGTCGATCAATCAATTTACCGTGGTATCACTACTGGCATATTTTGACTCATAAATGTAGAATCAAAAACTGTAGTAAAATATTTTCGGAGGGCCGTTTCGATATGGGTTTTAATTCGGACCACCAGCAAACCGTCGGCCTAATAAACAAATGCATCCACACACTATTTGAAGAACAAGCCGAACTCACGCCTGGAGCCGTTGCGGTTGTGTTCGAAGATCAACAGTTGACCTATCAGGAGTTGAATGCGCGGGCAAATCAACTGGCCCATCACCTCATAAAATGTGGTGTAGGGCCGGAGGTTCTGGTTGGTTTAAGCGTTGATCGTTCCTTAGACCTCATTGTTGGCATCCTGGGAATTTTAAAAGCGGGCGGGGCTTATCTGCCACTGGAGCATGAATATCCGAAAGAGCGACTTGCCTGCATGATTGACGATGCCAGTATTACCGTACTGGTCACCAAGCAGAAACTACTTTCTTTCATACCTGAAACGGCAACCGCCAAGATTGTTTTGATTGATTTGATCCCACCAGGCAAATATGGCGAATGCGAAGAAAACCCTGTTTCTTGCGTAACTCCCGACAACCTTGCGTATGTCATCTACACTTCTGGCACATCCGGAAAACCGAAAGGAGTATTAGTATCCCATTATAACGTTGTACGTCTTTTTATCTCGACGGATTCCTTGTTCGCATTCAACCCCTGTGACGTCTGGACGCTCTTTCACTCTTATTCCTTCGATTTTTCAGTATGGGAAATGTGGGGAGCCCTTTTGTATGGTGGCCGGTTGATAGTTGTTCCCTATTTGATCAGTCGTTCTCCGAAGTTTTTCTTTCAGCTTCTGCAAAAAGAGCAGGTAACGGTACTAAATCAGACTCCTTCAGCATTCCGGCAGTTAGTGCAGGAAAATCTGCTGTTGGAGTACAAAAAAAATCTGACGCTTCGTTTAGTCATATTTGGAGGAGATACACTGGAAGTTGAAAGTCTCAGGCCATGGTTTCATGTTTATGGTGACAGCGTTCCCACACTGGTAAATATGTATGGCCTCACTGAGGCAACCGTGCATGCGACATATTATCGTTTATCCTCCGGAGACATAGATATTTCGGTAAACAGCGTTATCGGAACGCCGCTCGCAGACCTTCAAGTCTTCATCCTCGACTCTTCCCGCCAGAGGCTCCAGGCAGATCTTCCCGGTGAACTCCATATTGGCGGTGCCGGGCTTGCGCGTGGCTACCTGAACCGTCCCGAATTGACCGCCGAAAAATTCATTTCTGATCCCTTTAGTGATGTTCCCGGTGCCCGTCTCTACAAAACCGGCGACCTTGCCCGTTATCGCTCTGACGGCACTATTGAGTTTTTAGGACGGATTGACCATCAGGTAAAGATCCGCGGCTTCCGGATAGAGTTGGGTGAAATAGAAGCCGTGCTGATGCAATATTCTGCGATCCGGGAAGTTGTGGCCGTGGCGCGTGAGGATATGCCTGGTGACAAACGTATCGTCGCGTATGTTGTGCCAAAAGCGGGGTTGCAGCCTACGACAAGCGAACTGAGACGTTTTTTGGCTACGAAGTTTCCAGAGTACATGATCCCTTCACTATTTATCATGCTTAAATCTCTCCCGCTTACCGTAAATGGTAAAATTGATCGCCGCGCCCTCCCCGCACCCGATAGTGCCAGGCCTGAGCTGGAAGATTTCTATGTTGCCCCTCGGACTCCTGTCGAGCAAAAAATTGCCGAAATTTGGAGAGAACTGCTCGGATTGGAGCAGGTTGGCATTAATGACAACTTCTTTGAATTGGGAGGAGACTCCCTTCATGCGACTCAAGTACTCTCTTTGATCCGTATCGTATTTGAGGTTGAGTTGCCAAGCCGCCGTTTGTTTGAGTCGCCCACCGTTAGTGGCCTGGCCGACAACATCCAATCAGCCCTCCTGACGTGGCAACGGATCGAAGAGCCGGCTATTTTACCGGTGGCGCGGACAACGGTATTGCATCTTTCCTTTGCCCAACAGCGCTTATGGTTTCTTCACCGTTGGGAACCCGAAAACGCTTGTTATAATGTTCCCTTTTCCCTCCGGATAACGGGGAACGTAAACATCACGGCACTTGGTGAGAGCCTCAACGAGATTATCCGGCGTCACGAAACTCTGCGAACTACTTTCATTGAAGTTGACGGCAAGCCGTTACAGAAGATAGCTTTAACCTTCGATCTGAAACTTGCTCTGGTCGAGTTATCTGAGGAAGAGGCTTATTTGAATCTGGCGTGCCTGACTGGTGAGGAGGTGCGCCGCCCTTTTGATCTGGCACAAGGCCTGCCTGTGCGAGCAACCGTATATCGTTTGAGTGAGGAAGAACATGTTCTGATTGTTGTGATGCATCACATCGTGACCGATGGCTGGTCAATGGGAGTATTCTTCCATGAATTGTCTGTTCTTTACGGCGCATTCTCTGAAGGCAGACCATCACCTTTGCCTGATCTGTCTATCCAGTATATGGATTTTGCCGTATGGCAGCGGAAACGGCTTGAGGGGGATATTCTTGAGAATCAGCTCAACTACTGGGGAAGGCAGCTTGACGGTGTAGGAACATTCGAATTGCCGACGGACCGACCACGTCCCCCGATTCAGACGTTCAGAGGGGCCGTGCGGAGTTTTTCTCTTACTCCCGAACTGTGTGAAATGCTTCGCTCGCTCGGCAGGCGTGAAAATGCAACCATGTTCATAACCCTGCTGGCAGCGTTTCAGACACTCTTATACCGTTACACCGGCCAGGATGACATGGCAATCGGATCGCCGATTGCCAACCGGAATCGGGTTGAGCTCGAACCGTTGATCGGTTTTTTTGTCAATACGCTGGTATTGCGGACCAGTCTTGCCGGTAACCCTACCTTTCGGGAACTTCTTGGCCGGGTCCGCGAAACGGCTTTGGAGGCGTATGCTCATCAGGATCTACCGTTCGAAAAACTGGTGGAAGAGCTCAATCCCGTGAGAGACTCAAGCCGCTCGCCGTTTTTTCAGGTCATGCTCGTACTGGCAAACGCTCCTGTCGAAACGCTGGAGATACCGGGGTTGCATGTACTGCTTGAAGAAGTGGATACCGGCACCGCAAAGTTTGATTTAACACTGATTTTGACAGAAGAGAAAGGTGGAATAGAGGGGAAATTTGAATACAATACGGACCTTTTTGACCCGGACACTATCGAAAGGATGACAGGTCATTTTCTGACGCTGCTTGAAGCTGTTGCCGCCAATCCGGATGAGTTTGTATCAAGGCTGCCGCTTTTAACGGAAGCCGAGCGCAACCGGGTGCTGATTGAGTGGAATGATACAAAAACAGACTATCCGCAAAATAAATGTATCCACGAACTATTTGAAGAACAGGCGGCACGCACTCCCGAAGCGGTTGCAGTTGTATTCGAAGACCAACAGTTGACCTACCGGGAGTTGAACTTGCGGGCAAATCAGCTGGCACGACTGCTCGTCATACTCGGTGTCAAGCCAGATATGGTCGTTGCCATTGCTCTAGAGCGCTCTATAGAGATGATCGTTGCGCTGCTTGCTATCTTCAAAGCGGGAGGGGCTTATGTTCCTCTTGACCCGGATTACTCGATGCAACGCCTGGCATTTATGCTGGAAGATTCCGGCGCCAGAATACTCCTTACCCAGGAGACTCTCAACCGGCAGTTTCCATTTACGGCAGAGCTTACTCTTTGCCTCAATTCAGAGAAGGAGTTAATCGCCGGCCAACCGGACAACAATCTGCTCCTTCCCATCGTTTCTGAACATCTCGCCTACGTCATCTACACCTCAGGCTCAACCGGGAAACCCAAAGGCGTTTTGACTACGCATGGTGCAATTTTAAATCGCTTGATGTGGATGCAGACAGAACTGAAGCTCAATGCAAGTGACCGTATCCTGCAAAAAACCCCGTCAAGTTTTGACGTCTCCGTCTGGGAGTTTTTCTGGCCACTTATGTTTGGGGCCTGCCTTGTCGTCGCTCGACCGGGTGGACATCTTGACAATCTGTATATGTCTGAGTTGATGAGGAGAGAGCGCATTACGACCATGCACTTTGTGCCGCCGATGCTGCAAATTTTCCTCGGTATGTCAGAGACGAATCTAAACACAAGTTTACGTCAGGTTATTTGCAGCGGCCAGGAACTTCCTGCCGGCACCCTTTCCCGTTTCTTTGAGGTTTTTCCACACTGCGAGCTATACAATTTTTATGGCCCGACAGAGGCCTCAATTGATGTGACATGGTTTCACTGCTCACCCGCAGAAACACGACTAAATACCGTTCCCATTGGCCGTCCGATCGCCAACACGCAGATCTACGTTCTTGACCGACAGCTTCAACCGGTACCGGTCGGCATTCCGGGTGAACTCCATATCGGTGGTGCCGGTCTTGCCCGCGGTTACCTGAATCGTCCCGAACTGACCGCCGAAAAATTCATTTCTGATCCCTTTGGTGATGTTCCCGGTGCCCGCCTCTACAAAACCGGCGACCTTGCCCGTTATCGTCCTGACGGAAATATTGAGTTTTTAGGACGGATTGACCATCAGGTAAAAATCCGCGGCTTCCGGATTGAGTTGGGAGAAATAGAAGCCGTACTGATGCAATATTCTGCGATCCGGGAAGTTGTGGCCGTGGCGCGAGAGGTTATGCCTGGTGACAAGCGTATCGTCGCGTATGTTGTACCAAAAGCGGGGTTGCAGCCTACGACAAGCGAATTGAGACGTTTTTTGGCTGCGAAGCTTCCAGAGTACATGATCCCTTCACTTTTTGTCATGCTTGACTCTCTCCCGCTTACTGCAAATGGTAAAGTTGATAGGCGGGCCCTGCCCGCGCCCGATAGCGCCAGGCCCGAGCTGGAAGATTTCTATGTCGCTCCGCGGACTCCCATCGAGCAGAAACTTGCTGACATTTGGGGAGAACTGCTCGGCCTGGAACAGGTTGGCATTAACGACAACTTCTTTGAACTGGGAGGGAACTCTCTTCTGGCAACTCAAGTAATATCCCGCATCAGCAAACTGCTCCACGTAGAAATACCGTTGTATTCACTTTTTGAGTTTCAGACGGTTGCCGGTCTGGCTCGTGACTGGATTCAATACGACACTCTCAGCCAGAACAAAATCGCACTGGCCGATATTTTGTCTGTTCTTGAAACCATGTCGGAAGAGGAAGCTGTACAACAGCTGGAGACGAAACACCTACCTGGGAAATGAATCCATTCAGAAAGGAATAAAATGGTCAGAGGAAATAAACCTGAGGTCACACGTGATAGTAATTCCACTATTTTTCCAGAGGCTGTGTGTATTTCGGACCAGATTGCCCGCTGTTCTTTGCAAAGCGGGCTCTACTGCAAATGAAAATGGACAAAATGGGGCTTTCTTTTCCAAATCATCAGACGAGTCTTCAATATGAAGAGCAAAAATCTGTTCCACTTTCCTTTGCCCAGGAGAGATTATGGATACTCGACCGATTGGAACCTGATTCCTCTTCTTACAACACTCCGGCGGCATTTCTCCTCAGTGGTGTATGCAGTATTCCCGCATTGACGGAGAGCATAAACGAGATGGTTCGACGTCACGAAGTCTTGCGTGCTAGCTTTGTCGAAATTGATGGCGAGACGGTACAACAAATATCATCTCCCCTTGATATTGAACTTAATCTGGTCGAGTTGGCTGAAAAAGATACAGATGCAGACATGAGGCGCCAGGCAGTTGAGGATGCCCGCCGCCCTTTTGATCTGACGCATGGTCCACTCATTCGGGCAACTCTGTTTCGTATGGATGCGGAAAAGCATCTATTGGTAGTGGTATTGCATCATATAGTGACCGACGGTTGGTCAATGGGGGTGTTTTTCCGAGAACTAGCCATTCTCTACAATGCCTTCTCCAAAGGGAATCCATCACCTCTGTCTGATCTGCCCATTCAGTATGCGGATTTTGCGATCTGGCAGCGTCAACATCTTGTGGGGGACGTGCTCCAGAGGCAACTCGATTACTGGAGAATACAGCTTGCCGACTTAGCGACACTTGAATTGCCGACCAATCGCCCACGACCACCTATTCAGAGCTACCGTGGTTCCAGGCAAAGTTTTCAGCTTGCTCCAGTATTGATCGAAGCTCTTCATTCGTTAACCCATTTTTGACACTGTAATTAAAAACACTCGCTGTTACAGCGTGTTACCGATGTAAATTTCGTCAAGTGGCACTACATTTTGTTTTTTGAGCGTCACATAGTCAGTTTCTTTACTCCTCCCGGGGT
>Ga0209697_10002262_pt1 | contig 28082 bp, 23 predicted proteins | sample AliMusrvi5mmetaG_FD_184115 | JGI IMG/M metagenome (GOLD analysis project Ga0209697, IMG submission 184115) | Freshwater lake bacterial and archeal communities from Alinen Mustajarvi, Finland, to study Microbial Dark Matter (Phase II) - Alinen... | ecosystem: Environmental > Aquatic > Freshwater... | reverse complement strand
GTTCATTATAGGCAGTAACCCGCTCATAGAGGTAAACGTCGCCGTTCGGGCGCCTTTCACGCCGCTGGCCAACATGAGTTTTTCCCGTTACTGGTTTAGACATGGTGTCTGTTCCTTTTTATCGTGTATGTCTTATAATACATACGTACACGTTAAAAAGCAAGAAAAAAGCACGATTTTGCTTGAAAATCGTGCCTGCGCGGTGATGTTTTTCGTTAATGTGTTCGCTTTATCCTACTTTCAGGTTATTATGGAAGAGGCGTCCTTGTACGCCTCTTTTCTTTGTCCTGAACGAGGTCCGTTCAATACCATGAATTCTATAATGCAACATTTGCTGAAGGGCGCAGTCTCCAGTCATCAATATTATAAAACGTGCCGGAAATATTGAGCTCTTCGCCTTCAATCCTTTTGCTGAATCCCTGAGTCTCCTTCATCCAGTAGAGAAAGGTAATCGGCTGATCGCGATGAAGAATTTCCTGATACTCAAGCCAGTAGGGCCTTGCACCTGTGGGATCCATTTTCTGTTTAGCCAGCTCACAGAGCTGATCCAGACGTGGATTCTGGTAACCCGTAAAATTAAAGCGGCTCTTCTTGAGGTCTGAACCCCACACATCAAGCGGATCTATCTCCAGCCCGATCGACCAGCCAGCCATCCACGCATCAAGCTTTCTCTGCTGAAGATTCTCAAAAAAGACATTTGATTCCTGAACGTCAAGCTTGCAGTCAATACCGATAGAACGCAGATTCTGCTGAATAATAACACTTGCATAATTTCTTCTGGCATTGCCCGAATTGGTATAAAGCACAAAACTGAACTTTCGGCCCTGTTTCTGCAGAATTCCATCCGACCCGGGCAGCCAACCTTCTGCCTTGAGCAACGCTGTTGCCTTTGAAGGATCAAAGGGATGAGGAGTAATCCGGTCATTATAGGCCCATTTCAGAGAGGGTGAAACATCAGTATTGCAGATAACCCCATACTCTTTAAGATAGCCGTCAATGATCGCTTCGCGATCTATCGCCTGGGTAAGGGCAAGACGAACGTGGGCAGAGCCAAAAAGAGGGTGCGGCCTGACTCGACCGCTTCTGCGATACTCTTCCTGGTCGATATTCGACCAGCCAACATAGTCGTAGACTCTAAGCCCGACTGTTTTGACATCAATCTGCTTATTGGCCCGCAAAAGAGCGGTAAAATCCTCCGGCTTGATATTTTCAACCACATCCACAGCGCTGGTCTGAAGCTGCGCCAAGCGCACTGTGTAATCAGGAACGACCCTGAAGGTGATCTGCGGAATGTTACCGGGCTTCGGAAGATTCGACTTCGGGCTTGAGGACAATACAATTTCCTGCTGCTGCTTCCAGCTTTTCAGGTGATAGGGGCCCGCTCCAAGCGGAGTGAGATTGAGGGGAGAGTGACGGAACTCATCAGGCTTGACATTTTTCCACTGATGAGCCGGAAGAGGGGTGAGGGATGTATGGAAAAGGGCGAGATGTTCCGGAACTGGTTTGTAAAATCTGAAAACCAGGGTTGTATCATCAGGCGTCTCAATAGCCTTGTCAAAATCAACATGGCCCTTGTCGGCGCCGACCAGCTCTGCAAGGTACTGCTGACGGGCGCTGGCGATAACCGGATTACCATACAACTGGTAGGAAAATTTGAAATCTCCCGATACCACTGGCTTTCCATCATTCCAGAAGGCATCATGCCGGAGGATATAGATGATGGATTTATGGTCTTCCGACATACGCCAGGTTTTTGCAAGGGCGCCTTTCGGTGTTTTTTTCCCCTGACCTGGTGTTACTGCCCTCAGTTTTTTTTCCAGCGCCATGTAGTTGAGCAGCCCGGTTGTCGTGTCGAACTCACTCTGCAGAAGGGATGGATAGATAAGTCCAATAATATTTCCTGAAGTCACCGTACTTCCCAGCACTGGATTAAGATAATCAGCGTCACCGAGCATGGCGATAACGAGAGTTGAATCCATAGCTTTCCCGCCATTTCCGACATGTCCTGAACCTCCGTTATGGCGCCCACAGGAAGTGAGTACCAGCATCAACACGAAGACGAACATGCATCCCGCAAACCAGTATACAGCCGAAATCCTCTTTCTTCTGTTTTCAGTCATCACTATCATCCTCTGTTTTCTCGCTGTTGATCACATTGTTTATCCTTGCGGTCAGTGCTTCGGCTGCGACATAATTCGAGTATCGTTTCAAAAGGAAATTAAGGGCAACCACCTCAATAATGACGGTAATGTTTTTACCGGGAAATATAGGTAATTCTACCAGTGGAACGTCAACTCCGAGAATCTTTACAAATTTGGTATCCAATCCGAGCCTTTCATAAGCTATCTCCTTGTTCCATTCAAGCAGCTCGACAACAACCTGAACCTCCTTGACATCCCGAATTGCCCGGATACCAAAGTTGGCCCGCACATCAACAACGCCAAGACCCCGAATTTCCATAAAATGGTCGATAATATGGTTTCTTTTGGCATTGAGTATCATCGACTCCCCTTTCCGCTGGATAATGACAACATCATCAGCCACAAGCCCATGCCCCCTTTCAACAAGATCAAGTGCAATCTCGGATTTCCCAAGACCGCTATTGCCTGCAAGCAGAACTCCGACGCCATAAACATCGACCATTGAGCCATGATACTGCTGGTAAAGCGAAAACTGATCATCAAGAAAACCGGTAACAATGTAAATAGTTTTCGTGGAGGAATATCGGGTAATATAGACCGGAATACCGGCATTGGTGGCCATATCAAAAAGATCCTCCGGCAGTTTGTTATTGCTGGTCAGAATAATGCATGGCATCTTGAATCGTACAAGATTTTGAAACACCCGCCTTCTTTCATTCTCCTCAAGGTGATTTAAAAACCTTATCTCGGTATTCCCAAAAATCTGAACCCGTTTGTAGGTAAACAAATTGGTAAAACCCGCAAGTGCAAGCCCAGGACGATGAAGATCACGCTCAAAAATGCGCCGTTTTTGTTCATCAACACTGTTCAGACGCCGCAATTTGATATCGTGCTTCTGGCCGATAGTATCAAAAAAATAGGCGACCGTTATTGATCGCTTCTTTAATCCTTTTTGCTCGAGGTTCATGGTTTCAGCAATCGAGGTGTACATAAAACTTCAGAAATCTCCGGGCGCTTCCCTTGCGCCCGGCAGACTCTCTGGATTTGCTGTTATTGCGTTTTTTCCTTATACCTCAAAAGTTGCCTATTCAAAGCTTCGACACAGGTATCGATGGCTGGCTCGTATGCCGCGCCAGCTTCTTTGGCAACAAAAACATTTTGCGGCACATGCACTGTTATTTCGGCAAGCTTGTTTTTTTCAAAGTCATTTTTCTGATGATCCAGAATGACGTGACAACTGATAATACCCGGAAAAACCCTGGTAAGCATAAGCACTGCGTTACGGGCATACTCTTCTATATCGGTATGATTATTTGAATGGCGTAGAGTAACTTTTACATTGACCGCATCATTGACGACAGATTTTGTCATAATAACCTCCATTAAAATATGGTGAACGTAAGAAACATAACCCCGGAGAAAATAATATCCAGAGCCCACAGAAGATGCTTTACGCGTTGGGGTGCGCTTTCCGGTATACCTCCTTTAAGCGCTCAAAGGTAACATGAGTATATATTTCAGTAGTTGAGAGATTGCTATGCCCAAGCATTGCACTGACACTTTCAAGATCTGCGCCACTGTTTAAAAGGTGAGTGGCAAATGTATGACGCAATAAATGTGGATTTTTCTTTTTCAGCTCAGTGACTGATACAAGATATTTGGAGGTCAATCTTTGGAGAAGCATGGGATAAAGCTTTTTGCCCCTTTTTGTTACAAAAACATACCGTAACGCTGCCAGTTCCCCGCCCTCTTTCATTCTAAAGAAGTTTCTCCTGACTTCAAAATATTTTTTAAGCGCCTCGACTGCTGGCTGCCCTACAGGTACAATTCGCTGCTTTCTGCCTTTTCCTGTTAATTTCACATATCCCCGTTCAAGATCAAGACATTCCATCGTCAATCCGATCAGTTCTGAAACACGAAGCCCGCTGCCATACAACAGTTCCAGAATACTACGGTCGCGTTCACGGACAAAGAATTCTTCCGAACTGGCGGGAAGCACCTCGTTAAAAAGCTTTTCAGTCTGCTTCTCTGTTAAAAAACCGGGAACACGCTGAGGATATTTTGGAGTAAGAAGAGAAGAAAAGAGAAAACTTTTTATATATCCGGTTTCCTGCATGTACCGATAAAAGCTTTTAACCGATACAAGCTTTCTGGCTATTGATCTCTGCTGAACTCCTCTTTCGATCATATCGCCCATAAATAGCCTTACCTCCAGTGCTGTTACCTGCCCCGGATCAAAACAGCTTAAATCGGCAACCCCGAAATGCCGAATAATAAAGGAGAAAAACTGAACGAGATCGGTTTTGTATGCAATAACAGTATTCCACGACAAATTCTTGCGACTCTGAAGATTGCCCAGAAAGTCATTGACAGGAAGAGAGCCTTCCAGAATAGCAGGTAACAGATGTCGTGATGAATCCTTCATGAAAGTGCAACACAGACCAATTCCTCTCTCTCTCTTATGTAATATAAATTATCCCTCTGGATCAAGAAATTGTTGAAGTTTGGCGAATCAACACCTTTTGCCATACAATCGACATACACAAGGCGATTATTATGCCATACGTTAAGACAAGAATGCCATGTTCCGGAAAACTCCACCTGTTCATGCAGAGCAACAATTGTCAGCATACCCTTGACAATACATTCGCAGCTAACGGATTCAGAAATACCAACTCGCTGCAATGCCTGACGCTCCTGGACCATTCCTTCTGTTACAAACTCAGGAAGAATAACCTTCTGCCGAACCTCTTCCGGCACCACATCTGCCCTGACAGCATTGACTTGAGCACTATCGAGACCAGACAAAGGAATGTCATTACCGGTAACAGAATCAATAAACAAAAACTGCCGCTCAGGAAATCCGCCAAAAACAGAGGATTGAGAGACAAGAAACTTTTCATTAAAGTTTGCAACAAAACCAATATCGGACCTTGACCATACCACCCTGCCCGTCCTGAAATCAACAGCCCAAATTCCTTTATGCTCAGGACTTTGCGGCTGACAGGCATAACAGTAACCAAGATTTTTACTGGTTGTTTCAAGCCCTGTAAACCAGCCTTCACCTGCAGGATCCGGATGAAAATGGCCCATCAAGAGATAATCATTGAGAAACAACTTTCCAGTCTCCGTATCAATACAAAAAAAGAGTGCTTGCCTTTCAGAAGTAAAACGCTTTTGTCCTATAAGATCGCCAGTTTCAGTAAACATCAATTGCCAGACAAGCGCTCCAGAACCAGCATGATACTGCCAGCGTTGAAAGAGCTGCCCTTCGTTGTTCTTCATTGTCTTGTCATTTTAAAGATATTCACCGCAACGTCCTTCGATCCTCCGATATATTTTTTCGGAAATGATGTTATTGAAAAATTATTTTCCCCAGCCAATTCAAGAAACTGCTCTGCAAGTCTCCTCCGAGGATCAGCAATGTATGCCACACCGTCAGGTTTAAGCAGTTTATCGATCGCAGTAACGATTGGCAGCAGGTTCACTCGTTCATAAAGCACATCCGCCGCAAACAACAGGTCAAACTGTTCACTGCACTGCACAAGCCGCCAGTCGAGCCGTTCATAAGCAAGATGCACCCTGTTTTTCAAGCCATTATACCGGGCAAAACGAAGCGCTTCAAGAGAGTAGTCGGTAGCCAGAACACTGGCACCTTTCCATGCAGCGACAATCGAAGCCATGCCAACTCCAGCGCCTATCTCAATCACGCACTGCCCCTGAAGCGTCAGTTCATCGGCAATAAATGAGGAAAGGGTTATCGCTGACGGCCATATTTCTGCCCAATAAGGCATCTGCTCATCCTTGATGAACTCTTCGGGGGATATTCGATCAAGAAGCGCATAACTGTCGAGCACACTCAAAAAACTGAACGAGTGCCCTCCGAAAGTATAGTGCGTTTCAGTAAGATCATACTCTGCCTCCAATGCTTTATAAAGCAGCGAAAGCTCCAAATTCTCCCCTTCCCGGGATACCAGCATAATAACCAACTTGTTACTTAAAGAAATGACATCACAAAAGTCAATCGAATTTACCGAAAAATCGCAATGGATTTCTATTTTGCATCGAAAAGAGCACATATACCAAGTAAAAACCGATACAACAACCACTCAACCCCGACACACGATGAAAAAAGAGATTCTGGAACTTTTCGACAATACCTACCCTGACAGAAACTACACGATTGAAATCGTCAATCCCGAGTTTACGTCAGTCTGCCCGATAACCGGTCTGCCGGATTTTGGTACCATTATCATTCGATATGTACCTGATAAATCCTGCATAGAGCTCAAATCGCTGAAATACTATTTTCTTGAGTTCCGCAACGCAGGCATATTTTACGAAAATATAACCAACAGGATTCTTGATGACCTTGTCGGTCTCCTTCAGCCAAGATCACTCACGGTCATAACCGAATGGAAAGCAAGGGGGGGGATAACCGAAACCGTCACGGTCAGCTACAGCGCCACCTGTTGAACACAAGCAACAAAAAAGCCTCGGAGTGCTTCTCTGAGGCTTTTTTGTTAACGTTAAATAGAAAAAAAGGAATGATATCAGAGCTTCTCGTTCATATAGATCATGATATCCTTCGCTTCTGCGACCGTAATACCAGAGCCCGGAGTTGCCTGCATACGATTGACAATCACATCGATTTTCCCTGTCTTCTTGTACTTGGTTCTAAACGCATCCATCGTCGAGCCCTGAGTATGACAGATATTGCACTTGGCAGTCCAAAGTGCCTTGGCTGCATTAAAGTCAAAACCAGCGGGGGCAAGTGGAACATTTGCAGATAAAACTGGCTTTTCGAGATAGGCTTTCAATTCATCGACAGAACGAATGTATTTTCCATCCATCAAAGTGGTTCGACCAGTGGTTGACATCAATATGCCTGAAGGCCTGAACCATAGAGAGGCAAACATGACGGCAATAATAGCAATAATACTGAGAGGAAAACTTAAAAACCACTTGGAACTGATTCTGGCAGACATTTTACCAAGTCCCATAATAGTAAGCGAAGCAAAAAGAATCAGTGAAATCCACCCCGCAAAAGAACCTAACGGGCTTGAAAATATGGAGATGTTGTCGGCCGGAAGTTTATAACCGGTTAACAATGACAACCCGAAAAACAATGACCCCATTAAGACAGCCCCGCCTGCTGCTAACGCGAGCAGCTTACCATTTGATTTGTTGTCCATGTCAGGTAATGAATTTAGGTGTTAGTGGCTTAACCCAAAAGATTATGGAGTAACATAAGCATAAATTGTAAAGGCGACAAACAGAAAGCGTAAAAAAGCTTTTTGTTTAAAAAAAATAGAATCAGCTTAACCGCTGACAATCAAGAAAAAACATCTTTTGTAACTCATGGGATTTTTTCAAATACTGCAAAAAAATGCAATCACTTTCACCTGAATCGTTTTATCTCATGATCACCACCGCCAGCACTATTATCGATTTCGAAAAAGCGGAACGCGATTTCATGTTTCTTCTCCTCTGTTTTCAGGAGGTAGATTTGCAACCTGCTTCCGGAGGTTTCCATAGAAGCAGTACTGACCGCACATCCAACTGAAGCGAAGCGAAAAACAGTACTGGAGCAACACCGTCAACACCATTTCGGGAGGTTTGCGCACTATGGGGATAGAAAATACAATGGATAAGAGAGAGGTTTATTACAAGAGATGCGAGTAAAGAAATATTTACGTATTCTTGATATTTATTTATCTTGCGTATAAATACCGAAATCATCCGGTTTATCAGTTATGCTCTCAACACTCAACGCTGCAGCACTAATCGGCATTGATGCCATGAAGGTTACTGTCGAAATCAATGTTACTGCAGGAATACCATCCTTTACTGTAGTGGGTTTGCCGGACAATGCTATCAGGGAGAGTCGGGAGAGGATACTGACGGCAATCAGAAATTCAGGGTTTACGATCCCACCAAAAAAAATCACGGTCAACCTTGCGCCTGCTGACATAAAAAAGGAGGGAACGGCTTTTGATCTCCCTATTGCCATCGGACTGCTTGGATCGCTTGACCTTATCAGTAACCGGTTTGAAGAGACCCTGATTATGGGTGAACTTGCTCTTGACGGCTCACTGAGAAGAATAAGCGGAGCGCTCCCTGTAGCGATTATGGCAGGAAAAGAGCGGATAAAACGGCTGATTGTGCCGTTGGCAAATGCGGCTGAGGCGGCTGTCGCTGTTTCAGCGTCAAGTTCCTGCATTGAGGTTTTCGGCGTTGAAAGCCTCAATGAGACGGTCGCACTGATGGGAGGAAACAGTATGCAAGCCCCTGTTCGGGTTAATGTTGCAGAGTTGTTCGAGGGAGAGCTGGAGTACCTTGTTGATTTTGCCGATATCAAAGGACAGGGAGCGGCAAAAAAAGCGCTTGAAATTGCGGCGGCGGGAGGGCATAACGTCATTATGATCGGTCCCCCTGGAAGCGGAAAAACGATGCTTGCAAAAGGGTTGCCAGGCATTCTCCCCCCTCTCGGCTTTGAAGAGTCCCTTGAAACCACAAAAATCTACTCAGTTGCAAGCCTGCTTGAAAAAGATCGGCCCCTCATGGTGTCGCGACCGTTCCGCAGCCCTCACCATACTACAAGCAATGTGGCGCTAATCGGCGGAGGCGCAACAGCCAAACCAGGAGAGGTCAGCCTTGCCCATAACGGTATTCTCTTTCTCGATGAACTACCCGAATTCAGCCGAAATGCACTCGAAGTGCTCCGCCAGCCGCTTGAAGAGCGGGAGGTGACCGTCTCAAGAATTTCGATTACCACAAAGTATCCGGCTGGCTTCATGCTGATTGCCGCCATGAATCCAAGTCCAGCCGGGGCTCTGAAAGACCGTGACGGCAACCTGACCGCCCCGCCCCGGCAGATTCAGCGTTATCTTTCAAAGATTTCAGGCCCGCTGCTTGACCGTATCGATATTCATATTGATGTTCCCAAAGTTGACAACTCCGACCTGTTTGCCTCATCAACTGCCGAAAACTCAGCGGCAATCCGCCTTAGGGTTATAGCCGCCCGAAACATCCAGCAGGATCGGTTTGCCGCCATCACATCACCAAAAATTTATACCAATGCCCAGATGAACTCCCGGCAAATCAAGAGCTTCTGCCGTCTTGATCGTGAGAGTTCGCAAAAGCTCATGGATGCCATGAACCGCATGAACCTTTCAGCTCGGGCGCACGACCGGATTCTCAAGGTTAGCCGCACCATTGCCGACATGGATGGTTCCGAACAGATTGCAATGAAGCATCTCATCCAGGGCATTCAGTACCGCAATCTTGACCGTGATTTCTGGAGCTTCTGAAACGAAACGGTTCATAAAGCCGCCCAAGCCCCCCTCATCGTCAATAAACGAGGAAGATTCGTCCTGTCTGTCTATATTTCCCCTTATTTCAGATTCCGCTACCTCCTTTAACCAAAACACTTCAAGGAGACTCGTTATGAACGAAAGAGGAAAATTCACTTACGCCTTGCTGCTTGCTGGCTCACTCTGCACCGCAGTACCCAGCTTTGCCGAAGAAACGGTTGACACACGCATAAACCGTCTTGAGCAGGAACTTGCTGAGTTAAAAACCCAGGTTCACACCAAAAGCATCGTCAATCCGGGACAAGCGGAAGCGACAAAAAAAGCCGAATCGCCTTCAGCACCTCTGGTCTCAACCGGCTCAGGAACAAAAATTCAGTTTTACGGTTTTACCCGATTCGACGCATCGTATGATACCGGACAGATCTCTCCGGGTAATATCGCCCTCTGGGCTCAGCCAAAAACAGCCGGAAATAACGACGCCGAGTGGAACCTGACGGCAGGCGCCACAAGGCTTGGACTGAATCTCAGCGGCCCGGATACCGAGACCATGAAACTTACAGGCAACATTGAATTCGACTTCCTCACCACCATTTCGGCTGAAAACAATCAGACACCCCGTCTGCGTCATGGCTACCTCAAGGCTTACTGGCCAGCTTCCGATTTCAGCATTATTGCCGGACAAACCTGGGATGTCATCTCTTCGCTCATCCCCTTTGTTGATGATCCTGCCCTTATGTGGGATGCTGGCAATATCGGATCCCGCCATCCACAGGTACGCTTCACCAAGGGAATTCCGGCTGGTGAAAAAGGACACATCGAAGTAGCTGCCGCCGCATCAAGGACTATCGGAGAGAAAAACAACACTGGCGGGATTATAGCGACTGATCCAGGCAAGGATGCCTCCATGCCGACTCTCCAGGGAAGAATTGCCTGGTCAGCTCCATTGTTGGTGAAAACCCAGCCTGCAACAATTGGAATCTCAGGCCATTATGGCCAAGAAGAGTGGGATAACGATAATCAAGGAAATCATAAAACCCTTGACTCCTGGTCGTGCAATCTTGAGCTTACCATGCCCATCTGCCCAAAAATGACCCTTGCAGGAGAATACTTTACCGGTACCAACCTTGATGACTACTATGGTGGCATCGGACAGGGAGTCAACCCGTCGCCATCTATAATTAAAGAGATCCGCTCCAATGGCGGATGGGCTTCTCTCAGGTTTGCCTTCAACCCCGAGACCTCGTTCAGCTTTGGTGCCGGGATTGACGATCCGAACAACAATGATCTGCCTCAATTTGATTCAACCGGGAAAAATTATTCACGGACAAAAAACCAGACCATTTTCGGCACTCTCGTCAATAAAATAACCCCGAACCTGATCCTCGGCCTGCAGCTTGCACAGTGGAAAACCGACTATTTCAACGGTGACAGGGGAAATGCCCTGCGTGCGCAGAGTTCTATAACCTATAAATTTTAGTCACCATTCTCATCTGCGTCTGAAGAGATCTTGCCCGTAAATTTTATCTTTTCCCCGGTCATCGGGGAAGAGATAAAACGTCAGTTGATAATGACCTCGGCAGGCATCACCGCAAGGATATGAAGCTGACCCGAGTTCATCAGCATCTCATAGAACGTCGCCATTGAGGAAAATTGCCTCCGGGGAACAATCTCAAGCAGCAACTGTTTTTTCAGGGCAACCACCACCCTCTCGGAGAAACTCGTCGCATTATTTCCTTGCAAAAGAGATTTATACCAGCTTTTCTGCAACGGATACAGCAAAATTTTTGGCTTTTTGGTCATATTCATTTTGGCGAGTAGCTGTGCGGCATGAAGAGCGTCAAACAGTCCGCCGGTACGATCAACCAGGCCCGCCTTCACCGCACGGCTTCCGGTCCAGACTCTTCCGCCAGCGACCGAATCAACTTGCATAATCGACATCCTTCTCGACACGGCAACCTTGCTGACAAAGTCATCATACACCTCGCCTGATGCTGCGACAAATTTATTATACGCCTCGCCTTCAAGCGGCTTGAACGGGGTGTCGGCATCGGCATAGCGACCTCGCGTTACAACATCGCGACCAAGCCCGATTTTTTCAGCAAGTCCGCTGAAGTTGGGTTTAAGAGCATAAACGCCAATCGAACCCGTAATGGTAAGCGGCTCAGCAAAAATGGTTTTTCCTGCAAGGGCTGTCATATAGCCGCCAGACGCAGCAACACCTGACATGGAGACCACAAGTGGTTTTTTCACTGCTGCAGAATCGAGCATCTGCAACATATCAGCCGACGCAAGAGCATCACCACCGGGGCTGTCAATGCGCAGTACCAGCGCTTTGACTTTTTTGTTTTCCAGAGCGGCGTCAAGAGAGTTTTTCAAGGTCTCGACATCAATACCTTCAGTCAGCTCCCCGGCAGAACGAACAATCGTACCAGACATGGTAATCACGGCAATAGCTTCATCAGTCGTTGACTTCTGCGGCCATGTCACTGCTGAACGATACTCAGAGGCGCTGACAAACGCATCGTTATCACTGGTGAGCTCCTTTCCGGTAACTTTTTTGGTCAACGTCCGCTGTAACTCCCAGTATGAGGAGATACCGTCAATCAGTCCGAGAGTTTTTGCCTTTTTGGCAGAGACCAGCGCATCATTGTTGATAATCGCTTCGAAAGCGTTTCGGCTGATTTTCCGCCGCTTCGAGACGTAAGTCAGGTAATCATCGTAAACTTCATCAAGCAACGCGTTGATCTGCTCGAAGTACTCTTTGCTTGCTCCGGTTCTGACAAAAGGCTCAATGCCGCTCTTGTACTTTTTCCACTGCGCGGCTTGAACCTGAACACCTATTTTTCCAAGCGGAGTCGTATAAAACAGGGACTCCGCTTTCAGTCCATCAAGAAGAAGGTAACCACCTTGCTCCACAATAATGGAATCGCATGACGCTGCAAGGAGATAATCACTGTCTTCACCAGAACGAAGGAAAGCGGTGACTCTTTTTCCCTTTTTACGAACCTTTTCAACGGCTTCTCGTACTTCAGTTATCTTTGCCGGGGTTGTATGCAGCCCTCCTATATCAAGAAGCAGCTCCCTGACCCGGTCGTCAGTCGCTGCATGATCGAGCACAAAAAGCAGTTCCTGAAGAGAGAGCGGCCCTCTGGATGGCATAAAAGGCAGTGAGCTCCTTTCATTGCGAATTTCATCAAGCCCTCCGCTGAGAGGCAAGATCAGCACGAAATGGTCGGGAATGGAATGGGAAGAGCGAAGCCCCCAGAACAATCCGGCTAAAAGCAAAAGCGGGATGATAATGAGAGCAAGGCAACCGTTACGAAAACATCCCCCTCTCTTTGTTGGTGTATGCAAATTATTCATAAAGAAGACAACTTGCCTTGTGGCCGTTATTATTAAGGTTCCGAAGTTTTGGTTCCGTGTTCCGGCACTCAGCCGTTGCCACAGGACATCGGGGATGAAAACTGCAGCCGGAAGGAATATGCAGAGGTCCCGGTAAATCGCCGTTCAACAGAATCCTCTCTTTTTTGCCGCCGGGTTCAGGATTGGGAATTGTGGAGAGAAGAGCTCTGGTGTAAGGATGTTTTGGATTGGTATAGAGTTCTGTGGAGTCTGCAATTTCAACAATCTTGCCAAGATACATGACGGCAACCCGGTCGGAAATGTATTCCACAACCGAAAGATCGTGTGCAATAAAGAGATAGGTCAATCCAAGATCACGCTGAAGATCCTTGAGCAAATTGATAATCTGCGACTGAATTGAGACATCCAGCGCAGAAACCGGCTCATCACAGATAATGAATTTAGGGTTGACCGCAATCGCCCGTGCAATGCCAATCCGCTGCCGTTGTCCTCCTGAAAACTCATGGGGATAACGGTTGAAATATTCCCTGTTCAACCCGACGACATCAAGCAGCTCCTCAATCCGCTTGCGGGCAACCTCTCCCCGGCCGATACCATGAATCAGCAAGACCTCTCCAAGCATCTGCCCAATTGTCAGACGCGGGTTCAGCGATCCGAAAGGATCCTGAAAAATCATCTGCATCTCTTTACGAAGGGAACGAAACTCACGATTGCCGATACCGGAAATCTCCCGCCCTTCAAACGAAATCTTTCCGGTTACAACAGGATGGCCAAGACGAATCAAGGCTCTGCCAAGAGTTGTTTTCCCGCAACCCGATTCACCAACAAGACCAAGTGTCTCTCCCCGATAAACGTCAAAAGAGACACCGTTAACCACTTGAATCGGAAGAGGTTTGCCCATAAACCCAATTTTTCTGCCGGGAAAATGAACCCGTAAGTCGCTGACCGACAGTAACCGCCCTTGATCCTTCATCTCTCGCTGAATGCTGTTTATCGTATTTTTATTATTATAATAAAACGATTGGGAATCTACCATAACAAACCCTTTGTTCCACTCCCTCTTTTGCCCTTGCACACTGAACCATCACATACAGGAAAACTTTACGTTGTCGCAACGCCTCTTGGCAATCTCGAAGATATTACCCTGAGAGCGATAAAAATCCTGAAAGAATCCGGAGCAATTGCCTGTGAAGATACTCGGCGCGCATCAATTCTGCTGAAGCATCTTGATATTTCCGGAAAAAAACTTGTCAGTTACCACAACTACAACGAGCCACGGGCGATCGGACAGATTATTGCCCTGCTCGAAGAGGGTACTGATGTCTCACTTATCACCGATGCAGGAACTCCTGTTATCAGTGACCCAGGCTATGCACTTCTGCAAGCTTTGCATCAACACAGCCTGCAGGTTATTCCAATTCCTGGAGCGTGTGCACTGACTGCGGCACTGTCGGTTTGCCCCCTTCCAGTCAACAATTTTTTTTTCGCAGGCTTTCTTCCGCATAAAAAAGGACGGAAAAGCCGTCTTGAATATCTTGTAGCGCTGCAGGCGTCTTTTGTCCTGTATGAATCACCATTCAGAATCATGAAGCTTCTCGACGAACTCAGCAGCCTCATACCTGATGCAAAGATCTTCATTGGACGGGAGATGACAAAAATATATGAGGAGTATCTTACCGGAACTCTTGACGAGATCCGCCAACAGCTTGCCGATGGTAAAACAAGAGGTGAGTTTGTCGTTATTGTTCATCCATCCGGAAAAAAAACAATCAAATCAGAAGAGAACCATGCAGATCATCACTGACCCCGGTCAGATGCAGGCCATCGCTGAAAAACTGCGACTTAACCGTCAGCTTATCGGCGTCGTCATGACCATGGGCGCATTGCACGAAGGACATCTCAGTCTTGTAAAACTTGCCCGAAAAAAAGCAGGAATCGTCATTCTCACCATTTTTGTAAACCCCCGGCAGTTTGGACCAAATGAAGATCTCCACCGTTATCCAAGACCTTTTGAGCAGGACATTGCTCTTGCTAAATCAGCAGATATCGACTACCTTTTTGCTCCTGAAGCTGGAAGCATCTACCCCGAACACTATCAGACCACTCTGGAGTGCGGAGCTCTGGCAGAACGGTTTGAAGGTGAGCAGCGGCCAGGCCATTTTAACGGTGTGGCCACGGTTGTTACGAAACTCTTTAACATTACGAAACCACATACCGCGATTTTTGGCGAAAAGGATGCACAGCAACTGGCTGTTATCCGCCAGCTTGTCGCTGATCTCAATATGGACATTACCATTGTTGCAGCACCCATAGTCAGGGAAAAAAACGGACTGGCGGTAAGTTCAAGAAATATCTACCTCTCAAGCCAAGAGCGGAGTGCGGCGGGCATTATTTATCAGGGGGTCTGCCATGCTGAAAAACGCATTGCAGCACAGGAATATAACCTTCAGGCCATTGCAGCCGAAATAACTGATATGATCCGCTCTATACCTGGCTTTCGCCCCGCTTATGTCAGCTTCGTGGATGAAACGACGTTTGAACCTGCAAAAATTGCTGAAAAGGGCAAGGTATACCGTTTGCTTCTTGCTGTCCATGCGGGGGGCGTCCGGCTTATTGATAATGCTATGTTCCGCACATGATGACAGGCTAAGAACAATGTACAGGAAGAGACTTTTTTATATTATATTACAAAACACATTTATTGCCTGAAAAACGGCTAACATTTTTATCACTATTTACAACACAATTTCCATGATTGTTAACAAAGCAATTGATCTTGGTCAGGGCAAGATAATCTCGATTGAGACCGGCAAAATGGCAAAACAGGCCGACGGCGCTGTAATTGTCCGCCTTGGCGACACTATGGTGATTGCGACGGTTGTATCAAGCAAAAAGACACCTCCACCCAACCAGGACTTTTTCCCTCTCCAGGTTGAATACCGCGAAAAATATTCGGCTGCAGGAAAGTTTCCCGGAGGATTTTTCAAACGAGAAAGCCGCCCTTCCGAAAAGGAAATTCTTTCAGCGAGGCTTATCGACCGTGCACTCCGCCCTCTCTTTCCTGATGGCTACCTTTATGAAACCCAGATCATCATAACCGTTATCTCTTCGGACCAGGTCAATGATGCTGACGTACTCGGTGGACTGGCTGCGTCTGCCGCCATTATGGTCTCCGACATTCCTTTTCGGAATCCTATGTCCGAAGTCAGGGTAGGCAGAATCAAAGGGCTCTATATCATCAATCCTGACATCAATGAGTTGCTGGAAAGTGACATTGATATCTGTATTGGCGGCACCAATGATACCATCTGCATGCTTGAAGGTGAAATGAAGGAAATTTCCGAAGCAGAAATGGTTGAAGCTATCCAGTTTGGTCATACAGCAATCCGTAAACTTTGTGCTCTTCAAAGCGACATTGCTGCTGAAGTGGCAAAACCGCAGCAACCCTTTACCCCGACAGCAATACCAGCCGAGCTCACCGAAGTTGTTCGCGGGCTCTGCGAAACACGACTGAAAGAGCTCGCCTATACCCCCCTCGCAAAGGAAGAACGGGCAGATCAAACTGCCCTCATCTACCATGAAATCATAGATTCAACCCTTAAACACTTCAAAGCCTCAATCAGCAGCGAAGATATTCAGGCCGACGCGTCGAAAGCACTCTGCCTGAACCCCCATATTATCGAAGAACAGATTCATGCGGTTGAAAAAAGAGTGATGCGCCACATGATTCTTGATGACGCAAAACGACTTGACGGCAGAGCACTCGACCAAGTGCGCCCTATCAGTATTGAACTTGGCATTATCCCGAGAGCCCACGGTTCAGCACTCTTCACCAGAGGTGAAACTCAGGCGCTTGTCACCATCACTCTCGGGACAAAAAAAGATGCGCAATCGGTTGATACTCTGACCAACAGTGCAGACAAAACATTTTTCCTCCACTACAACTTCCCGCCGTTCAGCGTTGGAGAGTGCGGAAGACTTGGCAGCATCGGACGCAGGGAGATTGGACACGGCAATCTTGCCGAACGCTCCATTAAAATGGTAGCTCCCACACAGGATGAGTTCCCTTACACTATCCGTATTGTTTCAGACATTCTTGAGTCAAATGGCTCTTCCTCAATGGCCTCGGTATGCGGTGGAACACTCGCCCTTATGGATGGTGGTGTTCCGATCAAAAAGCCGGTATCAGGTATTGCCATGGGATTGATCAAGGAAGGATCATCATACGCAGTGCTCTCTGATATTCTTGGAAACGAGGATCACCTTGGGGATATGGACTTCAAGGTATCAGGCACGAAAGAGGGTATTACCGCCTGCCAGATGGACATCAAGATTGACGGGCTTGACTATCATATTCTTGAAACGGCTCTTGAGCAGGCACGCAAAGGACGGCTTCACATTCTCGGCGAAATGGAAAAGGCAATCTCCTCAACCCGAAATGAACTTGCAAACTTTGCTCCAAAACTGACCACTATCAAGGTGCCTGTTGACTGTATCGGCATGATTATCGGCAAGGGAGGAGAGACAATCCGCAGCATTACCGAAGAGACAGGCGCTGAAATCAATATTGATGACGATGGAACCGTCACTATTGCCTGCTCGACCAGTGAGGGCACCAACGCTGCGCTGGCTACGATCAAAAGTCTTACCGCGAAACCTGAGGTCGGCACAATCTATATTGGCAAGGTGCGCGATATTCGTGATGAACTTGGAGCCTTTGTGGAATTTCTTCCCAAAACTGACGGACTGGTACATATCTCCGAGATATCAACTACAAGAGTAACGAAGGTGAGCGATCACCTGAAAATCGGAGAGAAAGTAAAGGTCAAGCTGGTGGATGTCCGCAAGGATCCCCGCACCGGAAAAACCAAGTTTGCCCTCTCAATAAAGGCAGTTGAGCAGGATACTGCAAAAGAGAGCGGCACTGAAAACAAGTAAAAGCTAACAACACTGAAAAAGCAGTACGGGTAACACTGTACTGCTTTTTTTATTTCCCTCATACATCATGAAATACGATATCTCATCAATAGAAGCAAAATGGCAAGCCAGGTGGCAGAAACAGCAGACCTTTAAAACCGGCGAAGAGGCTGGCAAGCCGAAGTACTATGTGCTCGACATGTTCCCCTATCCCAGCGGGACCGGGCTCCATGTCGGACATCTTGAAGGATACACCGCTTCTGATATTATTGCCCGCTACAAACGGAGCTGCGGCTATAATGTACTCCACCCGATGGGATGGGATGCCTTTGGACTTCCTGCAGAACAGTTTGCCATTAAAACAGGGACACACCCGAAAACCACCACGGAAGAGAATATCCGCAGCTTCAAGGGGACGCTTCAAGCCATGGGCTTCTCCTATGACTGGTCACGGGAGATCAATACCACCGATTCAGGATACTTCAAATGGACACAGTGGATTTTTCTGAAGCTTTACGAGATGGGGCTGGCCTATATGTCGGAAGTGGACGTCAACTGGTGCGAAGAGCTGAAAACCGTTCTTGCCAATGAAGAGGTCGATGAAAAGATTGCTGACGGCTATACCGTTGTCCGTCGCCCGCTGCGACAGTGGGTCTTGAAAATCACCGAGTATGCCGATCGTCTGCTTGCCGATCTGGACGAGCTGGAGTGGCCCGAAAATGTCAAACAGATGCAGCGCAACTGGATTGGCCGCTCGGAAGGTGTTGAGATTGATTTTGAGCTTCGCTGCCACAACAAAAAACTGAGAGTCTATACGACCAGACCAGACACCCTTTTCGGTGCGACCTACCTTGTTATTTCACCGGAACATCCACTTGCTGAAAAGCTTGCCACTGCGCAGCAGTTGGTAGAAGTTAAAAACTATATCAGTCAGGCAAAACTGAAAACAGAACTTGAGCGAACCGGCCTGCAGAAAGAGAAAACTGGAGTTTTTACCGGTTCTTATGCAATAAACCCCGCTACTGGCGACCCACTTCCTGTCTGGCTCTCCGACTTTGTTCTTATCAGTTATGGTACGGGAGCTATCATGTCAGTTCCGGCGCACGACAGTCGCGACTGGGAGTTTGCAAAACAGTACAACCTGCCAATCATCGAGGTGATCAAAAGCCCGCACGATGTCCGGGAGAGTGTTTTTGAAGATAAAAACAGTATCTGCGTCAACTCCTCCAACGGCGAAATTTCGCTTGACGGGCTCGCATTTGCTGACTCATTTGAGCGAATGGCTTCATGGCTTGAAACAAAGGGAGTTGGCACAAGAAAGGTGAACTACAAACTGCGCGACTGGATATTCAGCCGCCAGCGTTACTGGGGAGAACCGATTCCGATCAAGCATTATGAAGACGGGACTCTTCGAACAGAAACCAATCTTCCTCTTGTGCTTCCTGAAGTTGAGGCCTATCATCCATCGTCAACCGGTGAATCGCCTCTTGCGAACATTCCAGACTGGCTCTACGGAACGGATGAACACGGCGCGTTCAGACGAGAAACCAACACCATGCCGCAATGGGCGGGAAGCTGCTGGTACTACCTCCGCTTCATCGATCCTGAAAACAGCAAGAAATTGATCGATCCTGACAAAGAGCGCTACTGGATGAACGTCGATCTCTATATTGGCGGCGCCGAACATGCCGTCCTTCACCTGCTTTATGCCCGATTCTGGCACAAGGTACTCTTTGACCTCGGTGTTGTCACCACAAAAGAGCCATTCAGAAAGCTTTTCAATCAGGGAATGATTCTTGGCGAGGACAACGAGAAGATGTCAAAATCACGCGGCAATGTAATCCCGGCGGACCACGTCCTGAAAAGGTACGGCGCAGATGCGGTAAGACTTTATGAGATGTTTCTCGGCCCGCTTGAACAGGTAAAACCATGGAATACGAACGGCATTGAAGGCATAAGCCGTTTTCTGTCGAAAGTATGGCGACTAATTTACCCAACATACGAAGGTGCACCAACAACACTCTCTTCGGAACCAATGCCCGAAGAGTTGCTGAGGCGCATGCACAAAGCCATCAAAAAAGTGGCTGAAGACACCGACAATCTCAAATTCAATACCGCCATTTCCGAAATGATGGTCTTTGTCAATGAACTCAACAAAGCCGGATGCAACAATCGTACTGCCATTGAAACACTGCTGCTCCTGCTTGGACCCTACGCTCCGCACCTCACTGAAGAGCTATGGGAGTCCGTCGGTCACAGCGCATCAATCAGCTCACAGCCCTATCCCGCCTACAATCCTGAACTGGTCGAAGAGAGCGTTTTAACTATTGCTGTGCAGATCAACGGAAAACTGAGAGGCACCTTTTCTGCCCCGGCTAAAAGCCCGAAAGCGCAGCTCCTTGCAGAGGCAAAAAACGTTGAATCAGTACTTAAATTTCTCGAAGGGAAAACAATCATGCGGGAAATTGTTGTGGTGGATAAACTGGTCAGTTTTGCTGTACAATAACTATAAAGAGTCTGGATTACAGCATCACAATTGTTGTCAACAAGATTTTTTTTATGTAACATTCATGTAGTAATCAATAAAAATTCTATCCAGTTTTTTTTCTCAGCTTTATCAACTTATTTTTCTCCTCCCCGAATACCCCTGACGGGATAATTTTTTTCTTTTCAACACATAAAACCTGGTATCAATGGCTACAGACCAAACAACCTCCAACGCGCAGCAGACCCCGACCTCCTCTTCTGCCGAAGTATCGATCAGTTCTGTAATGTCTGAAAAGCGAAAATTTCCACCTCCTGCCGATTTTGCACTCAATGCCCATGTTTCCTCCATGGCAGACTATGAGAAACTCTATGCTGCCGCTGAAGCAGATCCAGATGCTTATTGGGGAGGAATTGCTGAAAAGTTCCATTGGTTCAAGAAATGGGATTGCGTTCTGGAGTGGAATTCTCCCTACGCAAAATGGTTTAAAGGTGGGAAAACCAATATCTGCTACAACGCTCTTGATGTCCATGTCAATAGTTGGAGAAAAAACAAAGCCGCCATTATCTGGGAAGGCGAAGAGGGAGATGAGCGGGTTCTGACCTACGGTGAACTGCACCGCCAAGTCTGCAAGTTTGCGAACGTGCTGAAAATCGCCGGCATCAAGCCTGGCGACAGGGTTGCGATCTATATGGGCATGGTTCCTGAGCTGATTATAGCCGTTCTCGCCTGTGCACGTGTTGGAGCAGTTCATAATGTTATTTTTGCTGGCTTCTCTGCCCACGCCATCACCGAGAGAGTCAATGATTCACGTGCAAAGATGGTTATCTGCGCAGATGGCACAAGAAGACGTGGCGGCTCCATCAACCTGAAAAATATTGTTGATGAGGCGATCGTCAATACACCCTCAATTCGCAGTGTCATCGTCCTGAAAGTCACCAACGAAGAGGTACACATGCATAACGGGATGGACCATTGGTGGCATGATCTTATGGGCCTTGCCGCTGATGAATGCGAGCCAGCAGAACTTGACGCAGAACATCCGCTCTTTGTACTCTACACAAGCGGATCAACCGGCAAGCCAAAAGGTATCCTGCACACCACTGCTGGCTATATGATTCATGCTGCAAGTTCATTCAAATACGTTTTTGATATCAAGGATGAGGATATCTATTTCTGTACGGCCGATGTCGGATGGATTACCGGACACACCTACATGGCTTACGGTCCTCTGCTCTGCGGTGCCACCATGCTGATGTACGAAGGCGCTCCGAACTATCCGCAGTGGGATCGCTTCTGGGATATCATCAATCGCCACAAGGTCACTATCCTCTATACTGCGCCAACTGCTATCCGTGCCTTTATCCGCGCAGGAAACGAGTGGGTCACCAAACACAACCTCAACTCGCTCCGCCTGCTTGGAACCGTTGGTGAACCAATCAATCCTGAAGCATGGATGTGGTATCACAAAGTTGTGGGACAGGAGAAATGCCCGATTGTCGACACTTGGTGGCAAACCGAAACCGGCGGCATCATGGTCTCTCCTCTCCCTGGCGCGACACCGACCAAACCCGGCACGGCAACCCGTCCGCTCCCCGGTATTGCGGTCGATGTAGTTCACAAGGATGGCACACCATGCGCAGCCAACGAAGGCGGATACCTCGTCATCAAAAAGCCATGGCCGTCAATGCTCCGTACCATTTACGGTGACAACGCACGGTATGAAAAAACCTACTGGTCAGACTTCAACGACATGTACTTTACCGGCGATGGCGCCCGCAAGGATGAGGATGGATACATCTGGATCATGGGTCGTGTTGATGATGTGGTCAATGTTTCAGGTCACCGCCTCGGCACCAGTGAGGTCGAAAGCGCTCTTGTTTCACACGAATCCGTTGCGGAAGCGGCTGTTGTCAGCCGTCCTGATGAGCTGAAAGGCAATGCACTTGTCGCCTTCGTGACTCTGAAAGATGAATATGTGGGCGACATGACGCTCCGCGAAGCTTTGCGCAACCACGTTGCCAAGGAGATCGGACCTATTGCCAAGCCTGATGAAATCAGATGGGCCAAAGGTCTTCCAAAAACCCGCAGTGGAAAAATCATGCGCCGCCTCCTTCGCGAACTTGCCACAAGCAATGAGATCAAGGGAGATGTCACCACGCTTGAGGATTTCGGCGTTCTTGAGAACCTGCGTGATCAGGAGAATGACTAAACCTCTTTCTTTTAACCAAGAACGTACAAACGAAAAGCGCAGTCGATACTGCGCTTTTCGCTTTTGTGCTCTTTACCTTTGAATGGCTATGGAATATTCCCCGGAGGAACGGCATAATGGTAGAGCCAACCCGGCTGAAACAGCTATTATCTCACCCAGTTGAGCTGCCAAATCGTAAAGTTTAGATACGACGCAAAAGTTACCCACAAGAGATAGGGGATCAGCAGATATCCCGCAACCGGAGAAACCGCTCTGAATTTCACGATAGTTAACACAATGGCAAGCCAGAGCAGAATTATCACCACCAAAGCAAGCGCAGGTGAGTGAAGTCCAAAAAAAGAGGCAGACCAGGCAAGATTGAGCAAAAGCTGTACCGCAAAAACAACAAGAGCTCCCTGTATCTGTTTTTTTTCACCCCACTGTTCAACGACAAGAGAAAGTGCAATACCCAAGAGAAGAAACAAGATACTCCACGCCGGAGGAAACAGCCAGTCAGGGGGATTCCATGACGGTTTTTTAAGTATCAAATAGTACCACTCTGAGCCCGGCACCGGCGTAAAGGTACTGCCCGCATAGGCAAACACAAAACACAAACCAATACAGAGCGCCAACCTTGCAATACTGAATTTCATAACCATTTGCATTAAAATTATAAAACGTTTTATCATATAACACTAAAGGAACAGATCCCGTTTGTTGTTAATTCCCGGAACAGCAAAAGATCATTGACAATTAAGAGAACTGTCGCCTCGGCTTCTCATCGGTCTTCCTGAATTCAGGAAAAAGAAATGTTATATTAATCGCCGATTAAATTTCAATCATTTCTGTTACATGGATAATACAAGCAATGAGCTGCGGGCTGCAATCAAAGCTGCTCGGGCTGCAGGCACAATAATCCTGGAAAAATTCGGAGAACTCTCTTGTCAAGAAATTCAGACAAAAGATTTCAAGGATTTTGTCACTGACGTAGACAGGGCCTGTGAAGCGACGATAAGTTCAATTATAATTGAAAGTTTCCCTGAAGACAGTCTGCTCTGCGAAGAAGGAACCGTTATCAAGGGGATTTCAGGAAGAACATGGATCGTCGATCCTCTTGACGGCACACTTAACTTTATTCACTCTTTTCCTGTTTTTTCGGTAAGCATTGCTTTAAAGAACAGTAGCAATGAACTGCTCGCAGGCGTTGTCTATCAGCCTGTTCTTCAAGAACTTTTTACTGCCGAGCGTCATCGCGGAGCTTACCTGAACGGGAAACATATAACAGTATCAACGCGCACAGACAAAGAAAGTTTTCTCATGGCAACCGGTCTTCCATTCAGCGAATACCATTACCTTGACTCCACCATCGGAATGCTGCGGGATGTCATTCACGATTCTGCCGGTATCCGGCGTGCAGGATCAGCAGCCATTGATCTTGCATATACAGCCTGCGGACGTTTCGATGGTTTCTGGGAATACAAGCTTTTTCCATGGGATTTTGCTGCTGGCGTTCTGCTGGTGCGGGAGGCTGGAGGAACAGTCACCAACTTTAGCGGAGATGCCGATGTCATTACAGGACAAAGCATCATTGCGGGCAACAATATTACCCATAAACTCCTTCTCGATAAAGCATTAAAACATTTTATCACATAATCGTTACAGAAGTAGTTCGTACAGATGCCTGATTTGAAGAAAATATTTTTACTATCTTCAACCTGCAAGGTTTTTCAGCATATACAATTTGCCTCCATTTCCTGATCGGCCAAGCCTTTCGGGAGCAACAATTTCATCATGCTTATTCATCAGCGCACAATTCAAAAAGAGATCTCTCTTTGCGGTACCGGACTGCATACCGGCGAAAAATGTATGATTACCTTCAAACCTGCGCCAGGAAACTATGGTTACCGTTTTATTCGTACCGATATTGAAGACAGCCCTGAAATACCGGCTCTGATTGAAAATGTGATTGATGTTTTGCGGGGTACAACCATTGGTCTCAACGGTGTGAAGGTTAATACAACCGAGCATGTTCTTGCTGCTCTTTACGGCCTCCAGATCGATAACTGTTGCATAGAGATGAGCGGACCAGAACCTCCGGTCATGGACGGAAGCGCACACCCTTTTGCCGAAGCCCTGCTGGAAGCTGGTTTTCAGGAACAGGTGGAGCCAAAGAATTATCTGGTTATTGATGAAACCATTGAATACCACGACTCCAAAAACGGAGTCGATATTGTTGCACTGCCGCTCGACAGCTTCAGAATAACTGTCATGGTGGATTATAAAAACCCTGCGCTTGGTTCGCAGCACTCAGGGCTTTTTAACCTGGAAAAGGAATTTTTCACGGAGTTTTCACCATCCAGGACATTTTGTTTTCTCAGTGAAGTAGAAGCCCTTGCAAACCAGGGTATCATCAAGGGTGGTGATGTTGACAACGCTATTGTCATTATCGATAAAAGCATGAGAAAAGGGGAACTTGCCGACCTTGCTAAAAAACTTGGCTTAGAGTCCGCGAATCTTGTGATTGGTGCAAACGGTATTCTCAACAACCGGGAACTTCGCTTCAATAACGAGCCTGCACGACATAAACTGCTTGACCATCTCGGCGATCTGGCCCTCCTCGGTATGCCGATAAAAGCACAGGTACTTGCAGCACGACCAGGTCATGCATCGAATGTAGAATTCGTAAAACAGCTTAAAAAATACGCTGACCGCAACAAACTTGCCCGGCAGTACCAGCATGAGAAAAAAGCAGGAGTTATTTTTGATATCAATGCGATTCAGAATATCCTCCCCCACCGTTATCCATTCTTGTTGATCGACAAGATAGTTGAGTTCAAGCTTGATGAAAAAATTGTGTCGATCAAAAATATCACCATAAACGAACCGTTTTTCCAAGGTCATTTCCCGGGAAATCCCATTATGCCGGGCGTTCTCATTCTTGAAGCCATGGCCCAGACTGGAGGCATCATGATGCTCAACGGTAACGATAATATCAAGGAAAGTGTCGTCTACTTTATGGGCATCGACAAGGCCCGCTTCCGCAAGCCGGTATTGCCCGGCGACACGCTTGTCATTGAAGCGATCATGACCAACAAGCGCAGAAACGTCTGTCAGTTCGACGCAAAAGCATTCGTGCGGGGTGAACTGGTCTGTGAAGCCTCCCTGATGGCGACTGTTGCACCAAAATACAAATAAAGCGCATACACACTGAAGATCGGAGAACGCCCTGCTCTCATCAGCAGGGCTGCATCCTGCTGATTACAAACAGAAAAGCAGGCTGCCAAAGCATTAACGGATTGGCTTTCCACACCGTGTCAACAAGTTATCAACATTTTTCATCCTGTCGCATAAAGTGTGTTAATACTGATAACTCGTTATAAATAAATAACTCAATAAAAAAAAGAAAAGAAATCAGTTCTTTTCTTACAGAGTTATCAATATCCAGGAAACAAAAATTGCCGGGATATAAAACAGGTTTAAAACAACTTCTGCACTAACAAAAAAAAGGAAGTAACCCGGGACAAAACTCATGCACTGTAATCCAGCCCCTTGTGAATTCTGTAAAATCTCATACAATACAGAACAAAAGAATACAGAAGCATAACTGTAGCGAGGTATAAAAAAAACTCTTTCAAGGGATATTGCTTAAAAAAAGGATGCGGCCAGACCATCACTATAAACATCATGGAAACAAAGCCTACTGCCCATTTGCCCGGCCAGAGGGAAGTCGTAACCACTGAGTGACGGAATTTCACATACCCTGCGCCGATAAAAATCATGATATCCCTGATCACTGCAAAAAGTACAAACCACAAGGGCAACTCCCCAATCCAGAGGAAATAAACTGCCACGCTGGCCAGACAGAGCTTGTCGGCAAGCGGATCAAGAATTTTCCCCATTTCAGAGACCTCGTTTGTCCATCTGGCAGTCTGGCCGTCGAACCAGTCGGTCAGAACAGCAACAATCATTATAACAATGGCCGTTGTGAGATGGCCTGTATGAAAATAATAGAGAAACCAGGGTATCAATATTATTCTCAGGAAACTGAGAGAATTCGGCAGATTAAAGATACGACCTTCCACGGTAATGAATTTATTATTGAGTCATATCAGCTCTTTGTAAAAAGATAACAATGTCGCACGACGTTGTCAAAAGCTAACGAATGACCATATCGGGCGATGCGTGAACAAGCTTTGACCAGCTCCTCCCTCCCGTCCGGACGTTCCCGTCGGGCAAAAATGTCTCCCGACTTTCGCCTCTGAGCAGATCACACAACGCTATGCCCAGCGCATCAGTAACATCATAAGGTACTGGAACCGGACTAAGACCGAGCATCCTTGCAACCATAAACGCAACCTGCTCCTTGCTTGCCGCCCCCTTTCCTGTTATCGCCGATTTTACCTCTCGAGGGGCATACTCGTGAAGGATGAGGTGCTTGCTCATTGCAAGCGCAATAACCGCACCCCGGACCTGTCCGAGTTTCAGGGCCGACTGCACATTTCTGCTTAAAAACGCCGTCTCAAGAGCCACCCGTTCAGGCTGAAAATCAGCAATTACCTCTTCAAGCTCACGGCATATTTCACCAATTCGCTCTGGATGGCTAAGGGCGGGATGAAGCTTGATCAGACCACACACCAGCACAGAGACCTTTCCAGAATCGCAGTGAAGCACACCATAGCCGGTATTCAGGCTTCCGGGATCAATCCCGAGAACAACCATACTCTACTCGTTTAAGCTGTTCATTGCACTCTCACTGATCTCCATATTACTGTAGACCACCTGTACATCATCATTATTCTCAAGTGCGTCTATCAGCTTGATCACTTTTCGTGCATCCTCCGCTTCAAGCTCAATATAATTCTCCGGCACCAGATCAATTTTTGCATTCTCATAAGCTATACCGGCCGCTTCAAGCGCTTTTTTTGCCGACTCAAGATCCTTTATATCAGTGATGACATTAAAATAGTTCTCATCATCACTGTTGAGATCTTCAAGGCCTGCATCCAGAAGCAGTTCCATAAGAAGATCCTCAGTGGCGGCCGACCTGGAAACTTCAAGGGCTCCCTTCCGCTGAAACATCCAGCTAACACTTCCGCTTTCACCAAGCGAACCATTATTTCGGCTCATGATATGACGGAGATCAGCAACAGTCCTGTTACGGTTGTCGGTTGCTGTCTCAATAATAAGGGCAATTCCCGCAGGGCCATACCCTTCATAAGTAATCTCATCCCAGATGACACCCTCCAGTTCTCCCGTTCCCTTTTTAACCGCACGCTGAATATTATCCATCGGCATGGAATTATCTCTTGCAGTATCGATTGCCAGCCTGAGCCGGGGATTGCCTGACGGATCTCCTCCTCCCATTTTGGCTGCAATCGTAATCTCTTTGACCAGTTTAGTGAACAAACTGCCCCGTTTCTGGTCTGTTACCGCCTTTTTTCTCTTGATCGTTGCCCATTTGCTATGTCCTGACATAATAAAAACTGCTGATTTATTTATTCCCGAACCGCCCTGCCTATGATAATAGATTTATTTTCTTTAACCTGAATTATTCATCAAAGCAATAAAAAAGGGGCGCAAAAGATATCACAATTGCTTATATTATTGGTAGTTAAGATCAATAAACAAAGCCCGATATCGATGGAACCCCTTGAAGCGAATATAGTCAT
>Ga0209697_10002249_pt1 | contig 28157 bp, 22 predicted proteins | sample AliMusrvi5mmetaG_FD_184115 | JGI IMG/M metagenome (GOLD analysis project Ga0209697, IMG submission 184115) | Freshwater lake bacterial and archeal communities from Alinen Mustajarvi, Finland, to study Microbial Dark Matter (Phase II) - Alinen... | ecosystem: Environmental > Aquatic > Freshwater... | reverse complement strand
TCGACAGCATCGACCGACCAAGTCAAGGGAAGACGTAAAAGGCTGTGGTAATGAGTAGTTAACTTCTGCATAAATTTAAATGCATCATGATACGCTTTTATTCCACCTTTCCACTATAATATTCCAAGAGCCATGACTATAAAATATTTCAGAATATTCATAACTTTTCTATCAAATAATTTCAACGAATATTATTGAATTGTGCACAATTTTCTCCACTTCCGTTTCACTTTATTGGAGTTATAGTCAAATATATAGATTGCTTCAAACTGACATGTATTATCAAGTGTAGCGAAAAAATCAGTTATTGGGCTCAGCCAAACGTCTTTCGGGAACATAGGATTGATATCGACGTAGGCTAACAAATTTAGCGAGTGTAATGTTTTGTAATACTTGTGCATTTTACATTGTATAGCTGACACTGCGGGATCATTAACCGACATGGATAAATTAGCATTAAAGCGTGGCCCAACAACTAGGTGTTGAGTACGATAGATGGTCACCGGCCTCAATAGGCCAATGTTTGCACCAACAATACCTTTTGCCTCACAAGGCAGATCAAGAAGCTCTTTAAGGATATTCGGAATAGTGAGTCTGAGCGTCTGCCTCGTATTAGACGGGCATAGTGACAAAAAGATATCGGCATTAGCATACTTTGAGTTGAAAATCTCTTTCTCAGACAAAGAAAGATCCCTAAGAAACTTATGACATATTTCATTAAAGCCAATCACCATATTGCGCATTGAGGCATAGCCTTGATCAAGAATCTCTACAAGTTCGAAGGAAGATTTCATTCCTTTTGAATCGGAAAAAATAATATCTGGCTCAGGTGGCTTACCATTTTTGACATCGTTACCATCTCCAAAAATTCCTTCTACTTTAGCAAATGCAATAAAAACGGAACGCTCCTTTTCTTCTTTATTGGACATATCCTGAGCACTCATAAAAGTTAGAATTTTAAATGACTATGGAAACAACAACCTTTTTTACCTCGTACTTGTTACGACGATATTTCTGCAAAAAAGACTTTTAACTTTGCACTTTATTCTCACACATCCCCCCCAACTGCCGCGTCAAATCTTTCCTCGCCATCCCGTACATGTGCACGTACAACAGGTTAAACATCAGCACCGCTGACCGCAGTCGTGGTGCACGGGCGGCACGCTTCACGGCGTTCTGCACCGTAAAGACGCGGCTGGTTAGTGCGGTATAACTCGGGATGAACTCTTGCAAGGGAATGCGCTGGGGTTTGTAGAGCATTTCCTGACCCCATGAAAACTTGAAGGCGTCGTGGTCATCCGGGGAGTGGAGCAGGCGCCCTTCTTGTGCAAGCCGGTTGAAGACGCCGGTGCCGGGAATGGGACGCAGGAGGTTGATGCCGGGTACATCGACGCCGGTCTCTTCGATAAAGTATTCGAGTTTGGCGGGGAGTTCAAGGGTGTCTTCATCGAGGCCGTAGATGAAGCTGCCGTAAACGCATATTCCTGCCTGGCGGATCTGTTTGATGCACTCCACTTGGCGGGCTGCGGGGTTATGGAACTTTTTGTGGGCATGGTTGCTGCCGTCTGTGAGGCTTTCAATGCCGATCAGGAGGGCACCGCAACCTGAGCGGACGAAGGCGTCGAGCAGTCGGGGTTTTTCGCCAAGGGCGGTGGTAGCCTGGCCTACCCATTTGATCTTGAAGGGCTCCAGTTCTCGAAAAAGCTGTTCGGCGTACTGCTCATCGGCGTTGACGGTGTCGTCAAGAAAGAAGAAAATCCGTTTATCCTCTTTCAGGAAGGTTTCAACTTCCCTGAGAATTGCAGGAATACTCCGTTGACGCAATCGGTGACCATTCATGACGTGCACATTACAGAAATCGCAACTGTAGGGGCAGCCTCGGGTGGTCTGCACCACATTGGTGGTAAAGTAGCTCTGGATGTCGAGCGCACTCTTGTCGACAATGCGGTCAATCGAGAGGTCGGGAAAGGATGCTACCCGGTACTCCGGCTTGAGGGCGCCACTGCGCAGATCCTCCTGCACCTCGCACCAGATATCGTCGGCTTCACCGATCACCAGAGCATCGGCATGATCGCGGCACTGGTCGGGGAAGATGGTGACATAGGGACCACCGAGCACCACCTTGATGCCTCTGGAGCGAAGCGCACGGGCAAGTTCAAACGCTGGCTTGACGGCGCCGGTCTGGACGCTGATACCAGCCATGTCCCAGTGCTGGTCGAGAGGAAGCTTCTCAAAACGCAGGTCGCAGATCGTCTGGCTCACTCCCGCCACTTTCTGGGAGCTGAGAATCATCAGCGCCAGCGGAGGAATGGCGAACTGTGCCCGCCGGATAATATTGCTCAGGGCTGTGTCTTTCAGCGAGCTGAAGAGGCTTCGTCTGGCTGAGGCGCTATCGAGCGAAGCGGCTCCGTCAACACCGCTGTCGGCCTGGATAAAAATCAGCAGCACCTTTTTCTCCCCTGCCACCGCCATCAGTAGCCTCCCCCGTTCCGGGCCAGCTCCTGCAACTTTTTCAGCTCCAGCAGGGCATCGAGCGGGGTGAGCCTGTCGAGATCAAGCGATTCAATGGCATTGCGAAGACGGTTGTCGGCCTCTTCAAACAAGCTGATCTGCATACTTTTGATTTTGGGTGGACGGTTCGGAGGAATCTCAATGTCGCGCTTCTCCATCCCCGCCAGAATCTCTTTGGCGCGGGTAATCACCTCTACCGGCATTCCCGCCATTTTAGCCACCTCAATGCCATAGCTGTTGTCAGTGGATCCTCGGACAATTTTGCGCAGAAAAATCACCTTGTCGGCAGTCTCAACGACGGTGGCGTTGTAGTTCACCACGCCCGGCAGGCGGCTTTCCAGTTCGGCAAGTTCATGGTAATGGGTTGCAAAGAGGCTCCTGGCACCGATTGACCGGCAGATATATTCGCTCATCGACCAGGCAATCGACATACCATCAAAGGTGCTGGTGCCGCGCCCGATCTCGTCGAGCAGCAGCAGGCTTTTGGAGGTGGCATTGTTGAGAATGCTGGCCGCCTCATTCATCTCAACCAGAAAGGTGCTCTCACCGGAAGCAAGGTTGTCGGAAGCGCCAACCCGGGTAAAGATGCGGTCAACCAGCCCGATCTCCGCCCGCTCCGCCGGAACAAAACTCCCCGCCTGTGCCAGCAGCACAATCAGCCCCACCTGACGCAGAAAGGAGCTTTTGCCCGCCATGTTGGGGCCGGTAATCATCAGCATCTTCTGCTTTTCGTCGAAGTGGCAGTCATTCGGCACATAAGGCTCCTCAACGCTCATCATCCTTTCGAGCACGGGATGACGACCTCCAACAATAAAGAGCTTTTCGTGCTCCATAATCTCCGGTTTGCAGTAGCCGTATTCGACGGCTGAGAGCGCAAAGGAGCAGAGCGAATCAATTTCAGCGATGAGAGCGGCGTTTTCCTGTATTCCTGACGCCTGTTCGGCAATGAGAAGGCAGAGGTCGTGAAAAAGCTGCGCTTCGAGCAGCAGACTCTTCTCTTCGGCATTGAGAATCTTCTCCTCGTACTCTTTCAAGGCAGGAATGGTGTAGCGCTCGGCGTTGACAAGGGTCTGTTTCTTCTCGTAATAGGCGGGAACCTTGTCGCTGTTGGCACGGCTGATTTCAATGTAGTAGCCGAACACCTTGTTGAAACTCACCTTGAGCGTCGAGATGGTGGTGGCAGCCCGCTCCTCCTGCTGAATCTGCAGGAGCCGGTCTTTGGCAGTCGAAGCAACGGAGCGGAGATCATCAAGCTCAGCGTTATAGCCAGCACGAATGTAGCCGCCATCACGCATGGATGCACCCGATTCGGGATCAATCGCCTCCTCAATGCGGGCTGCAAGCTCCGGAAGCGGCTGCAACGTAAAAGCCAGCGATCCCAGCCGCGCTGAACCCGCCTGATGCAGCAGCTCCTGAATCTTCGGAATGGCAGAGAGCGAGTGGCCAAGCTGGCGAACCTCCCGTGGAATGGTGCGAAACGTAGCAATACGGGCAAGTGAGCGCTCAAGATCGTTGATGGCCGACATCTGCTCGCTGAGCCCCTCCCGCAACGCCCGGTTTTCTGTCAGCTCTCCAACCGCATCGAGGCGCAGCCTGATCTCCTCAGCCCGTTTCAGCGGTCGCTGAAGCCAGCGCCGAATCAGCCGGGCTCCCATAGGATTGCGCGTGCGATCCATCACCTGAAGCAGGCTCCCGTTCAGTGTGCCATCCTGCATCGAGGAGATAATCTCCAGATTGCGTTTGGTCTGCTGATCGAGCGTCATGTACTCGGCGTTATGCAGCTCACCGATGCGGGTGATATAGTGCAGGCGATTCTGCCGCGTCTCCTCAAGATACTGGAGCACCACGCCAGCCGCCACCCTCCCTGCGCGGTTGCCCTCAATGCCGAAACCCTTCAGCGAGTGGGTTTTGAACTGCCGCGCCAGCACCTCCTGCGCCTGCTCTTCACTGAACATCCAAGACTCAACCTCCGTCACCAGCGTCTCTGGAGGCAGTGCTTTTTTCAGCAGTTCGGCACGCTCTCTCTCGGCAGAGGAGACCAGAATCTCCGAGGGATGAAGTGACAGAAGAAAATCCTTGAGCTCTTCGGGGCGCAATGAGGCAATTTTGAATTCAGCCGTGGTAACATCAATAAAAGCCACTCCGGCAAGCAGCGTTCTCCCCTCTTTGAGATAAGCCACAGCAGAGAGGTAGTTATTATGGCGATCGTCGAGCAGCTTGTCGCTGTAGGTGACACCCGGAGTAATAATGTCGGTGATCTCGCGGCGGACAATCCCCTTGGCGTCAGCAGGATCTTCAACTTGGTCGCAGACCGCCACCTTGAACCCTTTTTTGACCAGTTTGGCAATGTATCCTTCACTTGCATGATGGGGAAAGCCCGCCATAGGAATATCGATGGTACGTTTAGTCAGCACGATGTTCAGGGCGGCAGAGACCGTGACGGCATCGTCAAAAAAGGTTTCATAAAAATCTCCTACCCTGAAGAGCAGCAGAAAATCGGGGTACCGTTCTTTTACCTCAAGATACTGACGCATCATGGGAGAGTGCTCTTTCTGCGTGGGGCCCTCTGCTTTGCTCATTGTCTGATAATCAGTTATTAAACCTGTCAGAGAGTGGCATCACCACCCTCTTTCGTGAAAAAGAAGCTACTTCAGCGCGACTTAATAAACAAGAGGCGGAATCATGCCTTATAAACCTTATGTTTTGGAAAGATTTGAGAATATTTCCCCTGATGCGACTATGGAAATTCTTCATACGCTGCTGCGCTTTCTGCACGTTACTTCTTTTGCCGCATGGTTCGGCTCAGTGCTTGCCTCCATCTATTTTCTTAAAAGCATCGAAAAGAAGCTCACCGGCAATGCGACCAATACTGGCGAATATACTTCACTGCTCCAGCGTTACATCAAGCTTGAGACTAAAGTTGCCGACACCGGTTTCAAGATGGTCATTGTCACTGGCATTCTGCTGGCATCCTTGTATCATGGCTGGACGCTCTGGGTGTTTGTAAAAATAGCCCTGATTGTGCTTCAGGTTGCCCTGACGCTGGGGTACATCACCCGCTCTATACGCACACTCAGCTATCCCTGCTCAGGTTCTGAATATGCCAAATGGTATCGGCTCTTCACTATATCACTCACTATGTTTGCCCTTGTGCTGGCCGTCAGCTTTTTTTTACTTTGAACGCAATCGCCCGTTGTATTCGCAGATTTTCAGGTATGCTTTTCCATAATTTGATAATCAGGATATTATTACTATATTTGAGACCTTTATCACTAAAATATATCTGTAATGCAGGCGCTGATCAAGATTTCCGACAAACAATATCTGGTACGACAGGGGGATACGCTTTTCGTCCCCAAACAAAAAACGGCAATTGGCGAAACCATGGAAATCCAAACCATGGCAGCAATTGACGGCGAAAATACCGTTCTGGCTGCTGGCAGCATTCAGGCAAAAGTCCTTGCTCATGTCAAGGATACGAAGGTGATCGTGTTCAAGAAAAAACGGAGGAAACGTTATCAGGTACGAAACGGACACCGTCAGCAGATGACCCAGATTGAGGTTATTTCGCTTTAAAAATATTCAGGATTTTTAACGTTAATTTTTTGCTATGGCTCATAAAAAAGGTGGCGGATCGACAAAAAACGGTCGCGACAGTAACCCGAAATATCTCGGAGTAAAAGCTGCCGGTGGCTCTACTGTAGCAGCAGGAACAATTATTCTTCGCCAGAGAGGAACCGTTATCAAACCCGGAATCAATGCGGGATTGGGACGTGATCATACTATTTTTGCTCTCGTTGACGGTGTGGTGACTTTCCGCAACGGACGCAATAATAAAAAACAGGTGAACATACTCCCCTGCTGAGCCATGCTTGCTACTCAATAAGTTTTTAACAGAAAAAGCCGTCTTGTTTTAAGTCGGCTTTTTCTGTTATCGGTCACTTGATGATGTCGAAAATGTATCTCTGTTAAAAGTCAACTCTTTACACTTTAAAAATAATATCGAATTATGAAAATCACCGTTATTGGGGCGGGAAATGTCGGGGCTACTGCGGCTCTTCGCATTGCTGAAAAACAACTGGCAAAAGAGGTTGTTCTCATTGACATCGTTGAAGGTGTTCCCCAGGGCAAGGCTCTTGACATGTACGAATCAGGGCCAGTTGGTCTGTTCGATACCAGTGTCTTCGGATCCAATGACTATAAAGATTCAGCGAATTCAGATATTGTTCTGATTACTGCTGGTCTGGCAAGAAAGCCGGGGATGTCAAGAGAGGATCTCCTGATGAAAAATGCCACGATTATCAGAGACGTGACGAAAGAGGTGATGAAATATTCTTCCAACCCGATTATTGTCATGGTCTCCAACCCGCTTGATGTCATGACCTTCGTTGCCCAGAAGGCAAGCGGTCTTCCGAAAGAGAGGGTTATCGGCATGGCTGGCGTGCTTGACACTGCTCGATTCAAAAGCTTTATTGCTGAAGCGCTTGATATTTCCATGCAGGACATCAGCGCGCTGGTGCTTGGCGGACATGGTGATTCTATGGTGCCGGTTGTCAATTATACCAATGTTGCCGGCATCCCGCTGACTGAGCTGCTGCCACAGGAAAAAATTGATGAACTTGTCGCTCGCACCAGAAATGGCGGCATTGAAATTGTCAACTATCTGAAAACCGGTTCAGCATTTTATGCTCCTGCGGCTTCGGCAGTTGAGATGATTGAGGCTATTGTAAAAGACCGCAAACGTATTATCCCTTGCACAACCCTGCTCGAAGGCCAGTACGGTATTGATAATGTCTTCTGCGGTGTTCCTATCAAAATTGGCAAAAACGGTGTTGAGCAGATTCTGGAAATCAATCTCTCCGGCGCTGAGCTTGAAGCTCTTCAGCAATCCGCAGCGATTGTCGAAGAAAACTGCAAGGCTCTTGCTGCACTGCTTGCCTGAATTTCATGAATTTGAGTACACAAAAAGCGGTCAATTGACCGCTTTTTGTGTTTCTACAAATTGGGCTCTTCATGCGTTAAACAATGAATAGCTCCAAGGCCCCAAACCACATCAGTACAATCGATACCGACGACCTTCCTCTCTGGAAAAAATTGCTGCAAAATCTGGATGGCTTTCTGATCTTGTGAACAACGGTAGGTTGGCACAAGAACTACGGTGTTGGCGATATAGAAGTTTGCGTAACTTGCGGGCAAACGACACCCGTCATGAAAAACCGGCAAGGGCATAGGAAGTCTCACCACTTTGAGCGGATTGCCTTCAAGATCCGTGTAACATTGCAGTCTCCAGTAATTTTCCTGCAATGCTTCATAATTCTCATCATCAGGCTCATCCTCAACGGCAATCACAACCGTCGTTTCATTGACAAAACGAGCCATATCGTCAACATGACCATCAGTATCGTCACCAACTATGCCATCACCAAGCCACAAAACTTTTTCAATACCGAGATATCGTCCAAGCTCTGCTTCAATCTCCACGCGACTCAGAGAGGGATTGCGGTTAGGGTTCAAAAGACACGCCTCGCTCGTCAGCAAAAGTCCTTTTCCATTGACATCAATCGAACCGCCCTCAAGAACCATGCCGGGTGACACAAGAGACAACTGCTGCAACGCAGCAATCTTTTTTGGAACGGCATTATCTTCATGATAGGATTTATATTTTTCGCCCCACGCATTGTATTCCCAGTTCATGATAACTTTTTCAAGCTGGCCCTCACTCTGACGAAAAACGTAGTTCGGCCCATGATCCCTGCACCAGGCATCGTTTGTTGGAATACGATGAAGAAAAATTCGCTCTATCCGAAGCTGTTGATGACCTGAGTTGCGAAACAATGCTGACACTTCTTGCTCCATTGCTTCATCAAGCACATTGATATGCACCTCCTCTGAAGAGCTAAGCCAGGATGCAATCTCGACAAATACTGCCGGTATCGGTTCAAACTTGCGCGGCCACGTCTCAAGCCGGTGAGGCCAGGAAAGCCAAGTCGCTTTGTGACAAGACCACTCGGGCGGCATATAATAAGTCGACTCTGCCATAAAAAATCTCTCAGTTCAGGATTGATTGGGTACCGCTGGCAGCAAGCGCTCTGATGCGCAGGATACGCTGCAAGACCGGTGGATGAGAATAGTTCAGAAAAACATAGAAGGGATGCGGCGTCAGATTCGAAAGATTGTTGCGTGACAGCTTTTTCAGTGCATCAGCCAGAGATGCCCCTTGATCAAAGGTAGATACCGCATAATAATCCGCTTCATACTCATGCTTTCGGGAAAGTGCCTGCATCATAATTGAGAGTATCCACTCCACCGGAGTGTAAAGAAGCATAAAAAAAATCAGGCTGCCATAGACAGAGGTCTCCTTCATGAAAAAAGCATCAAAAAGAGAGCGGTTGTTCATAAAAAGGGAGAGGAGAAAAAAAAGGGCAGCAAGATTAAGAAGGCTCAACACCATGGTAACAATAATATGTTTTTTCTTGAAGTGGCCTATCTCATGAGCGAGTACGGCAACCAGCTCCTGAACCGGATGAGCAGAGATGAGCGTATCGAACAGCGCTATTCTCTTGCGTTTTCCGAACCCTGTAAAAAATGCATTGGCTTTCGCTGAACGCTTTGACCCATCAAGCACATAGACGCCAGAGAGAGGGAAATGTACCGTTCCGGCATATTCCATGATGGCACGCTTCAGCTCTCCCTCTTCAAGGGGTACAAACTTGTTGAAGAGAGGCATAATCCATGTGGGAGCGATATACTGAAGCAGAAGAGAAACCAGAGTTACTCCGCACCAGGCCCAGAGCCATGCCAGCGATCCGGTGGTCTCAAAAAACCAGAGCACCCCTGCAAGTAAAGGGGCACCAAGCAGAGCTGCCAACAGGAAGGTTTTCAGAAGATCCGTTGCAAAAACAACCGGTGTGGTTTTGTTGAAACCAAATTTCTCTTCAATGACAAACGTTTTGTAGATACCAAGAGGAAGATCGATCAACGACTGCAGCAGCACCAAAACGGCAATATAGAGTACTCCGTTCACGACTGGATTAAAACCATAGCCTCTCAAAAACTGATCAAGCAGATTAAAGCCTCCTGAAAACCAGAAAAAGAGAAGAAAAAAAAGATCAACCGCTGACGCGATGAGCGAAAGCCGTGTCGTTGCACCAAGGTACTCTGCAGACTTTCTGTAAGCCTCTTCATCAAAAACGCCGACAAACTCCAGCGGAAGTCCGGTCGCTGCCGATTTAAGATTCAGCAGTTCCGAAACAAGTTTGACAACAAAAGTAATGAGCAGGGTAATAAAAACAACTGCGCCATAAGCATTCATAAGCGAGAGAATATGTTAGAAAAGAGTTACGGCAAACGTAACCATGGTTTATTCATCAAGAAACCGTTTCTGCAACTCTCCGTACGTTTCTATACGACGATCACGTAAAAACGGCCAGTGAGAACGATAAAACCCTATACGGCTCAGGTCACACTCGGCAAAAACAATGGCCTCATCCTGATGGGCAACCTCCTGAATGACCTGGCCATAAGGATCGCAAACAAAACTGTTGCCCCAGAACTCCAGCTCATCTTCCGTTCCAACCCTGTTGGCTGCGGCAACAAAGACACCGTTTGCAATGGCATGGCTCCGTTGTATGGTTATCCAGGCATCGCGCTGCGAACGACGCACTTCTGCTGAATGTTCGTCAGCCGCCCATCCTATTGCCGTTGGATAAAAGAGAATTTCCACCCCCTTGAGCGCCGTCAGCCGGGCAGCTTCAGGATACCATTGATCCCAGCAAATCAGGATGCCAATTGTAGCATAGCGGGTTTTAAAAACCTTATAACCCAAATCACCGGGTGTAAAATAAAACTTTTCATAAAATCCGGGATCGTCAGGAATGTGCATTTTCCGGTACTTGCCGAGGTAGCTTCCGTCAGCATCAATAACGGCTGCCGTATTGTGATACAAGCCTCTTGCCCGTATTTCAAATAACGAGGCAACAATGACCACCTCCAGCTCACGGGCAAGCTCCTGCATTACCTGTGTTGATGGGCCAGGCACCTGTTCGGCATACTCGAACGACTTATAATCCTCCGTCTGGCAAAAATAGCGAGTGTTAAAAAGCTCCTGCAAGCAGATAATCCGGGCGCCCTGTGCTGCAGCTTCCCTGATTTTTCTGCACGCTTTAGCAAGATTTTCAGCCGGATCACTCTGGCATGATGTCTGAATCAGCGCTATCGGCACCTTCTCGGAATGCATAACTGATCAAGTAATTATTGAATAAGGAGACCCACGGCAAAAAGAAGCCCGTGAAGGGTCATCAGTTTGCCTGTGCCAGCCAGAACATTGTTCAACTCCCTCCCTTCGCTTGCATAAAGCTGCCTGATCATGCTGAACGCAAGAGGGGCTGAAAGCAGGGAGAGCATCCCCCAGGGGGAATAACCGTTCAGGAAAAGAAAAGCGGGAACGAGAAAAGCGACAACTGTCAACACAATATAGAGTCGGCGTGCCCACTCACCACCAATACGGGCCGGAAGAGTCATTTTGCCGACGGTACGGTCTGTAACGATATCGCGAATATTGTTGACCAAAAGAATGTTGACCGAAAAAAACCCCGGAGCCACAGCGGCAAGAAGGACGGACAGCGACAAAGCGTGTGACTGCACATAGTAAGTGCCTCCGACGGCCACCAGCCCAAAAAAAACAAAGACAAACAGGTCGCCAAGACCAGAATAGGCTATCGGATAAGGCCCTCCGGTATAGGCCCAAGCAAAAAGGAGAGAGAGGAGGCCGACAACGAGAATCGGCCAGCCTGAGGTGTAGACGAGAAAAAGTCCGAGCAGAAAAACAGTGCCGACAAGTGAAGCAGATACTCTGATCATGGTTTTTTCACTGATAATCCCTGCGGCTACCGTTCTCGTCGGGCCAAGCCGTTCCACAGTATCGGCCCCCTTGCGGAAATCGTATATCTCGTTGATGAAATTGGTGGCAACCTGAATACCAAGCGCACAGATCAGTGCAACAAGCGCTGGCAGAAAAAGAAACCGGCCATCAGCAGCAGCAAGAGCAGAACCAAGAATAACCGGCACTGCGCCAGCAGGCAGAGTCTTCGGACGAATCGCAAGCATCCATGCCTGCAATGACGTGGGTAACGGCAGACTCTGGTCAGTCATTTTTTGATGCATGCCTCTTTTCTTTTGCCGCTTTCAGACTACTGAAGATATTACTGATTTTTTCTCCTGGTTTGATATAATTCAAGCTGTGACGCACAGCCATGGCAGCATCACTCAAACCTGTCTGGATAATCTTGAGTTTTCCAGGATAATAGGCAATATCTCCAGCGGCATAGAGCCCGTCAACCGATGTTTTCATGTGGCTGTCAACAACAAGAGCACTCTCTGCCAATTCAAGATCCCACTCTGCAAGAGGACCGAGGTTGGACTTGAAGCCAATCAGCAACAGAAGACGATCGGCTTCGATACGGTGAATCTTGCCATTTTTCGATCGAAGGTGAACTGCCTTCAGCAGATTTTCTTCTGTCTCAACAGACTTGACCTCTGTATTCAAAAACACATCAACTCTGCCGCTCTCCCTTGCATCAAGCACCTCATGTGCGGTTTTGCCATGACCCTGAAACTGATGCATCCGGTGAACAAGCGTGACATGGGAGGCAGTGTTCAGAAGCCCCACAGTCCAGTCAAGTGCGGAATCTCCCCCACCGACAATAACCACCCGTTGAGCAGCAAAATCAGTGATATTTTTGACTGCATAAAAAACACAGCGACCTTCCAGATGGTCAATATTGGCCAACTGAGGCAGCTTGCGAGGCGTAAATGCGCCCAAACCTGCAGCAATCAGAAGTGCCCTCGACAGAAATACCCGCCCCGAACTGACGGTAACTTCAAATGATCCATCATCCAGCTTCCGGTAACGGGTAACCGTTTCTCCAAGAATAATTTCCGGGTGATATCGCTCAGTCTGTTTCCATAAACTGTCCACCAATCCAGCAGCGGGCACCTCGGGAAAACCGGCGACATCATAAATATGTTTTTCTGGATAAAGAGCCGCAAGTTGTCCGCCAAGCTGAGGCATGCTTTCAATAATGCGACAGCTTACGTTGTTCATCCCGCACTGAAATGCCGCAAAAATTCCGGTAGGGCCACCACCGACAATGGTGAGATCACGAACCTCCTCTTCAGGATTAAAATAGAGTTTATTCAGGGTCATTGGCTAAGGGGAAACCGGATTACTGGATATTGTTCCGAATATACTTTTTTTCAGAATCCGAGTTTTTCAGATAGATAATTCCTTCAGGATCAACTATACCATAAAGAATAGTAATCAGGTGACCACGTTCATCAAGCTCATGAATCTCGACATGAATAGCCTCCCTCTTTGTCACCTGATTCCCTTCGTTGTCCCTGAAGTAAAAGAGGGCCCTTACCCCTTGATTGGGAGTTGTTCCCTCAAACTGGTAAGTCCCATCTTCAAGCTGATCAAGTGCGCAGCCCGAAGAAGAGGAATCTATAGGACAAGAAGCACATTGAGAATAAAAACCCTCTTCAGCTTCGGCAAATTCACAAACAGGAAATTTCATAATCATTCACGCATTTTTTTTATAGATACAACATCCTTAAATATAACACATTTCCAACTCATCGAAAGCCTTTCAACAGAAAAGGGGGACGAGAAGAACACCAGTATCAAGATGATCCTGTTGGGCACGACGCCGCCACTATTACCAAGAAAACCCCCGAGAGGTACAGGAATTGGTTGTAACAATACAGAATCGGAAAAAGTTAAAACTTCGTTACTATTCCTATGGGAAAATACTCTATTCGGCCAATTATCCTGAAGGAGAAAAAGACCAATCAAAGAGAGATTCTGTTTATTCCTGTGGTTCTTTGTATCTTTTCCGGCAAAGAAATTAAATTTCGCCAGTTATGGCTTGTTTACGGCCAACGACACAGGACGTTTGTTACCCGTATTGACAACCGGATACGGTATTTATTAACCCCCAGCAGCATAGGCACACTGGAAGCAAAGAGTTACTTATAATAATGGACTTAATAAAGGAAACGGCAAGACGAAAGACTTTTGCAATCATCAGCCATCCTGATGCCGGAAAAACCACACTGACTGAAAAATTTCTGCTTTTTGGTGGTGCCATTCAAACTGCTGGCGCCGTTAAAAGCAACAAGATCCGCAAGACAGCGACCAGCGACTTCATGGAGATCGAAAAGCAGCGAGGAATCTCGGTTGCAACGTCGGTCATGGGGTTTGAATATGCCGGAAAACGGGTCAATATTCTCGATACTCCGGGGCACAAGGATTTTGCTGAAGATACCTATCGTACACTGACCGCTGTCGACAGTGTCATTCTTGTCGTTGATTGTGTCAAAGGAGTTGAGGAACAGACTGAAAAGCTGATGGAGGTCTGCCGGATGCGCAACACTCCTGTGATCATCTTTATCAACAAGATGGATCGGGAGGGCAGAAACCCTTTTGAACTGCTTGACGAGCTTGAACACAAGCTGCAGATCAGTGTCAGGCCTCTCACTTGGCCGATAAGCCAAGGCCAGACCTTCAAAGGGGTGTACAATCTTTACAAAAAAGAGCTTAACCTTTTTGAGGCCAATACCACCCGCATCAGCGAAAGCAATATCCGGGTCAATGACCTGAACGATCCCGAACTGGAAAAATGGATTCCGGAAAGTTTCTGCAATAAACTTCGTGAAGATGTAGCCTTGATTGAAGGAGTCTATGAACCGTTTCACGAGGAAACCTATCGCTCCGGACTGCTTGCACCGGTGTTTTTTGGCAGTGCCATCAACAACTTCGGTGTCAGGGAATTGCTTGAAACATTCCTTGCTGTTGCACCAAGCCCAGATGAACGGGATGCGGCTGAACGTGTCGTTAAAGCCTCTGAAGAGACCATGAGCGGATTTGTCTTTAAAATTCATGCCAACCTTGATCCAAACCACCGCGACCGCACCGCTTTTTTCCGGATCTGCTCAGGCAGTTTCGAGCGCAACAAGTTCTACTACCACACCCGGCTGAAGAAAAAAATACGGTTTTCAAGCCCGACACAGTTCATGGCCAATGAAAAAAGTGTTGTTGATGAATCGTGGCCGGGTGATGTCATCGGACTCTATGACAACGGTTCCCTGAAAATCGGTGACAGTCTTACCGATGGTGAGGATCTTCATTTCAGGGGTATTCCAAGTTTTTCTCCGGAAATCTTCAAGGCACTCGAAAACCGCGACCCAATGAAGGCCAAACAGCTCGACAAAGGGGTGCGCCAGCTTACCGAAGAGGGTGTTGCCCAGCTCTTTATCCAGCACGGCACACGAAAAATCATCGGCACCGTAGGAGAGTTACAGTTTGATGTCATCAAATTCCGTCTGGAACACGAATACGGAGCCCAGTGCGACTTCACTCCCCTGCGCTTCCACAAGGCATTCTGGATTACCGGCAACAACAAGGAGATGCTTGCAGAGTTCCTTCGCCGCAAATGGAACGTCATAGCGGTCGACAAGGAGGATCATCCGGTCTTTTTTGCAGAGAGCGAATGGATGATGAAAATTGCCAAAGATGACTACCCTGAGCTTGAGTTCCATACCACTTCAGAGTTCTGAAGGAGATCACATGAAAAAAATTCATACCCTGACGTTACTGATACTGCTCTCTTTCTCTTCTGCACTGGCAAGATCTGAAGAGAAAAAATTACCGCCAGAACAGCTCCCTGCTCTTGTTGCAACAGCAATGACCAATAATCCTGAACTGAAAGCTTCGGAGTCCCGCTGGCAGATGTTTTCCTTCAGGGTTAAGCAGGCTTCGGCGCTGGAAGATCCGATGTTCATGTTGAAAATGCAGAACGTTCCGGCCCGGAACCCTTTTGTTTTCAACAGGGATACTCAATCCTCCAAAGTCATTGGTATTTCTCAGCAACTCCCCTTTTGGGGCAAGCGAGCTCTCCGGCAAAAGGTGGCCCGGCATGAAGCTGAATCGTACAAATGGGCTGTCGAAGAGCGCAGGCTCGATTTGACTCGCATGGTTAAAGAGAACTATTATCAGCTTTGGTCCGTTGACAAGGGGCTAGGTATCGTTGAAAAAAATCTGAAGCTTCTAACCGATGTGGTTGCTGTTACTGAGCTGAAATATTCTTTAGGCAAAGGTATGCAACAGGATATTTTCAAGGCTAGGCTTGAAAAATCAAAAATGATTGAAATGCAGATCACCCTGCAGCAACAGCGCAAAAGCCTTGAAGCTAACCTGAATTACCTTCTCTGTCGCCCGAGAAATACTCCTGTCGGTCAGGTTGCGGACTTTACTCTGCCGAACGTCACTCTCTCCCCTGAACAACTGAATGCCATAGCCATTGAGCAACGTCCACAGGTAAAAAGTCTGACCAGTCTTGTAAACAAAGCAGAGGCCTCACTCCTTCTGGCAAAAAAAGAGTTTTTTCCCGATTTCAACTTTTCGCTGGAATACATGTTCCGTGATCCCGTCTCCACGGAGATGGCAACTGATCCTGGCGACAACATGATAAGTCTTGGTGTGACCTTCAACCTCCCTTTCCAGCAGGAAAAACGGCGGGCAATGCGAGCTGAGTCAGCTTTTGAAAGAACCATGGCAACTGAGGAGCTGAATGCCCTAAAAAACTCTATCTCCTCTACCATCACCGAAACCCTTGCCCAACTTGAGCGTCGTCGTAAACTGGTCGAGCTCTACAAGGACGGAATTATTCCCCAAGCAGAGCATTCTCTCGAATCAGCGCTTATCAGCTATCGGGTCAGCAAGGTGGATTTTCTTACACTTCTCGACAGTAAAATGACCCTGTTCAACTATGAACGGGAACTCTACGAATCACAGGCAGAATATATGATGAAACTTGCCCAGCTTGAAGCTGCTATCGGCACCGATCCAACAACAGCAACCGGCAACGCCGGGCATCATGAGAATTAACAATATCTCGACCATGCAGAAGAAAACTGTCATTCCCCTGCTTCTTGTTCTGCTTGCGTTTGCAGTTGGCGGGGGCTGGTTGCTGTGGCAAAATCAACATTCCGTCAAAGCTACTACTCAGAAAGCAATTCAGAGCAGGCAACTCTATACCTGTTCGATGCATCCCTTTATTCTCAGGGAGAAACCGGGTCTCTGCCCGATTTGCGGCATGGAACTGATCAAAAAGATTGACATCGGCAGCAGCGATCAGCCAGCAATGGTCGATCATCTCTCACTCTCGCCGAATCAGCGTGTCATGGCCAATGTCGCAACCCTTGAAGCGACATATAAGACGTTTAACAAAGAGATAAATGCTGTGGGCATTGTGCAATATGACCAGTCGCGACAGGCCAGGGTCACGGCCTGGGTCGCGGGCCGTATCGACAGATTGAATGTAAACAGTGTGGGAGCAATCGTCAGCAAAGCAAACCCGGTAGCGGAAGTTTACTCCCCCGATCTGATTGCCGCTCAGCAGGAGTACCTACTGGCCATCAAGAGCCGCAACCAACTGAACAGCTCACCGTTCACCTCCATTTCACAAAATGGAGACGGGCTTGTGACCGCAGCAAAAGAGCGATTGTTACTTTTGGGAGTCAAGGCAAGCCAAATCGAGGCTTTGGAAAGAAACGGCAACCCAACGATGAGGCTTGCCGTCTATTCGCCGTTCTCCGGTGTTGTGATTGAAAAAATGGTGCAGCAGGGGCAGTACGTCAATGCCGGAGAGGTACTGTTCAACATTGCTGATCTTTCATCGATATGGGTCGAGCTGGAGATCTACGAAAATGAATTACCTTATATACACCTTGGCCAGCAGATCGAAATCCGCTCACAGTCTGTCCCTCAGAACTCCTTCACCGGGCGGATATCCTTCATCTATCCCTTTCTTGATCCCAAGACCAGAACACTGAAGGCGCGAGTGGAAATGGCAAATCAAGGCATACTACTAAAGCCGGATATGTTCGTCAATGCTATCATTAAACAGCCTCTCGACTCTTCAATTGTTGTTCCTGTCACCGCAGTCATGGACACCGGCAAGCGACAGGTTGTTTGGGTGGAAAGCTCGCCGGGAATGTTCGAGTCGCGTGAGGTCAAGGTCGGGCAACGCAATAACGACAACATACAGATATTATCGGGCCTCAACCCAGGCGACAAGGTTGCTGTTTCAGGAGGATATCTTATTGACTCCGAATCCCAATTGAAATGATTGAGAAGATTATAGAATATTCTTCCCGTAACCGGATCGTCATGCTGATGGTTTTCGGGTTGATCATTGGATGGGGCGGGTGGTCAGTGTACAATACGCCGGTCGATGCCATTCCCGACCTTTCCGACAACCAGGTGATTGTCTTTACTGACTATCCGGGCCGTTCGCCTCAAGTGGTGGAAGATCAGGTGACCTACCCACTTGCTGTCAACCTGCAGGGGCTTCCCCAGGTTCGTGCCGTGCGCGCATCAAGTGCCTTCGGCTTCTCAATGATCTATGTCATTTTTGATGACAAGGCTGACATCTATTGGGCCAGAACCCGCGTTCTTGAGCGATTGAATTATGCGGCTTCACTGTTGCCTCAAGGGGTGGTTCCCACTCTTGGCCCAGACGGAACCGGAGTCGGGCATGTTTTCTGGTACACTATTGAGGGAAAAGGATATGACCTTGAAAAGCTCAGAACCCTTCAGGACTGGTTTGTGCGCTACCAGCTCAATACCGTTCAGGGAGTTGCCGAGGTGGCCTCTATCGGCGGTTTTGTTCGGGAATACCAGATTGATCTTGATCCCAACAAACTCTTTGCCTACAACATCAAGGTCGGCAAAGTGATGGATGCAGTCAAAGCTTCCAACAAGGATGTTGGAGGAAAACTGATCGAACAGGCTGATGCTGAATACCTGATCCGTGGCAGTGGGTATGTTAAGTCCAAAGCGGATCTTGAGAACATCGTCGTCGGAGCCGACATGCGCGGTATCCCCGTCTACCTCAAAAACCTTGGCACTGTTCAGATTGGGGGAGCCATTCGAAGAGGAATGCTGGATATCAACGGCAATGGCGAGGCAGTAGGCGGCATTGTGGTGATGCGGTATGGCGAAAACGCCAAGGAGGTCATTGATCGGGTCAAGCTCAAGATCATCGATCTGGAAAAGGGATTGCCTCTCGGCATGAAAATAAAGGTCTCCTATGACCGCTCTGACCTGATCATGCGAGCAATTGAGACGCTGAAGAAAAACCTGCTTGAGGAGTCAATTGTCGTCTCACTGGTGATTCTCATCTTCCTGCTCCACTTCCGCAGCGCTCTGGTGATTGTGCTCACCCTGCCGATTGCCGTCCTGATTGCCTTTATCACCATGAAGTTAATGGGAGTCACCTCCAATATCATGTCGCTTGGCGGCATCGCCATTGCTATTGGTGTTCTGGTAGACGCAGGAGTTATTATGGTTGAAAACTGCTATCGCCACCTCTCGGAAATCCCTCCTGAAGAACATGATGAAAAAAGGCTTGAAATTGTCATCCATTCAGCAAAGCAGGTCGGGCGGGCGATCTTCTTCTCGCTGGCAATCATCGTCCTCTCCTTTGTGCCGGTCTTCATGCTGGAGGGCCAGGAGGGCAAGCTCTTTCACCCTCTCGCTTTCACCAAGACTTTCTCGATGATGGGGTCGGCCATGATTGCCATCACACTGGTGCCGGTGCTGATGTACTACTTCATGCGGGGAAAGATGCGTCCGGAGAGCGCCAATCCTGTATCAACTTTTTTCATCAAACTTTATTCACCGGTTATCCGCTGGGTGCTGCGCTGGAAAAAAACAACCATTGTCCTGAACCTTGTAGCCCTCGCCATTGCTGTGCCACTGTTCATAAATCTCGGCTCTGAGTTCATGCCGCCCCTCGACGAAGGATCGCTGCTCTATATGCCGGTAACGCTGCCCAACGTCTCCATCACCGAGGCAAAACGAATTATCCAGATACAGGACAAGATCATCAAGAGCGAGCCGGAAGTTGAGCATGTTCTTGGCAAGGTTGGCCGAGCCGAAACCTCTACCGATCCTGCGCCGGTCTCCATGTTTGAAAGTATCATCATCCTGAAACCCAAAGAGCAGTGGCGAGCAGGAATCAAAAAAGCGGACATCGTGGCCGAGCTGGACTCCAAACTGCAACAGATCGGCGTGCGTAACGGGTGGACTCAGCCGATCATAAACCGCATCAACATGCTCTCCACCGGCGTACGCACCGACCTTGGTGTCAAGATTTTCGGCAATGACCTGAATGTGCTGAAAGGTCTGGCACTTCAGGCGGAAGCGATTCTCAAACCGATCAATGGCGCCGCCGACGTGGTGGCGGAAAGGGTTACCGGCGGCAACTACCTTGATATCAACATCGACCGCGAAGCTGCCGCCCGATATGGGGTAAGTGTTGGCGACATTCAGGATGTGATTGAGACTGCCCTCGGAGGAGAGATGCTCTCCACTACCGTCGAAGGACGTAACCGTTTCCCTGTCCGCATCCGGTACCTGCGCGACTACCGCGACAATATTCCGGCAATCGGTCGTATTCTTGTCGGCGGAATGGAGGGTGCCCAGGTGCCGCTCTCCCTGGTCACAACCATGAAGATCTCCACCGGTGCGCCTGAAATTAACAGCGAAGGCGGACTGCTGCGCTCGCTGGTCTATCTGAACGTCCGGGGGCGCGACATGGGCAGTTTCGTCACCGAGGCAAAGCAAATACTGGAACAAAAGCTCAAGCTGCCAGCCGGTTACTATGTCGCCTGGTCAGGGCAGTGGGAGAACCAGATTCGTGCAAAAGAGCGTCTCCAGGTGCTTATACCACTGGGGATGGTTATCATCTTCATCCTTCTTTACTTTACCTTCAAGTCGGTGCTGGAGGCCTCCATGGTGATGCTTTCGGTGCCTTTCGCTCTTGTTGGCGGGGTCTATCTGGTCGCTGCTCTCAATTATAACCTTTCGGTGGCGGTCTGGGTCGGCTTTATTGCCCTCTATGGCATCGCTGTTGAAACTGGCGTGGTGATGGTTATTTACCTGCACGAGGCGCTCGACAAAAAACTGCTGAACGGCCCCTGCACTAAGCAGGATATCTACGATGCCGCCTTCGAGGGGGCAGTGCTCCGCCTGCGTCCCAAACTGATGACTGTGGCGGTCGCCCTGCTGGGACTGATTCCGATAATGTGGTCAACCGGTACTGGAGCAGATGTGATGAAACCAATTGCCGCACCGATGATTGGAGGAATGATTTCATCGGCAATTCATGTCCTTATCATGACGCCGGTCATCTTTGTGCTGATGAAAACACGGGATCTGAAAAAAGGTCGGTTGCATCATTCAGGTATGAAGCACTGAATGCTCTCCACTGCAAAGTATGCTGAGCCCGATGACACATTTTCTCTTATACCTCGAACGGTAACATGAGAAAATGGGTTATGAATTATTGCGTAGATATAAATTAGCTTATAATGTAACCTCTTATTATCAAGATTATTGGATATGAAAAGAATAACGGTACTTGCCGCCGCACTCCTGAGTCTTTCTGCACCGGTGTTTTCTGTTGCAGTTATAGTTGCAAAAACCTTTACTGTCGGCTATACAAAAGCCAACGATATTTCGCAAAAGTCCTTTACCGTGAAAACCGGGGAGAAAGTACGTCTTGAGGTCAACCCGACAGAGACCGGCTCTGGATGTATGAGCAGCATCATGGTTCCCGGACTCTGGAACAAGCCTCAACCTCTGGTAAAAGGCAAAAAAATTATTATGGAGTTCACGCCACAAAAAACCGGCGCCTATAAAATAACCTGCGCCATGGGGTTGCCACGTGGGGTGATCAACGTGCGATAACTCTTTTCCATGACCACTCAGACATACAGCGTCAAGGGTATGCACTGCGCAAGCTGTGCAGCCATCATCACCAAAAAGCTCTCGAAGGTTGAGGGCATTAAAGAGGTCAATGTTAATCTGGCGACTGAAAAAGCGAAGCTTGAGTTTGACGACATCGGACTGACACCCGAAGCGCTCAATGAGGTCATCAACAAATATGGCTATTCGCTGGAGATTGAAGAACCTCCTGCGGCTCTTTCGGCAACAGCCCCAGATTCCACAAAGAAGAGGGAGGAGAAAGAAAGAGAGCTGCACACCCAGCTCAGAAAGGTACAGTTTGCGCTGCCGGTAGCCCTGCTGGTTTTTATCCTCATGATGTGGGATATCGCTTCGATGTTCTTCCACGTTATCCCGCATCTGCCTCTCTCCATGGAGCATCTGAATATCTTTTTCATGCTGCTTTCTACCTGGATGGTTTTTCGTACCGGCAGGCCATTTCTGCATGGCATTGTGATGTTTGTCAGGAGCGGAGCGGCAAGTATGGATACTCTGATTGGTATCGGGACGGTGACAGCCTACCTCTACAGTGCGGTCATCACCCTGATTCCCTCGGTGAAAGAGTTCCTCCATGCACCCGATTCGACCTACTTTGACGTGACCATTGTCGTTATCGGCTTCGTCCTGCTGGGAAAATATCTCGAAGCCCGCTCAAAGATGAAGACCGGTGAAGCTATCGAAAAGCTGATCAATTTGCAGGCGAAAACGGCCTTGGTACAGAGAAGTGGCATGGAGGTTGAGATCCCGGTTGAGCAGGTGAGAAAGGGCGACACTATTATCGTGAAGCCCGGCGAAAAGCTTCCTGTGGATGGCATTATCACAGTGGGATACTCATCCATTGACGAATCAATGGTGACTGGCGAATCAATACCTGTCGACAAAAAGGCTGGCGACAAGGTGATTGGCGGCACCATCAACAAACAGGGATCGTTCACCTTTACCGCCTCCAGCATCGGCTCAGAGACAGTGCTTGCACGCATCATCAGGATGGTCGAAGAGGCGCAGGGGTCGAAAGCGCCCATTCAACAGATTGCCGATACAGTTGCCGGTATTTTTGTGCCGGTTGTTCTGGTTCTGGCTGTGCTCACCTTTCTGATCTGGCTGACGGTTGGCACGGCATATCTCGGTTTTTCAGTCAGTCTTTCCTACGGCATTCTGGGCATGGTCGGCATTCTGGTGATTGCCTGCCCCTGTGCGCTTGGGCTCGCCACTCCAACGGCCATCATCGTCGGCATCGGCAAGGGCGCTGAATATGGCATTTTGATCCGCAATGCAGAAAGCCTCGAAAAACTCAGCTCTGTCGATACAGTTGTGTTCGACAAGACCGGTACCATCACCACCGGAAAGCCGCAGGTGACTGACATTATTTCGCTCAAAAAGGAGAGAAGCACAACTTCCCTGCTGCAGCTCGCCGCCACCATTGAGAGCCGTTCAGAACATCCTCTGGCGCAAGCAATTGTCGAAGCCGCCCGCAGGGAACAACTCATCCCTGGTGATATCAAGGATTTTGCGGCACTCGAAGGCATAGGTGTTTCTGCCACGATTAACGGCACTCCCATAAGCGTCCGCAAGCCGATTGAGCGTGAAAAAGCAATACCTGAGCTTCAAAGACTTCAGGAAGAGGGCAAAACCGTTGTCCTGATTGAGGAGGATAGGAGAACCATAGGGCTGATTGCTCTCGGCGACACCATCAAATCTCAAGCTCGGGAGGCTGTTGCGTCACTGCAACGCAAGGGTTTAAAAGTGATCATGCTCACCGGTGACAACATGTCGGCTGCACGCTTTATGGCAAAGCAGGTCGGCATTGACAAGGTGATTGCCGAAGTGCTGCCCCAAGACAAGGCAAAAAAAATCATGGCGTTGCAGGCAGAGGGCAGGAAAGTGGTGATGGCTGGCGACGGCATCAACGACGCTCCTGCACTTGCCCAAGCCGATGTCGGCATTGCCATGGATACCGGAACAGACGTTGCCATTGAATCCGCCGGTATCACCCTGCTCAAGGGCGACATCAACAAGGTGGCGCAGGCCATCACCCTCTCACGCGCCACCATGCGCGTCATCCGCCAGAACCTCTTCTGGGCCTTTATCTACAACATCATCGGCATTCCGCTTGCAGCCGGCGCATTGTTTCCATTGTTGGGTATCTTCCTTAATCCCGTCTTTTCGGGACTTGCCATGGCTGGCAGCAGCGTGTCGGTGGTCAGTAATTCGTTGCGGCTGAAAGGGAAGAAGCTGTAGGGGAAATATCAATCTCAATGGGTATTTTCTGCTCTCTCACAGACAGAGACACAAACAGCAAAAGTCTATTCTATCGTCGCATGGCCTTGAATTATAAGTTTATTATTGATTTTTAATTGATGAATTTTCAATCTTTTGAACCACAGAAAAGTGTGACAATCTTTTCAACAAAGGCAATAAAAAAGTAGGACAGGGTTAAGAGAAGAAGAGCAAATTTCATGACTGCGAACATATTTGCTGCCCAAGCCATATCCGGCAATCCTTTTGACTGCGGCATGGCAAGAATGTTCAACAGATAATAATTTTCGCTACAGTCGAACAGTGCGGCCAGTATTACGGCCCATGACAGTATAATCCCGATTTTTCCGAGAGTTTTGGCTCCACTCTGAAACATCCTGCGGGCAACAAGCACAGAGGCGTTCGACAGTGTTGCGGAATAAATCAGGATATAGAGAAAATCGAATTTCAGGGAGAGTTCTGCCAGTGCTGATTGTTCTAGTTGCCATAAGTGAAGGGTGGGAATCGTTCCTTTCATCTTGAACATTGCGGGTAATTCAAATGCGATAATTCCCCCCGGTGTTTCTGTAGTTGCCAAAGGTTTGAATTTAACGTAAAACGCCAGCGATACCGCAATCAGGATAAACCATAGTATCGGTGCGGCCTGCCGCTGGCGCTGCTCACCAAGACAGCCAAGTGGTGTTTTGGCAAGCGCTTCTTCCTGTTTCTTGCAAGCATCGGCAGGGTCTGTATTGGTTCCGGTTTCACTCATGATTCTTAAGGGCATAGCCTCCATGTTCGTTAAAGAGATATGGCTGAGCTTTATAACATCACAAAGTAAACAGACCCCTGAATACCTTCTGGAATACAGGCCAGAATGCTTGCCAGTTTTTTGAGACCATATAACTGAGAATAATAAGTCCTGATAAAAAGAGTAAAGAAAAAATGCTCACCCCAAGACGCCACCATACCATTATTCTATGACTGACTTTTATTTTATGAACCCAGGTTGCAAGAAGCTGTCTCAACATCAGTACCACGATATCGATGGCAAGAAGGGCAAATCCAAAATATTTCAAAGAGGCGTTCTGGCTGTCGAAAAGATAGCCCAAGCTAATCATGACAACAGAAACAAGCATCAATAACTGCAGCCAGTAGCTGGCCAGTACTCCTGCCATGGTTTTTGGCGTGGAAAAGTCGAGCATGCCGAGCAGAATCCAGTTCAGCTTTTTCAGGTACTCACTTATTTTTCCACCTATTCCTTTTCCATCATCAAGCCGTTCGATCATGGAGGAGAGAATACCCGCCCCTCGACCAAGACGTCTGAGGTTTGGTTCGGGCTCAAGCTCCCGGTGAAAATCATAGCGTTTTTTAAATACTTTTTCCCATTCATACTCCCCGTTTTCATCCTCTTGCTGATCGTCGATATCGAGAGCTTCACGAATTGGCATCAATAGCTCATACTGCTGTTTATCTTTCTGCGATTTGAGTTTCGCCAACTCCAGCTCTTCAAGCCACTCATCAAGTACTTCCCTGAGAATGATGTTCTGGGCTTTCCTGATATACTCTTTTCTTGCAACTTTGCGTTTGCTGTTATTTTCTTTCTGTTCGTCACTCGCTGCTGGCAACTTTTCCGGCAAAAGCGCAGTAATAATTCTTTCAGCGCCATCAAGACGTCCCCAGAGAATATCGTTTCTGCGCCACTCCCGGTCAAGAAATCCCCCAAATGCTGCAAGGGAACTCCCGGCAAGTTTTGATTTCTTTTTCGTGGACTCATCCCAGAGGCTGGTAGCATCAGCCGGGCTTATCCGGTAGATGTCTACAACGTTCCCTTCGCCATAGTCACCACTCGCAAGAAGCTGAAACGTGGTTGCATCGTAGAGGTCGTAGCCGAAATCGTAGATAAATCGCACTCTTCCGGCAATCTCGGGATATGTTTCACTGAGTTGACTGAAAGCATCGTACATCTGCTCACTGGCGTTGAATGTGCCATGCTCGTGTTTGTTTTTCTGATCAGCAATAACATCATCAAGAACCGACATCAGAGAATAAATTACTGTTTCTGAAACATTCGATTCTCCGGCGTCGGAATACATGCGACTGATATAACTTTTTATTGTTTTGCTCGTAACTTTACATGGTGGTTTTAGCTCTTCATGTTTTTCCAGTCCGTTAGATGGTGTATTTACTGAGTCGATAAAATGTTTTAATTTCTTGCACACCTCGGCTGTCGGAAGCTCTTGACTGTTTGGTGTTTCTGGTGTTTCGTCAAGACAAGATAATTCTCTGATAAGAAACAGAAGCGTTTCATACAACGGATTCTCCTCTCCAAAAGAGAGCAGTTTTTCCTTGAGCAGGTAATACGATTTCAGACTGTTGCCTATCTGTTGATAAAATGATATTATGGCCTGTAAAAAATCGTCATGCCATAAAGTATAGCCCTTGCCGTTGAACAGCCCGAAATAGAGATGAATAACATCTTTTTTCGAGATGGCTTTTTCAATAGTTTTACGAATATAACTCAGTCGTCGAATCCGAAAATCGAGATCAAAACTCCGGAAAAACATGTTTTCCGTTTCCATTTCAGGGTCGCTGTTATTTCCTATGGTGGAGTTATAACGACCTGTCCTCCACCTCCTGAGATGTTCCCGGATATTCTGAACAACTTCAGCGTCTTCATCAACCATTCCTGCCCTGGCAATCATCAGGGCAAGCTGGTCGGTCAGCAGATTCATTCTTGTGTAATGGTATGCCGGATAGGCTCCGCCCAGTGCCTTAGACATACCTTGAAAATCTTTCTTTTGGTCTTCGCTGGAAACCGACTCTTCTTCTGGATTGGCAAGCCTCTTCCAGATATCCAAATAATACTGAAGCCCCTTACGGTCTGATTCTGACAAATTAAGCGGTGTTATCGAAAAAAGATTCTCCAAATCACTTTCGGAAACTGTAGCTGCATACTTTTTAAACTCATGCCCTGCTAAATGCGCCTTGAGCTGTGCTGCATTATGATTGCGTAATTTTTCGTCAAGGATATTCCGAACCTTTTTTATCCAGTCGTTTCTCTTCAGCAGCACGCAGATCTCTTCACGGATGGTTTCATCCCTCGGCAGGGTTAGCGTTAGCATGCTGTTTTTTACAAAAGAGATCTCCTTTCGGCTCTCCGGAGCATCTTTAGGTTCGGGTGAGGGGTCAATAAAGAGCAGTTTCCTTTCGATCGGGCAAGCCGCCTGACGGGCATGGATGGCATTGATGGCATGCCCGAAAGGCCGGTTATCAAGATAGCCTCCATCGGCAAACTCCCTCTTTTCGAGTTCAAAACCATTCTCACGGCTTTCATATCTTTGAAAAAAAGTGGATTGCCACTCCTCAGAAAAAGTATCCAGGGTATCACAAACCTTTACCGGTTCAAAAGCAGGCGGAATGGAAGAGGTACAGCGGGCGGCGAAGGCAAGCATGGGATCGAACATTCCGGTGAAGTCATTCTGCCCTTTTTCCCGGAATAAAGTCTCTTTACGATACCTGAACGGAAAAACATGCTTGTATATATGCTCATAGGCTTTTCCGGCACTAAGCCGCACGGGTCGCTGCAACCCCCTGAGATCGGTCGCCGTAACAAACAGATCCATAATCTCCACATGAGGTTTATTTTTTGCTTCTTTCTCCATATCCGTGAAGGCTTGAAGCAGTTTCGCATACATTCTCTGGCTGTTAAAGAGAGAACTTTTCGGCTCTTTTGACGGATAAAGGAACGGTTGCGATTGAGAGTCGTTAAGCAGCTTATCGATATCTCCTTCATCGAGCCAGATTTTTTCGAGCACCTTGAGGTCTTTCAGACCACGAACAAGGCTTTTTGCAAGACAGATACCGTTGATACCGCCTGCTGAAGTACCGGATATGATATCAACAACAAATTTATGGTCGAATGCCCCTACCTCTTTCGATAAATACTCGGCAATCTCTTTATAAACCGATACTGTCCCTTGTTTTTCTGGCTCATCTGCCGTTGACCTGGCCAGACTCAGCAATTCCTGGGCAATACCATTCATATAGATAGCGAGCGAGATACCGCCATACATAACAACGGCAAACCGGATCTCTTTGGTAATTTCGTGATCGCTCATAATACGTCAAATTCAGGGTTAAAGAATTTGTCAGTACAGCCTGCAATACAGAAGAGATGTTTTATTTCAGTAAAAATATATCCAAAAAAGCTTGTTGCAAAAAATATCGGCTCATTTATGGAAAAATAAGCACATAGACGCAAGCATCATTTTTTACAACAGATATCATCAGGTGCTGCTTTTTCGCAGGGATGACCAACCATCAATATCTTATGAATTCATTATTGATTTAGTGATGGAATAAATGCTTCATCTCCACTCAATGCATCGCACAGCAACGGCGATAAAGGATCCCAGCTCTTGCAGGCAGCTAATTCCATTTTGCGATCATATTGATCTTAATATCCAGTCCCAACCGGTTATAGATTGAACAGAATCAGGACTATCCTTCATTTTCTTCAATCCTTGCGCAGCTTGGGCGATGGCAGCGCCAAGCGTAT
>Ga0209697_10002248_pt1 | contig 28162 bp, 30 predicted proteins | sample AliMusrvi5mmetaG_FD_184115 | JGI IMG/M metagenome (GOLD analysis project Ga0209697, IMG submission 184115) | Freshwater lake bacterial and archeal communities from Alinen Mustajarvi, Finland, to study Microbial Dark Matter (Phase II) - Alinen... | ecosystem: Environmental > Aquatic > Freshwater... | reverse complement strand
TGCCTAATCAATTTCAGCGATATAAACGTCCTGCTGAATATCAAAAGCTTCCAGAAGGCCGGAATCGACCTGCTGAACCACCCCCACTCTCACGGAGCGGGCCTTTCCCTTCTCTGTCAGTTGAAGATCAACAGTGACAGTTTTTTCATTATAAATATTCACTGCTGATTTATCAAGCAAATTCAGCTTCTCCAAAAGCATCTCGACAGCACCCATAACATCGTAAAAATCAGCCTTTTCCGGCGGCAGGTTCCATACTCTTGGAAAACGGCTGCCCGTCATGGCTATGACAAGATACTCCTGCTCGCTGTAGCCATCGAGAAGAGAGCCGGAAGCCTGCTCTTCCGCTGGAACAGTACGGAATCCCCTTGCCACCTCAAAGAACTTCAAATCCCTGTTGCCATGCCTGATATTATGACTGATAACCTTGAGAAACCCGGGGACAAGAGCCGGACGAAGAACCTCAAGACCTTCACTGATCGGGTTAAGAACGCCAACAAGGCGGTCACTGAACAACCCTGCTTCTTCTTTTTTCATCAGCGGGTTGGTAAGAATTTCCCTGAAATTCAAACCGACCATAATGGAACGGAGGAAGTCAGGAAAAAACTCCGGATACTTGCGGGACTCAGGATAAGTCGTTGCCATCTGCCGGGAGGGCTGAATGTTATCGTATCCATAAAGACGGGCAATCTCTTCAACCAGATCTATCTCTCCGGAAACATCAACTCTGTAAGAAGGGACCTCAAAGGTTATCGACTCTGCAGCAGTCGTATGGACCGAAAAACCGATCCGCTGAAGCATCCCGGTCATATCGGCTGCATCAATTGCTGTGCCGAGCAGGGTGTTCACCCTCTCAGGCCTGAGGACTACCTGACGTAAATCAGCAGGTGCACTGCCCCACTCACGGGTGTCGTCAATAGATCCTCCGGCAAGCTCGAGAATAAGCGCTACAGCACATTCGGCTGCCCTTTTGACGTTTCCGGGATCAACTCCCCTTTCGAACCTGTATGATGAATCAGATGAAATACCGGCTTTTTTGGCAGATTTTCTGATCCTGGATGGATCGAAATATGCGGACTCGAGCAGAATATCTGTTGTGGCATCACTGACAGCTGAATCCAGACCACCCATGACACCGGCAAGAGCTGCGGGTTTTTCACTGTCACAGATAACCGGCATTCCGGGTTCAACCTTGCAAACCTGCTGATTGATAGCTGTAAACTCTCCCTGCATATCACTTCGGACAACGACTCTTTCACCGGTAAGCTTGCCAAGATCGAAAGCGTGGAGCGGCTGACCTAGCGCATGAAGAATATAGTTGGTGATATCAACGATGTTATTCTTCGGCCTTAAATCGATGCTTTCAAGCTTACGGCGAAGCCACCCGGGTGATTCGGCAACTTTTATACCCCGTATGACCACACCTGTATAATAAGGACAGGCTTCGGCATCCTTTACTTCAACCAGCGGACTGACTGAAGAAAATGCAACTGCGGTCTGCTTCGGGTACTCTATTTTTTCCGGTTCTGCGAGCTCTCTTGCCACACCAAGATGGGAAAGGACATCAGGGCGGTTGGGCGTCACGGCAATATCAAGAACTACATCCCCATGAAGGTAGCGGGCAAATGGTTCTCCGACGGTACATGCCGGGTCGAGCTCCATCACGCCAGTATGGTCACCGGACAGTCCAAGCTCATCGGCAGCGCAAATCATACCGAAAGAGCGTTCTCCACGAATTTTTGACGGCTTTATGGTGATGGTCTGGCCATCAGGGAACTGAAGTTTTGCTTTTTCAGTAGCAACCGGAACAAGCATTCCGGGTTTTACATTAGGTGCGCCGCAGACAATCTGAAGTGGTTCTTCACGGCCAACATCAACACGGCAAATTGTCAATCTTTCGGCGTTGGGATGAGGCTGAACCTCTTCGATTCGCCCGACAATCACAAGATCATCCGGAAGAGCGCTCTCATGAACCTCCTCTACTTCAAGTCCGAGAAACGTCAGCTTTTCGACAAGTGTTGGAATATCAGAGGAAAAGGAGGGAAGAAAATCTTTGAGCCAGTTGACAGAAATTTTCATAAGACGAGGAAAATCTGCGTTCATGAATTAAAAAAAGCCCTGAGCCGGCAACGAACAGAGCTTTAAATGTACAAAAAAGAGTGACCCCAACGGGATTCGAACCCGTCCCGCCACCTTGAAAGGGTGGTGACCTAACCGCTAGTCGATGGGGCCAAAAAACATGGGTGAATGAGGGGACTCGAACCCCCGGCCTCCAGGGCCACAACCTGGCGCTCTAACCAACTGAGCTACAATCACCATAGAAACCTACGGACTTTTACTTGTGCGCCCGACTGGACTCGAACCAGTAACCCTCAGCTTAGAAGGCTGATGCTCTATCCATTGAGCTACGGGCACAGCATCAATCATCAGAACTTCTTTTTACTTTCTGTCGGGGTGCCGAGACTCGAACTCGGGGCCTCCTGGTCCCAAACCAGGCACGCTACCAACTGCGCCACACCCCGTCTTCCATATACATTCAGAAGGCTCACAATATACCACAAGAACAGAAACTACCAAAAAATAATTTCAAATAATTTAAGACGGAAAATCACGCTCAAATGCATTCAGAAAAAAGGGATAGAAGGAATAGTGTGTCGTATGACAATCTTCGGAAACGTAAAATTTCAGCTCGGGGCTTTTTTTACCGATAGTCCAGAAAAAAGTCTTCTATAATCTGCCTCAGCTCGTCATGACAGACCATCCTGATGGCCTCTGCAGGAGTAACAAGCTTGCGCCGCCGATCATGCATTTCATCCCACTCGTCAAGCATGGTTTCAATAAAAAGAGGATAAACCTGAACAGAAAACGATTTGCCGAACTTGCGATACCGGTACTGACCGGCTTCTTTATGATGCACCTTCCCTATCAAACCAGCCTCTTCATAAGCCTCTTTAGCGGCTGATTCTGCAGGAGACAACCCTTTTTCGACGTATCCCTTGGGAATGATCCAGCGTTCAGATTTTCTGGAGGTAATAAGCACCAGTCTGTTGTCCAGAACAGGAATAACACCTGACTGCTTAAATACTCCTTTGAACCTGCCTGCCATAACGGATCGATTTATTAACATCTAGGAGTTGCTTCACTTCGCCTGCAAGCACCTCAAATAATGAGACGAATATGCATGCCATGAGTATAAAATACAACTGAATTCGGTATTTAATTACTCAATACAATAAATTGGCGCCTTTAGTTTTAGAACTCTTTTTAGTAACATGATAGCGAGGAACAAAAGAGGTTGATGACAAACACCAAAACCATCGGGAAAATATGAAAGCAATCATTCCTGTTGCCGGAGTAGGCAGTCGTTTGCGCCCGCACACCCTTTCAAATCCTAAAGTACTGCTTAACGTGGCCGGGAAACCCATTATCGGCCATATTATGGACAAACTGATCGCATCAGGAATCGATGAGGCCATTGTCATTGTCGGCTATATGGGCGACATGATTGAAAAGTGGCTCCTGAAGCACTACTCCATCAAGTTCACCTTTGTCACCCAGAAGGAGCTGCTCGGCCTTGCTCATGCCATCTGGATATGCAAACCTTATGTGACGGAGAACGAGCCTCTTTTTATTATTCTGGGCGACACTATTTTTGATGTTGATCTTGAAACAGTGCTGAAAAGCCAGTTTTCCACCCTCGGAGTAAAAGAAGTTGAGGACCCGAGGAGGTTCGGAGTAGCTATAACCCGTGATGAAAAAATTCTCAAACTGGTTGAAAAACCCGATACTCCCGTCAGCAACCTCGCCATTGTCGGACTCTATTTTCTGAAACATGCAGGATCGCTTTTTGCCAGTATCGACTACCTGATAGATAATGAGATTAAAACAAAAGGGGAATATCAGCTTACCGATGCCCTGCAGCTCATGATAGAGCGGGGAGAAACATTCACAACATTTGCTGTTCATGGCTGGTACGACTGCGGAAAGTCGGAAACCCTGCTTTCCACCAATGAAATTCTTCTTAAAGCAAACTCGTCGACAAAACAATATCCGGGATGTATTATCAATAACCCGGTCTTTATTGCTGACAGTGCCGCGCTTGAAAACGCCATTATCGGCCCGAATACAACCATAGGGGAACATGCGGTCATTGCAAATGCGATCATCAGGGATTCCATTATCGGTAATGATTCGCACGTTGAGCATATCATTCTCGAACAATCAATCGTCGGGAACAATGCCTCGATTACAGGAACAGCCCGTAAAATCAATATTGGTGATTATTCGGAAATTCGATTAGGATAAGAGATTTTTTTGCATAGAAGAAGACGATTGCTTACATTTTGACTGTATTTTTTTTGGCATCCCCATTACCTATGGACACGGTGCCGCAAGCTTTAAACAGGGTTGCTCCCTGAGCTTGTCGGAAGTTTTTCCGTGTCCAGTCGTTTCCCCGTGAAATCCTCTCACTGAAAAGCTCTCCGTTAATACACTTTTTTCTGTTGTTGTTACTGTATTTGTTTAATCAAAAACTTATTTGAAATATGTCACAGAAAAGGTATTTCTTTACCTCAGAATCCGTATCAGAAGGACATCCAGACAAGGTTGCCGATCAGATTTCCGATGCTGTACTCGATGATTTTCTCCGTCAGGACTCGAGTTCACGCGTTGCCTGTGAAACCTTTGTAACAACAGGACAGGTCATTGTCGGCGGTGAAGTTACAACAAAAGGTGTTGTTGATATCCAGACAATAGCGCGTAAGGTTGTTACCGAAATAGGCTACACCAAAGGCGAATACATGTTTGAAGCCAATTCGTGCGGTGTCCTTTCAGCACTCCACAGTCAGTCACCCGATATCAACCGCGGTGTTGACCGCAAAGAAGAGATTGCTGACGAGTTTGACCGCGTCGGTGCCGGCGATCAGGGTATGATGTTCGGCTATGCATGCACAGAAACTCCGGAACTTATGCCTGCCGCGATTCAGCTTGCCCAGCAGCTTGTTAAAAAGCTTGCAGATGTGCGCAAAGAAGGCACAGCAGTAACATACCTCCGTCCTGATGCAAAAAGCCAGGTTACCCTTGAATACGAAGATGACAAAGTCATCCGCGTTGATGCTGTTGTTGTATCAACCCAGCACGATCCGGAGCCTGAAGGTGTCAGTGAAGAAGCATGGCAGGAAGTCATCAAAAAAGATATTATCAAGCATGTCATCAACGAGGTTATCCCTGCTGAACTGATCGATGAAAAGACAAAACTTCACATCAACCCGACAGGTCGCTTTGTTATCGGTGGACCACATGGCGATACCGGCCTGACAGGTCGCAAGATCATTGTCGACACCTATGGTGGTGCAGCTCCTCATGGCGGCGGTGCATTCAGCGGCAAAGATCCTTCCAAGGTTGACCGCAGTGCAGCCTATGCAGCACGTCACGTTGCAAAGAACATTGTTGCTGCCGGACTTGCAGAAAAGTGCACGGTTCAGGTCTCCTATGCAATCGGTGTTGCCCGTCCGGTATCAATCTATATCAATACCCACGACACGGCAAAACACGGCCTCAACGATGCCCAGATCCAGGAAAAAGCAGAGGTGATCTTTGATCTCCGTCCTGCAGCTATCATCAAACGGTTCAGCCTCGACAAACCACAGGGATGGAAGTATCAGGATACAGCTGCCTACGGTCATTTCGGCCGTGATATCTTCCCTTGGGAAAAAACTGAGAAGGTTGAAGAGCTGAAAAAAGCCCTCAATCTGGCCTGAACTATCTCAACCTAATTAAATACAACTAACGATATGAGTGTTGCCGAGGTGCTTGATTATAAAGTAGCGGATATCTCTCTTGCTGAATGGGGACGAAAGGAAATTGAGATCGCTGAAAAAGAGATGCCTGGCCTTATGGCTACGAGACGGAAATATGCCGGCAAGTTCCCTCTGAAGGGTGCCCGTATTTCCGGATCGCTCCACATGACCATCCAGACCGCAGTGCTTATTGAGACCCTTGTGGATCTTGGTGCTGAGGTTCGCTGGGCAAGCTGTAACATTTTTTCCACTCAGGACCATGCCGCTGCGGCAATTGCAAAAACCGGAGTTCCGGTTTTTGCGTGGAAAGGCGAAACCCTTGAGGAGTACTGGTGGTGTACACGCCAGATCCTTGAATTTGAAGGAGGCAAAGGACCGAATCTTATCGTCGATGACGGCGGTGACGCAACCCTTCTGATCATACTGGGCTACAAAATCGAAAACAACCCGGAACTGCTTGAAAAGACTCCAGGTAATGCTGAAGAGAAAGCTCTCTACCAGCAGCTCAGGGAGGTTTTTGAAGAAGACAAGCAGCGCTGGCACAAGGTTGCTGCAGAGATGAAGGGTGTTTCGGAGGAGACAACCACCGGTGTTCATCGCCTCTACCAGATGCTTGAAAAAGGTGAACTTCTTTTCCCTGCCATCAACGTCAACGACTCGGTTACCAAGTCCAAGTTTGACAATCTCTACGGCTGCCGCGAATCACTTGCTGACGGCATCAAGCGTGCAACCGACGTTATGGTTGCCGGCAAAGTTGTTGTCGTGCTTGGTTACGGCGATGTCGGCAAAGGTTCTGCACGCTCTATGCGCGCTTACGGCGCACGGGTGATCGTTACGGAAATCGATCCGATCTGTGCCCTGCAGGCTGCCATGGAAGGCTATGAAGTTTCCACCATGGATGAAGCGGTAAAGGAGGGAAATATCTTTGTCACCACAACCGGCAACAAAGATGTCATTACCCTTGAGCACATGAAGCAGATGAAAGATGAAGCCATTGTGTGCAACATCGGCCACTTTGACAACGAAATTCAGGTTGAGCAGCTCTACAGCTACGCTGGAGCAGTAAGACTGAATATCAAGCCGCAGGTGGATAAATACACGTTTGAAACCGGCAACTCCATCTATCTTCTGGCAGAAGGACGCCTTGTCAATCTGGGTTGCGCTACCGGCCACCCGTCGTTTGTCATGAGCAACTCTTTTACCAACCAGACTCTTGCACAGATCGAACTCTGGACCAAGGAGTATGAGATCGGTGTCTACCGGCTGCCGAAGGAGCTCGATGAAGAGGTTGCAAGACTGCACCTTGAACAGCTCGGAGTAAAACTCACCAGGCTGACAAAAGAGCAGTCTGAGTACATCGGGATTCCTCTCGATGGCCCCTACAAGCCGGAACATTACCGCTATTGAGATAGCGACTGTTTACAGCAAACAAAAAAGGCAACCCGGAAAGGTTGCCTTTTTTGTTTGCTTGTTTTCTGTTTTGCTGGGGCGGCAGGATTCGAACCTGCGGATGTCGGCTCCAAAGGCCGATGCCTTACCACTTGGCGACGCCCCATTGCACTTGACGCGTTTGAACAGAATCAAACCGGTGCCGAATATACGCACAATATGATAAAATCACAACCACTTACCAATACGACGTTTCATACCGGAACGCCAAAAGGAGATAATCATTGTTTTAATAAGCTTGCTGTTACAGGAGGCAACGCGTATCTTCACTCAATCACCCGAAAGATCAACCTGATTCCCTGCAGGGAAAAAAAGCAATTCGTTAAACCGCAACCCGCCAGGCAATGACAAAAATTAAAATCTGTGGAATAACACGACTTGAGGATGCTCTTGAGGCAAGTCAGGCCGGAGCTGACGCTCTGGGTTTTAATTTCAGTAGCAGAAGCCCACGGGTAATCAATCCTGAAGTGGCCAGGGAAATCATCAGAAAGCTGCCGCCGTTTATCCTGACTGCAGGTATTTTTGTCGATCAGTCACCGGCAGAAATCAATGCTATCTGCCGATACTGCAACCTGCAGATAGCTCAACTGCACCATGAAGATTATAATCCTCAACAGGCCCGGTCCATCAACGATGTAAAAGTGATCAAGGTCTTTTGTCCTCAAGAGAACTTTGCCACCGGAGAGGTGCTGGACTTCGCGAAAGAGAGCGGCATCAACACCTTTCTGTTCGATGCCTACCGACCAGGCATACCGGGTGGAACAGGAGAAAGCATCAAGAAATCTCTTGCCTCGCGTATCTTCAATGAGCTCGGCAACTCCTGCTACGCCATACTGGCTGGCGGCCTGAACGAAAACAATGTAGGTGAAGCAGTTCGCACGACCAGTCCATACGGCGTTGATACGGCAACCGGTGTTGAAAGCGCTCCCGGAATAAAAGATCCGGAAAAAATAAAAGCTTTTGTCCGGGCAGTACGCGAAAGCACCGATTACTCTCCTCCGAAGGCAGTTACCTGATGCAAGATCAACTCCGAAGTCGTTTCGGGCAGTTCAACCGTAATCAGGTGCCCGCAGTCCGGTATACTGACATAACGCCCGTTCCGGGCAAACGTGCTCAGCTTTTTTGTGTTCTCGCTGGTCATGATAGCATCCCCCTCCCCTGCAACAAAAAGAATCGGAATATTCACAGCCTTGACCATATCGGGCACTGACTCCGTGATCTCAAAAGAGGTTATCTGTCGGGTTGTCTGATCGATAGCTTCCGGTGCGCAGAGCCCGAGACTTTTAAATCCTATAAGGATGTCATGAAGCATAACCGTATTCTTCGAGAGGACAAGCCGTGCAAACACATAGGCAGGAAGCCACCACGTCAGTTTGCGCAAGAGATTGTTAAAAACAAACGTAATGGTGCCGGTTGCAATTGCCTGGGTAAAATGACTGTTCGGGAGGTATCCGAAATTGAAAAAAGTCATGGACCGGATCAGCTCAGGATGAGCACGCGCATAGTCAAGGGCGACGAAAGGGCCGAAAGAAAATGCTGCAATATGAAATTGTCCGAGCCCGAGTTTGATGACAAGTTCATTGAGATCATGCGCAAAAAAATCAATATGATAGTGGTTTTTTGGATCACTGTCAGACCACCCATGTCCGCGCATATCATAGGCTATGGTCCGGATCCCCTTTTCATTGAGATAACGGATCACATGATGCCACCACATCCACCAGCAATCCCAGCCATGAATCAGCAGTACGGTCTCGGCCGCATCTTTCGGACCGGAGTCATGGTAGTGATGAACAATGCCGTTCAACTCGATAAAGCAGCTCTTTTCCATTAAGGAAAGCTCGTAGGTTGCACGCTTTACTGCTGCTTTGTCCTGCGATGCCTGAAGCTCAAGCAGTTCCTGGCGGTAACGGATAAATTTTTGTGTGGGAGGTGACTGATGGTTTGCCATAACACATACCGGCTGTGGGTGAATAGAGATATGGTCTTATTTTTTATAAATATACAAAAATATTGACCATGATCAGGTAATGTGATGAGCGGGCTCTTCCACCAGCAGCAGAGCTGCGGCAGGAAGGTTATTTGCCTGGAACTAAAGCGTTGTAAATATTTTTTCACATTCACGCCTGATAATTTCCTGCTGTTCGAGAATAAGTTCGGGTTCAACCGTGAAGTGGTTAAGCAGAAGTGAGAAAATCTGTATGGACGTTTCAAATTTTTCCGTTACGACAACATCAGCACCAACCTTGTACAGGGCAGCCACATCATCCAGCGATCTTGCCCTGACAATAATGAAGGCTTTTTTGTTGATTTCGCGGATTACCGCTATACTTTTTCCGATTGCAGTGGCATCTGAAATACCAAGTACAACTGCACGGGCATGATCTATTCCAGCTCGAAGGAGTGCTTTTTTATCGGTACAATCTCCGTAAAATATCGGCTCTCCCTTTTTTCTCATGATTTTAACCATATCCCTGTCAATTTCAAGCACTGAATACGAGATATTGGTTGCATGAAGTACAGCTGCCACATTCTGACCGTTGATGCCAAAACCAATGATAGCCGCATGAATCTCCCCAGCGCAGATAATGGTGCTGTCAGGAGGCCGCACCGGAAAAGCAGAAGAGTCCTTCGATACAAGGGGAATAAATCCGAGTGCAGGCACCATCTGATCGGCAAACTTTGGAGCAATGGCTATCATTGCAGGAGTAACAATCATGGTGACCACACTGATTGCCAGCATTGCCTGAAAGACCTCATGATTAATAAGGTGATTCTTTAATCCGGTCTCAGCAAGCACAAACGAGAACTCCCCGATCTGGGCAAGCGCCATTCCGGCCATCATGCTGACCCTGAGTGAATTACCGAGAGAGAGGGAGACACCTGCAACAATCAACCCTTTAACCAGCAGCACCAGAAGAGCTATTGAGACAAAAAGCGGCAGATTAATCATCTTGACGTCGAGCAGAAGCCCGACAGATATAAAAAAGATGCTGCTGAATGCTTCACGAAACGGATCGATGATCACACTTATCTGATGACTTTCGTCGGTACTCGCGATAATCATGCCGGCAACGAATGAACCGAGAGCAAGCGAGAGACCGACCAGAGAGGTCAGGTAAGCAGCTCCGAAACAAATGACAAGAGCCCCGATCACCAGAACTTCACGAGCATGGAGGGAGACAATGAGACGAACTATTTTAGGCATGAAAAGCCTGAAACTGATAAAAATACCGGCGGCAAAAAGCACGATGATACCGATTTTTTTAGTCAGCAGCAGAAAAGAGAGCGAGGCTTCGGGATTCAATAAATTAATCCCGATCAGCAGTGGAACAATGGCGATATCCTGAAAAATCAGGATCCCCAGAGCAACCCGGCCATGCGGCAGGGCAAGTTCATCCCGGTCGGCGAGAATCTTCAGACAGATCGCTGTACTGCTGACTGAAAAGGTAAATCCAAGAAACACTGCTGCAGAAAGAGTAATGCCATGCCCGATGGCAAGCATGAACCAGTAAGAAAGAACACTGATAGTCAGAGCAGTTATAAGAATCTGAACGACACCGCCAACAAGAACAATGTTCCGCAGTTTTTTAAGATCATCAAGTGAAAACTCCAGACCGATCGTAAACAAGAGAAGGATGACGCCCAGTTCTGCAAGTGTAGCAATCAGTTTCTGGTCATAGACTGCGCTAATACCCGACGGGCCGATAAGAATACCGGTAAAAATCAACCCGATAACGGGAGGGATCTTCAACTGCTGGAAAACCAGAATAATTGCTACTGCAAGTGCCCCTATAAGAACCAGCTCACCAAGAAAATCAAATTCATGCATAGAAAGAAAGTGCTGAGTGCTGAGTGCTGAGTGCTGAGTAAAAAGTAGTGTTTTACTTGTGATGCGACTTTATTTCCTTACGGGATCTTTATTTATAAGGAAATTAAAATATACGGAAAAGTATTTTTTCAGGACAGCCGTGAATATTATAAAAACAGAGCCTATAGGCATAAGAGAATGGAGCGAGTTAATCAAGCCACGCATTATAATGTTTGATAATGAATACTTACATTGGCAATTCAGCATACGCTGTAACTGAAGATGATCTTCATGATGAAGATTTTTCAGGTCGCTCTATAACAGGTAACGAGGCTGAGCCAACTGAGAAAAGGCAGGCAAGAAGATATCTCTCCTGAGATTCAGCTGATCAGCATTTTAAACTTCAGTCAGAAGAGACTTTTACCCGGCTTTTTTATACCAAAGTTATTTATAGAATTCCCCATAACGTCAGCCAAGGAGTTTTTTATGCCTGTTCTGGTCGTCTATATCACGGCACTCCTTCTCTTTATCGCCATACTTCCACTCCCTCCGGAATTTTATTCTTTGCTGAGAGTCATCGCTGCAGGGACATTTGCATGGGGGGCGTACAGGAATTTCGGCAGGAAAATGGTATTACTGCCTCTGGTGTATACGCTGTTCACCATCGTGTTTAATCCGATCATGGAGATTAATCTGGCTAAGGAGCTCTGGATACCGATTGACATTGCTGCTGCAGCAGTGCTGCTCGCGACAAAAAATCATATCGCAGAATCATAATAAAGAGGAGAAATGCCGGGAGCAGTCGAAAAGAAGGCGGCTCAATGAACCGCCTTCTTTAAAATAATTGCAGGGATATTAAACCTGTACGAATTGTGAAGCAGTTGCGCCGCAAATCGGACAAATTGCCGGTGGCTTTTCGAGCTCAATGTAACCGCAGAACGGACAGAGCCAAACTTCTGTAGCCGTTATATCCTTACCGTTACGAACCGCTTCCAGTGCCTGTTTATAGAGTTCAGCGTGCTGACGTTCAGCCTTGAGTGCAAAAGCAAACATCTTTTGTGCCGGATGATTATCAGTTTCAGCCTGCTCAAGCATCGGAGGATACATTTCCTTATGCTCAAAGGTTTCACCACCGATAGCAGCCTGCAGATTGTCAGCTGTTGAGCCTACCCCTTTAAGAGCTGCCAAATGACCTTCTGCATGAATTGATTCCGCCTGAGCAGTTGTACGGAACAACTTGGCAATATTATTCAGTCCCGCTTTTTCCGCTTCCTTTGCAAAAGCAAGGTACTTCTGGTTTGCCTGGCTTTCTCCGGCAAATGCTTCTTTCAGATTCTCATTTGTTGTTGACATAAACGTTGTTTCTCCTTTTATTTTCTTCAAAATGGCTAGTTTACAGTAACGGAAAAATAGTAATCATGGTTCTGCAATTATCCAACAGCAGAATTGAGCTAATCGTTTTTTTTATAAAAACCTTTTGCCCTGATAAGCTCTACCCACTCCCTTGCCTTTTTTTCAGCCGAAACTGATGGCATAGATTGAATAACATTGGCTATGTCCCTTAAGGCCAGCCTGCCTGTTCCTGGAAACTCAACCTCTCTTGGATCACCCAGAATCCATGTCTGCGGCTGCGTTGTCTTTCCTTTTTCAGGGTGGTCATACTCGATTGGCTGAAAGACCTCGTCGAGAGAGCGTTCTCTCCACTCATCGGCAGGGAATGTTATCATTGACGCGACATCACCCCGGGGGTTGAGCCTCGCACATCCTGCAGCAAGAATCAACGGAGTGCCGAAAACCGAGGTCGAATACTCCTTTGGAGTACCTGTAAAACCAGCCATTACTGTACCGCTGGCGATACCGATATCCGGGCAGAATTTCATTGAATCATGATCCCCCATCCATCTGGCGACCTGCAGGGCATCAATAAAAGGGTCTTCGGAACCAAACCGTTTCGAGAAAAGCAGGACAAGGGCATTGTCAAGAAATCTTTCGAGAACACAGAAGCGCTCAACCAGAGAGGATTCGCGCATCCAGACAAGAAACATGTTGAGATAGATGAGCATTTCGGCAGGAGAGAGCTCGACGGAGAGTCGTGCAAAGTCTGAAATGCCCGCATAAAGCACCGTAGCTTCAAGTTCAATTCCCTTAATCGAAAAACAGCCGGAGTACTGATCATCAATTTCAACATCAATGGTCAACGGCTGGGAAATGAGAAAATCCGTAATGGTATTATAGCTGAATGGTGTTTTCACATTTCTGGAGTTACCCTTTATGCTGCTTCCAGTAGGAATCGATCTTGATCACAAAGTCGGGCAGCAGTTGAACCATGTCGAAAATTTCATCTTTCTTCAGAGACTTATAATCATCGGTGATTTTACTGAGAATCAACATCGGCATTACCAGCATCCCGGTCTCTTCATCAGTAAAGAGCGGCTTCCATGATTCATGGACCAGCTCAATCCCCATCGTGAATCCAAAAGCCCAATGTTCAATGGCAACATCTTTTTCCTTCCTGCCGGCATACTTGACCCGTTCAAACAACGGTATAAATCCGTCGGAGTCGGCATGAAGTTGCAGTGTAATGGAGTCCATATGGCGGACAAGAAGCTCACGTATCATTCCGGCATCAGCATCCGAAAGAGAACAGGGCTCATCGCTCGTTTCCTGATTCAGGATATAGGGAATCCAGATGTCCGGTTCCATAACCTCAGGACCGACTGCCAGTGCCGTCATATAACCGTCAACCATTTCAACTGAAGAGAACGACTCTTCGCCCTTCAAGTCAGAGAAAAGGAAACTTTTGAGCTTGGCAAACTCTTCAACAGAGAGCGGAGAGTGAAGGGATTCGGACAGGTTCATGTTATTTTGTGTATAGTGCAATATGGTATGTTTTATAAGGAACTATAATCCGACTTTTTTCAAATCCAATCCGTCAACAGAAAATACAAAGGTCCTTTCACCGTTTTGAGAAAACTGGGCGGAGATTTTCAGTTCTTTTGCGTTTTTGATTTGATTGATGAAATTTAGCGGTTCAGCAATAAATAACAAGTCACTCCTGCGGTCAGCCGGCTTTTCCACCTTAATCCAGATGGCATCTCCAGCATCAATCTTTACCCTTATTTGCTCTCCTGTGTAAAACTGACCCTTGTCAACGGCAAACAGAACTTCCGGGTCGCCACCTTTCACCTTTCGTATCATGATCAATCCGTGATTGACACCGTCATACGGAGATAATAAATTAATCGAGTTTCTGCTCCGCACTGTTGCGGAAGAGAGTTCATGCTGAACGCTATCGATGGTTATCTTTTCGTAGATCCATTGACCGGAAACTTCAGCGCCATCCAGCTTCGCTGCAAGCACCATGAGCAGGACAAGAATAACAACTTTTAAAAATATCCCCGTTTTTTGATGACTCGATATTATGCCCATTTTCGTTGAATGTCTTCTATTTGTTTGAGCCTTTCGTTTTTTTGCCTTAAGAGTTCAAGATCATCAGTGACGTCATATTCTATAAACAGACCGTAACTGTATTCATTGATTTTTTTTACCTGCTTTCTGTGCTTTTCACACACGGCAACCAGATCTTTGTGCAATTCGGTGTTGTCCATATCATTCCCTTTGGAATAGTTGATCAGTATGCCGCAAAATACGCAATGTTACGGTAGTTTAACATGATGTATTGAATCGTTCAGCTCCCGGCACTTTTATTCCTGCACCGGTAAAAAAAATGATCTGACGGAACGCTGGTAACGTTGGGATATAGGTAGAAAATCTATATATAGAATTTCATGCCCGCCAAGGGCTGCCCTGTTCATTTTTTCCCTGCTCTCATCATGTTCAAACCAAAGTTGTTATCAATTTTACCGGAGCTCACCCCTGACCGGATAATGAAGGATGTCGTTGCCGGCGTGATGGTTGGCATTGTTGCCTTGCCATTGGCGATAGCTTTTGCCATAGCATCGGGTGTATCGCCTGAAAAGGGTCTTATAAGCGCCGTTGTCGGAGGGTTTCTTGTCTCTTTTCTTGGAGGAAGCAGAGTCCAGATAGGAGGACCTACTGGTGCCTTTATTGTGATTCTTTACGGGATTGTCCAGCAATACGGCATTAACGGACTGATGCTGGCCACCATCATGTCAGGCATTATCCTGATGATCATGGGCTTCGCACAGTTCGGCTCACTGATCAAGTTTATTCCCTATCCGGTTATTGTCGGATTCACAAGCGGTATTGCCGTCATTATTTTTTCAAGCCAGATCAAAGATTTTTTCGGACTGAATATCGCAACGGTCCCGGCCGATTTTATCGGCAAGTGGACGGCCTATGGACAAAACCTCCAGACACTTGACCTTTCGAGTTTTTTGATCGGCATCCTTGCCCTTCTGATTATCATCTTATGGCCGAAAGTTTACCGGAAGATCCCGGGGTCACTTATTGCCATCATTGTTACAACATTGACGGTTCAATACTTTCACCTGCATGTTGCAACCATTGCATCCCGTTTTGGTGAAATTCCATCGATGATTCCCGCTCCGTCGCTCCCCTCTTTTGATTTTGCCACTATCCGCCAACTCATCATGCCGGCGACGACCATTGCCTTGCTCGGTGCAATCGAAGCACTGCTTTCAGCCGTTGTGGCTGACGGCATGATCGGAAGCCGGCACAAATCAAATATGGAACTGATTGCCCAGGGAGCAGCAAATATCATTACTCCCCTTTTCGGTGGATTACCCGTCACGGGAGCTATCGCACGAACGGCGACCAATGTCAAAAACGGCGGCAGGACACCGATAGCCGGTATGGTTCACGCCATAACGCTCCTCCTGATCATGCTGTTGTTCGGCAAGTGGGCTAAACTCATCCCTATGCCGGCTCTGGCTGCAATCCTTATTATTGTTGCGTGGAACATGAGCGAAATCAAGGTGTTCCGGGAGCTTCTGAAGAGTCCGAGAAGCGATGTTGTCGTGCTTCTGACGACTTTCGGCCTCACTGTTGTTTTTGATCTGACACTTGCCATTGAAGTAGGGATGCTGCTCTCCGTTGTTCTTTTCATGCAGCGGATGGCCCAACTCTCCAATGTCGGCGTCATTACCAAGGATCTGAAAGACAGTGATGAAGAGGAGGATCCCAACACTATTGTAACGAGGAAGGTTCCTGAAGGAGTAGAGGTCTTTGAATTTAACGGTCCATTTTTCTTCGGCGCAGCAAGCAAGTTCAGGGAAGCCATGCATATCGTTGAAAAGGCACCGAAAATCCGGATCATCAGAATGCGCAATGTGCTCTCGATCGATGCAACAGGCCTGAATCTGATGAGGGAGCTGCTGAAAGATTGCAGAAAAGCTGAAACCAGGCTGATTTTATCGGGCGTTCATGCCCAGCCGCTCTTCGCTCTTCAGCAATATGGTCTGTACGATGATATCGGTGAAGAAAACATTTTCGGAAATATTGACGATGCTCTTGACCATGCAAGAGAGATTCTCGGACAACCGAAACTTGGCCGGCAACTCAACTTTGTGCCTACGGTTGAAAGGGAAAAGATATGAGATCCTGATAGAGCGGGGTCGAACAGTATTGGTTAAGAGAGGTCAGGTTCACAACTGCCGCCTCTCTCAACCAACAGAGTAAAAAAGATTACTACTCTTTACTGCTGTAAGTGCGGATGCTTGATACCGCTTTCATGTCATAATAGGTGTTGACACTGGCACCATCCTTTGACTCCTCGGTCACCCTCAAAAAAAGGTCACTGATAAAGAGTACTGCATCTTCATAGATCTTCCCCTCGTTTATCTGCAATTTTACGCCTTTCCTGATTTTTCTTGACATGGTTCCATGGAGCGGAACTGAGGAGTATTCAAGAACTTTTTCCCAAGCCTGCAAGTTGTTATCTGCCATAACTATAATTATTAATTGTTGAGATTATGTTAATTTACCTTAATTTATTCCTTAAAATTAAAAATATAGCTTAATTATTTAGAATAATAAAACCTTTTCCTTAATATAGGAGAGGAAGGCGGAATATGAACCTGAGGTCTGACACACAAACACACATGGAAACGATACTCTTTTACGAAAAACCGGGTTGCCAGAACAATATCCGGCAAAAGAAGATACTTGAGCTTTCAGGGCATGTTGTTCATTCAGTCAGTCTGCTAGAGCATCCATGGACAAAAGAGGAGCTTGGGCGTTATCTCGGAGAGAAAGTGGTTGCTGACTGTTTCAATCGAGCTGCACCGGCAATAAAATCGGGGTTAGTAAACCCTCTTGATTTCACGAAGGATGAGGCTCTGGAGGCTATGATTAAGGAGCCTTTACTGATAAAACGGCCACTTTTGAAAATCGGGAACCATTGCATTCAGGGATTTGATACCGCAGTGCTGCAGAATCTGATCAATCTGAAGCCGGTTCAGGGTAATGAACATATCGCAGAAGAGTTCGGAAGTCACGATCTGAATTCATGTCCCCATATCGATAACTCAACATGTATAAACAAGGAGCAATGAACTATGGAAACTACAGTACGACCGCTTGGAACCGTTATGCAACTGCTCGAAGAGCTTGGGCATGAAGTAACCTATGCCTATGATGATCTCGTTTTTGTCAATCATAACGGCTTTCTTCTTCAATTTGAGAATACCGGCTCTGTCTTGAACCTCTTTTTCAATCAGAACTGCCCGAAAAAAGAGGCCGATAACGTGGAACAGAGCATCATCCCCGCCGGTGATAAAAAAGGTCTTTCAATCATTAAAAAAGGCCTGTTCAATGTCACCGAACAACCTGACGAAAACCTGCAGATAGAATTTTTTGAAAACTGAAAACCCTTAATTCTGTTACAGTCCCCGGTCAAATACTCCCCATCATAAGGCCGGGGAACCTATTCTCTCTGGAAACCGGTTATTACAGGTATCTGAAAGTGCATTGAACGGTATGCGCCTTTCCTTTCGTGAACGCAGCGGATACAAATAATGACAACCTGGTATGATGACCTGAAAAAACCAAGCTTCACTCCTCCGAAAAAAGTGTTCGGAATTGTGTGGGCTGTTCTCTATGTGTTTATTATTACATCACTGGCCATATATTTTCTTGCTCCCTCCAAGCCGAATATGGTCATGACGATAACTCTGCTCATCATTCATTTTACCGCAAGCTTTAACTGGACAGGACTTTTTTTCAACAGAAAAAAAATATTGGCAGCCTTGTTCGATATTATTATCATTGATATAACGCTTGCCGTTATCATCACGCTCTTTTTTCAGGTCAGCACTACGGCAGCTATCCTTCTGCTTCCTTATCTCTGCTGGGGGTTGTTTGCCACCTATCTCAATTGGGGTATCTTCCGGCTCAATCGTCCCGCTCAGTAGTCTCTTACAACAAAACAGGTTTTACTCTATTCCCTGTCAAACTTCGAGCAAATAAAACTGTGCCGTAATGAAATATTCAGAAGCCAGGCAGGGCAGAATCTTTATTATAAGACTTGAAGACGGAGAAATAGTACACAACCAACTCGAAAAGTTCGTGAAAGAGCACAGCATAGAACGGGCTTCGCTTCTTGTCATCGGCAGTGCTGACAAGGGCAGCCGTCTTGTTGTGGGCCCTAGAGGAAGCAGAGTAAATCCGGGAGTTCCGATGACTCATGAACTCTATGACGCCCATGAAATAACTGGCACAGGAACCATTTTTCCAGATGACGAAGGACATCCGATTCTTCACATGCACATGGCGTGCGGAAGAGAGGAAAGCACCGTCACCGGCTGCATTCGCACTGGTGTGAAGGTATGGGAGGTTATGGAAGTGATCCTTACCGAACTGCTGGACAACAGGGCATCCAGGCAGCTTGATCCAAAAACCGGTTTTAAGCTGCTTATCCCCTGAATTAAACCATCCTGCCTGATTATCCGCCTGTCATCATATTTTTTAACGTGTTTTTTTATCTTCTTTTAAAATTTGCGTATACTTTGCTTATGGTCTAAACGAAGTAGTTCTTGTTTTGTAAACCCATGAGCTCCTCTCTATGTCCATGACAACTGAAAGTACAGTATGACATCCAGCTCTATTGTTGATGTGGAACATAATAATTGTCATTTCATACGGTAATAGCCTGCCTTGATCGTTCAGTATGCAAGCACTGTCAATCTGCCTGAGTCACGATGTCTGAAAGGATAGTTGTTCTCTTCATATCCTGATGAGTTATTGTGTTTTTTCGGAATTTTCCAAATACCTTTAAGATCAGACAATACACTTATGCATTATTACCGTTGGAAAATAGCAACTCTGTTATTTATGGTGTTGGCCTTTGTATCGTCAACGGTATCAGCACAGGATAAACTGCTTTTTTCAGGATTTGCTTTTTCCGGAAACTATGAGAACAGAAAAGAACTCTATCCTTATTCTTCTCAGATTGAACTATTGAAAAGTGAAAACGGGCAGCCATTACTCAACAAAGTTTTTTATGAAAAAATAAGAAATCGACCAAGTGAGGATGCAAGATTAACGACAGAACTGGGCAGGATCGGTCAGGGAAATCAGATTACTGTAGCATTCGCCCTGACGTATGAAAAGGTTGAATATATGGAGCTGGATGGCCATCTGCTTTTATTCATCGGCATAAATGCTAATGTTCTGGCTTTTGACAGAACATCAAAACAGCTTATTGCAGCGTACCCTCTCCGGATACGATATCATGATTCAGTAAATCACAGACTTAGTGATGCAGAGATTGTAACCTTGTACAGAAAGCTCTATTTAACCAACGAATTAGGGATAAATCCTTTTGACGAGTGGCTTAACAAGTTTGCTCAGATAGCGTTTAAAGGCCGCCATACAAAGTATCTGCAGGTAAAAGACATAGATATTGAGCCTGAAGCCTTGAAATTTATCACTGCGAATAACCAAAGCCCTAAAGCTCTGAAAAATCTTATTGCTAATGAATTGGAATCGTCAATCGCCTCGACAAATAACATTCCGATTATTCCCTGGAGCCCCGGTGAAGTTGTCGGCAGGGTTATGGCTTTAAGGTTCTGTGACGGGAATACATTTAACTTGAATCTGCCTAATCCTGATTATGAAGTGGATTTTTCGCTTCGTGCTTTCCGCGGAACAGAAGTTGAAGGAGCTTATGCAAAACAAAAGATCTTTCGCACATTGGGAACAATTAAAATTTATCAACCAGACATCAAGAAATATCATTTAAATGAAAATATATACAACACTCAGATTGTCACTCTTGCAAAAGCTTATGATGCAAGAGTTGAAGATTGGGAACAATATAAGAAAACATTAAACGAGCTGCTTTACGATACTTCGAAACAGTTTTCAAATGTAAATTCAGGCTGGATTAAGGAGCATGCTTCAAGAGGAGCAGATGCAATTGACACATTTCGAGATGCTTCAAAAATTATCGATCAATTAAAATAACCTGATAAAACCCATGAAATTAAAATCATTATTATTTCTTATTGGTCTATCGCTTTTAATAACAGAGCCTTCGATAGCCGAATCTTCAAAAAATGTTTATCTGGCTTATGAGCACTCTGGAGGGGCACCTATGCGTTCCACCCACTCTCTTTTCACTTTTCTATTTATGGCAAGAAAAGCAACTTCAATCACTCAGTTTGATGAGAAGAGAACAGATGTTCGCGTACGACGTAATACCGCGCCCGGATCCATAGGTTTTGTATCAGGAACCCAGATGGAACAGACAGGAGGAAGCACCCAGAGAAGAGAGGATGCCGTCACCTATGAAGTAACAAGCTCACAGGATATAGATTCTGCAATGGGAGAGGTTCTGACAAGTGCAGGAATTGAGTATGCCGCGTATGATGACGTCATGATCAATGGTGGCGGTCCGGATCCTGCTGTTATTAAACCTGAGTTTGTGCATAAGGATGATTTAAGCCCGCAAACAAGGGCGAAAATAATCAACGCATCCCGCAGATGCGATGTCAGATATTTAGCGACCGGAACGATTGACATAGGCGTTAATGATGTCGATCCGGTATCCGGCAACAGGCGTGTCTATGTTTCCGTTCGGGCAAATCTCTGGGATATCAGCACTACTCTTCCAAGAAAGGTTGGTTCAGTAGGTCCTGTTCAATTTTCAGGTTTAGGACCAGACCAGAGCGTAGCAAGCCGTAATGCACTGATCATTGCCGCAAAAGAAACCGCATTGAGTCTTGTTGATCAATTAAATGCAAAGGGCGTTCGATAACATTATATCCCAACCAAAGGCAACCCGTCATGAAGTTAAAAACATTGGTACTTGTTGGAGCATCACTTTTGGTCTCATCGCCTGCAAAAGCTGCATTCGGCCTGCCCGATATTCTCATCAGCGCTGACACGCATGGAGGAAGGACAAATGTCAGAGAGATTGTCCATGACTGCAGAAGAGCTTTGCATAAGTATCTTGATTCGCAATATCTCCTTATCGATGCTTTGGACCTGAAAGAGGAGCTGGCGGCAAGAAAAGCAACGCTTAAATTTGCTGAGAGAGGTGGTGCTGAACAATCGGATGAGGATATGATCGCTGAATCTGATGCCTGCAGCGACGTGATAAGACCGCGTATTGAATCGAACAGGGGGATGGACGCAGAGCATAAAAAACTTGCCGCAATTGCTGCGCTCAAATATGTTCAAGCTGCAATCGAGACAAAAAAAATGGTTGGCGCTCTGACTAATCTTAACACTTCACAGCTTGGCCTGGGGGATGTCGGTCCTGTTTTGTATCTGGTGAGACATGTTCCCCCTTTGGTATCAAATGCTGTGTCTACAACAAGCAAGCTTTTGAAATATCTGTCAGCAAATAATGTCGATGTAACTGAGGCAAATAAAGCTGCAAGTGATCTTGGGGTATAAGAAAGTATCGGCCTGAACATTAATTGAAGAGATCAACATGAACAAGAAATTTGCACTGGCAACGCTGGCCTTTATAGGAATTATGGCGTCGGAAGTAAAGATATCCTATGCTGATGCTGCTTTCTGGAAAGAGAGAGATCATGAAGAGGCTGAAGCACAGGAAACGCGACACCAGCAGAAGCTGGAAATCATGGACGCCAAAGCCGAGGCTAAGTTAAGGCTGCAGGAAGAGAAGAGTGAGCAGGAGCGATTACGTCTGGAACGTGAAGAGGTGAGGCTGAGGGAGCGGGAGCTGCGAAATGAACGCCTGCGTCCTCAAAACAACTATATCATTGTTGAACCATAAGTTCTCTTTGGCATCATAAGAGGTGAATGATCAATGCAACTTTACCGTTCACCTCGGCACGAGTTTGAGCTGAGGATGATACGCAGCTTTTCCGGGTTTATTCATAACCCGGGTCAGAAACCCTTCTGTTTCAGTTCGCGGTACTTGTCGCAACCCTCTTGAATTCCATTATCGCAGGATTTACCGAACCACTCTTTTGCAACACCTTTGTCTTCCCTGACGCCTTGACCATTCGCATACTTCACACCAAGAATGAACTGAGCTGCAGCATATCCCTGATCAGCAGCAAGACGATACCATTGTAGAGCTTCAGCATCGTTCTGCCGTACTCCTTTACCCTTTTCGTATAACTTTCCGAGATTGGACTGTGCTGCGGCATCACCTTTATCGGCTGCGAGACGAAACAATCTGGCCGCTTCGACATAATCCTGCCGGACACCTTTGCCATAAGCGTGGAACATACCGAGATTGTAAATGGCTGAAATATTTCCCTTATCAGCAGCAAGACGATACCATTTTACAGCCTCATCATAGTCCTGCCTGACTCCCTGCCCCGTTTCATATAAACTGCCGAGTCTGGACTGTGCTGCGGCATCACCCTGATCGGCAGCATGACGAAATGATTGAACTTCAGTTGGTGAGACCGCTTTTGCCATACTGAAAAACAACATCGAACAAAAAATTGATATAACTATCTTTTTGTACATAACAATCGCTTGAAAAATTTGACGATGAGAAAATGAGGTGGAGAGCTCGACAAATGAGACTATTTGTGATCGCCTATAAAGTATACGCATAATAGGAGAACTGTTCAAAGAGGAATTAACGGTCACGTATAAGGCAAACTCTCATGCCCGAATTTTAAACACCAGAGTCACTCATTCCGTTGATACCGCGAACCATGTCAGCCGAGATATGCCGCCATCACTGCAGGATTCCGCGCGAGACCATTGCTGGGGCCCTCCAGAACAACGTGACCTCTCTCAATGATATACGCATGGTCAGATACCTTCAGGGCGATCTTTGCAAACTGTTCGGAGAGCAGCATAGTCATTCCTGAAACATGGAGTGAACAGATGGCCTCGAACACCTCTTTGACCACGAGAGGCGCAAGTCCCATTGAAGGTTCGTCCAGTACCATAAAGCGCGGTCTGGCCATGAGGGCACGGCCGATTGCCAGCATCTGCTGCTCTCCGCCTGACAGGCTCCCGGCCTGCTGCAATCTGCGTTCTCCGAGTCGGGGAAACATTGCGTAGATGCGCTGCAGATCGCCTGAAGCTGCCCGGCGGAAGGGGCCGAAAGAGGGCAGACGCGGATAGGCTCCAAGAAGCAGGTTCTCTTCAACAGTAAGCGGCCCGAACACCCGCCGTCCCTCGGGACACAGGGAGAGTCCACGCCTTGCGACCTCACTGGCAGGAAGGCCGGTTATATCTTTTCCATCGAAGAAGACTCTGCCTCCTCGGGGAGTGAGCAACCCGCACACGGCTTTAGCCAAGGTACTTTTACCGGCGCCGTTTGCTCCGACCAGCGCAACGAATGAGCCTTCGGCGACCTCTATTGAAATGCCACGAACGGCGTCATCGCCGCTATATCCGGCACGCAGGTTTTCAACGTTCAGCATGCATGAGCCTCCTTTTGATCTCGAACCTCTGCTTCCTCGTCATCGGCTCCAAGGTATGCCTCTATAACTTTCGGATCGCGACGGATCTGTTCGGATGTTCCAAGCGCGATCAATCGACCACCATCCATCACTGCAACCCTGTCACACAGTTCAGCAACAACATCCTGGTGGTGCTCAATAAGCAGAACAGGCAACCCCATACGTTTAATCGAAGCAACCAGATCAACAAGTCGGGCGATATCAGGTTTGGACATGCCGGCAGCAGGTTCATCGAGCATCAGCAAACGGGGGCGAGTTGAGAGAGCCCTTGCAATTTCAAGAAAACGCAGATCGCCGTATGACATATCCGAACAGCGCTCGCGGGCATTCGCCTCCAGGCCGACTGCTCGAAGCCAGCCCATGGCCTCCGGTTTCCCGCCATCACGCTGACACACTATAATTGATTCCAAAGCGGTCAAGCCTGAAAAGGGCTGCAGATTCTGAAACGTTCGGGCAGCACCGGCTGAGAATGCCGCCATAAGCTTTCCCGGTACCGGCCGGGTGCCGGCAATTTCCACACTACCGCCGTCGGGCGCATAGAGGCCGGATACCAGGTTTATAAACGTTGTCTTGCCTGAGCCGTTGGGACCTATCAATCCGAGAGTCTCACCTTGACCAATTTCCAGCGTAACGTTATCGACAGCCTTCACTCCTCCGAAAGATTTGCTGAGCTTTAAGGCTCGCAACGGCAACGCAGAGGTGATTGTGTGTGACTTCATGACTCCTTCCGCAGCCTGCGGCAAGGGATCGGGTGTAAAGCGGATGAACCGATGCATTGCTGCGGCAACAGCACCGGCAAGCCCGTCAGGTAGCCCGACAACTGCGGCAAAAAGAAAAAGTGCAAATATACCTTTACGCCACTCTTCTACGTTGGATGCGAAAAAAGCCAGAGCCAGGGCGATCACCATAGCCCCGAGAGGAGCTGATTCGCGGAAAGAGGGAACTCTTCGGGTAATCAGTGCACGGATCGCCGGAACAAGCGTAAGAGCACATCCACAACCGACAAGGCTTGAAAAAAGTATCCGGTTCGAAAGGAGATTAGGCAGCATGGCGACTACTGCCGCTCCAGCGAATGCGCCCCACTGGCTCCTGCGACCGCCAAAAACAACTCCGAGCAGTAACATGACCATCAAGTCATAACCGAAGGCCGCCGGCTGGAGATAGCCGAAATTCAAGGCATGCAACGCCCCGGCCAGACCTGCAAGTGCGCTTCCCCAGGCAAATGCCAGCACCTTGTGACGCAAGGTGCCTATCCCAAGAGCATCGGTAGCTGTAGGAGAATCGCGCAACGCCTCAACAGAGAGGCCAAAGCGGGATTTAAGCAGGATCCCGGAAGCCCACCACGCAATAAAGAGAAGAACAAGACAGAGCCAGTAAAAACCTCTTGCGTCCAGGACAACCGTGAAGAGTGTCGGCCTGACGATCGACAGACCAAGAGCTCCATGCGTGATTGATTCGGACTCGTTGAGAACGATGACCGACAAGGTAGCAAAAGAGAGTGTCGATAGAGCAAACTGCGGTCCTTCCAGCCGTAATGCCGGAAGAGCAAGAGATGCTCCAGGAAGAAGGGCTGCAAGAATTCCGGCCGGCAACGCCAGGTAAAACGGCGCACCTGCCTGAACTGCAAGGGCTGTCCCGTATGCGCCGAGACCAAACAGGGCGGCCTGCGCGAGGTTTACCTGTCCAAGATATCCGACTGTTGCATCAAGACCGATGAGGAGCACTGCGTAAACGGCCATCAGGGTGAGCAGGCCAAGTGCATATTGGCCGTGCCAGAGAGCCGGAAGAGCGCCAAGCACGATGAAGAGAGCTATGCGCAGGATGCGTTCCGCACTCTTCTCCCTCAGGCCAAGATCAAGACCGGCAATCATGGCTTCTCCCTCAAACTTTACGGATAATTTTTTTTCCGAAGACTCCCTGCGGTCGAAGCGACAAAGCAAGTATAAGGAGGATAAGTCCCGGCGCTTCACGCCATCCGCTTCCGAGAACATACCCGGAAAGGTTCTCCGCTGCCCCTAACGCAATGCCAGCGATAACAAGACCGAACCCGCTGTCGAGACCAGCGACCACCGCAACCGAAAACGCTTTCAGTGTCAACGCTGCCGCCATGGTGGGCCCGACAGTTGTCACGGGACCGATAACCGTTCCTGCAAATGCTGCCGCAACACCGGATACTGCCCATGAGAGGGTAATTGCAGAGCGGGAGCGAATACCGCATAGCTCAGCTGCGTCAGGATCTGCGCTGACAGCCTGAACTGCGATACCAACCATCGTATAGCGCTTGGCAAGCTCAACCAGAGTCATGATTCCCAAGGCCCCTGCTGCAATTGCGAGTTCCGGCCAAGTTACCGATATTCCAAAAAAATCGATTGCACCGGTGGGCCATGGAGCTGGATATGGCCTGTCATCCCGCCCCCAGATATTCTCCACCGAAGAGAGAGCGAACAATCCCACGATGATTGTGAGCAGAATCCACCCCTCATTACGCTGCTTCAAGGCGAGCCGGACGGCAACCCGCTCGACCAGCCATCCAAGGGCCGCTCCTGCCGCCATCGCACCCAATACAGAGAGCCAGTATGGAAGACCGGCACCAGCAAGTGAAATACCTGCAAAAGCCCCGAGCATGACAAGTTCACCCTGTCCGAAGTTCACTGCCTTACCAGCGGCATAGGTCAGTTGAAACCCGTAAGCCACAAGGGCGTATGCCATGCCCATGAGGCCCCCACCAACAGCCATCTGAGCCAGTGCAAGATATTGTGCATCCATGTGATCGCCGGTTCACTATCCGTTTAGAGATCCAGACTTAATTGGCATTTGTTCCCTCCAGGACAAATTTTTCAGAGGGATTAGCCAATATAACGCGTCCGTTCTGAACCTTTCCCATCACTGTTGTTGCACGACGGAAAGCCTCATGTGTTTCGACATTCAGCGGATTCCACCTTGTCCATGGTTTTTTCCAGTCGGCAATTGAGCCTTTAACAGTCACTTTAAGGTTCTCTAATGAGAGTTTTATTTTGGAAGGAGCGGTAGAACCAGCTTCATGAATTGCTTCGGCTAACAGCAACGCCGCATCATAACCCTGTGCAGCGGAGACCGGCGAAGGAATTCTGGCAACACCGTATGCTTTATGGTAGGCCAGGATGAAGGGCTTAGCTCTCGCTATGGACTCATCCTCGATAAAGGTCTGCGGCATCAGGGCGCCATTACCGGAAGCCCCCGCTGTATCGATAAAGTTACTCATGGACAACGTCCATCCACCAATCATCGGAACCTTGAATCCAAGCTTTTCCTTTCCAGATGCTACCGCCGCCAGTTCAGGCCCGATCCCCCATATCAGAATCGCCTGTGCTCCAGCTGCCTTGGCTTTAATAAGCTGTCCTGTCATGTCTTTATCGCCGATGGCAAACTTCTCCAATGCCACTACGTTCAGTTTGTTCCCCTGTTTTTTAATCTGATCGATAAGGTCATCGCGTCCGGAAACACCATAGTTCGTAGCGTCATGCAATATCGCAACCCTGGTAAAACCAAGCCTCAGTGCTTTTTCTACCACCATCTGAGCCTGAATGCCGTCATGCGAGGCAAAACGGAAAATCGGCAGATCCTTCACTCCCGCCTTGCTCCATTGCGTCATGGAAGCGCTGCCTGCGGCCGGTGTGATGATTTTGACTATTCCCTTTTCGACGTAATATTTGTCCCCCATAACAGCGACTCCGGTGTTGACCGTGCCGATGACAGCGGAAATATCACCCATCGATGATATTTCCTGAGCAACAAGCGCACCTCGATCGTTTTTGCCTTCGTCGTCCCGTTCGATAAGCTCAATCTTCATCTTTTTCCCGGCAACACTGATCCCGCCACTCTGGTTAATCTGAGAAACGGCCAGCCTGGCTCCATCCCTCATGGAGAGACCCATCGGAGCGGACCCGCCAGAAAAAGGCCCGGTAATGGCAATTTTGACAACATCAGCGGCCATGCTGACTGTGGAAAACGAAGTCGCGAGTAAAACAGCAAGAATGGAACGTGATACTTTCATGTTTCTTCTCCTATGGTTTCAGTGGTTTGCAGATCTGAAGAAGTAAATGTCCAATGCGAGAGAGAATCAAATCCGTTGATCGTCTTACTATAACAGGTTACAAGGAATATACGGCAGATACAAATGTTATGCAAAGGGTTGCCATTTATCCGGATGACAGAGATTGGCAGCGTTTCCGGATTACCTCCGGGAGGGGGATGGATTACGGAGGAATCTGTCG
>Ga0209697_10002238_pt1 | contig 28229 bp, 23 predicted proteins | sample AliMusrvi5mmetaG_FD_184115 | JGI IMG/M metagenome (GOLD analysis project Ga0209697, IMG submission 184115) | Freshwater lake bacterial and archeal communities from Alinen Mustajarvi, Finland, to study Microbial Dark Matter (Phase II) - Alinen... | ecosystem: Environmental > Aquatic > Freshwater... | reverse complement strand
GGCCGCGGCACGCGCCGCGGCAATCTCATCGAGCAAACTGGCGCTCTCCTGGTCCGCCGGAAACTTTTCCAGCACCTTGCGGGCGGAGCCTTCCGCCTCATCCCAGCGCCCGGATTCCAATGAGGCACGGGCCTGGCCGATCCAGTAACCGGCGAATTGCTGTTGTTCCTCCGCCATGCCGGCTTCAACCCCGCGGCGGCCCAGTTGGACAATTTGCGAGCTTGGGGCGAGTCGCTCGATTTCGTCGAATGCGGCGGTGGCGTCGCGCCAGCGCCGCGTTTCGATGTAGCCCGCGCCTTCGCGTTCCAACAAGGCAATGCGGGCCAGGGTTTGGAGTTTCTGATCCTCCTGTAGCCTCAGGTAAATCCAGCCGCCGGCCGCCGCCGCGAGCAGAATGATGCATAGCCCGACAAGCATGGCGAGGGCATGACTGCGACGGGGCGGTTCTCCGCCAGCGGCGACCACGGCGGCCGGGGCTTTGACAGTCGCGGCCGCCGCAGGCTCTGCCGCGGGAACCGCCGGAAGGGCTGCGGAAACGGTAGCGACCGGACCGGGGCTTTCCAAATGTTCGCGAACCGCGGCCAGCGCCTCGTCGAAATCCATCAGGCCTTGCCGGTAGCGGGCGGCCAGAACTTCGTCCGGTTCGCTGCCCACCAACTCGGCGATGCGCCCCCGTGCCACGCCAAATTCCCGAAAATGCGGGCGTGGATCCTCATCGGGTCCCAGCCCGAGAATGCGGCGTGCTTCAGAAAGGCTCATGCGACCGGGAGGCTAGCAGGGCAAACCGACAAGGGAAAGCGGGAAGTCGTCGCACCATGGCTTTCACACCAAGCCGTCTTGGCGCGTCTGTTTCCAGTAGGCGTATTCGGAGCGGTTGAAATCGATGTATTCGGGCGATAAATCGCTGGAATACATGGTGTAATCCGCCGTTCCCTGATTGAGATTGATGCCAATCTCGAACTCACGCCCGGCGACGATGGCCCGCAGTTGTTCCATCGGCGTGGCTGCTTGCAGGCCGCCGAGACAGGCCGCTTCGCCGCCGATGTGGATGTCCACCAATTCCTCGCGAATGCGGGCTCGCGAGTAACCCACCGCATGAATGATGCGACCCCAATTCGGATCTCCGCCATTCCATGAGGCTTTGACCAGGGCGGACTTGCACACCGCTTCGGCGACTTTTTTCGCATCGTGATAGGTGCGCGCCCCGCAGACATTGACGGTGACAAACTTGGTGACCCGCTCGCCATCGCGGACGACCGCCTTGGCCAGCTCTAACATGACCCAGCGCACCGCCGCGCGGAATTGCCGGCAGCGCTGGCCATGGCGCCGGATGGCGGGCATGCCCGAGGCACCGTTGGCGAGAACCAGCACGGTGTCGTTGGTGGACATGTCGCCGTCGATGGTGATGCGGTTGAAGCTGTCTTCCACGCACTCCAGCACCGTCTTGCGCAGCGAGTCGCTCGGCAGGTTGACATCGGTGGTGATGAAACAAAGCATCGTGGCCATACTTGGTGAAATCATGCCGGCTCCTTTGACACAGCCGCCGATGCGCACCGCGTGGCCGCCCAGTTCAAAGGCGATGGCGATTTCCTTGGGATGGGTATCACTGGTGATGATCGCTTGCGCAACCTTCGCGCCGCGATCCGGGCCCAGCCCGGCAAGCAGCGGCGCGGTTTGCGGCACGATGCGCATCATCGGCATTGGCAGGCCGATCACCCCGGTGGAGCACACGCCGATCTCGGTGCGCCGCAGACCTAACGGTTTTGCCACGGCGTCGCACATCGCGTTCGCGTCGCGAATCCCCTGCACGCCGGTGCAGGCGTTGGCATTGCCGGAATTGACGATGATGGCGCGGATGTCGCCCTTGCGCAGGTGGGCTTGGGAAACCCGCACCGGCGCCGCCTTGACCCGGTTGGTGGTGAAAGCGCCGGCCGAACTGCACGGGAACTCGGAGTGGATCAGTGCCAGATCGAGGCGGTCGCCGGCCGGATTCTTGATGCCGCAACTCACCGCGCTGCTGAGAAACCCTTGGGGTGCGCCAATGCCGCCGGCGATGCGTGTGAAGGGAAAGTCCATAATGTCAGAGAGCGAAAACAAACGAGCGTGGCAGCCCCTAGAAATTTTGCAATCCGACAGTTTCGGCCAGTCCGAACATCAGGTTGAAACATTGCACCGCCTGGCCGCCGGCCCCTTTGCCCAAATTGTCCTCGGCGCTCAGCAGCAGCACCCGCCCGCCGCGCGGATCGTGCTGCCAGCCGATGTCGATGAAATTGGTGCGGGCGACGTGCTTGATATCCGCGCAGCCGCCGCGTCCCAACAAGCGGACAAAGGCCGCACCCGCGTAGGCGGCCTCCAGCGCCTCGCCAATGGCTTCCGGCGCCACGCCCTCCCGCAAGGTGGCGGTGGTGGTGGTGAGGATGCCGGCATTGACCGGGATGAGGTGCGGGATGAACGTGAGGATCACCTTGGTGCCTGCGGCAAGGCCGAGTTCCTGCTCGATTTCTGCTAGATGGCGGTGTTTCGGAATGCCATAGGCGCGGGCGCTCTCATGGCACTCGCAAAACAGCAGGCTCAGGTCCGCCTTGCGCCCCGCGCCGCTGACCCCGCTCATCGAGTTGGCCACGAGGCTGGCAGGATCGATGAGTTTGGCGCGCAGCAGCGGCAGCAGCGGCAGCAGGATGCTGGTCGGGTAACAACCCGGCGCGGCGACCAGGCGGGCGTCGCGGATGGCTGCGGCACGCAGTTCAGGCAAGCCGTAAACCGCCGTTGCCAACAAGTCCGGCGCCGGATGGGGTTGCTGGTAATACTCGGCGTAATCCGCCGGATCCCGCAGCCGGAAATCCGCGCTCAAATCAATCACCCGCACGCCGCGATCCAACAAGTCCCGCGCGATGGGTGCCGCCACCCCGTGCGGCAGCGCCAGAAAGGCCACCTCGGCCCCGCTCGCGGCGATCACCGCCGGATCCGGTTCGGCGAAAGTCAGCCAGGCCCCCGCGGCTTTGGCAAAGCGTGGAAACACCTGGCCCAGCGCCTTTCCCGACTCCTGGCGAGAGGTCACCGCCACCAGATTCACCTGGGGATGGCCTAGCAACAGGCGAAGCAATTCCATGCCGGTGTATCCACTGGCTCCAACGATGGCGGTTTTGATGCGTTGCATGGTGCCGAATGGCATCTCATGAAATTCGGTGCTTGCCAATCTAGAATTGTGCTGTTTCTCTTGCGTCCCGTTCACGGAGCGGGCTGTAGCGCAGTCTGGTAGCGCACTTGACTGGGGGTCAAGGGGTCGTGGGTTCGAATCCCGCCAGCCCGATTCTGAAGAAACGCCTACGGGCGTAAGGATTCCAAGGGTTTCAGATCTCCAGAAAGGAGAAAACTGTGACCTAAACCGTGTCCTAGTGTTTTCCACGGTTCCGACTGCGGCCTGGCATTGCGAGTGAAAGTGCCTGGGCGGATGCCGCCCGCTGCAATCGGGTATCCTCGGCAAAGAGGCAGAAAAGCAGGCGCACCAGCAGCACGCGCAGATCGTGGAGGGCGATGCGCTCGAAATCCGAGACGATGAGCCAGCGCGGGACTTCCTTCTCGCGTCCGGTGTCTATCAGGCCGCGGATGTAAGCCATGCCCTGGGCCTGGGCCTTGTCGAGTCCTGTCCGGCGGATTCGTGCTCAACCAGGACGCGGCCCGGCCAGAAAAGGTCGATGTAACGTCCGGCCTCTCCGTTTGCGAACCCGCGTCCGCGACGGTGAGCAATACGTGAGCAGGCCGTTGTTGGGCTTGTATTGCATCAATGATTTCGTCTGGCTGCACGATGTGGCAGGAGCAAGACCAGGGCCAGTATCAGGACGCCGAGAATCGCTGTGGCTGTGTATCGACTCAACGCAAGGCCGCCCTGTGCGATCGGTTTGTCCAGGAAATCACCGACGACAGCTCCCAGTGGCCTCGTCAAGACAAATGCCGCCCAGAAGAGAGTTGTACGAGAGATTCTCGTCAGAAAGTATGCCGCCATGACGAGAACGAGCAGACCACCGAAAATAGCCGCAGCACCCAAATAACCGAGGTCAGCGGTGTCGGCAGTCCAATCGCCAAGAGCTGTACCCAGAGTTTGCGAGAAGGTGATAGTCAGCCAATAGAAGAATTCCGAGCGAGGGGAACAGACATCCACAACGGACACAGACCCCATGGTATGTTTCCACACAAACAGTGATGTGAGGAGTAAAGCCAAAAGAATAGCCGAACCGCCCGTGTAGCCGATGCCGAGCGACCTGGTCGCGAAGTCGGCAAGAGTCGTTCCAACGGTCGTCGATGCCACAATGGTCATCCAGTAAATAACGGGATGGAATCTTGGTGCACGAATCTGGATAGCAACTGCTCCGACGAAGATGGCCGCAAATATTGCCGTGCTCAGGAGATAGCCCAGATTCATGGACATTGACACGGCATCGCCACCGGTTTCACCCAAGGTGGTGGCAAGTGTTTTGATTATCCAAAAAACCAGCGTCAGCTCTGGGACCTTACTCATTGCTTCCTTTACCGCGTCTCGTGTTCGTTCGTTCATTTGCTTCCTCTGTGTCTTGCCCAACGTCAATACTCTCCGACCGCATGAATGCGGAGGCTGTCGAAATGAATTTGGGTCGTTATGGGCGGTTCGGAGGAGTGCCTTCGATCTAGACCGTCACCTCCGCGTATCCCCCCTGTGGTAAACCATTGACTGCTGCAATCACGTCCATCACCCTCTGTTGAATTCGCGGCCACGAGGTACTCATCAGTACGATGATCCCAATCCTCCGCGGTGCCAAATTCTGCTGGTAACGCTAGTTCTGGTCTGTGGTGATCAGCACATCGAAACCTGCTGCCTCCGCCGCAGCGAGCAACTCCCCGTTGCCCAATTCCGACCAACCCATTTCGGCAGCGGTGTCCACCCGTCCCGGGTGCAAGTGCCGCCGCAACGGTACCGGCGTTCCCTGATCGAACAGGATCTTCACGCTACCGTTAATGGTTCGAGGCTGGAGGCTGCAAAATCAAGCACCGCCTCGACTTGACGCCTTGTAACTCCGGGAAACCATTCCAAGAATTCGTCAACCGTTGCCCCGTCTTCCAGATTTTCGAAAAGAGCCCCCACCGGCACGCGGGTGCCACGGAACAACCAGGCCCCGCTGACCTTCCCTGGGTTGCGCTCAACCTCAAGACATTCTGACCAATCCTTCATACGCCGGGAACCTACCCCATTCAGTGCGGGAGTGCAAGACCAAGATTCTTGGGACCGAACGTTATCTTCACGGGCGCGGCTTTGGCCAGTCCCGTGCAAGATTTGGTTCGGTGTTGCTTGCTCCCGTCTATTACCGCAGAACACTACGTCCCGCGCTCTTGTATGTTTCAAGAAGTGCCGTAAGCTCTTTGACTATCTCTGGATGCTTCTCTTGCACGTTCTTCGTTTCGGCGATGTCGTTTTCGAGATCATAAAGCTGCACGGGCGGGAGGCCTTTTGTTTCGCCGGGCTTGGGGTCGCTCCAGCCTCCTGAACCGGGGCATAACGCGAGCTTCCATTTGCCACGCCTGATGGAGAATGATCCATTGATTGAATGGTGAACCGTTGCTTCGCGTAACGGCTCCTTTGCCGTACCCAGTAGATTCGGAAGCATGCTCACGCTGTCTTCGCCGGCATTGTCAGGAAGATTTTCACCAACGATATCAGCGCATGTTGCCAGCAGGTCTGTCAAGCAGGTGGTGTCATCGCATACGGTTGGTGTGCATACCGCTGAGCCGGAATGCGCATCCGTAAAACGCATTCCCTCGTTAGCAAGACGATCGATGTTGGGGGTTTGGATCTTGGATTCGGGATTGAGGGCACTGACATCCCCATATCCCAGATCGTCAGCCAGGATATAGACAATGTTTGGCAATGTGCCTTTCCCATCCTTCGCGATAGCGGTATATCCTGAAAAGGCTAAGACCGCTGCTGCGATGCCCATTGATCGGGCAAAATTACATCGATTCATATTGTTTCTCCTTTTGTCACCGAACGTCAAGGGCACCGATGACCGGTAGTTGACTTGTGGTTGGATTGGCGGTTGTGGGGTCTAACGGTCATTCGGTGAGCCATCTTGTTAGGCGACGTTGGTTGCATTAGTTACTTCTCGATTCGGAATGACTTGAGGATGCTATCTCTATCTTGTATTGCCTGCTCAAGGTCTACGAGCATGAATACAAGAACAAGGGTTTTGCCGCCGCATGGGCGAGAATAAAAATAGACGCCTGCTCTGCCGCCGTAGTCACCATACCAGAGGTCGAGGCCAACGTGGTCAACTCTCCAGCCGTTTTCGTCTTTGGAATCAGACTTCACTGACCGTCCTTTCGTCTTGGCGGTTTCGACACCCTTAGCTGCAACGGCCTTGGAAATTTCTTCGGGCTTGGCATCGGTAAGGTAGGTGCGCATCTGAACGTCCGTCGTTCCACGACTCTGCGAGCCCCACCCGTCGCCGCCGATGTGGAGCAGACAATCAGCGAACGGTAGTATCGCGTCGGTAATCGGGCCATAGGCGGAATCCCACTCGCCTCTTGCGTCCGCCTGAACCCGCTTCAGTGTAGTTGAGTCGAGCGCGAAATGACGCTTCCAAGTAAGCCAACTCTTCGGAATAGTGAAAGTCGCCTTCGCTTCGGGAATGGTGAACTGGTCTTCGGTTGATTGAACTCGTGATGTGGCTTTTGGCGGCTCTTGTGCTGAGACAATCGCCGCAGTTGCGAGAACTAGGAGGGTAATGATTGGAGAACGCATGGTGAAATCGCCTAACGTTTTGTTCAATGACGTGCGGCGCTAACAATTGTTCAACGATCCCGTCGTTGAACAAGGGGCAAATCGAACCCGGACGGGCACTTCTCTGGGGGGACTGCTCATGAAAGGGTTCTAGTCCTCCATGGTCAGCCAGCCAAGCAGAAAATGCGGAATGTGGGGAATATCCTCGGGTTGAGGGGAATTGTTAGATCACGGTTGCTGATTCCGGTCAATCCCTGCGGCCGAGGGCGAGCGAGAGGAAGTAGATGAGTTGGGCAAGCGAACCGATGGCGGCGGCCACGTAGGTCATGGCCGCCCAGAACAAGGCATTTTTGGCCTTTTCATGCTCCATGCTGGCGGCCAAGCCGCTGCTTTCGAGCCACACCAAGGCACGCCGGCTGGCGTCGAACTCGACCGGCAGGGTGACAATGGAAAACACCGTGGTCACCGCGAACAGCGAGACGTAGATCCAGATTGTCACCGGCCCGAAGTAGAACATCCCGAAGAGACTGAGCATCATGATGTAATTGAGCAGGTTGGTGGAGAACTGGACGGCTGGGACCATTTGCGAGCGCAGCGCGAGCCAGGCGTAGGCTTGCTGGTGTTGGACCGCGTGGCCGCACTCGTGGGCCGCCACCGCGGCGGACGCCACCGAATTGCCGGCGTAAACCTCTTCGCTCAAATTGACCGTCTTGGTGAGCGGATCGTAGTGGTCGGTCAGACGGCCGGGGGTGCTGATGACCTTGACGTCGGTGATGCCGTTCTGGCGGAGCATCGCTTCGGCGATCTGCGCGCCGGTGAAGCGCATCGGGATCTGCGAATACTCGCTGAAGCGGCGCTTGAGCGTGCCGCTGACGATCATGCTCACCAACACCGAGGCCCCGATGATAATCCAATAGGTGGCGCTGATGTGCGGCATGCCCTGCTGGGCGAGGATCAGGTTAGCAAAGCTCATGGCGGGATATTAGCAAGGTTTGCGGGCTTTGCAAGCCCAAGCGACAGCCCAAGCGTCACGGCGCGCGCAAGCCGAATGCCCCACCCCCGCCGCACGATGAAAATCAGAATTCCAGACAGGTTGGCAGTTGGGGATCGTTGTACATCGCCGGAAGTCACTTCCCGAGCGGAGCTTTCGCGACACGCGGAAAGTTCCGGGCGGAGGCCCCCCACCGGTGTATATTGCACTCATGAAACCTCAGCTCAAGTCCCTCCTGCTTGTTTTCCCGCTCAACGCGAGCCTGCTCGCCGCCGCCGCCGCGTTCGAGTTCCGGTCGCAGGACCCGCTCAGCGCCAAGGCGACCGATGCCGCCGTGACGATGCTCACTTCCAGGATTCTGGAGAGTTCGCAGTTCGCCCGGCAACCCCTCAACGACAAAATGGCAGGCAAATTCCTCGACCGCTATCTCGATACGCTCGACGGCGCGCACTTGCTGTTCCTGGACGAGGATCTGGCCGCCTTCGCACGCCTGCGCCCGTCGCTGGCCGAGGCCACCCGCACCCAGGGCGACTCCAGCCTCGCCCACCTCGTTTTCAAACGCTTCCTCCAACGCCTCGACCAACGGGTCGCGTTCACCACTGGATTGTTAGATCGCGGCGATTTCGATTTCTCCGCCGACGAGAAATTCCGCTATGATCGCAAGGACGCGGCACGCCCGGCCGACCTGGCCGCCGCGCAAGCCCTCTGGCGGCAGCAGTTGCGCTATGACTATCTGCAGGAAAAGCTCGCCGGTAAGAAGGACGCCGACATCGTCAAGACACTCGGCCACCGGGTGGCCCGCAGTGCCGACACCATGCATAAGTTAGATGACAAGGCCGTGCTCGAATTCTATTTGGAGGCCCTCGCGCAAGTCTATGATCCGCACTCGGATTACATGGGACCTGAACAACTCAAGAGCTTTGAGATCGCCATGAAGCTGTCCCTCGTCGGCATCGGCGCGACGCTGCGCTCGCAGGACGGCTATTGCAAGATCATGGAGCTGGTTCCCGGCGGGCCCGCCGCCCGAAGTGGCCAAATCAAGGTTGGCGACCGCGTTGTGGGAGTGGCCCAGAAGGATGGCGATGAGTACACCGATCTGGTGGATCTGCCACTGCCCCAAGCCGTCGAACTCATCCGCGGCAAGAAGGACACGCCGGTTTTCCTCAACATCATTCCCGCCAATGCCAGCGACGACAGCGTCCGCAAGGTGATCAGTCTGGTGCGCGAAGAGATCAAACTGGAAGACCAGCAGGCCAAGGCCCAAATCATCGATCTGCCCGCCGGGGACACGACCCGGCGCATCGGCGTCATCGAACTCCCGGGCTTTTACGCCAGCGAGGGCGGCACCACACAGGACCCGACGTCGGCCTCCGCCGATGTCGCCCGCATTCTAACCAAGTTGAAAGAGGAGCGGGTCACCGGCATCATTCTCGACTTGCGCCGCAACGGCGGCGGCTCGCTCAAGGAAGCGATCGATCTAACCGGCTTGTTCATCCCGTCCGGACCGGTCGTGCAGACGCGCAATCTCGAAGGCCGCGTGGAAGTCGGCTCGGACCGCGACGGCAAGGTCGCCTATGACGGCCCGCTGCTGGTTCTAACCAGCCGTTTCAGCGCATCCGCCTCGGAGATTCTGGCAGGAGCCCTGCAGGATTACGGCCGTGCCGTCATCGTCGGCGACACATCCACGTTCGGCAAAGGCACCGTCCAGACGATTATCCCGCTGGCCAGGCTCATGGAGAAGGAAGGCCTCATCCCGGCCTCCGATCCCGGGGCCTTGAAAGTCACCATCAGCAAGTTCTATCGCCCCAGCGGCAAGTCCACCCAGCTCGAGGGCGTCAAGGCCGACATCGTCATTCCCTCCCTAACCGATCTGCCGGAGATCGGCGAGTCCGACCTCGGCAACCCGTTGCCGTGGGACACCCTGCCCGCGGCAGGATTTACCCAATCCAACCGCGTGGAGTCGGCGCTCGCCAACCTGCGCAGCCACTCGGAGCAGCGCGTTGCGAGCGACCCGGACTTTGCCGAATTGAAGACCGACATCGAGCGTTTCCGCAAACTGCGCGCCGAGAAATCCGTCTCGCTCAATGAGGACCAGCGCCGCAAGGAAAAGGCCGACCTCAAGGCTCGCGTGGCAGCCTCCAAGCAGGAGCACCTCGCCCGTGCCGTCGCGCCGCCCGCAGCCTATCAAGTCACGCTCAAGGATGTGTCCAATCCCGGTCTGGGCGAGCAGGTGAAACCGAAAGCGCCACACATCGACCCGGATGCCGATGCGGACACCCCGGCCGAAGCCGCCACTCCGGCCGAGGACATCATCCTGCGCGAGGCCGAACGGATCCTGCTCGACTACGCCAACCCGGCCCAAGACCAGCCTGTGGCTTCCCAGCGCTAGGGCGGTTCGCCTAACCAATGACCAGCGAATGAGCCGCCGCAGAGCGCGTCCCGCCTGTTAGGGAAGACAGCGCGTCCCGCCTGTCCGCCCATGAAGCGACAGGCTGGAAGCCCGTCGGCCCAGACAGGCGGGGACGCCTGTCCTCCTGCTAAGTAAACAGTATCGGGCGAGAGGCCCGCTCGCCTTGACTCAGGTCCCGAGGTGGCCGAGTTCCTCGGCGCGGCGGGAGGCGGCGTTGACCGAGGCGATGAGGGCGGATCGCAGGCCGAGGCGTTCGAGTTCGGCGAGACCGGCGATGGTGGTGCCGCCGGGGGAGGTGACTTTGTCCTTGAGAACCGCGGGATGTTCGTTGGTTTCCAGCACCATCGCGGCGGCTCCCAGCACGGTTTGCGCGGCGAGACGGAGAGACACCGCGCGGGTCAAGCCCGCGAGGACGCCGCCATCGGCCAGCGCTTCGATGACCACATATACATAGGCCGGTCCGCTGCCGGACAGTCCGGTGACGAGATTCATGAAGCGCTCGGGCATCTCGAGGGCGATGCCCACGGCCTCTAACAGCAATTGCGCGGTGGCGGCGTCGGCTGGCGTGGCGCGCGTGCCGAGGCAAAACGCGGCGGCACCTTTGCCGACCAGCGCCGGGGTGTTCGGCATCGCGCGGATGACGCGGAAATTTTCCGGGCAGGCGGCTTCCAAGGTGGCCAGGGTGATGCCCGCGGCAATGGAAATGACCAAACGCGGCTGCCCGGCCGCCGCATGGGCTGCCGCCCGCAGGGCTTCCGCAGCCTGCAGCGGCAGGGTGCAGAGCAAAATCACGTCGCAGGCGTCGGCCAGTTCCGTCGCGGAGCGGGTGGTTCTGGCGGCGGTGGCCTGGGTGAATGCCTCACACGCGGCGGGCAGCAGATCACAGCCGAGGACCTGATCCAGCGTGACAATGCCAGCCCTGAGCGCACCCCCGATGAGGGTGGTTCCCATTTTTCCACAGCCAAGAGTGCCAAGGGTCATGGCCGGATTGTAGCGGGCCGCAACGTGCGGAGCTAGCGAAATTTCAGGCGCGGAGGGGGCGGCGTAGGCGTGCCGGTGATGGCGCGGAGGAAAGGAGTCCCGCCTTTCGGGCGCGTGGCATTGGCCAGACGCATTCTGACGAACGCGCCTACTACGTGCCATTGCCCAAACGCATTCTCACGAACGCGCCTACTACGTGCAATTGCCCAAACGCATTCTCACGAATGCGCGTACTACGTGCCATTGCCCGAACGCATTCTTACGAATGCGCCTACTACGTGCCACTGCCCAAACGCATTCTTACGAACGCGCCTACTACGTGCCATCGCCCAAACGCATTCTCACGAATGCGCCTACACATGCTGGAAAATTTCCGAGAAATTGCTTGGCACTGCGGGTGGGGCGGCCATCCTCGGTCGCGAGGTCGTGTTCCCCTGCATCGCGCCGCTGATCGTCGCTCCCCCGATGCGCGGTGGCCGACACGAGCCGGTCTCCAGCCATGTTAGGCCCACCCGCTCCAACTGGAAACGCAGCCCTTCAACCTCACCGAAGAACCACCGTCATGCCAAAAGGAATTTACCGAGTACCCGTTGCGGTCAACGAACCGACGAAGAGCCATGCACCCGGATCTCCCGAGCGCAAGGAATTGCAGGCCATGCTCAGGCACATGCGCGGCAGGGAAGTCGACATTCCGATGTACATTGGTGACAAGGAAGTGCGCGGCGAAACCAAGATCCGCCTGGCCCCGCCCCACGATCATAAGCACACCTTGGGCCATTTTCACAAGAGTGACAAATCCCATGTCGCGCTGGCCATTGACGCGGCCTTGGCAGCCAAGGGAAAATGGGCCGCCTTGGGATGGGAACACCGGGCCGCCATCTTCCTCAAGGCGGCGGAACTCATCGCGGGCCCCCATCGGGCCGAAGTGAACGCGGCAACCATGTTAGGTCAGGGCAAGAATGTGATCCAGGCGGAACTCGACGGCGCCTGCGAACTCGCGGATTTCCTCCGCTTCAATGTCCAGTACATGACGGAAATCTACGCCGAGCAGCCGCTTTCCTCACCTGGCGTCTGGAACCGTTTGGAGTGGCGGCCGCTGGAGGGATTTGTGTATGCGCTCACGCCGTTCAACTTCACCGCGATCGCCGGCAATCTGCCGACCAGTTGCGCCATGATGGGCAATGTCGTGGTGTGGAAACCGAGCAACACCGCGGTGTATGCCGCCAATGTGCTGATGCGGATCTTCAAGCAAGCCGGCGTGCCGGCGGGCGTCATCAACTTGATCTATCCGAGCGGGCCGGATGCGGCGGAGGTGATATTCAAGCACAGGGAATTTGCCGGCATTCACTTTACCGGCAGCACGGAAGTGTTCCAAAGCATCTGGCAGGCCATTGGCAACAACATCCGCAACTACCGCTCCTATCCGCGGATTGTTGGAGAAACCGGCGGCAAGGATTTCATCATGGCCCATGCCTCGGCCGATCCGAAGACCTTGGCGGTCGCCATGACCAGGGGGGCTTTTGAATACCAGGGCCAGAAATGTTCGGCGGCATCCCGCGCCTACGTGCCGGCCAACTTGTGGGAGCAAGTGCGAGCCTTTATCCTGGCGGATTTGAAAGACATGAAAATGGGGCCCACCGAAGATTTCACCAATTTCATCAATGCCGTCATTGACGAAAAGAGCTTCGACAAACTTGTTGGCTACATCGAGGCGGCCAGACAGAGCGCCGATGTTGAGATCATCGCGGGAGGGAACCATGACAAGAGCAAGGGCTACTTCATCGAACCCACGGTGATGGTGACCAAGGATCCCGCCTATGTCACCATGCGTGAGGAATTGTTCGGGCCGGTGTTGACGGTCTATGTTTATGATGCGTCCAGATTCGAGGAAACCCTGGACTTGATCGACGCGACTTCCATTTACGCCCTAACCGGCGCCATTCTGGCCCAGGACCGTTATGCCATCGCGCTGGCAACCGCCAAACTGAGCAACGCCGCCGGGAATTTCTATATCAACGACAAGTGCACCGGAGCGGTGGTGGGCCAACAACCCTTCGGCGGGGCACGCGGCAGTGGCACCAATGACAAGGCCGGCGCCAAAATCAATTTGTTGCGCTGGGTTTCTCCCCGCACCATCAAGGAAACCTTCACCCCACCCACCGACTACAAATATCCGTTCTTGCAGGCGGATTGAGTCGTTTGCGCTTGGCGGTCCCACGCAACCGTGCCATCGTCAGGGCATGACGAAATGGATCGCACTGTGGACGGCTGCCGGGCTTTGTGCCGGGGCCGTCGGCAAAGACATCTCACCGCTCGAAGACGCGATCCCTCCGGCCGTCAAGGCGTTGGGCAATCCGACGCCCAGGGAGTTTCCCGGCGGGATTGCCATGGCAGTGACGGCGGCCACCGACGAGGCGCAGGCGGCGGTCAATCAGGGACTCAATCATCTGCACGCCGGCTGGGAATTCGAGGCCAGCCGGCATTTTGCCGTGGCCATGCGCTCCGATCCGGATTGTTTGCTCGCGCATTGGGGGATGGTCATGTCGCTGCTGGTGCCCACGCCCGCGACCGGCAAGGCTCGCAACGCCGCGGTGGAACGAATGCTGGATTTGATAGACCAAGGCAAAGGCAGTGACCTCGAACGCGGTTACGCTTACGGCCTGGTCAAATACATGGAGGAAGGTCCGGTGTCGGCGGCTTCGGCCTTTCGCAAGGTCGCGGACAAGTTTCCCAACGACCTGCAAGCCGCCGTCTTCGCCGCGTTGTTCGGGCGCACCGGCTATGATGAGACCGGTGCGGCCACACCCAACCAACAGAAGGCCGAGGACGAGCTGGCGGCCTTGGGCAAGGCCCATCCCGAGTGCCCGCTGCCACTCAACGCCCTGCTGCTCATCCGGGCCGAGGCGCCGGATCTAACGCCTTGGCTGGACGCGGCCCGCAAGCTGTGCCAAATGGCGCCGGATTACGCGCCGTATTGCCATCTGCTGGGGCATTATGAATGGCGCTGCGGCGGGCATGCCGCGGCGGTCGCGGCATTCGCGCAGGCGTCCTCCTTGTATGCCGCGTGGATCGAATCTAACAAAACAACCCTCGCTGATTGTCCGGAATGGGCCAAGGCGGAGTGCTACCGCGCGGTGGCGCTGGCATCGAAGGGCGACTTCGATGCCGCTCTAACCGCCGCGAAACGGTTGGCCGCAACTCCGCTGCCCGTGGCACGCGCCTCCTCTTCCGGCGTGAGAATGATGCTGTGGGAAGCCGTGACCCTGCCCGCGCGGTTGCTCATGCGCCGCGGGCACCCCGGCGATGCCGCGCTAGCGCTGGCCGCCCTGCCCAAGCCCAAGTCTCTCAAGCCCTATCACGACGAGTGTCTGGCCTATTGGGGGATTGACGGCTTGCGCATCGCTCTTGAGGTGCGGCGGCTGTTGGATGAGGGGAAATCCGACGAGGCCAGAAACGCCGCCACCGCCCTGGCGTTTCACGGCGAGCAGATGGCCAAGGCCCAAGATGTGGCCAACGACGGTGGCGAGCGCTCCGCATGGAGTCGCTCGTTTCACGCGATGGAGTTGCTCGCCAACGAAATCCGCGGCCTCCTCTCCCTTGCCGGTCCCGCCAATCTCCGCGGCACCGCCTACAATTGGTTCCGTTCCGCGGCGGACCGCCAGCGGCCCGCCGCGCTACTCTATCCGCCGGTGGTGCTCTTGCCCATGCAGGCGCGGGTGGGAAACTATTATCTAACCGTAAATGAGCCGGCCTCCGCGATCGAGGCTTTCAACCAGGCGCTGGCCGCGTTCCCCAACGACATCGAGGCCATGCAGGGCCTGCAACTGGCCTACGAGGCGGCCAAAAAGCCCGATCAGGCCGCCTTGGTCGCACGCAAGATCAGCAAACTCCGCGAACCCTAATTGAGAGAGCCGCGAAGTGAGGTTGAATCGAAAATGCACACTTACGGATCGGGGAATTGCTCGCTGAGGAGCCATTCGCCGGCGACCAGCGCCGCGTTGTCGCCGAGAGCCGAGGCCACAACCCGGACCTGGCCCCAGGGGGTGTGGGCGTGGCGGGCGACGTGAGCGCGGACGGCGGGCAGAATCACCGCGGCACTGGCCATGATGCCGCCGCCCAGAATCAGCCGCTCCGGGTCATAGGCGTGGATCAAGCTGACCGCCAGGGTGGCCCAGACGTTGATGCTGTGATCGCGCAGCGCGAGGGCGCAGGAGTCACCGGCCTTGGCGTGATTGAAAACCGCGGCGAAATCCAACACCGGCTCGCGTGCCAGCGGACTGGCGGCGAAGTCGGCATGCGCGCGGGCCAATTCGGTTAGACATGCGGTGGAGGCCTCGGCTTCGGCACAGCCGAGATTGCCGCAGGAGCAAAGGCGGCCGCCGTCGTAACGCACGGTTAGATGGCCGCCGAGGATGCCGGCCTGGCCGTGTTTGCCGCGCAGCACGCGACCTTGGATGATGGCACCGGCACCGAGGCCGGTGCCGAGAGTCATCATGACCAGGTCATCGCAACCGCGCCCCGCGCCGGCCCGCCACTCGCCGATCGTGGCCATGCGGGCGTCGTTGTCGATTGCCAGCGGCAGGCCGAGTTCGCGCTGCGCCCAGGCCCGCAGGTCGATGTCCATCGCGTCGGCGAACTTGCCATAGGAATCCAGCACGCGGCCGCTGGTGGCGTCGATGATGCTGGGATAAGCCATGCTGATGCCGGCGCAAGCGTCCGGGGTGAGCTTGAGATCGGCGAGCAGGCTCAGCCAGGCGGCCTTGAGCACGGGCAAGCGGGGGGCGAGGCCGAGTTGCGAGTTGGCCGGCAGGGCGGTCTGGGCGAGGAGCGAACCGTCGCGCACGACGCCGATTTTCATGCGGGTGCCACCGAGGTCGCAGGCGAGGAGGGTCATGGCGGAGGGGGCGGTTTTCGCGGATGGAGGCGGAGATGGCGGTTATTATTTGAAGGAACCTGTTGGTGTCAAGCGCGGCGGCAAGAGGAATGGCAGATTGTGGAGTGTGGATGAAGTGCAGTTGCGCGGTTAGCATTTCACAAGCTGCGATTTTTGATCGGCTATCCGTTCTTCGGGAGGCAAAGAAAAGACTCAGACATCCTGAACTCGGGGGAAAATGGATGAGACCTTGTGAAGAAGGGCGGCGGGCAGGATGCCCGCGCCACCGTGGTCCGGGCATCCTGCCCGGAGTCAGATGGTCTCACATGATTTCCCGGCTGAATGCCAATATCCGGCTGAGTTCAGGATGTCTGAGCCTGGACGCGAAAACATGCAGCGCTAGACCCTTTACATGATACGGACGATTGAGGATCTCACCCAGGGCGCTATTGAACTGCCGCCAGACCAACGATAAACGCTGGTTCAACGGATATTGCCAGCGTTGAACCGCTTGGCGATGCGAGCGTTGACAAGGTTTGGAAAGCGGAGATTCAGGAGCGGATGAAGAGACACGATGCCGGGGAGACGAAGGGGATTGTGGGAGCGGAGGTTTTCGGCGGGTGAATTGTCCGGTGTTTCCCTACGACGTTGCCTATTTCATACGTGCTGATAGGATCGTGGTTGCCGCAGTGGCGCATGGCAGCCGGCACCCGGAATTCTGGAAACGCCGCTGCCGATGATTTCAGCCAAGCCCGCTTGCGGCGAGGGCCGCCGAACCCCGCGAGCCCGGCTGGGTTCCCGGGCCGAATATCTTTGAGGATCTGTGCTGGACAAAGCGGGAGGGGTCTGGCATCAGGGCGGACCGATGTCCGAGTTACCGAAAGCCTATGAACCGCAAGCCGTGGAAGCCAAATGGTATGCCGCGTGGATGGATGGAAAGTGTTTTGAAGCGGATCCCGGGTCCACCAGGGAAGGCTATTCGATTGTCATCCCGCCGCCCAATGTGACCGGGATTTTGCATCTCGGCCACGTGCTGAACAACGCCTTGCAGGACATTCTGGCACGCCGCGCGCGCCAGCAGGGCAAGGAAGTGCTGTGGTTGCCCGGCACCGACCACGCGGGCATCGCCACCCAGACCAAGGTGGAACGCCAACTCCGCGACGAGGAAAAGGTGGGCCGCCGCGACCTGGGCCGCGAGGAGTTTCTCAAGCGGGTGTGGACGTGGAAGGAAAAGCACGGCGGCATCATCATCCAACAGCTCAAGCGCTTGGGTTGCTCGTGCGATTGGAGTCGCGAGCGCTTCACCATGGATGAAGCCTATAGCAGGTGGGTGAGCCAGGTGTTTGTGGACTTGTTCAAACAGGGCCTCATTCATCGCGGCAAGCGCATGGTCAATTGGTGCCCGGTGTCTCTAACAGCCTTGTCCGACGAGGAGGTGATCATGACGCCGCAGCGTTCGAAGTTATACACGATGCGCTACGAGCTGGCGGATGCTCCCGGCGAGTATATCGAAATTTCCACCACCCGGCCGGAAACGTTGATGGGTGACTCGGCGGTGGCGGTCAATCCGAAGGACCCGCGCTATCTCGGCCATGTGGGCCGCAAGGTGAGGCGGCCGTTTCCGGCCGCGGAAATTCCGATCATCGCGGATGATCACGTGGATTTGGAATTCGGCACCGGGGCCTTGAAGATCACCCCCGCGCACGACAAGGCGGACTTCGAAATCGGGATGCGACACGGGCTGGAAATCATCGACGTGCTCCACCCGGATGGCCGGATCCATTGTCCGGCCTGCCCGGATCTCGATGGCTTGGACCGCTTTGTGGCACGCAAAAAGGCCGTGGCCAAACTCGAGGCGATGGGCTTGCTCCTCAAGGTCGAGGAATACGACAACAATGTCGGGTTTTCCGAGCGCGCGCATGTGCCGATCGAGCCGCGCATCTCGATGCAATGGTTCCTGAAATACCCCTGCGTCAAACAAGCGGCCGACGCCGTGGCCAATGGCGACATCAGGTTCCGCCCCGAGCGCTGGGCCAAGACCTATGCCCATTGGATGGAAAACCTCCAGGATTGGTGCATCAGCCGCCAACTCTGGTGGGGCCATCAAATCCCGGTGTGGTATCGCAGGGACAAGTTCGACGCGTTGCGCAGCGCGGAATCGTTAGATATGCATGACTTCGCCAACGGCGACATCCACGTCGGGGTCGACGCACCGACGGACGCCGCAAGCTGGGTGCGCGACGAGGACGTGATGGACACCTGGTTCTCCTCGTGGTTGTGGCCCTTCGCCACCATGACGAATGTGGGGGAGCAATCCCTAACATTAAAGAAGTTCTATCCGACAAGCGATCTGGTGACCGGCCCGGACATCATCTTCTTCTGGGTGGCACGCATGATCATGGCGGGTTTTCAATTCGCCGGCGGGCTGCCCTTCAAGAACGTCTTCTTCACCACCATCATCCGCGACCTGCAAGGCCGCAAAATGTCCAAATCGCTGGGCAACTCGCCCGATCCGATCGATCTGATGGAGAAATACGGCGCCGACGGCCTGCGCTTCGGCCTGATGCGCATCGCGCCGGTGGGCAGCGACGTGCGCTTTGATGAGACGTCGGTCGAGGAGGGCCGCAACTTTGCCAACAAACTCTACAACGCCTGCCGCTTCCGGCAGATGGCCGACGAGGGCCGCGAGCCGTGCCGCGTGACGGTGGCTCAGTCCAAGCTGCCGCCCTATCATCTCGACATCATGGCCAAACTCGACGCGCTGGCCGCGGGGCTGGCGGAGAGTTATGCCGAATACCGCTTCGGCGAGATCGCCCAGCGCCTGTATGAATTCCTGTGGAGCGAGTTTTGCGACAAGTTCCTCGAAGCGGTGAAACTCGACCTGCGGGAAAGCGCCACGCCGGAAGCCCGCGCCGCCACCCTCGGCACCTTCGACGCGGTGATGAGCCGCTACCTGCAACTCATGAGCCCCTATATGCCGCACATCACCGAGGAACTCTCGGCACGCATGGGTTATGTTAGAGAGGGCGAATTCCTGATGCGGAAGGAGCTTCCCGCGGCACCGTTGCTCGCCGCCCCGGCCGCCGACGCCCAGGCGCGGGCCGCCGCCATCTACGAAGCCGCGGGCCGCATGCGCAACCTCAAGGCGGAATGCAAGATGGGCTCGCGCAAGGATGTGCGCTTCGTCATCAAGTCCGCTCCCGCATGGCTTGCCGCGGAATCCAAGGTGCTTGCGTTGCTGGTGGGTGCCGGGGAAATCATCCTGGATTCAGGGTATGTGGCAGCCAAGGGCACGCCGGCCGCGATCACCCCGCTGGGCGAGGTGTACATGCCGCTGGAAGGCTTGATCGATGTCGCTGCCGAGCGGGTCCGCCTCACCAAGGAAATCGCCAGGATTCAGCTCGAGGTGACCAAGTGCGAGGGCAAGCTGGGCAATGCCAGTTTTGTGGAGCGGGCGCCGCCGGAAGTGGTGGTGCAGGAAACGGCGCGGCTCGAGGAATGGCACGCGAAACTGCGGCAACTCGCTGAGATGCTGGCGGCCTTGATCTAATGGCTATTTCTAACGACTTGCCAGCGCGGGATTCGTGACTAGAATGAAGGCGTAATGACGGAATTCAGGAGCATCCAGGGGATTGGCAAGGCTTCGTGCGAATTGCTCGAAGCCGCCGGTTTCCTTGATGTCCAAGCCCTTGCCAAGTCGGGCGTGGACGAACTCGCCGTCGAATTGCAGCGTGCCAACCGGATCCTCAAAATCGCCAAACGCACGCCCTCGGCGGCGAGCATTGGAAAATGGATTGCGGCCGCCCGCAAGGAGGTTGGCAGCACGGAGGCCCCGGTCGCGGCACCAGCCATGCCTGTCAATTATGAAGTGACCCCGCTGGTGATGGAAATGCTGGCGGTGGCACCGATGGCGATCCCGCTGCCGGGATGGCAATTGGTGGAAAACCGCCTGGCGGTTTCCGACATTCCCCCCGCGATTTTGCTCAACCGTTATTCCGGCGATCTGGAAATCCGCGTGACCAACCGCGACAACACGCTGCGGGCCTTGCCGCGAACGACCCAGGGGGCCGCGCCGCGAATGCCCTCATCCGGCTATGTGCAAATTGGCGAGAGCGCCCAGCCGCGTTTGGAAATGGACACCACGCGGTTCAGATCCATCGCCGATTTGGAACGGGTGGGGCCGCGCATTGCCGTCTCGAAGAGCGCGCCTGATCCGGAGGCCACCAAGGAAAGCGACCGGATTGCATTGATCCGGGCACCGCTCGAGTCGACCAACCGCGGTCGCGATCCTCGTTCGCGAAGCTATGTGAGAGGCGTGTTGCACAGTCATCCGGTCGGCATGTCCCTCGGGGCGCTGGTCACCTTGGTGCTGGCGGTGCTGTTGCCGCTGGCCATCGCGGTTTCCGTCTTGCTGCTCCTCGCCGTGTTGCTCCCCGACCGCTTTGCCTGGGTGCCGCAGTGGCTGTTGGTGGTTCCCTGCGGCTTGCCAGTGCTGGGGCTCATGTATTTGATCTTCGGCTTGAACGGCCGTTGCCGGATCTGCGCCCAGCGGGTGTTCTTGCACCGCGCCTGCCTGAAAAACTCCAAAGCCCATCACATTCGCGGGCTGGGTCACATCATTCCGATGTGCCTGCACATTGTGCTGTTTCGCTGGTTCCGCTGCACCTACTGTGGCACCCCGGTGCGCCTGAAAAAATAGCATGGTTCAACAATGCGCAGTCATGAGGTTAACCGAGGTTCAGCGATGAAGCGGGTGTTGCCATGGTTGGTGGTGGGGATGCTCGGCCTGAATGCCTGCGGCATGTTCGATTCCAAGACCAAGCCGGCCAAAACCGAAGAGCAAAAGGCCTTCGGTGACACCGGCATTCCACCCCAACTGCGGTCCCGCGGCGGCGATGGAACCGCGGTCACTCCCGGTGGCAACAAGCACGGCACCGCCACCTTGGACTTCACCCCGATGGAAGACATCTGGTTCACCAATCCGGACGATCCGGACGCCCAGGTCCCCGAACTCGCGGCGTTGTTGGCCGCACCCAAGACCAAGCCCAAAATCTGGGAGGAAAGCGACACCATCTCCCGCAGCCGTTCCGCCCGCGAGGGTAAACCGCTACTCATTTTGTTCACCAATTCCCAGAATAATTCCATGTGCAAAGCCCTCGACGAGGAACTGCTCTCCACCAGCAACTTTGAAAAATGGGCCGCCGAAAAACTCGTGCGCATGCGGGTGGATGCCACGGTGAGCGTCAAGGACGACGCCCTTTCGGTTGACGAGGCGAAGAACCGCGAGGCGGATATCAAAACCTATGTGGCCCTGCTGAAAAAGCGTTACAAGGTGCTCACCTATCCAACCTTGATTTTGCTCAACCCCGGTGGCGAGGTCCTCGGGCGCTATCCCGGCTACAAGAGCGGCACCGCGGATTTTACCTGGGGTCTGCTCAAACATGGCGAGTCGGTCTCGACGCGGGCCTACGCGGCCTGGCGTGCCGAGATGGAGAAAAAAGGCTATCGCGAGTGGCAGGACCGGCAGGGACGCAAGGTGTTCGCCAAGCTGGTTTCCTACGCCAAGGGCGAACTCATTCTCATCGAACCGGATGGCTCCCGCTCGCGCACTCACGAGGACAAACTCTCCGATGCCGACCGCGCCTGGATCACCGAGCAAAAGAATCTCCACAACATGCCATGAACGGTGGCACCGGGACTGGCCGGAATGATTCCCTTCCCGCTGGTGCCCTTCTGCGGGATGCGGCCGCGCCACGGGCGCCGGCTCAGGCCGCCTTTCGGCGGAACATCAGCGCGGCGAGCGAGAGGGTGCCGATGCCGATGACCACCAGCGGCCAAACCAGCGAGAACACCCGGCCATACGAGGCGTCCTTGAGAAACACTCCCTTGACCACTTCCACAAAATGCCGCACCGGGTTGATCCATGTCACGTGTTGCAGCCACATCGGCATGTTCTCCACCGGCGCGGTGTAACCTGAAAGAAGAATCGCCGGCACCATGAAGACGAAGGCCCCGAGGAACGCCTGTTGTTGGGTTTTGCTGATCGAGGAAATGAACAAGCCCACGCCAACCAGCGCCAGCGCATAGAAAAACATCGCCCCATAGAGCAAGCCAAGGCTGCCGCGGAATGGCACATGATAGATGAACACCGCCGCGGTTAGAATCAGCGTCGCCTGGAAAAATCCCACCACCACCGCCGGCACGGCCTTGCCCAACATGATCATCTCCGGCGACAGCGGCGATACCAGCAACTGCTCGAAGGTCCCTTGTTCCCGCTCCCGTGCCACCGACAGCGCGGTAACGATCAACGACCCGATGGTGGTGATGATCGCAACCAGACTCGGCAGGATGAACCAGGTGTATTCCAGGTTGGGGACAAACCAATTGCGCGCGACGACCTCGGATGGCACCACCCGCCCCGCCGCCGCCGCGCGATCCTTGAGATACCCGTCTAACACGGACTGCAGATAACCGAAGGCGATTTGCGAGCTGTTGGACCGGCGGCCGTCCAGTATCACCTGCACGGGCGAGGCCTCGCCCGTGGCAACCTTGCGGGAAAAATCCGCCGGTATATGCACCGCCAGCAGCGCGTCACGCCTGCCGATGGCCTCGTCCAACGCCTCGCCGCTCCACACCGGGGTGATGCGGGTGAACGCGCCGGATGCCGCAAAACGTTGCATCATTTCCACCGACGCCCGCCCCCGGTCCTCGTTGAACACCGCCAGCGAGGCGTTCTTCACCTCCAGCGTCGCCGCAAACGGAAACAACGCCGTCTGAATGATCACCGGCACGACCAGCAACAGTCGCCCGCTCTTGGTGCTGAGCAGCGACTGGAATTCCTTGCGGACCAAGGCGTGGATGCGACTGAAAAAACTCATTCCATCCTCCTCTTGGTGAGCTTGGCTGTTAGGCCGATGAAAAAGACGGTGGTGCAGCCTAACATCAATATGTCCGGCAACAGCAGCTTCCATTGCGTCCCGGCCTGGAAGAGCGTTTGCATCGACGATACGAAATAGCGTGCCGGAATGATATGTGTAACCCCGCGCAGAAACACCGGCATGCTGGAAATCTCATAGATGAAGCCGGATAGCATCACCGCCGGCAGGAACGCCGCATTCAACGCGGCCTGCGCGGCGTTGAACTGGTTGCGCATACCGGTGGAAATCGCCAGCCCGATGCCTAACACACTGAGCAGGAACAACGAGCCCACCACCCACAGCGCCAACACCGTCCCGCGGAACGGCACTCCCAGGGCCCAGTGGGCGCCACCGACGCACAACAGCAGCGAAGTCATGCCCAGTCCGTAATACGGCAGAATCTTGCTGAGCAAAAGCTCGGTTCGCGTCACTGGCGACGCCAGCAGCGCCTCCATCGTGCCGCGTTCCCATTCCCGCGCCACCACCAGCGAGGTGAGCAAGGCACCGATCACCGTCATGATCACCGTGATCGAGCCGGGAATGATGAAATTGCGGCTCTCCGCCGACGGGTTGAACCACACCCGCGGCTCTAACACGATCTCGCGTTTCAGCGCCTCGCCCCGCTCGTCGCCGCGCTCCATCTGCCACGTCTGCCAGACGCCGTTGACGGTGGAACGCACGAACTGGGCGATGTTAGGCTCCGATCCGTCGGCCACTAACTGCACCGGCGCGGTTTCCCCACGCTGTTGCATCTTGCGCGAGAAATCCTCCGGGATGACGACAAAGCCGCGGATTTGCGAGTCCACCAGGGCACGTTCCATGGCAGCGCGCGACTCATAGGCATGCACCTCTAGCCAGGGCGAGCCGCACAGGGCCGCGCCGAAGGCCGTGGCATCGGCCCCGCCGTCCTCCATGCGCAAGCCGATCCGCAGCCGCGAGAAATCCAGGTTGATGCCATAGCCGAAGATGAACAGGAGCAGCACCGGCATGAAGAAGGCGATCAGAACACTGCTAGGGTCGCGGAAAATCTGCAGCGTCTCCTTCCAACAAAGCGCCCGCAAGCGCCGCCAGGAAACCCACTTGTTGGATTGCGGAGCGGCCGCCAATTCGCCTTTTCCCGGGTCCTTCACGGTTGTGGTGGGTGTTGCAGCCAGCCCGTTCGGGTGGCCGCCGGACGCAGGATGCCCCATCCGACCGCGTTTGGCAACAAAGTCCGCGAGGTCCCTTCGTGCCACCCTCCCAGCGTGACTGCCAACGTCAAATGCCTGGTACTCTCCATCGGAGACTTGACCCGCTTCAAGAAAGTGCGTACGGTAAGGCCATGGAGCTGCCTTTCCCACTTGAACTTTCGCTTGCCCGAATCGGCAATTCGCGGGGAATCCGTTTGCCTGGTGCCCTGATCCGCAAGCATGGCTTGGAAAACGGCCTGATTTTGGAGGATCGCGGCCACGAACTTGTCATCACCCCAAAGGGCGGCCCCAAAAAACTCTCCTGGGAGGCAACCTATCAAGAAATGGCTGCCGCGGGCGAGGATTGGTCGGATTGGGATTGCACGGTTGCGGATGGGCTGGATGCAATCCCTTGGGCTGGCCCCAGCCCAGCCGCCCCGAAGATTGCCAGACGCGCAAGGTCTTCGCGTTCCAAATGAAGCGATACGAAATCCATTGGGTTCGGTTGGACCCGGTTGAGGGTGCTGAAATTGGCAAGACTCGTCCCTGTGTCGTTGTCAGTGATGATGTTCGCAGCCGCAATCTTGCCACTGTCGTGGTCTGTCCACTAACAACAATGTTGCGGCCGCACTGGCGCACACGGGTGCGGGTTATCGTCGCAGGAAAACCTGCAGACGTGTGCGCAGATCAAATCCGCACCGTCAGCAAGACCCGCTTGGTCGGAAAGTTGGACAGCCTATCCCAAACCGAGGCACTGGCTTTGCGCGAAGTTCTGATCGAGATGTATGGCAAATCATGAGGCCAATTGCTTGTCGCAGTGACGGATTTCGATCCTGCATCACGCTAATCCGCAATCTCGGCCTCGGCGCTGACCATCCAGCCGAGGCCGAAGCGGTCGGTGAGCATGCCGAAGCGGGGCGACCAGAAGGTCTTGGCCAGTGGCATTTGCACCTCGCCGCCCTCGACGAGCGCGGCAAAGGCACGCTCGGCGTCGGCTTGGGTCGGCACGGACAGCGAGAGCGAGAAACCGGCGAAGCCCGGCGAAGTCCCGTGGCCATCGGAAGCCATGAGGGTGTTGTTGCCGATGCGGAAGCTCGCGTGCATGACCTTGTTTTCAAAGCCGGGCGCAAGCGTGTCGGGCGGCAGGGGCTCGGGGCTGTCGGCGTAGCGCATGAGCATTTCCACCTCTGCGCCAAGGGCGCTTTGGTAGAACGCGAGCGCCTCTTCGCAGCGGCCGCCGAAAAACAGATAGGGTTGAATGACAGTGGTTTTCATCATGCGTCCTGTTTGTCGCGGATCAGGGCGATGAAGGCGTCCTCCATGGACGGGTCCGGGGTGGCGTCCGTGGCGGCTAGTGCCTTGAGTTCGTCGGGGGTGCCGGAGGCGATGAGTTGGCCGCGAAACACCAGGCCGATGCGGTCGCAGTATTCCGCCTCGTCCATGAAATGGGTGGTCACCATCACCGTCACGCCGCGTTCGACGAGACCGTTGATGTGAGTCCAGAACTCGCGCCGGGTGACCGGATCCACGCCCGAGGTGGGCTCGTCCAGAAACAGGATGTCCGGCTCGTGCATCACCGCGCAGGCCAGCGCGAGGCGCTGTTTGAAACCTAACGACAGCGACTCGGTCCTGGCGTCGAGGAACGGTCCGAGGTGGAAGATTTCCGCCATGGTGGTGGTTTTCTCCCACCGCAGGGTGCCGGTGAGGCCATAGATGCCGGAAAAGAACTCCAGGTTGTTGCGAACCGTTAGATTGGCGTAGAGCGAGAATTTTTGCGCCATATAGCCGAGTTTCTGGCGCGCCCGGCCGGCACTGTGGCGCAAGTCGAGCCCGACCACCGCCGCCCGCCCGGCACTGGGCTTGAGCAGGCCGCACATCATCTTGAAGGTGGTGGACTTGCCGGCTCCGTTAGGTCCTAACAACCCATAGATCTCGCCGCGACGGACCTGGAAGGTGACGTTGTCGGTCGCGGCGAAATCGCCGAATTTCTTGGTGAGTTTCTCCGCCTCGATGACGACTTCGTTGCTGCTTGGAATGGCGCGCACGTGGGCGGCCAGCACCGATTCGCCGCCGGGTCCGCCGCCCATGCGGTCGATGAACGCATCCTCGAAACGCGGTGCGACCTGCGCCCACTCGGTGGCGGGTGGCGCACCGAGGGCCTCCGGTGAAAACCGCGGCGGCAGCTCCGGCGCGGTGGCGCGAAAGGTCAGCCGGAGGTGGTGGCCTTGGATCGTGCCATCGCTGATGGCGGGGTGGGACAGCGCGCTGGCCAGCAGGCGGCGCTTGTTGCCGGCCGGGTTTTTCAAGTGCCAGCAGCGTCCGGCCAGAGGCGCGGTCATGGCCTCCGGTTTGCCTGCGAAAATGAGCTTGCCCTCGTTGAGCACCAGCGTGGTGCCGCATAACTCGGCCTCCTCCAGATAGGCCGTGCTCCAGACCACCGCGATGCCGTCATCCACCAGGCGGCCGACCATGGCGCGCAATTCCCGGCGCGAAATCGGGTCCACGCCCACGCCCGGTTCGTCGAGCAGCAGCAGCCGCGGACTGCCTAACAACGCGCAGGCCAGCCCCAGCTTCTGTTTCATGCCGCCGGAGAGTTTTCCCGCGAACCGCCCGGTGAAGCGCCGCAGGTCGGTGAAGGCTAACAGACGCTCGAAAGTCGCCACCCGCACCGCGCCCGTGACGTTGCGCAGGTCGGCGTGCAGGGTGAGGTTCTCCAAAACCGTTAGATCCTCATACAGGCCGAACTTTTGCGGCATGTAGCCGAGCTGGCGGTGGATCGCGGCGGCCTCGCGCGCCGGATCGAGCCCCAATGTGCTGAGGCTGCCGGAACCCGGATTTAGCAAGCCGGCGATGAGCCGCAACAGGGTTGTCTTGCCCGCGCCGTCGGGGCCGACCAGGCCGGTGATAGAGCCGCTGCGGATCTCACCCGTCACCGCGTCCAAGGCCGGCGCGTCCATGCCCGCGAAGGACTTGGTTAGATCACGGAAGCTAACAACGACGTCCGACACCTTAGCGCGAGGTAGAATCTAACGAAACGGTCACCGGCATGCCCTGTCGCAGGGAGCCGTCCGAGTCATCGACCACGATGCGCAGCCGGTAGACCAGCGAGGTGCGCAGCTCGGGGGTCTCCACCGATTTAGGAGTGAACTCGGCGCGCGGCGAGACGAAGCCCACCTTGCCGTGAAACGGCCGGTCCGGGCGGCCGTCGGTGACAAGGGACACCTTGGTGCCGGGCGGCACTCGTCCCAGATCGCTCTCATGCACATAGGCACGCACCCACACCGGTTGCTCCAACGACAGCGAGATCACGGTGGCGCCGGCCTGGGCGATCGCACCCGGCTCGAGGGCGCGGGTGAGCACGACGCCGGCCGTCGGCGCCTTGAGCTGGGTGTCCTCCAGATGCAGCGCGGCGCTTTCGCGTGCGGCCTGGGCCTGGGCGACCTTGGCATCGGCGGCGGCAATTTCCTCGGCACGGAATCCGGCTTCTAGCAAGTTCAGCCGCGCCTCATTGAGGATCACCCGCTGGTTGGCCTCATCGCGGGCAGCTTCCGCGCGTTCCTGATCTTGTTTGGACGTGCCGCCCCGGCTCACCAAGTCGAGTTGCCGCTGGTGGGCACGCTCGGCGTCCTTGGCCACCACCCGGCTTTCCGCCAGGGTGGCCTGCGCCTGCTCGATTTCCTCACGACGGTTGCCGGCGTGTTTGAGTTGTTGGTCGGCCTTGGCGGCGGCGAGTGCGGCGTCGGCGCTGGCGAGTTCATGGGCGTAGGGTTCGGGATCGATGCGTGCCAGCAACCCGCCGGCCTGCACCGCATCGCCCTCGTCCTTCAACACCTCCAACACCCGGCCCGGTACCCGGAACCCCAGATCGACGCCGCGGATATCGACGTTGCCATAGAGCTTCAGCGGGGCTTCCCCGCTGCGGAATTTCGCGCGGAACTGCCATAGGCCGACGGCGGCAAGTGCCGCCAGCACCAATGCGATTAGGATTTTCTTCATGCGACGGATTTGGGGGTGCGGGTGGGGTGGGTGGCAATGCCCTCGAAGAGCAACTGGGCCAGGCGCGCGGCCATTTCCGCGGGATGCAGGCGGAAACGGTCCAACGTTTCCGCCCGCAACAGGGCGTTGGCCCCGGCCAGGAAC
>Ga0209697_10002237_pt1 | contig 28234 bp, 18 predicted proteins | sample AliMusrvi5mmetaG_FD_184115 | JGI IMG/M metagenome (GOLD analysis project Ga0209697, IMG submission 184115) | Freshwater lake bacterial and archeal communities from Alinen Mustajarvi, Finland, to study Microbial Dark Matter (Phase II) - Alinen... | ecosystem: Environmental > Aquatic > Freshwater... | reverse complement strand
CTGCCGCCGGTCCTTCAGGAACTTACCTGACACCCGGCGCAGGGAAAAATGTAGTGCCAACGATTTATTGGCGCCACTTAACCTGTTGATGCTCAACTCTTCCGTTTTTCAAACTGTAGAAGATGGGTCTGGCAGACCACCAGCAAGGAGTTTCTGACCCGCGTGAATCCTTACACCAAGCTGGCTTTGAAAGACGACCCGGCACTTGCCGGGGTAATGATCTGGAATGAAAACTCCATTATGGGCGTCAATGTGTTTAGGATCACCGCCAAGACGCCATGGCATCAGTCCCGCTATTTTGAAGCGATCAAAGCATTTGCCGAAAAAAACGGATTGCCCGAAGCAACGTTGAAAGCACCGTGGACACCGCAGGCGAAACTGGTGCAGAATGACATTGAGTATCAATGGAACCACCGGGCGGCGGAATTTCTGCGCAATGTCGGGGTCAAGGTTCCCATCACCGCTGACCAAATCTGGGGCCCGATGTCGTCGTCTTCTCTTCCGGCCCTGACGGCAGGGGATGTGACGGATTCCCATGCTTATAGCAGGGCGGAATTTATCAATGCCAATCCGCACTATGCCGGTACGCCGTTTCAAGCGTTTGCTTGGTCGCATTTGGCGGACCGCCCGAAAACCATTACCGAATATAACGTAAGCGGTGTCGGGGAGGCGGCAGAAGTGGGGTGCGACGCCTTTACCATCATGCCTTACATCGCGGCCATGGGCGGGTTTCAGAGGTGGGAGGCTTCGATGCTCTACGCTTATTCCCAAAGCGGCTTGGGCGGAATTAACACCTGCAGCCCGTGGGACAGCTATAACGTGGCGCCACTCATCGGCATGGCACCGGCGGCTGCGTTGATTTATCGTGAAGGCCATGTCCGCCCGGCGGAAAAGACGGTTTATTTCCCGCTCTCGGAAGATCAATCCATTTATCAAGCCACCGATCAAACGACTTCCAGAGCGGCTCGAACCGTGGAGGAACGGCACAGGTTGCTGATCGGACTTGACGCCATCAAGGAACTGGGCTGGTTAAAGCCGACCCCGGCCCCGGCGGATGCCGAAGTGGTGACCGATTTGCAGCGGGATTTCATTCCGCCGGGCGACGAAGTGGTTTCCGACACCGGCGAGCTGAAACGGAATTGGGTGAACGGAACTTACGTCATTGACACGCCCAAAACGCAACTAGCCATGGGCCGGCTCAAGGGCGAGACCATCCGCACGGCCGATGTGACCTTCACGATCAATTCGCCTGAGGCGGCGGTCGCGCTCAGCAGCCTGGATAAGAAGCCGCTGAAAGAATCCAAGCGCATGCTGCTCACCACGGCGGCGCGCATGGAGTATAAAGACAAGCATTTTCACACCGAACCGGTGGACGGCGCGGTGGAACTAAAATCCGGCGCGGCCAGATTGCAACTGGTCCCGTTGAAAGGAGACGGCACGGAAATGACGCCGATTCCATTGCAACAAAAGGCGGGAGTGTATCACATCGCGATCCCGGCAACCTTGGGAACCCACTGGTTTCTCATTGAAGAAAAACAATGAGCCAATTCGGCGGTCAAAACCGGCCGCAGTCACTGATTGACAATCACCACACCCAGGCGAATATCATTCCATAAAAAATCCCGTTCCCTCCAATTCTTTCCATCTAAAATGCGACACCCGGTGCCATTATTTTTTCGGGTTGAGCCTGCACCAACGCTGTCACCGAAACCAGGGCTAGCGTCGGGCCAGCTTTGGGGCCAACGCGCACTTCGATGTGGCTGATTGCGTCTTTGGGACGCGGGTTGATCCATTCGAGGGTGTAAAGATTACGCTTGTATTCCTGCGGGTCGGCGGGATTGAAAATCGTGACGTATTTGGCATGGGGAAAATCCCGACACCGGTATCCCGGCCACCAATCCTGCAGGTTCGGCTTCAGCTTGCAGGGTTGTGGAGGCGCCATTTGCATGGAGTGGCCAATGGGGATCAACGGGATTCTTGCATCCCCTCCCTTCTTGAAATGCACAATGTATTCGGCAAACGCCGTCGGCTGGGCATGATGGGCATAGCCGCAGCCGTGCAGGAAATAGAGCGCCTTGACCGGCCCACCCACAGGCAATTTCACCCGGACCGGCAGTTCTTTTCCCTCCGTGGAGTGCGTGTGGGGCGAGCGGAAAGTCACCACTGCGTGGCCGCCGTTGCGGTTTCCCTCGATCACCTGGAACGGGACGCCATGGATGGAGCGCAACCCCGGCGAAAAATGCAAGAGCGGGTCCCTGCCGAGCCACCCGTGTTCCCGGGCCATGCTGTGGTTGGCAAGCTTGGAGAGGTCAAGCTGTCGCCAGTTCTGACTGCGGCTCTTTTTCAAATAGGCGTACGTCTTGCTCCAGGATTCCCAGGGGGAAACATCCAACCTCGAACTTCCAACTTCCAGATCCGAACCCGCGGCGCCTGCATCCCTTTGATGTTCGATGTTCGATGCTGGATATTCGGTGTTTTTTGACACTTTGCCTTTTGATGGTGGACGCTCAGCCCTCGGCGCTGTCGATTTCCGCACGATCAGTTCCGGCACAAACAGTGCGTGACGACCGGGTGGCGCGGGACGCCCCAATTCGACGGCCTGAATCCGGGTCATGATTTCCGCGCAGGCCCATGAGGCGACGCATTGATCCCCATGCCGTAGCATGACTGCGGTCATCACAGACCGGCTCTCCGGTCCGGGATCAAACAGGCTCACGATGGAGAGTTCCTGCGGCACCTTGAAAGTCTTCACGACCAGCGATGGAACCGTGACGTACGCGAAGATTGCGGTCACTTCCGGACATCGTTTGCGCTGCTCCAGTAGCGTCTCCTGCAACCCGCCCCATTGTTCGGTGTACCAGATTGCCGTGGAGGATATTCGAAATTGCCGGCAAACCTTCTGGAAACTGGCTGCCAGCTCGAGGGACAGCGGAGATGATTTATAGCCGGAAACGAAGGCGATCTGCCGATGCCCAAGGTCAAACAAGTGCCGCAAGGCGATTTCCGTGCCCCGGTATAAATCGACCCCAACCGTGGAGAACGGCAATCCCGTCGGCGCGGCGTCGGTGCAAACCACAAACGGAGTCTTTTCCTTTCTGATCAACGGTGCCAGTTCTTCGAACCACCAGGGCATCCAGAGAATCACCCCCGCAGGCCGCTCCGCCAAAATCGTTTGCAAGACATGGGCCGGGCTAAGATGTTTCGTAAAATTGATTTCCACCGCGCGATGTTTCACCCCGCGCTCCTGCAGGATTCGACCGACAGCAAGGTTGAATCCTGCGTTGGGATAAGAAGCAACGCAGATCTCGCCTTCGATCGGCGACCGGGTCGGATTCTCCGCGCCGACGAAAAGTTTATACCCCTTCCGGTTCAAAAAGCCGCTGGAAACCAGGACGTGGCTGGCGAGTTCCATGGTTGGAGGGGTGAATCCGAGTTTTTCAGCCAGGACCCTGGCCGCAGGCAGCATGCTTCCGGCGCCCAGCTCTTCCTTTGCGATCCAGTTTTTGACGGCCTGGACGGCCTCCGGGTAAACGCTTTTCATTGGAAAATTAATTTTACAGGGGTAATTTCCAGTCTTTCTGCGACCGGGCGGCCTGAAACGCAAGATTAATTTTGCCCGCCTGCCGCCTTGAGTTACTTTTCTGTCAGGCAACGAAACCCAGAACATCAACCACTCAAAATCAAAAAATCTATGAAAACAGCAAAACTCTCCCTCACGGCCGCTCTGGCCACGGCCCTCGCGGTTTTTACAGGCCCCTCTGCCCAAGCCGCGACGATCGTCGACGGCGGCACGATTACCGGAAATTTCGCCGTAGGATCGGCTGGAACGATCGGCACGGGAGGATATCAACTTTTCGACAGCGTCAATCCGATCAGTGCCCTGCCGCGCTACGCCTCAACGACGACTTCTGCCACCCCATATAATTTCAATAACGGTGGTGGCACTGTGAATCTCGCCCCGCCGTATAATGGGAGCTCCTCGATTCCTCTGGGGTGCATGTATAATTACACTAATTCGGAAAGTAACTTGTTGCAAATTACCCTGATCGACACCGTGCCTGATTCCTTTCAACTCGGGCTCTTTCAGGTCAACGGCCAAGATGGGCGCACCTCCAGCGATGGAACTGTTTACACCCTTACCTTGTCTTCTGATTCGGGAAATCCAGTCACTCTCAACCCTAGTCATTCCCTCCAACCAGTTGATAGCGACGGCACGAATACCTTTTTCCTGGCAACCATTACCGGGGCAAAAGCCAATGACACGATCACGATTGCCGGTCAGGATAGCAATATCAGCACTCCATACATTTCAGGCATCACGTTCGACAACACCGTCCCCGAGCCTTCGACCTGGGTGATGCTCCTGGGCGGGATGGGTGCGCTGGCCTTGCTGCGCCGTCGCCGGATCTGAGTTTTTCATCCTTTATTCTTTTCATTTTTGGGAAAAAGCGCTTGGGGTTCCTTGAGGTGCCTGAGGGATAAGCCGCCTGGCTCTTTAGGGGTGGCAGGCGGCTTTTTCTCTTCTGGACCTGCCATGCTTTGGTCTTTATGATGAAATTATGAGGCGGTCTCTCTTGCAATATGCTGCAGCGCTCGCGCTGCTGACCTGCGCCGCCGTCGGCCCCCTTGGAGCGGCGGAACTCACGCTCGCCAACAAAACCAAAATCGAGTACGTCTCGGCGCGCGCGGTGGGCAACCTTCTCGAGCTGACCCTGACACACGGGAAGCTGCAATTCCCCAAGGAAAGCCTTTCGTCCGAAGCCAGGGAGCGGTTTTTCCACGATGCGGAACTGGCGGCAGCGTCCCCGGTTGCGGTGTCGATCAAAGCGCCGCCATCAGCAACACCGGCGGAAGGGGCCAAGGAACAAAACTCCAGCCTTGATCGCTCGCAAGCCAGGGCGGCTGCGATCACGTCCGATGCGCTGGCAAAAACTGTTCTCGAAAAATCCGGCGTTCGCGCCACGGTCTGCGAAATGCCACAGGCGGGCGACGGTTCGCTCGCGGCGGCTCTGGCGCTGGCGGGAGTCGCGCAGGTGCATGCGCTGGCACCCGACGCAAAGACGGCGGAGGCGGCCAGCAAACCAGCCATTGCGGCGGGCGTCATGGGTTTGCAGGTGGTCATCGAGACCGGCAGGGCTGATGCTCTGCCGCTCGGGGATTGGGTGGCGGATTTATATCTCGTCGCCAACGCCACAGACGCCGGTTTGAAAACACTTTCCGCCACGGAAGCGGGACGGGTGTTATCGCCTTATCGTGGCGTGGCCCTGGTGGGCAATCCGTCGGGCACCAAGGGCGGATTGAGCAAGGCGGCTTTGTTGGAGTGGGCGAAAGGCACGGGCGGAACCGTTGAGATAAAAGAGGATGCCGACGGTCTCTGGGCGGTGGTGAAAATGCCGCCGCTCAAGGGCGGCGACGATTGGAGCCATTACTACCATGGGCCGGATCTCAACCCGGTGTCAAAGGACACAGCCATATTGGGAACGAGCTATCAGCTTCAGGCGTATGATTTCCCGATTCGAGGCTGGCGAAATTTCACCATCGTTGCGTCGGCTGGGCGCTTATTTGTGGCCAACGGCTCGTTATATCAGGGACCAGTGATGGTCTGGCAGCAGATTCCAGCAGAACTGGTGGCTCGCAGTCTGTACAACGGCAAGGTGCTATGGAGGCGACCGTTGTCCATTCGCTTTGGCGACATGGGGTCTTTGCTGGTGGCAACCCCTGAGCGGCTCTATGTCAAAGACGGAACCGGGGTGCTGGTGCTCAACGCCGAGACCGGTGAACAAATTTCACGGATCGAGGTGACAAAGGAACCGTTGAACGTGCAGTGGCTGGCGGTGTCGGATGGCGTGCTGCTGACCCTGGCCGGGCCAAAATCTTTTGATCCTATAACGGATGAGCCGCAATCAGCGAAGCCGGAACAATATTTTGACGCCTGGGAAGAAGTGGCCAACGAGGGGAAATCTTTGTTAGGCTGGGACGCGATCAGCGGCCGTCCACTTTGGCAATTTGCGCGTGAGCATATTTCCAAGTACAAGCTTGCAGCCACCGGCGGACGGGTCTTTCTCCATGTCAACGGCGGCGAGGCGACAGCCTTGGATATTCATACCGGCAGGCCATTGTGGAAAAGTCCGGCCCCGCTGCCGGTTTCCAAGCGTTCCGCTCTGATCGATAATTTGAGCAATCTAGAAAAAGAGAATTTCGGCGAACCAAGGTCGGTGCTGACGCCAGAGGCATACGTGCTCTTTGATCCGGTGCATCTGCAATACCAAGCGTTTGCGACCTCCGATGGTCGCTCCTTGTGGAATAGGCCGGGCAATGAAAAAGATTGGGTGCGCCGACAACCGGTTGTTCTGGGGAAGACACTGAATGGCGGAGGGCCGTATAATCTGCTCACCGGGGAACCAATCGCAGAGCCTGCCAAACTTGGCATTTGTCCCAGCGCCAGTTGTGGACATTTTACCGCGATCGACGCGGGTGAAAATGGGTTTTATGTCGGGAATGGGGTAATCGACCTGAAATCGGGCAAGCAAATCGCGCCGTTTTTGGAAAAAGGACCATGCGGCACAGGATTTTTTGTCGCGGACGGCCTAGAGGTGCTGTATCCAAATACCTGTCTTTGCACATGCGGATGGCACGGGTTGATGCTGGTGCGGGCGGCGGCGACGACGAAGTTACCGACAGCGCCGCGCACTGAAACAGGCGCTGCCACGCCAACAGTGAGTGCCGTTGCGGGCACCAGCGACTGGACGAGTTACCGCGCCGATGAAACTCGCAAAAACTCTTCCGCCGCCATCGTGCCCGCAAAAAGCGTGATCCGTTGGATGTTCACGCCGCGGCGACCGGTCCGGGGCCGCGGGGTAGCGAGGTTGCCCGACTATTTGGAACAGAACCGATATGCCACGCAGGTCATTGCGGTCGGAGATCGCGTTTGGTTCGGAACGGCGGAAGGATTGGTGGTCTGTCTGGACCGACAAACCGGCGTCCGGCAGTGGGAATATTGGACAGCGGGACCGATTAGCGCCGACCTTGCATGGTCGGGGGGACGGATTTACGCCGGATCGGCGGATGGCTTTCTCTATTCACTGGATGCCGCTACAGGTCAGCTTGCCTGGCGTTACCGGGTGGCGCCGGAAGAGAGGCGTATCAATGTCATGGGGCAATTAAGCAGTCCCTGGGCGGTGAGCGCCGTTTTGGTGCATGACGGCACAGCGTATGCCGCGGCCGGTGTGCTGGGTCGCCTGGATGGTTCGGTAATGTGCGGGGTGAATGCGCAGACGGGAATGGAACGCTGGTCGCAAGTTTTCAAAGACAAAGGCGAGACACTGGCCAACGGACGATTGAAAGAAGACGCGCCGACCAGCGGCGGACCGCTGGCGTGGTATGGCGGCAAAGTCTGGTGGTTGACTTCGGATAAAGGACCTCTGGTGATCGATCCCGCAACCGGCGCATGGAAGCCCGCGCTGGATACGTCATTTTTTGGTGACCCGGGAAATCCCAGGTTGGCGGGGGTGGATTACGTAAAAGCAGGAAGCTGGCTGATGGCTACAGGAAAAGACATGGGGATTTTACCAGGAGGGTGGGTGGCCATGGGGAATAAAATGCTCTTTGGCGCTTGTGATACCACGACGCAAGTCTTGATGCGTTCCGGGCCGGATGGGATTCCAGCCGATGCCAAAGAGCCGCCCCAGTTGCTTACATTGAATGCAGTGGGTCTAAGTGCCTTCAGTAGCTGGGCTTCTTATTACTCCTCCCGCGAGATTCCCGTGTGGGATGCCAACGAAGTCCTGACCTACGACAATTCGACAACAAAACTTGGGCCGCCGACCCTTTACCGAAATTTTACAGAGGCTTTGAATCAAGCGGGTGATGCGAGCGTCAATCTCAAACAGGTAAAAGTGGTGGCTGGTGCCGATGATCTCGCGAAAGTAGTCTATTTGAATGTGCCTGACGCGCACAAACATTTGGTGTTGCCCGACGACTTATGGCAGGAGTTCGCCCAACGGGATCGCAAACAGTTGTACGGTTCGATGTTGCTGGCCGGCAATGCCGTGGTGCTGACGACGCATAGCGAGAACCCCTCGATCGCAGACATGCGCAATGGGCGGATGCCAAATTACGGGGACTGGAAGGTGCGCGCCTTCAACCGGACCGATCGTTCCCTTCTTTTTGAAGTGAATCTGCCGGATGCGCCGGCACCCAGCGGGATGTCATTGACGCGTGACGGTGATGTGCTGGTACCGTTGGTGGATGGTCGTATCGCCTGTATTGGTGGCGGTGCGCCATCGTTGCCGTTGCCATCGGCCAGCGTGTCAAACGTTTCCCCGGGATTGCTGCTGGAACATTACGCCACCGATGTGCCACAGGAACACTATTATTCCTGGTCGGCGGAAGACATCTCCATCCTCAAACTGACGCAAACAAAAAATGCGGCGGAGCTGAATCTGAAGATCGACCGTCAGAACGAGCCGGGACTGGACGTTTTGAGAGGATTCATCGACGTGCCGGAGACGGGAACCTACCATTTCTTCGGTCACATCGGAAAGGGAGGCTTGATTCGGTTCGAAATGCTGGATGCGACCGGCCACTTTTTTGAAAGCACTTTCGCCAACGGAGAGTGGTCGGCTGGATCAACCGCCGATTTATATCTGGCCAAAGGGAAACACCCGATTGACGTCGTGGTTATGCCCGGCGCTATCAATGGCGCAGAGCTAAGGTTGCAATGGGAAGGACCAGGCATCACCAAGAGTGATATTCCGGCAATGGCGCTGTCGCACAATTGAAGACAGAGATACCGGCATAAAAATAACAATTATGAATATTAAAATGATGCACCGACGATTGCTGCGAGGATTCATGCCTAAACGTGTATGTTCATCGGAGGTTTTCTCATGACCCAGGCTGATTTAATCGTTGATTATCTGGAGCAGTTCGGCGTGGAATTTGTCTTCGGCGTGCCGGGGAGCCCGCTCGGCCCGCTCTTTGACGCCCTGGCGCGGAGCGGAAGGCGCGGCGGCCCGCGCTCGGTTCTTGCCCGCCATGAATCGGGGGCGGCCTTCATCGCCGAAGGTTATGCCAGAACAAGCGGCAAGATCGGTGTCTGCTGTTCCACCACGGGCCCCGGCGCCACCAACCTGGTAACCGGGGTTTGGTCGGCCTATGCCGAGCAGGTGCCGCTGCTGGTCATCACGACGCAGACCCGGATTGCCGATTTCGATCGCGGATGCTTCCAGGATTCGACCCGCAACGGGATCGACATCATGGGACTGTTCGACTCCTGCACCCTTTACAACTCCATGGTCACACACCCTGACCAGTTGGAAAGGAAGCTCGTCGCCGCCCTCACCGCCGCCCTCGACACCCCCAAGGGGCCTGCCCACCTGAGCATTCCCGTCAATATTTTGGCCACCGAGACCGGCGGCCCCGCATCTTATCCGGGGCTGCACGCACTGCTTAACGTGGGGAATGGGACCATCGACAGTGCGGCGCTGGAGCGGTTGTGCGAGGAAGTGACGGAGGTATTGCGCCGCCGTAAGAAGATCGTCCTGCTTCTCGGACACAACTGCCGGGATGCGGGCAAGGAGATAACCCGTTTTGCCGAACTGACCGGAGCGGCGATGGTCACCACTCCGCGCGGCAAGCCGGTCATCAACCCTTATCATCCCCTGGCAAGGGGTGGGTTCGGCTATGCCGGGCACTCCTCGGCCCGAATGGCGCTGGCGGATGAGGAGGTCGAACTCATTCTGGCGGCTGGGACCAACCTGGGGGAATGGTCAACAAGCAAATGGGACCCGTTGCTGATGAACGGCAAACTTATCCACATCCACGACAACCCGGCCTGGTTCGCCCGTTCGCCCATGGCCAGGCTGCATATGCAAGGGAATATCGGGGTTGTCTTCTCCCGGTTGAATGAATGCCTTGAAAGGTCTCAGCACTCTGAAAAGCCGATTTTGGCTCCAATGAAAGGAGGCGATCCCGAAGCCCCGACCTCTTCCGGATACGTCCCGGCAAATATCACCGTGCAGGACCCGGCATGCTGCCAACCGTCCGGGGACGGTCGCCCCATCGGAGCGCCCCGGCTCTTTGCCTTGCTGGTCAGCCGGCTGCCCCGTGAGAGCCGCTTCTTCATCGACAACAGCACCAGTGTGCCATGGTCGCTCCACTACTTCTTCCATTCCCGGCCCGAGGCATACCACCTCTCCCTCGAGTTCGCCACCATGGCCTGGGCGATCGGCGCGGCCATCGGGAGCGCCTTCGCCGATCGCTCGTCGCCGGCAGTCTGCATCACCGGAGACGGCTGTTACCTGATGAGCGGACAGGAAATTACCGTGGCGGTAGAACAAAAGCTTCCGGTTTTATTCGTGGTGTTTAACGACCATGCCTACGGGCTGATCAGGCACGGCCACCGGATAACAGGAAAGGAAGGTGTGAACTTCGACATTCCTGCCGTTGACTTTGCCATGATGGCGAAGGCCGCCGGCGCCCGGGCCCATACCATCCGCGAGGAAAAGGATCTCGACTTGATCGACTGGCGGGAGCTCGCGCTCCACCAGGGACCGACTCTCTTGGAAGTGACGGTCGATCGGGAGAAACAGCCGCCACTGGCAATGGCATGAACTTTTTGACCGTCCCCCATGAATAACCGTCAAACCATGCCAAAGCGTATTTTCCTCCTCGCGCTTGCCACCCTCTTAAACGCATCGGCTTTCACTTTATCTGCCGCCAACGCGCAGGATGCCGCCGCTCTCCTCGCAAAAGCCGCCGTGCCGCGGGGAGTCGCCTGCGTGCCGATTGCGGGGGACGGGAAACTCGCGCTCGACCTCGCCCGCAGCGGGGGTTGGATCGTCCTCGCGCTCGACGAGGATGCCGCCCGCGTCAATGCGCTCCGCCAAGCCGCCGAAAAGGAAGGGTTGCTCGGTCGGACTCTCTATGTCTGGCAGGGCGGTTTGGGGGCGCTCCCGTTCGCGGATCACTATGTGGACCTGCTCGTGCTCGATACCGTGGCTGAAAATCGGCTGAGCGGCGCTCAGAAAACGGAAATCCTGCGCGTGCTGACCCCCATCAACGGTCGGGCGGTCCTGGCGGATAAAACCCTCCAGGCACCGGAGATTCCGGGTTCCGACTGGTGGGCGCACAAGATGCACGGCCCCGATAACAACCCCGTTTCCAAGGACACCGTCTTCCAGTTCCCGCCGATCCAGCAGTATCGCGCGATGCCGATGTACACGAGCGCCCAAAGCGCGATGCTGACCGCCAACGGCATCCATTACGAGATCAACGATTGGGTTCTCCGCCAGCCCACCCGCGCGAATCTCTGCGGGCGCATCTTTGCCCGAAACGTCTATAACGGACGCATTCTCTGGGTCGCGGATGCGCCGTCCAACACCCTGCCCAGCATGCCCACCGCGGCCATCTGCGACGGCGCGCTCCTCCTCGCCTCCGGCGAACGCGCGGAAATCGTGCGCTACGACGGGACCACCGGGAAACTGCTTCCCGGCATTGTTCTCGGCGGGCCGGACCGGCGCGTGAAATGGTTTGCCCACCGGGGTGGCATTCTCTACGCCCTCCTCGGCGGCGTGGCGGAACTCAAGCCGGCATTCACCTTCTTTATACCGCCGGTGAGCAGCGCTTGGGAGAAGCAGACGTTGTTCGGGGACGAAATTGTCGCGTGGGATTTGGCGAAGGGAAAGCCCGTCTGGACTCATAAGGAACCGGCTCCCATCGATTTTCGGAACATCGCGCTCGACTCCGACCGCCTCTATTTCTACAGCGAGAAAACCCGCCTTGCCGCCCTGGAACTCGCCGGGGGCAAGCCTGCATGGGAAAACCGGGACACCGCCTGGATCGATAAGCTGAAGCGCGTCGCGCCCAAAAGTTTTTATGTTTCCAATGTCAGCAGCCTGATTGCAGCCGATGGCCTGCTCCGGTTCTCTGTGGCGGAAGGCAAAGAGTTGTATTTTTTCGATGCCAAGGGAGGCGCGTTCCTGAGCAGCGTCCCGGGCGAACCTATAAAATCCATGATTTTGGATGGCAAGCTTGCTGCTGGCAGTCAGGCCATTGACCCGAAGACGGGCGCCAAAGTCGCCGGAGGTCCACCCTCGCCGGCCGGCACTGCGTGGTGCGGGATCGTCACTTATGCGCCGGGCACGGGAATCCTGGGGCACTCGACGATGAACTACAAATCGCCGTGCGCGGAAGGCGCATGGGTTGCCGGCGGCGTGCTAGCCTATTCACCCACCATCTGCGATTGCGGCGCGATTCCTGGCGCGGGCGGATTCGTCAGCGGCAGGGATCTGATCGGCCGCGCTGCGGAGAAGTCTGAGCATCCATTCATCGAGGGAGAAGCCTACGCCGAGTGCCGGGCTGCGGCGACAAAGGGCGCAGCGGGCGCGCCGGAGGATTGGCCCGCCTACCGGGGCGACTACCGCCACCGCGGATCGAGCGCCGCCTCCGTGGCAGCTTCCGCCAAGCTCTGCTGGACTTCAAAACCCGCCAAGCCCTTCAGTTTCTCGGCTCTCTACAACCAGAGCACCTACACGTTCGATGACCGACCGGTGGCGCCCATTGTGGTGGGCAAGACGGTTTTCACCGCCGGGAGCGACGGGGTTGTGGCCGCGCACTCGCTGGAAACCGGCGACCGACAGTGGACATTTTACGCCGGGGGTCCGGTGTTTACTCCTCCCGCGTGGTATGGGGGGATGCTTTTCGTGCCTTGTGCCGATGGCTGGGTGTATGCGCTCCAAGCCAGCACCGGACGTCTGGCGTGGAAACGGCGGTTGGCCCCGATGGAACGCCAAATCCTCTTGTTCGACAAACTGGCCAGCAACTGGCCGGTGATCTCTTTGGTGGTCCGCGATGGTATCGTCTATGCTGCGGCAGGCCATGCGGTGACCGACGGCGTGAAGACCTTTGCCCTGGACGCTCCCAGCGGCTCCGTAGCGTGGAGCCACTTCGACCCGCCCGCCACCACGAAGTTCCAAGGCTCGCACAACGCGCCCGACAAACCGGTGCAAGGCCTCGGCGGCAACCTCACGCTCGCCGGCGACCGGTTGTGGGGCTGCGGCTATTTCTCGCCGCCTCTGGTTCTTGACCGCAAGACCGGCGAAGATCCGCTCGTCGCCCTTAGAACGAGCCTCGTCGCCACTTTTCGTGATTACTATGACAGCGAATCGCTCTATCACGTCCGCGGTCAGGACATCATCAAAATGGGGGGACGGGCCCTGCTGCTCGGCGGGTGCGATCTCTTGGAGGAACAGCAGTTGCGCGAAGGCGCGCGCAGTCGCATCAACTACCGCCTGTTCGTTACCGACGAACGCGGCGACTGGGCGTTGGACCCCGAACCGGCACCAGTTTTCACCACACGCACCGCCCCGGCCTGCGACGACGAGCTTCTTGCCTTTGCTGCCGCCCCATCCTATGACGAAAAGGTGGGCATCCAGCAGGCGAAAACTATTTTCATGAACACGACCGGCCTCAACGTCTGGCCGGTGTCGCGGTTCACCGAGACCGCCGCGAAGCTCCAGACCAAGCCCACCATCGACAAAGAAAAAACAGGCTCCGGCTTGCACCTCAATAACGCCTTCAGTTTTCTGGATTTCAGCAAGGGCCAGTGGCGCAATCCGGAGTTGGACTCCAATGCCGTCGTCCTCGCGCGCAACGCCGTGCTCGTCACCTGCGCTACCAGTTTCAAAAACTTGTTGAGATGGCAGTCTGACATCCACACCAGCCGCCAGCCCATGATTGATTATGGAGGCTGGAAAGTCACCGCCTTCACGCGCGACGACGGGCGGGAAATGTGGAGCGTCGATCTGCCCTCCGAGCCGCTCTTCAACGGGATTGCCGTGGCCGCCGACGGGACCGTGATCGTCTCGCTCCGGGACGGCACCGTGGCCGGGGTAAAATAATTTATGAACACACAACACACAACAAACCAAACCGCCGTTCACTCTTTGAGGGTGGCTATGGCGGGAATGTTATTGATGACGAGCGGCTGGGCGTTGGCGGCGGAGCCCGCCGCGCAGAATACCGGGGAGAAACTCGCCTGGAAGGCGGGCGAAAAGGGCGCGCAGGGTTTTTGGCACCAGTGGCCGGACAAAATCTACGACGGCGCGATTCACTTCACGGCAAAGGAAGTGGCTCCCACACCGGAAGGGTTCACGTTCCGCCCCAACAATGTTTACGCCGAGTGCGCCTACAAAGCGACCCGGTTATCGTCCGCGCCTAACAAGAATATCCCGGGCGATCTGGATGCCACGAAGCAGATGCTTTTTGCCAACACGTTTCCGATGGACAAACTGCCGGAAATGAAAACCAAGGGGCAGCAGTTCCACCTCGATGCCGAAATTTCAGGGATCAAAGAGGATGGCGGCGCGTTCACGGCCGTCTTCCATTTTGCCAATGAGGATGTCACCTGCAAAGTCGAGCGCACGGAATACAAGGTGACGGCAACCCCTGTGCCGGACATCCGCGACCTGCGCTACGGGCCAAATTTCCGCCAGACCATCGATATTTACCAAGCCAAATCGGACACGCCCACGCCGCTGGTCGTCTCGATTCACGGCGGCGGTTGGGGAGCGTTAGATAAAAGCGCGTTGCAAATCTATATTCCGCCCCTGCTTGCGAATGGAATTTCTGTCGCGTCGATCAACTATCGCTATTGCATCAAGGGGCAGGACAATTTGGAACCGCCGGTGGCCGCGCCCTTGCTCGATGCGGCTCGCGCCATCCAGTTTCTCCGGTCAAAGGCAAAGGAGCTGAACATCGACAAGGACCGGATTGCTGCCACGGGTGGCTCGGCCGGAGCATTCTCCTCGCTCTGGCTGGCCTTCCACAAGGACTTGGCGGACCCCGGTTCCGACGATCCCGTGGCGCGCGAGTCCTCGCGCCTGCAATGCGTCGGGGGCACGGCGGCGCAAACGTCGCTCGACCCCAGGCAAATGGCCGAGTGGCTTCCCGGAATCGGATACGGACCGCACGCTTTCGGGGTGAATGGTGGGGCCGGGAAGACTCCGGATATGGTTTTTCAGGAGTTTATTGATCGCCGCGATGAATGGCTTGCGAAGGGATACATCCAGGAGTTCTCCCCGTGGGCGCTCGTGACGCGCGATGCCCCGCCGACCTACTTGGAATATCCGGGTTCGCCGCTGGATCCCAAGCCCGGGGAAACCGGATGGCAGACGCATTCGCCGCGTTTCGGGTTCCAGCTCAAGAAGAAAATGGACGAGCTGGGCGTCGAATGCCATCTCACTTACGAAGGCGTCAAGGACCCGGAATTTGGGAGCATGGCCGAGTTCTTCATCAAGAAGCTCAAGGAACCGTCCGCCGCTCCCTCCAACCAACCCAAACCGGATAAAACCCCATAAATAGGAGACATGAAATGAGACCGACAGCGAGCAAAACCAACTTGCACATTACGATCGGGCTCGCCGTCGCAAGCCTGTTGCTTATGCCCAGCGGCTGGGCGACGGCAGCGGAACCGGCGCGCATCGCTTCGTGCGAATGGCGCGTCTTTGACACCGGAAACGCGGGGGCGCATCCGCAAATGGTCGCCGTGCGCATCGCGGACACGCAGGGGCATGACGGCGTTTGCGTCATGTCTTACGATCTCGATCATTTCTCGGAGAAGATACAGTCGGATCCGACGCTCCGGGAAAAGGCGGCCGCGCTGAGCAAGGCATTGGTTGGCCAAGACGCCTCGACGCCGCAGGCGATCAAGGCGATTTGGGAGCAGATGGACGCCCAGAAACCGGGCTTCGACCTCGAAACCGCCATCGACCTCGCCTTGTGGGATCTCTACGGGCGCGCCAACGGCAAGCCCGTGGTCGATTTGCTGGGCAAGAAACGGGAGAAGGTGGCCACATATCATTCCACCTTTTGGCCGCCGTTGCCGCCGTTTGACAAATGCAAGAACCACCAGGAGGTCGTCGCCGCCTATGTCGAACTGGCTCGCGACGCCAGGAAACGCGGCATGCGCGGATTCAAAATCCATCCCTACTGCAACGGCTTCTGGAGCCCGATCACCGGGCATGTGCCGCAAGCCGGCGAAGACAGGGCCTTTCCGGATCTGGACGTCGAAATCGCGCGGGCCGTGCGCGCCGAGTTGGGCGATTCCATGCCGATGATGCTCGATTCGCACTGGACCTACACGAAACTGGAGGATGCGATCCGGGTGGGGAAGGTGCTCGACGAGTTAAAATTCCTATGGAACGAAGACCCGCTTCCAGAATACGTTTACGCCGGCTCCGAAGACCGGGAGATGAAAGAGTGGATCGCGCTGAAGAAGGCGACAAAAACTTCAATCATGGGGCCGGAAAATTTCCTCGATTACAAGGCCAGGATCCGCTGGTTTGAAGGGGGTGCCACGGACTGGTTGCGCATCGATGTCTGTTATGGCGGATTCACCCCTTGTTTGGAAATGATCCGCTATTGCGAACAGCACAAAATCAAAATCGATTTGCACAGCGTTCCGTTGCATTTGTATCAGTTGGCCTGCTATGCCATCACCGACGACGCGACCATGCCCTGGATCGAAACCCTGGGCCTTCCCAAATATCTTCCCATAGCGACCACCTTCCCCGGCAGCGAGCCGGCTTCCAAGAACTCGCCGTGGTACAAACGGATCCCCAAGGAGCCGGTGGATGCCGAGGGTTACGCGCACATCAATCTCGATATTCCCGGCCTCGGACCCGAGGCTGATTGGGATTGGATCGCGGCGCACGGGAAAGATCCCTTTCAGTCAAAATGATACCGCCTGAAAACGATCAAAAGGAGCGGTCGGCGGTCGTGTTTGACATCCAGCGCTGTTCCCTGCACGACGGCCCCGGGATTCGGACAACGGTTTTCCTCAAGGGGTGCCCGCTCCGCTGCGCGTGGTGCCACAACCCGGAATCGCAATCGTTCGAGCCGCAATGGATGAGGGGTTCGACGGCAGGCGAGCCGGGCAAGATGATGGGCGCGGACATGAGTGTCGGAGAAATTCTCGATCTGCTAATGTTAGACCGTCCGTATTTTGAAAAATCGGGCGGGGGGCTAACCATTTCTGGCGGGGAGCCGATGAGCCGTTTTGAATTCACCCTCGCTTTGCTTCGAGCCGCAAAGGAGGCTGGGTATCACACCTGTCTCGACACATCAGGCGAGGCTCCCTGGAAATGTTTGGCGGAAACCCTTCCGCTCGTGGACGTTTATCACTACGACTATAAGGCAACCGGCGCGGAACCTCATCGCGAATTGACCGGCGTGGACGGCAAGCGAATCCGCCAAAACCTCGATCATCTCATGGAAAGCGGAGCTTCGGTCATTCTGCGGTGTCCCATGATTCCCGGGATCAATGACAGCGAAGAGCATTTGCGGGCCATTGCGGAGTTGGGCGCCGCCTTTCCGGGTTTGAGGATAGACGTGCTTCCTTTCCATGACATGGGAAGGGGCAAGCGCCTCCTTCTGGGCATGCCGGAAACCTCTTTTGCCGCAAGAGCTCCCGATATTGAGGACTTGAAGCGGTGGCGTGACCGCCTCGTCCATTACAAATTGCCCAGCAAAAATCTGATCGGCTCACTGGCTGGGCTGTCATGGCAGGCATGCAACACCTGATAGCAGGGAGCCGGTCAGACTGCGGCACGGCGGTATCGCAGCGGGGAGGTGCCGAAGTGCCGGCTGAACGCGGCGTAAAACCTTCCCGGGTGCGCGTACCCGCACTCGTGGGAAATCGCCGTCACCGCCTGCGAGGTCATTGTCAGTAATCGCGCCGCAAACCGCATCCTGGCGTCCGTGACCAATTCGTGCGGGGTCTGCCCCATATGCCGCCGGGTGCAGCGGGCGAGGTGTTCTGAGCAACAGCCCGCAACCCTGGCAAAACCGCGTACGCCTCCGCGGAAAACATCAGGCTCCTGAAGCCTCATGCAAGCCTGGCGCAACCAGGCCGGCACACTGCGGTTCCCGGCCACCTGGACTGCGCCCGGAAGAACCGCGAGAAATAGCGAACAAAGAAACTGTTCGAGCCGGAGACGCGTCTGCGGGGCCGACGCGAGATCCAGCGCCGATTGCTCCAGCTCGCGCAGACGATGTTCGGGCAAACGTTCCCGGAACGGGAGCTTTTCCGCCGCGCCATAAAGGTGTCCCATTTCCTCGGCATACCGCTGGCGCAAATCCTCCAGCACGGCTGCCGGGAACGCGAGGTTCGTGAACGAAAACCCGCTTCGCCCGTTGCCCCGGACCAGGTGGCGGTCGCCAGGCCGGATAAAGATCAGATCGCCCGCGCCAAGGATTTCATCCTGCCCGTTGATCGTGTGGCAACAGCAGCCGTCATTGACCCAGAACACCTCCGCATAATCATGGGTGTGAAGCCCGGGCAGGACATTCTGGGAGCCGGACACGCGAACGATGTGGAACCATTCGTTCGGAGATGATCTTTCTTTCCAGCGCAAATGTTTCATTGGGGACAAAAATCAGATTTCAGAATAAAAATATCATGTTCGGGGCTTTTTGTCTTCCACTGTTGAGATAAAAATCGCGGCGGAATACAGACACTTCTATGAAAATCCTTTTTATCGGAGGCACCGGCAACATCAGCAGCGCAAGCAGCCGGCTGGCCATTCAATCCGGCATCGAACTGCACCTTCTCAACCGCGGAACCACGAAAGTGGAAATTCCCGGGGCGAAAACGATCCGGTGCGACATTTCAAAACCGGAGGAAGCCGCCCGCGCGCTGGCCGGGCACGAATGGGATGCGGTCGTCAACTGGATCGCGTTCACGGAACCGGAGATCGAGCGCGACCTGAAGTTGTTCGCAGGCAAAACCCGCCAATACATTTTCATCAGCTCCGCATCGGTTTACCAAAAGCCGCCCGTGCATCCGGTGATCACGGAATCGACGCCGCTCTGCAACCCGTACTGGGAATATTCGCGCAACAAGATCGCGTGCGAGGAGCGGCTCAACCGCGCTCACCGGGAGCAAGGTTTCCCCGCCGTGATCGTCCGTCCGAGCCTGACCTACGACACCGTGATCCCGCTCGCGATCGGTGGCTGGACCGATTATTCGATCATCGGCCGGATGAAACGCGGGCAGCCGGTGGTGGTGCATGGGGACGGCTCGTCGCTCTGGACGTTCACGCACTCGGAGGATTTCGCGAAGGCGTTTGTGCCGCTTCTCGGCCACCAGCAGGCGGCCGGGCATTCCTTTCACATCACCAGCGACGAGCTGCTGACATGGAACCAGGCGGTCGAGGCCGTTGCAGCCGCCGCCGGGGTCGAGGCAAACATCATCCATATCCCGTCGGATTTCATTTGCGACACTGCGGATCAACTTGGCCAGGGCTGGATGCGCGGCAATTTGCTCGGCGACAAGTCCTGGAGCTGCATTTTTGACAACTCGAAAATCAAGCAATTCGTCCCCGGGTTCTGCGCGACCATCCCGTTTGCGCAGGGCATCCGTCGGACGCTCGAGTATTTCCACGCGGATCCGGCCCGGATGAAGCTCGATCCGGGGAGCGACCTGTTCATGGACGGGTTGATCGATGCCTGGCGCTCTGGAGCCCAGGCGCTGAAAAAACCGTGACCCCCGATCAAAAGTGACCTCCAGGCCCGTATCCGATCAGGTCTCCTCCTTTCGCGAGGAAGGCAGTCTCCGGTTCTCCCCGGCCCGGGGCCGTGACAAAGCCGGAAGCCATCTCGCCGACCCGTCGAGCAGCGATCCCGAACTTTACGCCGCCGCATTCGCTGGTTGACAAATCTCAAACTGATCTCCTCATATCATATCATGAAAAAAACCATCCTCCCCATCCTCTTGTGTGCGTTGAGCCCGCTCCTCCCCGCGGCGGCGCAGCTCCCCCAGCCGGCTGAGTTTACCATCACCGACACCGTGCTCCGCCCGGCGGAAAAGGTGCCGCCGCTGGGCGCAAATGCATGGGGCGCCAGCGGCTCGGTTAATTGGGCGGCGAACAATTTCGTGCGCAATTCCGGCAACGAACCGATCAACATGAAAATGCTTTCCCGTGTGACCCAATGCGGGGAGAACTGGTTTGAAATCGAGGGCGGAACCTCCCACTTCGACCTCTACGGAAGCGGCTTGCTGAGCGGGGCCGGGGTGCGCGTCTATCGCTTGGTGGACAAGGAGGGGAACCCGGTGCCGGAGGCAAAAGGTTATCTCGACGTTTCCCAAGCCGACCATGTGGTCCTTGTGGGCAAGGGGCGCGTCATCCCGGACGGGAGCCCGGGGTTTCCCGACGGCGGCTGGCTTGCCACCACCTACTCGAACGTCAATCCGTACCACATGCTGCCCCCCACGGCCAACGCCTGCACCGACACCTCCGGCGTGACCAACGGCCGGACCTACTGGTACACGGTCGTCGCGGTTGGACCGGGGGATATCGAGTCCGACCTTTCCAACGAAGCGAGCGCCACACCGAAAGCGGGCGCGCCGCGTCCGGATGACGAGGTCGTCAAGCCCGGCCCGGCACCGGGTGGAGCGAAGCCTGCCGAAAAACCGCTGCCGCCAACCGACCTGAAGGCCGAGGCCGGCGACGGCTGCGTCAAGCTCACCTGGAAACCGAGCACCTCAGACAACGTTCTCGGCTACCGGCTGAAACGTTCCACGGTGCCCGCCGCCGAACAACAGCGGCGGGTCTATCTCGAACCCGGTGGACCCAAGCTGATGCCGTGGGACTACGTCGCCATCGAAAGAAAGTTCGACAACTTCGACATGAAATATGTCAATTCCCGGGTCCGCGGCATCGGCAACCCGATGGATGCGCCGAACTACTATTGGAGCTCCGTGAACCCCGGCGGGGTTTCCTTCTCCTTGGTGCCTCACCCGCAGCCGGTCCCGCAGGAGATGGTCGATCCGGGCGAAACCTGCTTGCGCGTCGATGCCAAGGAGGGCGAGCAGTCCATCAAGCAGATCGTCTTCATCGGGACCAACAACGGCGGCGAATCCATCTGGTATGGGCAGCTTGAGCCGGGCAAACACTACATCGCCGAAATCTGGATGCGCCAGGAAGGCCTCGGAGACGGCGGCGTCGTCAAGTTTTCCTATTCCGCAGGAGCCTATCCCGACATCGCGACGGACTGGAATGTCACCGGCAAGTGGCAGAAGTTCACCTATGCGTTCGATGGCCCGGAACGCCCGGGTTCCACGATGCACTTCGGACACTCTCTCGGTTTCACTGGCCCGGGCACGCTCTGGATCGACAATTTCCGGATCTGCCGCTGCGACAAACCCGAGGATGCCAACAAGCCGTATGTGCCCAATGCGACGGTGCTTGACGAATTGCTCAAGAGCCAGCCGGCGACGGGCAAGAAAGGCGCGCACCGGATCTGGTTCCTGACGCGGGATGCCACGATGTCGTCCATCCTGGGCATGCACGCCAATTCCCAGGTGCGCCCCGATTGGAGCACGTCCGTGGGCCCGACCATGGACATGACGTTGCCGATGGGGCTGGCCTTCGATCTCGCGACCGGCGACTCGCCCGCCACGCGGATGCGCCCATGGCTGGTGATCCAACACATCCTGCACAGCGAGCAGGACTGGAAAAATTTGGTCGAATATCTCGCCGCGCCCTACGATCCGAAAAAGGATTCCCCGAAAGAAAAGCCGTGGGCCTACCTGCGGACCCAGCAGAGGGGCGGCGTGCTGACGCCCTGGACCGACGAGTTTTCCAATATCACCATCGAGTTCGGCAACGAGACCTGGCACAACGGGTTGATTGAGGACTGGCTCGGGTTCAGCAAAGCAGGCGCAGTTTTCCAGGGAGGGCCGGAATACGGGCTTTTCGCGAAGTATCTCATCGAAAACATCCAATCCAGCCCTTACTGGAAGTCGCAAAATCTCGACAAGAAAATCGGGTTCAACCTCGGCGCAGGGTACCCGATCTCCATCAACGGGGACAAGGTGAGCAGCTACGGCGAAGAGGCGATGATGAACTGCCCGCAGGCGACCTGTCTCGAACATGCCAACTATATCGGCCCGAAATGGGAGACCGGCCAGAAAGCGCTCGCGAGCTTGGACGACCAGGGGTTTCAAGCGACGCTGCTCAGTTATCTGACGGGAACTGAGCCGGATGAGATCAAGTGGTCGCAGGCCCGCGAGATTCTGGCGCGGACGCACCACGCTTACGATCTCGTTGCCTATGAAGGCGGCCCGAGCGGGTATCCGATCCCGAGCATGGGCCGCGGTACGCCGGAACAGGCAAAGATCGCCGAGGTTTACGGGAAATCCCTCGCCATGGGCGTGGCGGCGCTCGATTGTTGGCTGCGCAGCTACCAATACGGCTGGACCGACCAGGCATTCCTCGGCTACGGGCAAGGGAAAATGTGGAGCAGCCATACGCCGATCTGGGACGGGTTCCGCGCGATCCCGGGCTGGCTGGCGCTCTCCCTGCGCAACCAGTTTGCCAGCGGCGACCTGATGAAGGTGGAGGAAAAGAACGTTCCCACCATTGCCTGGGACAAAAAAGATTATCCGGCTGTCGGCGCCTACGCCATGCGCGACGGGAAGCGCTGGTCGGTGTTTGTCTTGTCGCGGTCGCTGGCCGATCCCACCCCGGTGACGCTCAATCTGCCGTTCCAAACGGCGGGAACAATCACCCTGCACACGCTCGCGGGCGACCCGCGCGACACCAATATCGACCTGGAAAAGATCACGATCCAAACGAAGGACCTTCCGGCGGCCACCCTGAAGGGCGGCAAACTGAAAATCGACCCGCTGCCGCCGGGGTCCATCTACCTCTACAACATTGAACAGGCATCGAAATAACCATGAATAAAAAATACCAGTTAGGCATCGTCGGCTGCGGGGATTTTCTCCGCTGGAATGTGCCGGCACTCAAGGCAAGCAAACATGCGGTCGTGCGGTCGTTGTTCGATCCCGCAACGGATCGCGCGGCAAAGTTCGCGGCGGAGTTGGGCGGATCGGTGGCCGATTCCGCCGAGGCCATGTTTTCCGACCCGGAAATCGACATCGTCCTGCTGTTCGTCCCGCCTTGGATCCGGACCGATCTCTGGCTGCGCGCGGCTGCGGCCGGCAAGCATGTGCTCGCCACCAAACCGCTCGCCAACTCCGCCGCCGATTGCGAAAAAATCCTTGCCGCATCAAAGAAGACCCGCTCGGGCGTCCTCTACGGCCGCTCCGGCGATGACTGGGCGGAGACCGTGAAACGCGTCCTTGACGGCGGCGAGCTCGGCAGGCTCGCCCTCTACCGCCAGGACTGGCTCCATCATTACCCGCAATGGAACACCTGGGCGCTCGACCCGGTGAAAAACGGCGGCCCGTTCATGGACGCGATGGTCCACAACCTGAACCTCGCCCGCTATCTCATGGGACGCCCGCTGACCGGCGCGACGTTCTTCTCCGAAAAACTCGCCCACCCGGATCTGACCTGCGCCGACACCGAAATGCTGAAAGCCGAGTTCGCCGGGAACGGCTCCGCTCTGCTCTTCATCACCTGGGCCGCCGATCTCGCCGTCCATTCCACCGCGGGCAACGACCGCGAGCACATCGACCTCTTTTATCTCGTCACCGACCAGGGATGGCGGATCACAAAAGAATGGATCGACGGGAATGCCACGGCCGTCGCGAGCCGCATGGGCGAGAAAAAATCCTTTCCGGCCCAAGCCTCGGGAATGAATATGTTCGACCAGTTCGCCGAGGCCGTCGATTCCGGGACCCCGCTGCCCGGAAACATCGTCTCCCCGGAAATGGCCGCCGACGACATCCGGCTGCTGCGCGACCTCGAACGCCGCCCCGGCGAACATGTCACCGGTATCGAATTTGTTTCCTGACATGCGTTAACCCCGGATCCAGCGATGGAAGAAGTTTGGACAGAATTAACAAAATTAACAGAATGAGTTACACACGGGATCCACGCTGTCCTGAAATGTTCCTCTTCCTCCTGTTGCAAGTCTCTTCCGCTGAATTCTGTCCATTCTGTTAATTCTGTCTAAAATCCGTTTTCGGGTTAGCGGCACCGTTGGGGCGCTTGCCTGCGGGGGGGAGTGAATGGTAAACATTCCCGCATGTTTATCCCCGTTCCACATTTGATTGTCCAACCCGACGACGGGGTGGCCCCCGTGCTCGATTTTATCCGGCTTGCCCGCGAGAGCCTGCTCATCAAGCAGTTCACGTTCACCCAGCCGGAGCTGATGGACGCGGTGGTCGAACGCAAGGAGGCCGGGGTCGCTGTCCGCGTGATGCTCAACCCGAAACGTTCCGGCGGCGACCGCGCGAACGACGGGACGTTCGATTTTTTCAAAAGCGCGGGCGTTGACATCAAGTGGGCGAGCCCGAAATTCTACGTGACGCACGAGAAGTCGGTCGTGGTGGACGGGAAGGCCGCGCTCATCGCGACGTTCAACCTCTGCGAAAAGTATTTCACGCTGACGCGCGACTACGGCGTGATCGTGCAGGAGCCCGACAAGGTCGCGCAAGTCGCTGAGGGATTCGAGGCGGACTGGGAGCAGCGCGGCGACTGGCATCCTTCGCCCGAATCCGGGCTGCTCTGGAGCAACAGCAATTCCCGCGAGGCGATGTCGCGGTTCATCGACTCGGCGGAGCGGACCCTCGAAGTCCAGCACCCGAAATTCGTCGATGCCACGATCCTCGACCGGATCGGCGACGCCGCCCACCGCGGCGTCGACGTCCGGGTTCTTTGCGGGGGCAGGCACGGGATCAGCGACTGGGACATCCTCGACACGTTCTCCTCGCTGCGCGTCATGCACCGGTCCGGGGTCAAGGTCCACAAGCAGAAAAACCTCCGGCTCCACGCGAAGCTGCTCGTCGCCGACAAGGCCCACGCGATCGTCGGCTCGATGAACATCGACCGCTCGGCGTTCGACCTCCGCCGCGAACTCGGCACCAAGATCACCGATCCGGGCGTCGTGACACGGCTTCTCGCGATCTTCGAGAACGATTGGGAGTCCTCCCACCACTACGCCGCCCCCGACCCGCTCGATCCCTCGCTCCATCACGAGGATGATTTTCCCCATGACCCCGAGCTCGTCCATGAGTGAAAAGCCCACGCTTCTCGACCTCGCGCTGACATTCAACCACATCGCGCTGGCCTCGTTCGGCGGCGGCCTTTCCGCCTGGTCGCGAGAGGTCATCGTCGTCGAGAAAAACTGGATGCAGGACGAGGAATTCCTGAGCGCGGTGACGATGTGCCGGATCCTTCCCGGCGCCAACCAGGTCAACCTCGCCGTCTTCGTCGGGGTGAAATTCCGGGGGATCCCGGGCGCGCTCGCGGCGGTCTTCGGGCTCACGCTCGTGCCGTTTCTCATCGTCCTGGCGCTCGCGTATTTCTATTTCCAGTTCCACGAGGTGCCCGCGGTGAAGGGGATCCTCAAAGGCGCGGCCGCCGCCGCAGTTGCGCTGACCCTCTCGATGGTTGTGAAAACCGGCCGCAAATGCCTGGTCGGGCTGATCCCGGTGCTGCTGTTTCTGGCGATCTTCCTGATGAACGGCATCGCCCGCTGGCCGCTGCTCGCCTGCCTGTCCCTGCTGGCCCCGCTGGCCGTCGCCTGGGGGTGGCCGAGGGGGAAAAAGCCATGAACGCCAAGACCCTCGTCCAGATCCTTCTGCTGTTCAGCTCGCTCTCGATCCTTTCGATCGGCGGAGGCAACACGGTCCTCCCGGAAATGCACATCAAGGCCGTGGGCGACCACCATTGGCTTACGGACAAACAATTCGCGGATGTCTTCGCCATCTCCCAAGCCGCTCCCGGACCGAGCATCCTCATCGTCACCATGATCGGCTACAAAGCGGGAATCGGCGCGACGGGCAACGAGCTTTTCGGCGTGCTCGGGGCGATCCTCGCGACCATCGCCATGATGGTTCCCGCCGGGCTCCTCGTTTACCTCGTCAGCCGGGTCTGGGAGCACGCGAAAAACTCCCCGGCCCGCAAGGCGATCGAGAAGGGGTTCGCCCCGCTCACCGTCGGCCTCATCCTCGCGAGCGGCTGGGTCATGAGCAAGGCCGCCGACCACGACTGGCATGCGTTCCTCCTCACCGGCGTCTGCACCGCCATCTTTTCGGCCACCAAAATCAACCCCCTCTTCATCGTCGCCGCAGCCGGCCTCATCGGCTGGCTCGGCTGGGTGTGAAACAGCGACTCAACAGTTGCCAGAACCGGGCGTTTCTGCTTACGATCCGGCCTTCTCTCCCTATGAAAAAATTCCTCTGTTTCTTCGCCGTTGCAGCCGCCGTTTCCACGCTTCATGCCGAGACGGGCGCCCTCGAACTGGCCGGGTATAACCCGAACGGCCGCCCCCGGTTCTGGACTTACTACAACCCGTCGCCCTCGAACTACATCGGCTCGCGCGACTGGTGGAACGGGCCGGCCGTCTCCGGCGACTGGTGGGGGGTCAGGAATTTTCTGGACGACAGCGGCGTGGAAATCTCCGCGAGCTACACGAACAATATCGCCGGAAATCCCGTCGGCGGGCAAAGCGCCGGGTTCACCTACACCGACAACCTCAGCTTCGGGGTCGAGCTGAATTTTGAAAAGCTGATCGGGTGGAAAGGCCTGTCGGTGACCGTGAGCGGGCTCAACCGCGCCGGCTCCAGCCTGTCGCAGAACAACATCGGCAACCAGTTCACCGTCCAGCAGGTCTATGGCGGGCAGACGGTGATGTTCTACGCCATGCTGTTCGAGCAGAAGCTCCTCGACGACAAGATCAGCATCAAGGCCGGGCGGTTTGCGGCCGGCGACGATTTCGCGTCCTCGCCGATCTACTGGCTCTACATGAACAACGGCATCGACGGCAACCCGCAGGCGCTGCCGGTCAACACCTGCTTCTCCGCCTATCCGTGGGCGGTCTGGGCCGCCCGCCTGCGCGTGGATCCGACGCCGGAATGCAACGCGCTGTTCGGCGTGTATCAGGTTTCCAACCGCGTCTTTGGCCATCCCGATTATCACGGGCTGGACTGGAGCATCCGCCAGGGAGACGGGGTCCTCCTGATCAGCCAGTTCGGCTGGACGCCGGAATTTTTCAAGCGCCCGGCCGAGAAGGCGTCCGACGGAAAATCCGTCGCGGAGACGAAAGCCCGCTCCGAGGGCAAGACGTTCAAGGCGGTCTCGCCGGAGACCGAGATGAAGGGCCTGCCCGGCCACTACTGGTTCGGCGTCTATTACTCGCCGTGGCAGTTCGCGCAGTTCGGCACGACCGACACCGCGACCAATTCCTATGGGTTCTACTGGCACGCGGACCAGATGGTCTGGCAGAAATCCCCCGGCAGCGACCAAGGGCTGACGCTCTGGTCATCGTTCGTGCTCTCCCCCCAGCAGAACATCGCGAAACTCCCGTTCCAGGCGAACGCGGGCGTCGTCTATAAAGGCCTCATCCCCGCCCGCGAGCAGGACGACACGATCTTCGGGATCGTGTACGGGAAATTCAGCCGCAACTACGCCCGCACCGTCGAGGCCGCCGGAAACGGGTTTCCCCAGTACGAAATGGTGCTCGAATGGGGCTACCGCGTGAACTTCACGAAATTCGCCTACGTCCAGCCCGACCTCCAGTGGGTCATCAACCCGGGCGGAACCGGCCGCATCCCGAACGCCCTCGTCCTCGGCGCCCAGATGAGCGTCGTATTTTGAAACGGCTGCCTCCTCTCGCCCATCTCTTGCCGGATTGTTTCGCTTCCCCCCACCAAACCCGGTTAGGCTTATTCCGAAAACGGCGTTTCTTGTAGAGGATGCAACGCAGGGAGCGAAGCGATCGAGGCCGGGCTTTCCATTCTGAAAGAATTTCTCAATCGCCGTTTTCGGGTTTGTTGACCCATGTTTTATTTTGCCGCATGACTGCGTTTACGGCGCGATTTCTTCCGCAACTTCGCGCGCAATCGTTGTCCATCGCGCGAGCCGGCTGACGTCCCCTTCAAGGGTGTAAACGTCCTTCAGGTTGATGTGGAGATGGCAGCCGCGGGCCGCCTCGAGGTTTTCCCTGAGATTCGCGCGGATTCTGCCGGCATCAAAGCCGCAGGTCACCATGTTGGACGGGTTCGGGCGCCACGACATCACGTAATCGGTCCCGATCTGTTCGGCGCAGCGGGCGAGGTTTGCGAGCGGGGCCACGGCAATGATCCGCAAATTCGGAATCCGGTGCAGAAGATCAATTTTATTCGTCAAACCCATCTTCTACAGTTTGAAAAACGGAAGAGTTGAGCATCAACAGGTTAAGTGGCGCCAATAAATCGTTGGCACTACATTTTTCCCTGCGCCGGGTGTCAGGTAAGTTCCTGAAGGACCGGCGGCAG
>Ga0209697_10002235_pt1 | contig 28272 bp, 23 predicted proteins | sample AliMusrvi5mmetaG_FD_184115 | JGI IMG/M metagenome (GOLD analysis project Ga0209697, IMG submission 184115) | Freshwater lake bacterial and archeal communities from Alinen Mustajarvi, Finland, to study Microbial Dark Matter (Phase II) - Alinen... | ecosystem: Environmental > Aquatic > Freshwater... | reverse complement strand
CATGTGGGAAATGATCGACCCAAACCCGCAGTTCAGGCTCATACCTCATTGGAATCACGGACATCGCTTCAGGCTCATACCTCGTTGGATAAGGCTATCTATTTACGCTGCGGACTGTCTCCAGTAGCATTGTCACCAGAATGAAAACTATCTTCGCCAGGCGTCCGTCATGAAAATGTCCAGCCGTGCCAGCTGCCCCTGAAAATCCGCGCCCGGACACGTTGTCGAAAAACCTGTTCGAGGGCATAGACGCCAGCTACCGGCAGGTGTTTGCGGAAAACCCGCTGCCGATTTGGCTTTATGACGTACAGTCGCTGCGGCTACTGGCGGTCAATGCGGCGGCGTTGGCGATGTATGGCTACAGCAAGCGGGCGTTTCTTGCGCTGAGCGTGCCCGATCTGCACGTCCCGGAAGATGTGCCGCGGCTGCATGAGAACCTCAGGCTGCCGCTGCTGGCGCGGGTGGCGCAGCGGACCTGGCGCCACCGCCACTGCGATGGCCGTGTGATGGACGTCGAAATCGTGACGCAGGACCTTGCCGTTGGCGAGACCGCCGCGCGCATGGTGATGGTGAAGGATGTGTCCGAGCAATTGCGCGCGCAGCAGCACGAGCGTGAACTGACGCAGCGCCTGACCAACACGCTCGAGAACATCACCGATGCATTCTTCACGGTGGACCGCGACGGGCGCTTCACCTATGTCAACGCCCAAGCCGAGAAAATCCTGGAGCGCCGGCGCGATGAGTTGCTGGGCCACATTGTGTGGGACGAGTACCCGGATGCCGTGGGAACGGTGTACCAGACCGAATTCAAGCGTGCGCTGGCAGAATCCTGCACGACCAATTTCGAGGCGCAGGCCGCCGGGGGTGTGAACCGATGGTTGTCGGTGACGTCCTATCCGTCAAAGGACGGTCTGGCAGTCTACTTTCGTGACATCACCGAAAAGCACGAGATCGAGCAGGCGTTGCAGAAAGAACGCCAGACCCTCGCGGCCGTGATCAACGTCACCAGCAACGGCCTGATCAGCATCGATGTCGACGGGCGGATCAACATGTTCAACCCCGCAGCCGAGCGGATCTTCCAGCGCACGCGCGAAAGCATGCTGGGCCAGCCGTTGGACCTTCTGCTGCCGCACGGCGTGCGGGCGATGCACCCGCAGCACCTGCGCGAATTCGCCGCCTCGAACGTCGCCACGCGCGCCATCGGCCTGACCCGCCGCGTCAAGGGGCTGCGCTCGGATGGCCAGATTCTCGAGCTTGAAGTCATCATCTCCAAGATCGAAGTCGGCGAGCAGCAGTTGCTGATCGCCTGCCTGCGCGATGTCACCGAGCGCGTGCGACTGGACGCCGAAGCCCAGCGGTCGCAGACGCGGCTGACCGACCTGACCAAGCGCCTCATGACGCAGGAGCGCTCGCTGGTCAAGGGCCTGGCGCAGACCCTGCACGACCAGTTGGGCCAGACCATGGCCGCCATTCGCATGGCGCACGAAACCATTCTGACGCTGCAGTCCGACCAGGATCTGGCCGTGTCGCCCGGCGTCGCGCGCCTGCAGGGGCAGATGGGCGCGCTGGTGAGCCAGGCCATCGCCCAGATCAGGCAGGTGCTGGTCGACCTGCGCCCGCCGCTGCTGGAGGAGCAGGGCTTTGTCGCAGCGCTCGACAACGAGCTTCGCAACCGCGCGCTGACACAGCCGCAGATCGACATTTCCCTGCACGTCGGGCCCGAGATGGCGCATCTGCGCTGGCCGGCCGAAGTCGAATACGCAGCCTTCATGGTGGCGCGGGAAGCGGTCGAAAACGCGCTGCGCCACTCCGGTTCGCCGACGATTGTGGTGCGCCTGTCGGGCAAGGTCGGCGCCCTGCAGGTGGAAGTCGCGGACGATGGCGAGGGGATGGCGCCGGTGGCGCATATCAAGGAGCGCCACCTCGGCATTCTGGGCATGCACGAGCGCGCGCAGATGATCGGCGCCATCGTGACCGTCGACTCCGCGCCCGGACACGGGACGCGCGTGAATTTCAGCTGGGAGGCGCTGTCATGACGCGGCTCTACCTGGTCGATGACCATCAGATCATGCGCGAAGGTTTGCGTGCCCTGCTCGAGGCCAAGGGCTACGAGGTGGTGGGTGAATCGGCCGACCTGACCGCGGCCCTGGCCGATCTGGTGCGCCTGCGCCCTGAAGTCGTGCTGCTCGACCTCAATCTGGGCGGGCGTTCGGGTTTTGAACTGCTGGTCGAAATTCAACGCCGCCATCTGCCGACGCGCTGCGTCGTGCTGAGCATGTCGGCGCAGCCGCGCGACGTGGCCGAGGCGCTGCGCCTGGGCGCCAATGGCTATGTGCTCAAGGGCTCGCCGGGCAGCGATCTGCTGCAGGCGATCGAGGCGGCGGTGCAGGGCAAGCGCCACCTGGGCTCGGAGGTCATGGGGCTGGCGCTCGAAGTCTTCACGCAGGTCGATGAGGTCGACCCGCTGGCAACGCTGTCGCCGCGCGAGCGCCAGATCATCACCATGGTGGTCAATGGTCAATCGAGCGCGCGCATCGGCCTGGAACTGCATCTGTCGCCCAAGACGGTCGCCACCTACCGCAGCCGCCTCATGGCCAAGCTTAGCGTGAGCGATCTGGCCGGCCTAGTGCGGCTGGCGGTGCGTTTCGGGCTGATCGACGCGGATGGACCGACCGGCGCCACCCCGCATACAGGTCAAGCGGCACTGCGCTTATCCCGCTTGTCCGACACCTGATGTCGATAACTCCCTACAGACGGCGACCCGGGTAAACCCTAAAGTTATCTCCAGGGAGCGAGTATGACGTCCGCAGGGCGCGAATTTGCCAGGGGATAAAAACCATGTTGAACGTACAGGCTGAGACCGGCGCCGTTGCCGGTCGCTGGCTACCTTCGATGCGCCAACCTGCGCTCAAGCTGGAAAAGGATGAGCGCTGGTCCGACTTCTCCGAAGTCCTCAATCTGTTGCACTTTGAAGGCCACCTGCAGCACATCCACGACAACACGCTGTTCCGCCGGCGGCGCCTCAAGGCCGGCCAGTCCGCGCTGTGCATGGGCCAGCCGTTTGACGGCCTGTACGTGGTCCGCTTGGGCGCCCTCAAGACCTGGATGACCCACGTCGACGGCGGTGAGCACGTGGTGGCGTTCCCGATGAAGGGCGATCTGCTCGGTTCCGACGGCGTCTGCCAGGGCAAGTACCTCAGTGAAGTGGTGGCGCTGACCGACTGCGACCTGATCCGGATACCGGCGGAAAGCCTGTTCATGCCCGACTGCGGCTGCAACGACCTGGAGCACGTGGCCTATTGGGCCGTCAGCCGCGAGATCGTGCAGGAGCAGAGCGCCTATGCGCTGACCTATTCGCCCAAGTCCGAGGTGCGCGTGGCGCACTTCCTGTGCATCCAGTCCGAGCGCTTTGCGGCGATGGGCTATTCGCCCAACCAGTTCATCCTGCCCATGACGCGGCGTGATATCGGCAACTACCTCAACGTGACGCTGGAGACCGTGAGCCGGGCCTTTTCCGCGCTGCGCCGGCTTGGCATCATCGAGGTGGAGCGCCGTGAAGTCAGGATCTTTTCGCACGAGGCCTTGCGCAATTACGGCAGCTGATCATCATGGTTGCGGGCAACGTGGTGCGCCTGGCACGCAACGACCCAGAGTTTGACACGATGCTGGTGCCGACCGATGGGTCGGCCCTGTCGATAGCGGCGGCGCTCAAGGCGGTGCTGTTTGCCAAACGCCTGCAGGCGCGTCTGGTGGCCTTTCATTCGATACCGGTCTATCGCTACCCGGTCTATGTCGGGGGCATCCCTTTTGAATACCCGTCCGAAATCGACTACGAGACGCAATGCCGCGCCATCGCCGATCGCTATCTCGATCTGGTGGCGAATGCCGCGACCGCCATGGGTGTGCCGGTGAGCAAGCGCATCGAGTTCAATTCGGCCACGGCCCAGGCCATCGTGGAGGCGGCCCGGCGCGAGAATTGCAGCATGATCTTTATGGGCTCGCACGGTCGCGGCGGCCTGTCGCGCGCCTTTCTCGGCAGCGTTGCTCTCAAGGCCCTGACCCTGGCCCAGATACCGGTGATGGTGGACCGGCCGACCCCCGATGAGATTGGCAATGCCGAAGCGCTGATGCGTGAAAACGCGATCGAGCCCTGAGACGCCCCTCGCCCGAAGGGGCGAAGCCGGGCGGCAATATTGCTGACCGATTTGACAAGAAACCGCCTATAGTTCGCTGACAAACTGTAGTCAAGCAACAGTGGGGCGAATCGGAAGGCGGCAGGGTGCAGGACGCGCGCGTGTATTTTCCAATTGTCGGCATCGGAGCTTCGGCCGGAGGCTTGGTGGCGCTGGAGGCGTTCTTGTCGCATGTGCCGCCCGACGCCGGCATCGCACTGGTCATCGTGCAGCACCTCGATCCGCACCGCAATGGCATGCTGGTCGATCTCCTGCAGCGCCACACGGCCATGCCGGTGGCACAGATTCACGACCAGATGCCGATCGAGCTTGACCACGTTTACGTCATTCCGCCCGGGCGCGATCTTTCGGTCCTCAACGGCGTGCTGCACCTGCTCGAACCGGTCGCATCCGGCGGCCCGCATCTGCCGATCGATTTCTTTTTCAAGTCGCTGGCACAGGATTGCAAGCAGAACGGTGTCGGCGTCATTCTGTCGGGCATGGGCTCGGACGGCACACAGGGCCTGCGCGCCATCAAGCAGGCCGCGGGCGCGTGCTTCGTGCAGACGCCGGCATCGGCACAGTTCGATGGTATGCCGCGCAGCGCCATCCATGCCGGTGTCGCCGACGTGCTGGCGCCGGCGGAGGAGCTGCCGCTGCGCATCCTGGCCTACGTGCGGCGCGCGCAGTTGCGGGCCGAGCCCGACGCGCTTGATCAGGTCAGTCCGGTCGAGGCCGGGTTTCTGGAGAAGGCCGTCATCCTGCTGCAGGCGCAGTCCGGCCACGACTTTTCGCAGTACAAGAAAGGCACGCTGCTGCGGCGCATCGAGCGGCGCATGGGCTTGCATCAACTGACGCGCAGCGCAGACTACCTGCGTTACCTGCGGGAGAGCCCGCAGGAAGCCGAATTGCTGTTCAACGAACTGTTGATCGGCGTGACCAGTTTTTTTCGCGATCCGCCAGTCTGGGCGCAGCTCAAGGCCGAGGTGATTCCGGCGCTGCTGGCCAGCAACCCGCCGGGCGCGGCGCTGCGGGCCTGGATGCCGGCCTGCTCAACCGGCGAGGAGGCCTACACGCTGGCCATGACCTTCAAGGAGGCGCTGGAAGCATCCAGTCTGGAATCCCGCTGCTCGCTGCAGATCTTTGCTTCGGATCTGGACCGGGAAGCCATCGCCACGGCGCGCGCCGGCATCTATGCCCGCAGCATCGCGGCCGAGGTGTCGCAACAGCGGCTCAATCGCTTTTTTCATGAAGACCCGGGCGGCTTTCGGGTGAACGCAGAGTTGCGTGACATGCTGGTCTTCGCGGTGCAGAACGTCATCAATGATCCGCCGTTCATCCGGGTCGATTTGCTGAGCTGCCGCAACCTGCTGATCTACCTGCAGCCGGCGCTGCAGGCGCAACTGCTGGCCTTGTTTCACTATAGTCTCAATCGGGGCGGCTTTCTGGTGCTCGGGGTTGCCGAGTCCGCGGGCGCGGCCGGCGACCTGTTTGCGCAGTTGGGGGGCAAGACGCGCATCTACCGGCGTCTGGACGCGCCGCTGCGGGCGATGCCGACGGGATTTCCGGGCTCGCGGTCCCGGGTTCAGCCCAAGTCCTGGGGTGTCATCGAGGCCAGCAAGGCCGTTCCGGCGACCGCGCTGCGAACGCTCGTCGACGGCATGGTGCTGCAACGCTATGCGCCGGCCGCCGTGCTGGTTGCAGCGCAGGGCGACATGCTTTATTTTAGCGGCAGGACGGGAAGATACCTGGAACCGGCAGCCGGCAGTCCGACCCTGAACCTGTTTGCCATGGCGCGCGACGGATTGAGCCAGGCCTTGAGCGAAGCGTTCCCGCGCGCCCTGCGCGAGAAGGCGCTGGTCACGCTCAAGAAGGTCAGTATCAACGGCGATGGCGCGCCGTACTACGTTGATGTGCTGGTGCAGCCGCTGTCCGAGCCGGCCGCGCTCGATGGAATGGTGCTGCTCGTGTTCTACGATGTGGTGGTCCCGCTGCGACGGCGCGCCGGTCATGCGCCACTCGAGGACAGCGAGGAGGGTGAACGGCTGCAGGCTCTGGACCATGAACTCAAGCGCGCGCGCGAGGAAGCCAAAGCCATGCGCGACGAGATGCAGGCCTCGCAGGAGGAATTGAAGACGAGCAACGAGGAGCTGCATTGCGCCAACCAGGAATTGATGATTTCCAAGGAAGAGCTGCAATCGATGAACGAGGAACTGCAGACCGTCAATTGCGAACTGCAGGCCAAGGTGGTCGACCTCGCGCGCGCCGGCAACGACATGCGCAACCTGCTCGACAGCACCGAGGCCGTGGCCCTGTTTCTGGACCAGGCCCTGAAGATCCGGCGCTTCACGGCTCAGACCGGACGCATCTTCAAGCTGATTGCGACCGATATCGGGCGACCGATCACGGATGTCGCTTCGGACCTGCGCTACCCCGAACTGGTGGCCGACGCGCAGGACGTCCTGCGCACGCTGGTGTGCCGGGAACGTGATGTCCCTGCCACGCAAGGGCGTTGGTTCAAGGTGCGCGTCATGCCCTATCGCACCCATGAGAACCGGATTGACGGCCTCGTGATCACTTTTTCGGACGCCACACAGAACAAGCGGCTGGAGCGCGAGTTGCGCAGCGTCCAGGCGAAGCGGGTGGCGCTACCGGCTGCCAGCGGCGAACAGGATGACGTGCATGGCTTATCGTAGAAATCCGCTCAGCGTGGACGAGTTGCGCCGGCAGGCCAAAGCGCGCCTGCAGGGCCGCGGTGTGCGGGAGGCCAGGGTCATGAGCCCGCCCGAAGTTGACCATTTGATCGAGGAGCTGGAGACCCATCAGATCGAGCTGGAATTGCAGAATGAGCATTTGAACGAGGCCCGCGCGCAACTGGAGTCGGCGCTGAGCCAAAGCAGCGAGCTCTACGATTTTTCGCCGGTTGGCAGTCTGTCGCTCGACGGCAGCGGCACCATCACCAAGCTGAACCTGTCGGCGGCCCGCCTGCTCGGGGGCGAGCGCGCCCGACTGATGGGCGGCAAGCTGGGCCTGTATGTGTCAGAGGCCGATCGTCCGCTGTTCAATGCCTTGATGCAGCGCGCCAGCAGCACGGGTGACGTGCAGGGCACCGAGCTGACGCTGACGAGCATGGAGTTCGTGGTGCAGTACGTGAACATGCGGGTGGCGCCCTTGCCAGCGAACCGCGGCTGGCATGTGGTGCTGGTGGACATCAATGAGCGCCGCATTCATGAGGCGCAGCTGCATTCGAGCGAAGAGCGCTGGAAGCTGGCGCTGGAGGCGTCCGGCGACGGCGTCTGGGACTGGAATGTGCCAAGCGGTGACGTGGTCTATTCAAAGCGCTTTGAACAACTCTACGGCTTTGCCGAGCACGAATACGGCAACCGGATCGAGGATTGGCGCGCGCGCGTGCACTCGGATGACCTGATGCGTGTCGCCGCCGAGATGCAGGCCTACCTGAGCGGCATGGCGAGCGCTTACGCCAGCGAATACCGCGGCCGCTGCAAGGACGGCAGCTGGAAATGGGTGCTGGCGCGCGGCGCTATCGTCACGCGTACGCCGGAAGGACATCCCTTGCGCGTCGTCGGCACGCACGCCGACATCACCCAGCGCAAGCAGGCCGAGCAGGCGCTGCGCGATGCCAACGCGTTCCAGCAGGCGGTGTTCGATTCCCTGGACGCGCGCATTGCGGTGATCGATCAGCATGGAACCATCGTGCAGATCAACAACGCTTGGCATCAGGCCGTGCTGGCCGGCAGCCATGCCGACAGCGCCGCGTACCTGGGCCGCGACTACCTGCAGGTGCTGGCCGGCATTGCGGACAACGACGAGCTGACGCTAACGGTCGCGAAGGCCGGCATCGACGCGGTGCGCTGCGGCGCGTCAATGGCCTTCAAGCTCGATCATCCGTTCTACGCGTCACGCTACGAATCGTGGTTCGGCATGAAGGTGATGGCAGTGCCTGGCGGGCAGGAGCGGATGGTTGTCAGCCATGAAAATGTCAGCGACCTCAAGGCCGCCGAACTGGCCAGCCTGGTGCTGGCCAACACCGATACCCTGACCGGCGCCCTGAGCCGGCGCAATTTCCTGAGTCTGGCGGATCAGGAACTGGCGCGCTCGCTGCGCTACGACCTGCCGCTGATGGTGCTGATGCTCGACCTCGACCATTTCAAGGAAATCAACGACCAGTTCGGCCATGCGATTGGCGACGCCGTGCTGCAGGGCTTCGTGCACACGGTTCGATCGGTGCTGCGCGAGTCCGACCTGATCGGACGCCTGGGGGGCGAAGAGTTTGCGGTTTTGTTGCCCAACACGAACCTGGAGGGCGGTCGCGCGCTGGGCCAGCGCATCATCGACAGCGTGCGCGCCAGCCCGGTGGCGGCCGGCTCGCAGCACGTCTCGTACACCGTGAGCGCCGGCGCCGCGAGCTTCAGCGGCCAGCGCTCGTTTTCAGCGCTCCTGAATCTGGCTGACGTCGCGCTGTATCGTGCCAAGCACCGCGGGCGGGATTGCCTGGAGATGGCGCTGCCCGTGTCGGGCCACGAGGGCCACTCGGGCGGCTCACCCGCCCCTACTTGACCAGCAGGACAGGCAGCGGCGACTGCTGGACCACGCGCTGGGCCACTGAACCCAGCAGCATGTTGCCAACCGCGCCCATGCCGCGCGTTCCCATCGCAATCTGGTCCACCTTGAGGTCGCTCGCGACGCGCACGATTTCATTGGCGACCACGCCATAGGCGCGTGCCGGTTCGCCCAGATTGAGTCCCTTGGTCCGGGCCAGTTCCGCCGCCTTGGCCAGCACCCTGGTTTGCTGGACCTTCTGGTCGGCGTCGATGCGCTGGATGGTGCTGGCAGTGTAGTCGCCGTAGAACACCGGCTCCGGGCTCACGCACAGCAGGGTGGCCTCCAGCGTCAATGCCGACCTGGCCATCCTGGCAACAGCCTCGATGGCCCGGTTCGCCGGCTCGGAGCCGTCAACGGCAATCAGGATCTTCACGATGGTCTTCCTTTCATCGCGGGTCTGCTGGCGCTTCAATCGGGCAGGCGCAGCGCATGGTCCACGCGCTCCTTCAACTCGGCACCCTGGTAGCGTGTCAGATCGCTGTCGACACAGTTGCGCAGCACCAGCCGCGCCGCGGGGCTCAGGACCGGCTTGAGCTGGCCCAGCATCGCGCTCGGGGCGATCAGCACGACGGCGCCGCATTGCCGGGTGCTCACCGCCCGGTTGATGTAATCGGCCAACTGGCGCGCGAAGCTGGCGCGCTGTTTGGCATGGGATTCGGTGCGGGGTTCGAACTGGGTGCCGGCGTGTCCGGTGCGACCGTGCCCTTTGCCGGCGTCGCCGCTGCGATCGCCTTCGCCGTCGGGCTTCAAGGCATCGGTTTGCGGGAAGACGAAGTCATCGAGTTCGTTCAGCGCGTGGCCGGGCGTCAGGCGCTCGAAGCAGCGCGCCCGATGTGCGTTGGCGATCAGGATCCAGGTTTTGTCCATCTTGGTCCTTTCTTCGTGATGGGTCTGCAGTCGGGGCTCGGCGACCGGAACCTGGCCCGCCGTGTTGCGGCGGCTTGAACGCGAACAGTCCTTCTGCGCTGTCAGGAACTTGATCCGATACATGGAATTCACTAAAGTGTCGCGCTAGCGTAGGTTCGATGGTGCGGGCATTGATTGACAAATCGCAACAGACCCGATGGTCACTGCCTCGACCATCGCCCTGTCATCGCCGGGACGTCGATGGGTGGCGTTTCAAAGGAGCAACTCGATGTTCTTCGAAAAGCGTTTCTTGAATACCGTCGAACAAATCCGGTCGCAAGCCGCTGTGCCGCTGCGCATCGAGTTGTGGAATGGCCGGCGTTTTGACTTTTGCGGCGAGCCCGATGTGACTGTGACCATCCCGCGCCCGTCGGCGCTGCGCTACTTCCTGCCGCCCAGTCTCAACAGCCTCGGCGAGGCCTTCGTCGAAGGCCACATCCAGGTGCAGGGATCGCCGCGCAACGTGTTCCGTGTGGCCGAGGGCCTGGCGCGCAGCGTGAGCGCCAGATTGCCTGCGGCCATGCAGTGGCTCGCGGATCACAGCCCGGCGCGTGATCGCGCCGCCATCGAATACCACTACGACGTCTCGAACGACTTCTACGCCCTGTTCCTCGACCCCGCCATGGTCTATTCGTGCGCCTACTACCGCGATGAGGCCGATACGCTCGAAACCGCCCAGTCGCAAAAGCTCGACCACATCCTGAACAAACTGCGCCTGGCGCCCGGCGAAAAGTTTCTCGACATCGGCTGCGGCTGGGGCGCACTGATCCTGCGCGCGGCGCAGCGCTACGGCGCCGTCGCCACCGGCATCACGCTGTCGAAAAACCAGTTCGAGCATGCGCGCGAGCAGATCGCGCGCGCCGGCCTGGCTGACCGCTGCCAGGTGCTGCTGTGCGATTACCGGGACCTGGACCCAGGCGAGGCCTATGACAAGATCGCCAGTGTCGGCATGTTCGAGCACGTCGGATTGAAGAACCTGCGGACTTACTTTCAGGTGATCCACGGCTTGCTCAAGCCCGATGGCCTGGTGCTCAACCACGGCATCACGAGCAGCGATGTGGAAAGCCGCTGGATCGGCATGGGCGCGGGCGAGTTCATCGACCGCTACGTCTTTCCGGATGGCGAGTTGCCGCACCTGTCGCTGGCGCTGCGTGAAATGGCCGGCGCTGATCTGGAAGCGCTCGACATCGAATCGCTGCGCCGGCACTACGCCCGCACCTGCGAGGCCTGGTCGGACCGGCTCGAGGCGCACAGCGCGGAGGCGGTGCGCATGATCGGCGAGCGGCGCTACCGCATCTGGCAGATCTACCTGGCCGGCTGCGCCTACGGCTTTGCCCACGGCTGGATGAACCTGTACCAGATCCTGTGCTGCAAATCGCAAAGCACGGCGCTTTCGCGCCAGCCGCTGACGCGCGACTACATGTACGCCGGCGCGAAGCGTCCCTAAGGGCGCCGCAGCTTGATCAGGTCGGCCGACAGCGCGGTGCCGCAGATGATGATGGCGCCGCACAACAGCATCCAGAGCGAGATCGCCTCGTGCAGGAAGATCAGGCCATACACCACGGCGAACACCGGCAGCACAAAGGTCACCGTCAGCGCGCGCGCCGGCCCGATGTTCTCGATCAGCCAGAAATACAGGATGTAGGCCACACCGGTGCACAGCACGCCCAGCGCCAGCACGGCCAGCCAGGCGGTGGTGTCCGGTGTCTGCTGCGGCCAGAACCAGATCGTCGGCAGCGCCAGGGCCAGGGCTGCGCCGAGCTGGCTGCCGGTGGCCGTGACCAGCGCCGGCAGTCCGCCGAGGTAGCGCTTGGTGTAGCTGGCTGAAAGCCCGTAGCACAGGCAGGCCAGCAGACAGGCCAGCACGGCCCAGCCGCTCGACAGACCCGACGCGTCGGGCTTGAAGCTCGCCTTGTCCCAGGCCAGCAAGGCGACACCGGCAAAGCCGATCAGCAAGCCCAGTACACGTAGGCGTTGCGGGCGGTCATTGAGCCAGAGCCAGGCCACCAGCGCGCCGAACAGCGGCACGCTGGCGTTGAGGATGGCCGACAGGCCGGTGCTGATCGACAGCAGGGCGTAGGTGAAGCAGACAAACGGAAGAGCGGAGTTGAAGACGCCGATGAACAGCACCTTTTTCCAGTGCTGCAGCAGTTGCGGACCCAGGCCGCGCCCAAGCAGGATCGGCAGCAGGAACAGCGTCGCGATGACGACGCGCAGACCGGCGGTGGGCAGTGCGCCGAATGCATGGCCGCCGATGCGCATGAACAAAAAGGATGCACCCCACAGCGCGGCCAGCAGGATGAAGCGCCCGAGCCAGGGCTTGCCTGCACTTGCCGGCTTCAAGCCCGGCTTTCGAGTTGCAGCAACTTGACCTTGCGCTCCAGGCCGCCGGCGTAGCCGGTCAGGGCGCCGAGCGCGCCGAGCACGCGATGACAGGGCACGACAATGGAAAGCGGATTGCGCCCCACGGCGCCACCAACGGCGCGCACCGCGCGCGGCTTGCCGATGGCAGCGGCGAGCGCCGCGTAGCTGCTGTGCTGACCACAGGGAATGGCCAGCAGGGCACGCCAGACGGCTTGCTGGAAGGCGGTGCCGCGCTCGAGGTCCAGCGGCAGGTCGAAGACCTGGCGCTGGCCGGCAAAGTATTGCGACAGTTCGGTCATGGTCTGTTGCAGCACGGGGTTCGCGGCGTCCTGCGGCCAGTCGGCGGTGTCGGGCTGATGGCGCTGGCCCTCGAACCACAGGCCAGCCAGGCGCGCGCCATGCGCGGCCAGGATCATGTGGCCGAGCGGACTCGCGTAGCGGCATTGAACGGTGTCGGGTGCGAACTTCATAGGTCGGTCATTCTAGGTTGGGTGTCATGGGGCAGCGATGCCCAGGCCCGGATCACGGCATAGCTGCGCCAGGGCTGCCAGGCCTGCGCCAGCGTCAGCGCCGCTTTGGCCGGATGCGGCTCGCCTTGTACGCCCAGCGCCTTTTGCAGCGCGACGTCGCCAGCCACAAAGGCGTCGGGCCAGCGCAGCGCGCGCATCGCGATGTACTGCGCGGTCCAGTCGCCGACACCGGGCAGCGCGCGCAAGGCCTTGAGCGTGGCCTCGAGGTCGGCTCCGGCGTGCAATGGCAGGCTGCCTTCGAGCATGGCGCGCGCCAGAGCCTGGATGGCCGCCTGCTGCTGTTTGACGATGCCCAGTTGCCCGAGGGCGTCGCCGCTGGCGCCGGCCAGCACGGCCGGTGTCGGGAACAGGCGGTTCAGTCCCGCCAGCGGCGTCTCAATGACGGCGCCCAAGCGCTGCACCAGCCGCGTGCTCACGGTGCGCGCCGCGGCCACGCTGATGCGCTGGCCGAGCACGGCGCGCACGGCGAGCTCGAAGCCGTCCAGGCTGCCGGGAACGCGCAGGCCGTCGCCTTCGGGAAAGCGCGCGTGCAGCACGCTGTTGATGGCCTGCGGGTCGGCGTCGAGGTCGAGCAGGCAGCGCACGCGCTCCATCATGACCGGCAGCACATCGCGCAGCGAATCGCTCAGCAGCAGATCAATCCGGTGCTGCGCCGGTTCGGTATGCTCGAAGCGGATCAGCAGCCAGCCGGTGAACAGATGGCCGTCGACGGCGACGCTCACGGTCTTGCCGAACTGCTGCTGGTCGCGCGCACGGTTCACGGCTTCGATGCGGTCGATCTGGCGCGTGGCGAAGAAATGCAGCATCGCGTCGACGTCGTAGGGCGGGCGATAGGCCAGCTTGACCCGGATGCCCTGGTCCGGCGCGGCCGTCGCGCCCTTGCCGCGAGCGCGGCGCAACTGCGTCGGATTGAGGGCGTAATGCTGGGCAAACGCCGCATTGAAGCGGCGCAGGCTGGCAAAGCCGCTCAGGCGCGCGACCTCGGTGACGGGCAGCGAGGTATCGGTGAGCAACTGCTTGGCGCACAGCAGGCGGCGTGTCTGCAGGTACTGCAGCGGCGAGACACCCCACTGCGCCTCGAACAGCCGGCGCAGGTGGCGGTCGCTCACGCCCATGCGCTGCGCCAGGGGCGCCACGCCGGGTGTGGCTTCGCCCCAGCCCTCGGGGCTGTCGAGCAAGCGGGCCGCCTGCAGCGCCAGCATGCGGCTGGCGTTCTGCATCGACCAGACGCCTTGTGCTCCCTGGGGCGCGCGCGGCGCGATCTCCGGGCGGCAGCGCAGGCACGGACGGAAGCCGGCCTGCTCGGCCTGCGCCGCCTGGGCAAAGAAGCGGCAGTTCTCGCGCTTGGGCGTGCGCACGCGGCAGACCGGGCGGCAATAAATGCCGGTGGAGGTGATGCCGGTGAAAAAGCACCCGTCAAAGCGTGCGTCGCGGGCCTTGAGGGCGAGGTAACGGGCGTCGTCAGCGGTCTGCGCGGCATCGGGTGTCATGGTCTTCATGATAAGCGGCATGCGGGCATTGCCAAGGCCTGAACCAGCCGTTTTCGGACCTCTCCCTGTCGCGGCCGCCGCCTACAATGCAAGGCACAGCGCAAGCCAAAGACCACTTCTTATTTAGGGATTCCGGTATGCAATTCTCCGCTTCGATCTTCAAGGCCTATGACATCCGCGGCATCGTGCCGAGCACCATCGATGAGGCGATGGCCGAGGCGCTGGGACGGGCCTTCGGCACCGTGGCGCGCGGCGAGGGCGAGAACACGGTCGCGGTGGGGCGCGATGGCCGCCTGACCGGCGCAGTGCTGAGCGCGGCGCTGATGCGCGGGCTGGTGGCGTCGGGCGTCGAGGTGATCGACATCGGGATGGCGACAACGCCGATGCTGTACTTCGCGGCCAGCACGCTGTGCCGCAGCGGCATCCAGGTCACCGGCAGCCACAATCCGAAGGACCACAACGGCTTCAAGATGGTGCTGGCCGGGCGCGCCATCTACGGCGAGGAAATCCAGGGCCTGCGCCGCATCATGGAGGACGAGTCATGGTCGCTGCAAAGCGGCGGCCACCAGCGCGAAGTCGATGTGCTCGAAGCCTACCGCGCGCGCATCGTCGGTGACATCAAATTGGCGCGTCCGATGAAGATCATCGTCGACTGCGGCAACGGCATCGCCGGCGCCTCGGCGCCTGCCATCCTGCGCGCGATCGGCTGCGAGGTGACCGAGATGTACAGCGAGGTCGATGGCAATTTTCCGAATCACCATCCGGACCCGAGCAAGCCCGAGAATCTGCGCGACCTGATCGCAGCGCTGCAGGCCGGCGACGCGGAACTCGGCCTGGCCTTCGACGGCGACGGCGACCGCCTGGGCATCGTCACCAGCAGCGGCAACAACATCTACCCTGATCGGCAGATCATGCTGTTCGCGCAGGATGTGCTCAGCCGCGTCCCGGGCGGCACCATCGTCTATGACGTCAAGTGCACACAGCGACTTGCCCCGGCGATCGAGGCGGCTGGCGGCAAGGCCTTGATGTACCGCACCGGCCATTCGCTGATCAAGGCGAAGATGAAGGAGATCAACTCGCCGCTGGGCGGCGAGATGAGCGGCCATATCTTTTTCAAGGAACGCTGGTACGGATTTGATGACGGCACCTATGCCGGCTGCCGCCTGCTCGAAATCCTGAGCCGCTCACCGGATGCGAGCGCCGTGCTCGACGCGCTGCCGACCAGCTTCTCGACACCCGAGCTCAACGTCAAGTGCGCCGAGGGCGAGGCGCACATACTGGTGGAGCAATTGCTGGCTGCGGCGAAATTCGCTGCGCCGGCGGTCGTGAATCCGATTGATGGCCTGCGCGTCGACTGGCCGGACGGCTTCGGCCTGATTCGTGCGTCGAACACGACGCCGGTGCTGGTCATGCGCTTCGAAGGCCAGACTGAAGCGGCGCTGCATCGCATCGAAGCCGAGATGCTGGCCCTGCTGCGCACCGTCAAGCCCGGCGCCGTGGTTGACGCGGCCGCGCATTGAGCCAAAGCGCAAAGGTTTTTCTTGAAGATCTTGATCGTCAAGCTCTCGTCGCTTGGCGATGTGGTGCATGCGATGCCGGCCGTGCAGGATATCCGCAGCGCGCTGCCGCAGGCGCAGATCGACTGGGTGGTGGAGCGCGGCTTTGCGCCCCTGGTGCGGCGCTGCGACGGTGTGCGGCGTGTCATTGCCTGCGAGCTGCGGCGCTGGCGCAAGTCCCCTTTTTCTGCGGCCACGCGCCGCGACTGGCGCGCCTTCAAGGCGGAATTGCAGCAGGATGAATACGACGCCGTGATCGACCTGCAGGGTCTGACCAAGTCGGCCCTCGTCGCGCGCCTGGCGCGGCTGGCGCCGCGGGGTTTGCGCTTCGGTCTGGCCACGGCCAGCGAAGGCTCGAGCTTCGAAGCGCCGGCGCGCTGGCTGGCTGACGTCTCGATCACGCTGCCGAAGCACATCGACGCCGAGACCCGTTCGCGCCAACTGTGCGCCAAGGCGCTGGGCTACGCGCTTCCCGCCACCAAGACCTGCGGCTTGTACAGCAGCGCGGCGGTGACACCGGTGGTGGCGCTGGTGCACGGCAGTTCGCGCGCCGACAAGCTCTGGCCGCTGGCCTCCTGGCACGCCTTGGGCCAGCGTCTGAATGACGAGGGTTACGCCGTGACGCTGCCGCACGGCAGCGATGCAGAAGAGGCGATGGCGCAGCGCATTGCCGGCGGCATCGCGCGCGCGCAGGTCTGGCCGCGGCTGGGCCTGGATGCGCTGACCGACGCGCTCGGCGGTTGCGCCGGCGTCATCGGTGTGGACAGCGGTCTGAGCCACATCGCGGTGGCGCTGGACCGGCCGCACGTGCAGATCTACAACTTCGACACGGCCTGGCGCACGGGCCCGCAACAATCCGCTCGCCAGCGCTGCGTCTTTGCACAACCGACGCCGTCGGTGGACGCCGTCTGGCAGGCCTGGCTCGCGGTGTCCGGGGGCGGCAACGCATGATGCGCCAGCTCTACAGCCTGTTGATGTGGCTGTTGCAGCCGGCGCTGCGGCGCAAACTGGCCCGGCGTGCCCTGCAGGAACCGGGCTATCTGGAGGCGGTGGAAGAGCGCTTCGGCTACTACAGCGCGAGCGTGGGGGCAGGCGATCCGGCGCCGGGCCGGAAAACAGTGTGGCTGCATGCCGTATCGCTCGGCGAAACGCGGGCTGCGGCGTCGCTGGTGGCTGAATTGCGCAAGCGTCTACCGGGCATGCGCCTGCTGCTCACGCATGGCACGGCAACCGGTCGCGCCGAAGGCGCCAGGTTGCTGCGCCCGGGCGACAGCCAGACCTGGCAACCGTGGGACACACCGGCAGCGGTGGCGCGCTTTCTCGCGCATTTCAGGCCGTGTCTGGGCATTTTGATGGAGACCGAGATCTGGCCGAATCTGGTGGCCGGCTGTGCCCGGTCCGGCGTGCCGCTGGTGCTGGCCAATGCGCGCCTGAGTGAGAAGTCCTGGCGTCAGACCCAGCGCCTGGCCTGGGCGGCGCGGCCCGCTTACGCGAGCCTCACGGCGGTCTGGGCCCAGACGCAGGATGATGCCCGCCGTCTGGCGTCGATGGGCGCAAGGGTTCAGGGCGTCTTCGGCAATCTCAAGTTCGACGCCTCGCCCGATGCTGCGCAACTGGCGAGTGGCCGCGCCTGGCACGCGCGGCTGGCGTGTCGGGTCATTATGTTCGCCAGTTCGCGCGAGGGCGAGGAAGAGGCGCTGCTGCGGCTGCTGGCCGCCGAACCGGCGGCGCGGGCGGCGCACTGGCTGATCGTGCCGCGCCATCCGCAGCGCTTCGACACCGTGGCGGCGATGGTGCAGGCGCAGGGCTTTGCGCTTTCACGGCGCAGCGTGTGGCAGGACGGGCCGCCGGTTTGTGACGCCAGTGGCTGCATCTGGCTTGGCGATTCACTTGGCGAGATGGCGCTGTATTACGGTCTGGCCGATGTGACACTGCTCGGTGGCAGCTTCGAGCCGCTCGGCGGGCAGAACCTGATCGAGGCTGCGGCGTGCGGCTGTCCGGTGCTAATGGGGCCGCACACCTTCAATTTCACGGAGGCTGCCGAACTGGCCCAGGCGGCCGGCGCTGCGCTGCGCGTCAACGACTTGGCGCAGGCGCTGTCACGCGCGTTGGCGCTGGTGCAGGACACGCCGCGCCTGCAGGCCGCCCGCCACGCCGCCGATGTGTTTTCCGGCGCGCACCGTGGCGCGACCGGGCGAACGGTTGAGGCGATTGCGCAGTTGCTGGAGAGCGGCGCTCGCTGAAACTTCTCGCTGTCACAGGCGAACCATGGATTGCGGGGGAGCGTGGGGGTCGACGATCCGGCGCCGGGCCGCCCCAAGCCGGATCAGCCCCCTTCGGGGGCAGCGAACTACGCGAAGCGAGGAGCGTGGGGGCTCTATTTCACCAGCAGTTCGTTGACCCGCTGCAGGTCGTCGGCCTTGAGCGTGCCATTGGCCTGGCGCAGTTTGAGACCGCCGAGCAGCACGTCGTAGCGGGCCTTGGCCAGCCTGGCCTTGGTGTCGAACAGCTGGCTTTGCGAGTTGAGCACGTCGATGTTGATGCGCACGCCGACCTGGTAGCCGAGCTTGTTGGCGTCCAGGGCGCTCTGGCTCGACACTTCAGCGGCTTCCAGCGCCTTGACCTGGCCCAGGCCCGAGAGCACGCCGAAAAAGGCGGTGCGCGTGGCCTGCGCCACGCCGCGGCGGGCGCCTTCAAGATCGTTGCGCGCCTTTTCTTCCAGTGACAGGGTTTCGCGGATGCGGTTCTGGGTTGCGAAGCCGGCAAACAAGGGCAGGTTGAAGCTCAGGCCCAGGGTCGCTGAGTTGACGTGCGAGCCTTTGCTGCCCGGCGTGCTGCTGCCGTCCATGTTGTTGATGGCACTGTAGCTGGCGCCGAGGTCGAGCGTCGGCTTGTGCCCGGCCTTGGCCTTTTCTGTCTCGAGCTGGGCTACATCGAGCGCAATCTGCGCCTGCTGGATCACGGGGTGGCCGCTCTCCGATTGGCCGACCCAGACCTTGACGTCTTCGGGTTGCAGGGCCGGCAGGTTCAGCGGTTGCGCCAGTTCCTGCGGCTGCGTGTTCTCCGCGCCAACCAATTGGTCGAGCGCGATCTTCTTGACCCGCAAGTCGTTGTCGGCGGCGATTTCCTGGGCCACGACGAGGTCGTACTTGGCCTGCGCATCGCGCGTGTCGGTGATGGTCGCGGTGCCGACTTCAAAGTTGCGCTTGGCCGATGCCAGTTGCTCCGCCACCGCTGCTTTCTGCGCCTGGATGAAGGCCAGGCTGTCCTTGGCCGCCAGCACGTCGAAGTAGGCCTGGCTGACGCGCACGATCAAGTCCTGATCGGCGCTGGCCAGCTGGGCCTGCGCCAGGTCGATCTGCTTGATGCCTTGCTGATAGCTGGCCCAGTTGGCGGGACGGTAGAGCGGCTGCGAAGCGCTCAGCGTGCCGCTCTGTGTGCCATAGTTGCTCTCGATCGTCGTGGCCGCATCCTGAGTGTAGCCCTGCCGTGAGCGGGAATAGCCGGCCGCCAGATTGGCCACCGGCAGGATTGCGGACTTGGCCTGATCCGCCTTGGCCAGCGTGGCATCGTATTGCGATTTGGCCGACTGGTAGGACGCATCAAAGCCGCGTGCCGACTCGTACAGTTTCACCAGACTTTGCGCCTGCGCGGGCAGTGCCAGCGCCGCGCCGACCGCAAAGAACAGGGGAAGCAGACGAAACATTTTCATAGGGGCCTCAAAGTCAGGTTGGCGTTGCCGGCTTGGAAACGCCGCAGATCAAAAATGAAAATGCGATGGCACCGGGAAATTCTGCAAGGCTGGCGCGACCGTGTCCCAGAGCTTGTCGGTCTTGAACTCGGCCTCGCCCTTGCGCGTGACCCGGGTGACGCGCATCACCGGCTCCTCGCCTACGATCGCCAGCAGGCGGCCACCGACCTTGAGCTGCGCGAGCAGGGATTGCGGTACTTCGGCCACCGAGCCGCTGAGCACGATCAGGTCGAACGGCGCTTCCGCCGCAGCACCGACCGCGCCGTCGAACTGGCGCACTTCGGCGTTGTGGACGCCGGCCTTTTGCAGGTTGGCGCGCGCCATCCTGACCAGGTCGGGATCGATTTCCAGCGAAATCACGCGCTGCGCCTGATGCGCCAGCAGCGCGGCCATGTAGCCCGAACCGGCGCCGATCTCGAGCACCTTCTCGTGCTTGCGCACTTCGGCGTCCTGCAGTAGGCGCGCCTCCAGGCGCGGCGCCAGCATGCATTGTCCGTATCCCAGGGGAATTTCCATGTCGACAAACGCCAGCGCCTTGTGGGCCAGCGGGACAAAGTCTTCGCGCTTGACCACCGACAGCAGGTGCAGCACCTCGTCGTCCAAAACGTTCCATGGACGAATCTGCTGTTCGATCATGTTGAAGCGGGCTTGCTCGATATTCATGGGGTCACTCCAGGGAGGGTAATTAACGGTTCAGGCAAAATTTTACCCGGCGGCGCCGTCACCGGCGCCCCAGCGCCGGCGCAGCCATTGCGCCAGATCATCCATGTAGCAGTAGACGACCGGCACCACCACCAGGGTCAGCAGGGACGATGTGATGACGCCGCCGATGACGGCCTGGCCCATCGGCGCGCGCTGCTCGGAGCCTTCCGTGATCGCAAAGGCCAGCGGCAGCATGCCGAAGATCATGGCCAGCGTGGTCATCAGGATCGGGCGCAATCGCACCTTGGCCGCCATCAGCAGCGCGGCGCTGCGCTCCATGCCGTCCTCGCGCGCGCGGATCGCAAAATCCACCAGCAGGATGGCGTTCTTGGTCACCAGGCCCATCAGCATCACGATGCCGATGATGGAAAACATCGACAGCGTGGAGCCGAACATCAGCAGTGCCAGCACGACACCGATCAGGGTCAGCGGCAGCGCCGTCATCAGCGCCAGCGGCTGGAAGAAGCTCTTGAACTGGCTGGCCAGGATCATGTAGATGAAGACGATGGCCAGCGCCAGCGCGGAGATCGCATAGTCGAAAGACTCGGCCATGCTCTTGGTCGAGCCGCCCATCTGGTAGCGATAGCCGGGCGGGAAATTGATGCCCGCCAGAACCGCCTTGATGTCGTTCGAGACTTCGCCAACCGAGCGCTGGTAGACATTGGTGTTGATGGCCACTTCGCGCGTCATGTCGCGCCGGTTGATCTGGTTCGGCCCCGTCGATTCGGTCACGCTGGCAATCTGGTTCAGGTGAACGATGCGCGAACTGCCGTCGGCATTGAGACCGAGCGTGAACGGCAGGTGCTGCAGGTCGTCCGGGTTGTCGCGGGCCTGCGGCGCCAGGCGCACATTCACGTCATAAGTCTGGTCGTCCGGCGCGCGCCAGTTGCCGATGGTCTGCCCAGCCACCAGCGTGCGCAGGGCGCTGGCAATCTGGCCGATCCCCAGGCCGAGGTCGGACGCCGCGTCGCGGCGCACGGTCACGTCAATCGTCGGCTTGCGCGGCTTGACGCTGGAGTCGAGGTCGACCAGTCCGGGGATCGCGCGGATCTTCTGCGTGACCAGCCCGGTCAGGCGTTCGAGCTCGGCCAGGTCCTGGCCCTGCAGCGAGAATTCGATCTGCTTTTGCCCGCCCACCGGGTCCATCAGGCCGACGTGGGTCACAACGATGCCGGGCACCTGCTTCAGGCGCTCGCGCAGGACCGCGGACAGCTCGTCGACATTGCGCACGCGCAGCTTGCGGTCCGTCAGCCGGATATAGAAGCTGGCGTAGCTCTTGCCCGCGCCGCTGGTGTTGATGGTGGCCAGCGAGTAGTTGACCTCCGGATAACTGTGCACGATCGCGTCCACCTGCTTGACCTTGGCTTCCGTGACTTCGATCGACGCGCCCATCGGCGTGTAGAAGTTGAGCCAGGTTTCCGAAAAATCGGCCGACGGCACAAATTCCGTGCCCAGCAGCGGCACCATGAAGATGCTGGCGACGAAGATGACGAAGGCCAGGCCCAGCGTTTTGAGCTTGTGCACCAGCGCCCAGCGCAGGATGGCCTGGTAGGCGTCGATCAGCAGTTCCGTCGCATGGTCGACCCAGCCGGTGACGCGGCCGATTGTTCTGTCATAGAAGTTGACGGGCTGGCGCGGCGTTCCGTCGTCGTTGAGGCCATGGTTGCGATGCGCCTCGATGCTGGGGTCGTGCCAGACGCTCGAGAGCATGGGGTCGAGCGTGAAGCTGACGAACATCGAGATCAGCACGGCGGCCACGATCGTGATGCCGAACTCGTGGAAGAACTTGCCGATGATGCCGCCCATGAAGCCGATCGGCATGAACACCGCCACGATCGACAGCGTGGTAGCCAGCACCGCCAGGCCGATCTCCTGCGTGCCGTCGAGCGAGGCCTGGTACGGCTTCTTGCCCATCTGCACGTGGCGCACAATGTTCTCGCGCACGACGATGGCGTCGTCGATCAGCAGGCCCACGCACAGGCTCAGCGCCATCAGCGTGATCATGTTGATGGTGAAGCCGAACAGGTTCATGAACAGAAAGGTGCCGATCAGGGCGATTGGCAGCGTCAGGCCGGTGATGACCGTCGAGCGCCATGAATTGAGGAACAGGAAGACGATCAGGATGGTGAGCAGCGCGCCTTCGAACAGCGTCTCGCGCACGTTTTCCACGGCCACGCGGATCTGGCGCGCGCCGTCGTAGATCGGCTCAAGCCGCACGCCGGGCGGTAGCTCGGCCTTCATCGCCGCCACCGTTTTCTGCAGGCCGTCGATCACGCCGATGGTGTTTTCATCCTGCGCCTTCTGCACGCTGATGAGCAGGGTGCGCTGGCCGTTGTAGAGCGCCAGGCTGTCGGTTTCCTGGGCGCCGTCGACCACGCTGGCGATCTGGTCCACCCGCACCGGCGCGCCGCTCTTGCGCGCCACGATGATCTTGCCGAAATCCTCCGGCCGTTTCATGCGCGCCTCGATCTTCACCACGCGTTCCTGCTCGAGCGAGCGGATCGCGCCCATCGGCAGGTCCTGGTTTTCGTAGCTGATCGCGGACACCACCTGCTCGGGCGTGACGCCGAAGGCTTCGAGCGCCAGTGGCTTGAGGTAGATGTTGATTTCGCGCTTGGCGCCGCCGACCAGCGTCACCGAACCGACGCCGCGCACGTTCTCCAGGCGCTTGCGCAGGACCTGGTCCGACCAGTTCGTCAACTCCACATCACTGAGCTGTTTGACCCCCACGCTTGCCGCTGCGCGTGCTGCGCTGCCCCCCGAGGGGGCGCTCGCGCCTTGGGACGGCCCGCCGGCGCTCGGTGCGGTCTTTGCACCACTATCCGGCAAGACCGCCAAGGACCAGATCGCTTTGCTGGCCGGGTCGAAGCGCAGCACGCGCGGCTCCTTGACTTCGGTGCGAAGGGTGGGGCGCACGATGGCGACTTTCTCGCGCACGTCGTCGGCCGCCTTGCGCCCGTTGATGTGCAGCTGGAACTCGATGATGACGACCGACATGCCCTCGTAGCTGCGCGAGGTCAGGGCGTTGATGCCGGCGATCGAGTTGACGCCTTCCTCCATCTTCTTCGTCACTTCGCTCTCGATGATCTCGGGTGACGCGCCGGGGTACTCGGTGGTGATGACGACGACGGGGAAGTCGACGTTGGGGAACTGGTCGACCTGCAGACGCTGGTACGAGAACAGGCCGAGCACGACGATGGCCAGCATGACCATGGTCGCGAACACCGGGTTCTTCAGACTGACACGGGTGAACCACATGGCTTATTTGACGCCGGGTGTCAGATTGGGCGGCGTGGTGAACCGGACGGCGGTGCCGGCGCGCACGCTGCCGACCGAGCCGGCAATCAGCAGCGCGTTCTCGGGCACGCCCTTGACCGCCACCATGGTCTGGCCGTCCAGCTCGCCGCGCACGCCAATCTCCACCGTCTGGTGCACGACTTGTTGCTGGTTGAGCAACTGCACATAGGGCTGCGGTTCATCGGTGCGCACGGCCGTCAGCGGCACCAGCAGGGCCTGCAGCTGGCCGGTGACCAGTGTGCCCTGGGCAAACAGGCCCTGGCGCAGGCCGGGCGTCGGATCGATGGCCAGGTAGACCAGCACCGCGCGGCTGCCGTTGACGGCGCTCGGGTTGATGCGCACCACGCGCGCCTTGACCGTCGTCGCAGCGCCTTCGATCTGCAGCACGGCGCTCTGGCCCAGGCGCACATCGAGCGATTCGGTAGCGCTCAGGCTGGCTTCGAGTTCGAGCCGGCTCAAGTCCACGATCTCGACGATGCGCGCCTCGACGGCGACGCGCTCGCCCGGTTGCGCCAGGCGCTGCGAGATCAGACCGCTGATCGGCGCCTTCAGGATGGTGTCTTCCAGCGCCTTGGCGGCGATCTCGGTGCCGGCCTGCGCGGCCCGGTAGTTGGCTTCGGCCGAGGCCAGGCTGGACAGCGAGGTTTCGAGCGCGTTCTTGGAAATGAAGCCCTGGTCGACCAGCGAACGGTTGTTCTCGAAGGCGCGCCGGGCGATGTCAAGCTGGCCCTTGGCTGATTCGGCCTGCTGCTGCGCTTGGCGCACACGTGCGTGGTACTCGGACGAATCGATGCGGGCGATGACTTGCCCGGCCTGCACGGCATCGCCTTCGCGCAGCGTCAGGCTCTGCAATTCTCCTGGCACGCGGGCCTTGACGACCGCGCTGCTGACCGCCTTGAGCGTGCCGGAGATCGCCAGCCCCGCCTTCATCTCACGGGTTCTGGCCTGCACCACGTCGGCGGCGCCGAGCTCGATCACGGTCTGCTCGCGCTGCGTCGCGGCAGCGGTCACGGCCTGCTGTTGTGTCTTGCGCGCCGACAGGGCACGCAGGACGCCAACGCCAAGCAAAACAAGCACCAGGGCGACCAGCGCCCATTTCAACCAGCGTTTCATACGGAGCGCGATCCTTTGTCGGAAGCAGGAGAAGACGGGCGCAGGCGCAGGCCGTCAAGCGTGGTTTGCACGTGCGCCGCAAGGAATTCCTCGGGCACAACGGGGTCGGTCGCATCGAAGCAGCATGGATTGCTGTGCTGCATCAGCTGCAGGAAGATCATCGGCGCCAGCACGGCATAGACGCTGTATTTTTTGTCGATCGGGGCGAACTCGCCGCGGTCCACGCCGCGTTGCAGGATGCGCCGGATCAAGTCATGCCCTGGCTGGACGACCTCCTGCTGGAAGAAGGCGGCCAACTCGGGGAAGTTGCCGGCCTCGCTGAGCATCAGCTTGGCGATGCCGGACGACTTGGAACTGCCCTGCTGCTGCCACCACAGCGTCATGGCGTAGCGCAGCATGTCGGGCGTGCTGCCCTGATAGGCTTCGAACTCGGCGTTCCACTGCGGGAAGTGGCCCGAGATGTTCTCCCGCACGACCGCCTTGAACAGTTCTTCCTTGCTGGCAAAGTAGAGGAACAGCGTGCCCTTGGAGACGCCGGCGCGCACGGCCACCTCCTCGACCCGGGTCGCGGCAAAGCCCTTTTCGACGAACAGGTCGAGCGCGGCGGCCAGCAGTTCGCCCGGACGCGCATCTTTGCGGCGTTCGTGGCGGACCAGCGTCGCGGGGCGGGGTTTGGTGACGGCTTGGGAGGAGGGCATGAAGTTAATGACTAGAGGGTTAGTAATGTAGCTTGGAGCGGCGGCACTGTCAATTGCAGGGCCAAGCCCTTCGCGCTGCACAGGACTGGCACAGGCGCGACAATCCGCACCTCGTGCCGGGCTTGATCCGGCATCCACTGTTCAAGGAGCGCTTTCATGTCGGATTCCCTGCAAACCATCACCCTCGGTGGCGGCTGCTTCTGGTGCACGGAGGCGGTCTTCGTCAATGTCAAAGGCGTCGAGGATGTGGAGAGCGGCTACTGCAACGGGCAGACCGTGCAGCCGAGCTACGAGCAGGTCTGCAGCGGCCGGACCGGCCACAACGAGGTGGTCAAGCTGCGCTTCGACCCGCAGCAAATCAGCGTGCGCGAGGTACTGGAAATTTTCTTCCTGATCCATGACCCGACGACGCTGAACCGCCAGGGCCACGACAGCGGCACGCAGTACCGCAGCGGCATTTACTACTCGACGCCGGATCAGGCCGACGTGGCGAAGGCGCTGCTGCAGGAGATGGCAGACAGCGGCGTCTATGACCGGCCGCTGGTCACCGAAGTGCTGCCGCTGGACAACTACTGGCCGGCCGAGGACTACCACCAGGACTTCTTTGCTAAGAATCCGCAGCAGGGCTATTGCATGGCCGTCGCGGCGCCCAAGGTCAGCAAGTTTCGCAAGACCTTTGCGCGCCTGGTCAGGTAAGCCTCGTGTTCGGCGGAACTGAGACAATGGGGTCCCGGCGCCAACCCTGACCCTATGCAACGCATCGACCATCTCTTGCTCAGCAGCAGCCTGGGCAGCCACAAGACGCTGACCAGCTTTCACTTCGGCCGCGCCGGATCCGGCCCCAAGGTCTACCTGCAGGCCAGCCTGCATGCGGAGGAACTGCCCGGCATGCTGGTCGCGCATCATCTGCGCGCCCTGCTTGAAGCGGCCGATGCCGCCGGCACCGTGCGCGGCGAGATCATCCTGGTGCCGGTTGCCAATCCGATCGGACTGGCGCAGCGACTCAATCACAAGGCGATGGGCCGCTTTGAACTCGACAGTGCCGAGAACTTCAACCGGCATTACCCCGACCTGGCCAAGGCCATCGAGCCGGCCTTGCGCGACGTGCTGGGCCAAGACGCGCAGGCCAACATCGCGCTTGTGCGCGAGGCGATCGGCGGCTACCTGCGCAATTGGGCGCCGGCGAGCGAACTGCAAAGCCTGCGCCGCACGCTGCTGCTGCTGGCGCACGATGCCGACAGCGTGCTCGACCTGCACTGCGACAGCGAGGCCGTCATGCATTTCTACACCGAGGATGCCTGCTGGCCGCAACTGGAGCCGCTGGCGCGCTTTCTCGGCAGCGAGGCCATTTTGCTGGCGCGCGATTCGCAGGCCTGGTCCTTCGATGAATGTTTGTCCGGCGTCTGGTGGCAACTGGCCGGCGCGCTGAAAGCCGTCGGCCGCAACGTTCCCTTGCCGCAGGCCTGTTGCAGCACCACGATCGAACTGCGTGGCGAAGCCGAGGTCCGCCATGCGCTGGCGCAGGCCGATGCGCAGGCCATCTTCGGATGGCTGCAGCACGTGCAGGCCGTCGCGTGCGCGCAGGCGCCGCAAGCGCCACCGCTCAAGTGCCAGCCGACACCGCTGGCCGGGTCCGAAACGCTCAAGGCGCCGGGCCCCGGCGTCCTGGTGTTCGCGGCCGAAGTCGGCAGCGATTTGCAGGCCGGCGATCTGATGGCCGAGATCATCGACCCCATCGCCGGGCAGACGCAGCGCGTCGTGGCCGGCGTGGCCGGCATCTTTTACGCACGCACGCGTGAGCGCTACGTTCACGCCGGCGGCGAGCTTGGCAAGATTGCCGGCGCCAAGGCGTTTCGCAGCGGTCCCTTGCTGGGCGCCTGAGCATGAACAACCCCGTGATATCGGCATTGCTGCCGGTGGTGGTGCTGATCGCCATCGGGTTCATATCCGGTCGCGCCGGCTGGATCAGGCCCGAGGCCAGCAAGGACCTGTCGAACCTGGTGTTCATGGTGCTCACGCCGGCACTGCTGTTTCGCACCATGAGCACGGTGCACGTCGAACAGCTCGATTTCAAACCGGTGGCGATGTACTTCGTGGCCGCCGTCCTGCTGTTTGCGGCGGTGCTGGTCTGGCAGGGCTTCACGCGGCGCGCCGCTGTGCTGGCGCTGGCCGCCACCTTCAGCAACACCGTGATGATTGGCGTGCCGCTGGTCGCTCTGGCCTATGGCCAGGCCGGTCTCGTCATGTTGTTCACCCTGATCTCGGTGCACGCGCTGGTCTTGCTGACGCTCGCCACCATCATGCTGGAACTGGCCGTGGCACGCGAGGCCGCTGCGAGCGGCGAACAGGCCGGGCAGCACATGGCGCTGACGATTCTGGCGGCGGTGCGCAATGGCATTTTTCACCCGGTGCCGCTGCCGATCATGGTGGGTCTGCTGTTTGCGCAGACCGGTTGGGTGTTGCCCGAGATCGTCGACAAGCCGCTGGCGCTGCTGGGCAATGCCTTCGGTCCGATCGCGCTGGTACTGGTCGGCGTCACGCTGACCCAGGTGCGCGTCGGTGCCGATCTCAAGGGCGCGCTCGGACTGGCGCTGATCAAGAACGTCGCGTTTCCGGCGCTGGTGGCGGGCCTTTCCTGGTCGCTTGGCTTGAGCGGTCTGGCGCTGTCGGTGATGATCGTGGCGGCATCGATGCCGATCGGCGCCAACGTGTTTCTGTTCTCGCAGCGCTACCAGGTGGCGCAGGAGCTGGTGACCGCCAGCGTGGCGGTGTCAACGCTGCTGGCGATGCTGACGGTGTCGCTGGTGATGGCGCTGCTGGGGGCGGCGTAGCGTCGCAGACGAGGATTGCGGGTCGAGATGCTATGGATGCCTCCCTCCCCACTGGGGATAAACAGGAGAGCGTTGAACGCCAGGAGCATGAACAGCCGTTGTTCAGGAAGAGACTTCGAGCAATCGAGGTGGATCCTCTGATGGATACGGCATCAGAGTGCCCATGCGTGATAAACAGCAGTTTTCACAAACACCATAGAGGATCCGCTATGAATCTTAATACAGCAACCAAGGCAGGA
>Ga0209697_10002232_pt1 | contig 28293 bp, 27 predicted proteins | sample AliMusrvi5mmetaG_FD_184115 | JGI IMG/M metagenome (GOLD analysis project Ga0209697, IMG submission 184115) | Freshwater lake bacterial and archeal communities from Alinen Mustajarvi, Finland, to study Microbial Dark Matter (Phase II) - Alinen... | ecosystem: Environmental > Aquatic > Freshwater... | reverse complement strand
GGTCTGAAGCCCACATTCGGGGCAATATTTTCTTTTTTTGTAGACATCAGTCTATCAAATCACACTTCTACAGCTTAACCAAGCTACAGAAGTCTGATTTCATGCCACGCAAAATGGGTATTATCCCACAACTGAAGAAGGAATACATCGAGCGCTTTCCGAACACCCTTCTGATCAATTCCTTTGTTCCAAATCAAAAAGGCGGCAACACCCATGAGGAGATAGAGTGTTGTCCAAACTGGACCAAATATCCAACTCGGCGGATTGAGAGTCGGCTTTGTGAGCAAAACGTACCAATTTGAAATTGCCGGAATTGTAACGACAGACCCCAGACCACCCGCAAGTTCCGGGATGACTATAGCAATGAGCAACTTATACGCAGGTTTGAGTTTCATGTAGATATTTTAACATTGAAAACTCGAATGCAATAATTATCATAATGGATACTATTTAAATACCATAGTCCCACTGTCGAATTTTAAATCAAAAATAAGCTCGCCTTTGGAAGTAAAATGATAGCTCTCTGCCTCACCTAGAGCTTTGGAGAATTCAGACTCTTGTGAACCCTCGCAGTACATGAGCGTAGACATCATTTTCGTGAATGTGATCATGTTTCCATTAGTCGAATATTCACCACCGACACCATTGCAATCTGTTGAAGCCGAGAAAATGTTCGGCTTTTTGAAGGTCAAAGCGAATTTGTTTTGAATACGAGGAACTGTGGTCGAACCATTGTTATATGTCGTATCTACCCAATTCCATGTCTTCATATCGAGCGTCATCTTGGCCGAATCAGCTTCGCCCTCGAAATTTTGTGCGACTTCGCCGAATTGCATAGTCTTTGGATCGAGCAATAACCAGAGGCTTTTCCCTATCGACGGCGAAACAGCAAAGCTCTCTCCAGGGCCACGAACAGCATAATTGACGATGATGACATTGGGAGTTGTTTTATCCTGCGACATCTCGGTTGTTTGTGGAGCTATGCGATCACCAAGGAGGAGTCCCTGTGATCCAACATATCCTGTTGGCATATTCAAAGCCGCCACTACGTAATAGAATGTGCCACTACCACCGGTGCTCTGTGTCAAAATAAATGCACTGTCCAATCTACCATCTCCATTGAGGTCAGCGGTCACCGCATTTCCAAAGTATGTGGTAATGATCTTAGTAGCCGAGCTAGGAGCAGCAGCAATCTCTGATACTCCATTGACCAGAGTCACCTTTTGCCCATCGATAATATAGATGGCATTTTTGGGGTCATTCGCAGACGAATTGCTCGAGGGCGGATTATTCACTGGCGAAATACTCACTGACATGGATGATTGGCTATATATGAGCCCTCCTACGATGATGACGACTACCACGACGATAACTGATAAAACAATAGTTAGTGTTTTGTTCATGTAATGAAGCCGTTTGAGAAGAGATATTATTTCACCATGCTACCAAATATTCCGCATGTAATGATCGCTATGATTATACGGCTATATTTATGAGCGTGTAGCAAGCATAGCACGCAGTTTAAAATTATTAAATAATAATAGTATAGAAACTATAAATGTTACTCTTCCAGCAGTAACATCGCCGAGTCCGACTAAGTAGCACTTCGAACATTATAAACGCTAATCAACAACACCATGGTTTGGACAATAATCGTAGTACTTATAGTTCTCTGGCTTCTCGGTTTCAGCTTCCGTATCGGCGGCGGTTTGATTCATATCCTTCTCGTCATAGCTTTTATTGCCATCATCGTAAATCTATTGAGGTAAAGACTATCCGACTAAGGATTTATGCTTCGATAAAAAAGGGAGAGCCCGAAGACCCTCCCTGTGTTTACACAATGTGTTTACCGCCGGCTATTGATCGCCTACATCCAATAACCAATAGGTGCGCTCTGGATACTTAGTATCATGAACATCCAATTCGGCAAATGCCAATTTCTTGTAGACATACCGAGCTGCATAAGCCTTCATGTGAGTGCGCAAGACTATTCCTTTTATCCCCGAGTTTTGAGCAGCCTGTATGAGTGCTGCTGTAAGTATTGGCGATATCCGCTGACCACGATATTGCGCAGCCACGCCCAGCTCGCCGATATAGAAGACCCTAGCGTACTTCTCGAAAAGCTGGTCCATCATGCTGTTTCCAGCGATGACTTGAAGCTCTTCACGGTTAGCCGAATATCCGAGAGTAAACCCAGCAATCGAGCCATTCTGAATCGCAAGAAAAGCTGAGGCATCTGGTTTGAGCATTAAACCTTTGAAATCATTCACAACCTCGTGAGGTCGCCAATAATCCTCATTCCAGGGCGGTTCTTTCCATATCTCACAGTAACATTCGGCCCATTGCTGCAACATTTCTAACGGACAAGTATTCATATCGACACGAACTATTGATGTATCTTTCATAAGTATCATTATTTGTTAAGGAGCTACGACAGGTACTGCCAACACACAAGTGCAGGCAGTAGACTATCGCCAACGAAAGTTGGGATAGTATTGAATCAGTTATCGGTGATGAAGCTTCTTCTGTTCCAGTTTTGTCAGAAAGTCCTGAAGGATTGAATAGAACTCGAGACAAGAATCGATGCTGATGTTTTCATTGTCGCCGTGTATATCTCCACCAATAGGCTTTATCATGAGTACTGGGGAATCAAGGCCAGCAAAGTGTCTTGCGTCAGATGCTCCATAAGTGCCTTGGATCTTTATTCTTCGTCCGATATTTCTCTCGAAACTCGAAATGAACATCTTTACGACGGGATCATTCATATCAACCGCAGTTGGACTTCCGATCGAGTGCGTAGATATCTTGAGCGAAGGGTCGATTTTGCGAGCAAGCTTCGATACTTCATTGAAAATAGCTTTGAAGGTTGTAGTCTCTGGGAACCGGAAATCGAGGATCGCATAAGCCTGAGGACAAACTTGATTAGCAGAAATACCGCCTTGAAGTATGCCTAGATTGACCGTCGTCTTCCAAGATTCTTTTCTATTGTTTTGCTTGTATCGTTTGAGCACGATGTCACAAAGCGCGACTATGGGCTCAAGCGCATTTTTACCATCCCATATTCTCGATGAGTGCGCAGGAATACCCTTCGAATCTATCCGCAATGCGCATACTCCCTTGGCTTTGCTGATAAAAACGAGATCATCTCCACCGTCTGGAACAATGAGCATCTTGGGTTTGAATCTATATTTATTGGCCAGATATGCCCCACCTTTGAATCCACCAGTCTCTTCATCTGTAGTTACAACAAAGGCAAATGAAATATCTGACCTATTTTCTATAATATCGTTCAATAGGCCATAACCCATCGGAATAGAAAATTTCATATCGCTCGCTCCGCGACCATATGCAATCCCTTTTCTGATGACCATCGAGAACTGATCTGGTCTGCCGGCCACAACGTCGGCGTGTACAAGGAAACAGACATCGGGAATGCGAGTGTCCGTATTTGATGCTATAAGAATCTCTACACCGTCGTTTTTAATCCGCTTTATTACTGCCCTTTTATTAATTTTTGATACTATAAAATCAAGTGCTTTTCTATTTTGAGCACTATCTGACGTCAGCGTCTTGACTGCTATGAGCTTTGATAAATCCTGAATATATTGCTTTTTTTCTAGGTTTTTCATGATAGATGAATAGTTGGAATAAAACAAAAACACCCCTCGATTACGAAGGGTGTTTTTGTCTCTAAATAAAGTGCTTACTTAATTAGTATGAGACATGCCAAAACCCCCTTCGTGTGAAAGGTGGCTATGATGCCAGTTATTGAGCTGAATGGCTATCTTTTTCATTTGTATGAGGATATTAACAAAAATTGTCAATATTTACAACTTCTGCTTTTTCAATCAATTCCACCTTTTGCTGATGATCCAATGTATGCTTGATTTCATATTCACGTTTTGCAGCTTCTGATTTTGTTGGGTATTTCTCTATGTAAACAAGTTCGATGGGTCTGCGGCTTCTGGTATATCTTGCACCGCCCCACATTTCGCCGTTATGTTGACGGAGTCTTCGCTCAAGATCATTAGTTATTCCTGTATAGAGCGTGTCATCGCTGCACTTCATTATATACACATGATATGGGTAAGATTGAAGGCGCATTTCATTAATACAATTTAATCAGAGTCTAAGACATACTGCTGACCGGATGGGATGTTATCCGAACGGATTTAAGCCGTTATAACTACTGACTAAAGCTTAAACTTGTTATTCAGATTAAACACCGTTATCTCACCTCCACCGATAATTGATGCTTCTCCATTATTCACCAGAACAGCCTGCTTATCTGTGAGGGCTATAGTTGGATATTTAGATTTTATTGCTGACTTCGCAACATTCTTTCTGACATCCTCATCAAAATGAGCTGAGATGAGAAATGGAACTAGGTTTAGACCCCTCAAGTCTTTCAATCCCAATTGGTTCCTATCGGCATGTTTCCATGTAGCGGCCTCTATGGTCGGACATACTACATAGCTACCGGCGCTTAATCCCATATAGACGCCTCGATTTTTCACAAAAGATTTTATTTCTTTATCGAGTCCTGTCCTTCGTATGCCATCCAAATACTCAAAAGTGTTTCCGCCAAAAACAAAAATAACATCAATATTTTTAATATCATCCCGTGTGATCTTTCTCTCAAACTGAAAGAAAGTAACATTTTCTTCAGGGATATTTACGCCCTTGAATTGCCTAAACATCCGAAGAACATACTTATTACGCTTTAAATACTTTACAGGTGTCATAACAAGCAATATCCGTGTCTCTGATGGCTTCTTGCCCACCAACTTAATAAACTCCTTGCCAATATCAGGATTTTTCCACCAACCAGCAGATGTAAGAAATAGCTTCATATTTTGCACTATATCATAATTCAATTTTATACACACTTTTTGAAGCTGAATGAAATTATCTTAACTTCAGAATCCTTATTAACCTTCTCACCATAATATTTACGATAGGCCATATACATCTCTTCCTCGGACGTAAATCTCTCATGTCCAATCCAATCAGTATCCGTCAATGTGCCGAGTGTTTTTGTGTGTAATGAAGTAATGACCGCTTGCCCAAATTGTTCACCGTTCCCTTTGTTAAGAAAAATTAGTCGATTACCTTTTTGTAGATTTTTATCATCAAACAATCTCCACGTCGAAGTTTTTTCACCAGAAAGTATCTTAGCGGTCAATTCAGGTGTAAATTTCAAGGTCTTACTTTCACCGCTTATGCCAAACAGGATTTTTAGTTTATTTTTTTCTTTATTCTTGATCTCAAAACCATGATTCGTCGATAGGATAAACACCTTTTTGAATATCCAGAAGCGGAAATATAACGATCGTAGCTTGCTCGGCATGATCAGTTTTGGAACCCTATACTCCTTATCACTCTCCTCAAATTCAGATGAGAAGAAAGAGTCATTACCGAATCCTATTTCTGCGAAAACTTTTTTCATTATATATTCATAATAATTATTTCAGTGCATACTTCGAATCTATGAAATTGACCAATTTCCGTACAGAGCTTTGGATTTCTTTGGCATCATTGATTCCCGAAGCGATGACATGTGTCAGCCACCACTTGGGAAATTCATCGGTAATGAATTCTTTTCTTATGCTTCCAAAATCTAGCCAACCAAGCCAAAGAACCCTCTCAAAGAAAGTTTCGGCAATAAAATAGTGTTTTTTAGCCTCCTTCGTGGATGATTCATCCTCCTTCAAGAACAACTTGTAATCCTTTAGGACTCCGGATATCCATTTTTTGAACGGTTGCTGAGCTTTTTCCATTTCCGCAAGCATTATCTGATGTTCATCCCAAGACATCTCTCTATCACCCACACGTACGCGAGGCATACTATCTTTACCTTTCTCACTCTTTTTATTCTTCGGATACTTCTTTTCATATTCTAGTGATTTCTCTACGGGAGATACCCCACCTAGACGCTCATGTGGAAAGTAATTCCACACGTCAGTCACTAATTCGAGAATATTGCTTAATTCCGAAACGTCTCCTCCACGATCAAACATAGCCACAACTTTCATCATATCGTCGTTATCTTCTTCGTTGAAAATAGCATCTTTGACGTGTTGCAAAGAGAAATCACTTTTTGTTTCCTTGAGCATATCTACAAGTTCCTGCTCAATCTCTTTCCGGTGTTCTAAAATTTGTTGTTTTGATTCGGATTTCATGTGTATATAGCAAAAATGTCCCTTATGACATGTGTTTTACTTATCGTCCAGGTACTTGACTATTTTCATTGTCATCTGTTACCATAGAACCATCACGCCCCACGGAGAAATCTGTGGGGATATTCGTTTCTGGGCAAATATGCTGTTTAATGTTATTTACGCTACACATAAACAATCCTTTCTGGGGTATATACTCTCGACCCTTATGCTCTGGAGCAAATACTAGAATAACTTTCTTCCCTTTACTTATTAAATCATCTACGAGTGCCACATAATCACCGTCGCCGCTAAAAAGAACAAGATGATCAAATGTAGCAGACATATTGAAAACATCACGGGCTATTTCCACATCAAAGTCACACTTTCGTCGCAAGACTGGTTCTGATAAATTTTTCTGTAAGTTATCGATGTTCAGATTCAATTTCTTGAGTTCACTATCGAGTTCTTCGATCATACTATACACAGAATCTTGCTCACTGGACAAAGCAAGCTGCTTTTCTATTTTACCTTTCAGTTCATACAATTTCGTGGCGATTTCCGAATTTGTTTTTTTGATCCCATCGAGCACATCAAAAAGTTCCTTAATGATTTTCTTAAAATGCGAACGATTCAGAGACACCGGTACCCACTTTACCTCTTTCGAGTTGTGTGCGAACCCAATCGTCTCAACGTCTGCCTTAAATTTCTCAGATCGAGCATTTCCAACCTCGACCCCGTGATATAGTCTTTTATCGTAAATCTCAGGGTACGTCGACAAATAATCAAAAAGCTTTTTAGGATCAATCCCCCATCCCAATGTCTCGAACCAGCCATAAACATTTGCCCAATCAATAATGACCAGCGTCTTGCCGCAAAGTTGAAATTTAAAATTTTCTTGGTCTTGAGGGGTCATATGATTTCAATTGGATACCGCGGCACAAACTGGTCAGTCGTTAACTCGGCCTGATTGATACGACTAAGCGTAAAACGACGAATACCGTCTTTAGAAACATCCCAGGCAAATAACGCCTCATTTTCTCCTTCGCCCCTAAAACTATATGGCTCGACATATCGCCACCCTTCGCTGGTACCATCTTTTTCAGTATAAATGATACGGAGTATAAGGCTACTCCTCCCAGCTTGTTTTATTGTTTCTAAAATTTGATAATCCATTGTTTTTTATCCTCTTATTTAGACTTTTTGGGTGATTCAATATTTCCCGACTCTAATTCTGCAAATTTTGCTTTCATTGTTGGATTGCCACGTGTTAGCCTTTTGATAGTCAAATCTTCTGCTTTGTCGTTGGCTAGACGAAGATTATTTTCAGACGACAAAAGAGCCTCTTTAGTTTTTTGAAGGTGGTCAATAGTCTTGTCAATTTCATCAATAGCATTTTTGAATTTACGAGAGAAAAGTTCAACATTTCTACCGAAACCCTCTTTGAATTCGTTCATACTTTCCTCAAAATTGGTGATGTCGACATTTTGGTTCCTGACCAAGGCAAGCTCAGCCTTATATTCAAGGGAGTTCATAGCCGCGTTACGTAGCAGTGTTATCATTGGGATGAAAAATTGCGGACGAATAACGTACATCTTTGGATATTTATGGGAGACGTCGACGATACCGGTGTTATATAGCTCACTTTCAGCTTCCAGAAGCGTAACAAGGACAGCGTACTCACACTTCTTCTCCGTACGATCTTTGTCGAGTTCATTTAGAAAGTCTTCGTTCTTTTTCTTGCTGGCAGTTTCATCACCTTCATTCTTCATTTCGAACATGATCGATATTATTTCATTTCCAGCTTCATCAGTTTCGCGATAGATATAGTCGCCTTTACTGCCAGTTTTTGAGTCATTATCCTTCTCAAAGTCTGCATTCTTGAACCCTGTGGATCGAAGCTTATTGAATTCAGTCTCGCAGTGCTGCTCCAAAGTTTCGCCAAGCATCTTTGTAGAAAGTTTAAGCTTCATATCCTTACGGAGAGCAATTTCTTCATCTTTCATCTTGATTATGTTGTCTTTGGCTATGAGTTCGGTTGCATATCGGTCCTTTAGTGTAGTCTCAAGCAACTGTTTCTCGGTGTCCTTACTTTTTAGCTCGCCAGCCAGTTCATCACGCTCCTTCTCAATCCTGTTGACCGCTTCAGTAACAGCAAGTTTTTTCTCAATATCGAAATTACTGATTTTAGATTTTATTTCAGCTAATTCAGCATCCTTCTTTGCAAGGTCTTTTTGCAATATATTTGTAATATTTGCCTCGGCAAGTTTAACTGCACTATCTTTATCTTTTTTGAGCATTTCCTCGCGCTGATGCAGTTCTTCTTCAAACTGATGATCGCGAACCTGCTTAAGAATGTCAGCAAATCCAGCCTCGTCGACTTTGAATGCTTTCTTACAATGTGGGCATATAATTTCGTTCATAAATTTATTTTCCGGACTTAGTCCTGTTATCCTGCTTACATAGCATCTGACAATTCTCTGATATTGTCTTTCCGCCTTCATGCCACGGCTTTATGTGATCCGCTTCCATTTCTTCATATTCAAAATGTGCATTATCGCAAACTGCATTTCTAGCTATACAAACACCTTTCTGCTTTTCATATGCTTCCCTCTTTTGCTTGTCAGTAAAAGCACGAATGTTCAGAAACCTCTCATTTCGAGTTAAAACATATTGGTAAATGCCGGACTTCACTGTGACATCTTCATCCTGCATCAGATCAATGATTTCAGCTTCAAGTTTCTTTGCGTTCAGTTTCTTATCCTTGAATTCATTATAAAGCTCACCCCACGGAACACTCTTCATTTCGTGGCGATAATTCGTAAAGGTCTCTCGTACCCACGCAATCACATTTTGGAAATATGCCCACAACTTATCAGCATCTTTATCATGCTGATGCTTGGCCATGTAATCTTCGATCTTACTGTCATTGATCCAGGAAAGTGCAGTCTCTAAGTATTCTTGACGAATCGGTGAACCGCCCATCAATGAGCCGCCATCGTTCGCTAGTAGGTATGCCGCACAATTTGATTTGCTAAATTTTGATTTGGCATCAGAAAGCCATGGTCCGGTATAGACCGCATTACGAATTTCCTGCTCGTTTACTTTTTCACCATAAGTATTGATCACTGTGAACCAGTCAAGTCGCTCTTTATCTGTACCTTCACAGAAATAGATCATCAGCTCATAATCCAAAATTGTATCTTGCTCTTCTTTAGTCAGATTATGAAAAAATCGATTGTCCAACGAAAAATCACCATTAACATATTGTCCGATACTGATGGTACGCTGTTGGCCGTCCAGCACTTCGTAACCGCCATCTTCTCTGATCATCCAATACATCACATTCAACGGAAAGTCATTTTTGATCGTCTCGATCACAGCATTGCGCTGCTTTTCCTTGTATACGAATTCGCGTTGATACTTTGGACGGATATCAAGTTTGTCACCGTAAGCTGTCACCCCTTCTTCGGCACTATCCTTGAAACCAGCTACCACCTTACGCACTGGAATTTTATGTAGTTCGATTTTCATATTATTTCTTTAATTTAATTAAGAGACGTGCATAAACTGGTTTGAGCTCATCATTAATCCTTATCGCGGCACGCCGGTTTAGGTCATTATATTTTAATGAATCTTCTTTCGTATACATCTTCACTCGGTACTTGTGATTTGGATCTCTGTCTGTAATTCCTAAGATTTCAAATTGGTCTGGATTATATTTATCAAGAAATGTTACAGGAACACCCATTACACGATTATAATCCATCGGAATATCAGAAACTTTTGACACCTCAATGGCATTATAATTATCATATTTATAGTATTCTTCTGGATCGTACTTTTTATAAAACGTTAGTGCCTCATGGCGTTTGCTTATATCAAGATTGGTGTACCAACCGGTATTGCCCATTTGAGCGTACTTCTTACCATCTGTACCGACAAAAATATTATCCTGTTCATAACTGTCTGGCACTTGGTAAACCTTTGCACCATTGTTATAGCCAAGCCATAATTTGTTTCCCTGTATAAGTTTGAAGACTTCTTTATAAGTAATTGCATTTAAATTGCCTATAATCAAAAATTTCTTATCATATTCCATAAGCTGTGCAACATATTCACGGAAAAGTGAAAATGGTGGGTTAGTTACTATAATATCTGCTTGTTTAAGAAGTTCTACGCTTTCCTCACTTCTGAAGTCCCCCTCACCTTCTAATGGTGCCCAGTCATTATGTTTATTAGCTTTAAGTTGCTCCGCCATATCATGTAGATCAAAAGCACCATCACCATTCATATCACTAACTTCGTTGATAATGAGTCTGTTTGCAGTTACCTTCGGACGACCTCTGGATGTATTTAACACCTTATTATTCCCAAAAAGCCCGAGTTGTGTATTAGCAATAGGTGATGGTTTATAGCTAGTCGCCACAAGTCGTTTTAATCCAAGAGCATTGAAATTTACCGCGAAATATTTGAAAAAATTACTTTCGAATGGATCATCGCAATTACAATAAACAACTTTGCCTCGAAACTGGTCTTTATAGTGCTTCAATTCTTTTTCAACATCAACAAGCTGAGTATAAAACTCATCGTTTTTTGCCTTACTAGCCTTATGCAAATTACTATTTAATGATTTAGTAGCCATAAGATTATTCCTCATTCTCAATCCTTCGCCTTCGCTCATCAAGTGTTTCACCATCGTACATCCAATAATCGGTGCCGGCCACGCCATAATTAACTCCAAGAATCTTTTGAGCAGATGTTGAGAGACTGGTGATTTCTGCGTTGTATTCTATCGATTTTGATGAATGCAGATCTACAACCTTTGCCTTTTTACTTTCGTCCCGGCTGAAATAGATTTCCGTGCCCAATGGAATATTGGCCAATTCGAAATTAAATTTTCCACGTCGCTCAAGTGCTTCTTCATGTGCCTCACGATCCTCTTTTGACTCAATTAAGTCCTTCTTAGGTGTAATGTTTTCAATCTCTGCCAATTTCAAAGCCGCAACCACTCGTTCTGGGGCAATTTGAAAAAATTCTCGCCTAGGATTCACACGATTGTTATCAAAAGCATCATGAAGCTGGTGCTCGACGAACTTTGTATCTTTAACTTTGCATGCATAAAAGACCGTAAATGGCAGAGGTACGCTGGTAGAAGCACTTAATTCCCGAACGCGCTGTTCAAGATTATTAGTAGTCCTGCCAATCTTCACATAACCAGGCATGGATTCATTCGTGAGTATGTATATTATCTCATTCATATATTGCAACTAATCTAGCATTTTTTGACACAAAATGAAAGATGTTGGTGGGTTCGCCCCCGCCTCTGCAGCACTTTCGGAAAGTGATGCGCGAGACGCTTGGTAGATTAGGGCATGTCTACCTCAGCCCGTCACCACGGACTCATTTCGCGACTAGCGCATATCGGTGCGAGCGAAGCGGCCGACTGTCTGTGCGTTACAGACTGTCGGGTAAGCGGAGCCGCACGGGTATGCGCGTTAAGGTCGCGCCACATACATAATTAGGGCTGAGGTTGGATATGCCCGTCCCTATCATACAAGGCGCCCTCGCCAAGCGGCCGCGCATGACTTTCCTGCGATTGAAAGTGCTGTTGGGGCGGGAGGCGCCACTGTCAGTTATATCCTATTCAACGTAGCAAAATATGCGTAAAAAGATTGCTTCGTTAAACCGTCTAGCTTTTTCAGGTATTCAATCTTTGCCTTTGGTTTAAGATCCTCGAATCCGTCGAAGATCTTGTGCAGTATCTTTTCTTTCGCATAATTTGTTGCAAATGCGCTATAGCTCATGGCATCCCTGAAATCGTTTTGACTGAATTCATCAGCTACTTCAAAGAAGTCTAGGGTGTCGAATCGTCTCGTATTCACAATGAATCCCTTTTTCAAGTTGTTCATATATGCCGGAATATGGTGCTTGAGATATTGCATGACATACCAACTCCAGTTTTCAAATTCAATACCTTCGATTTGTCCGTCATCTGAAAGAAATATCTTGCGTACATGCCAAGAGAAATATAGGCGTATTCTTTGTACAGTTATGCCCATAGATTTTCTTAGAAACGCTGCCATCTCGTCTTGTTCCTTTGGCCACGGGTTCAGTGTGAAGAGAGGATCAAGCAGGTAATTGAAAAGCATCTCTTCGTATTGATTTTTTAGCAGAGTGTAAAATGTTCTCTTGAATTCCAAGAAGTCGGCCTTACTCACTTCATTTCTCTTTTTGATTTGATCGATAATCAGGTTACCGGTGGATACAAGGATTTCTTCTAGATACATGTCTCGTTGGCTAGACTTCCTCCATTCTTTAACCATGACCATCAATAACTCATCGAAAATCCTACCCGATTCGCCTTCCGGCAACTCAAACTTTGTTATCAGACTATCGAATCGTCTTACCATGTCCTTAACTCTGATCATTTTCTCTTCATGGTGGTGGCAATTTCCTTTAACCTGTTCAGAACATCGGTAATACTCTCGATCGAGGATCAAGGTGTGTCCAGAATTCTTGAACGTCAAACAACCCTTGGCAAATAGGGGCTGTCTAATCAGCTTATCTTCTTCTGTGATCATGGATTTCTGAAAGTTCAACACATAAAAGCTAGATGTTGAGCCATTCCATATTTTACCACGACCAAAGGAGGCAAAGCGCCGTGAGTAAATGTATGTATGGAACAGCCATACAGCCAAGAACTCATCATACGAACGCAAAAATACTTCGGGAAAATATCCGGTCGAGATATTTCGCCTGAAACGGCTGTTACATACCTTAACAGCCTGGCTGGGTTATACGAATCATTCATGGAGCTGGCCGGCGGAACCGCACCCGTAGCTTTAGCTCGGGACGGTCCGCCGGCGGATGTTTGATGACTTGCTAGAGACCTAACCTAAGACAATGAAGAAAAACAATGGGCTACAACAAAATTATTACTTACGGAAACATAATAGAAACATTCACATATGAACGACCTCTCACAATATTTGAAGGTGCACGCAGAAAGAATACACGCCACGCTAGAATTCCTGGTGCTAATGATGATGCTCGCACTGTCGACCGATCCGAGGCTTTCGAAGGCAAGCGCAAAGACAACGCAAACCGCGCTTCGATGGTTTTCAGACAACTCGTCCTCGCTAACCTCACCGGAACTGAATATCCTCTACTCCTTACTGCGACGTACCGGGACAACCAAGAAGACCTACGCCTCGGCTACAGAGATTTCGGCGCTTTCATCCAGGCTCTCCGTCATAGATTTGGCAAAGAGTGGAAATACATCGCAGTCCCTGAATTTCAAAAACGTGGAGCTGTTCATTTCCACGCTCTCATCTGGGGATTACCCAAAAGTGTCTTTGAAGAAGAGCGATCTACCCGATTGGTTGCGGGACTCTGGAAACATGGATTTATTTACCTCAAAATGACTGACGGAAATGAAAAACTGTCATCGTATCTAACTAAGTATATGGCCAAATCATTCATAGATCGCAGGTTAATGAATCAGAAGGCATATGTCTGCTCTAGAAATCTCCTTCGCCCTCAAATTCAAGGTGGCATATCCAATTTCGGCATGAGCGTTCTCCTCGAAGAATTCAATGTAACCGTTCCAGAGATCGATAATTCGTACGATACGCGTTGGTTAGGTAAAGCTCGTCACAGAATCTACAGACTCTCCACAGAAAATCCACCGGAAAATTTGTCTTGCGAAAATATTGAGAGTAAACTTACGCCATGAAATATATTATTTACTGCCGAAAATCCACTGACACCGAAGACAAGCAGGTACTCTCACTTGATTCGCAGGAAGCTGAGCTGAAAAGGCTGGCCGAGACTTTGAACTTGCCTGTAGTTGAAACTCTCCGCGAAAGCCGCTCTGCAAAGGAGCCCGGCAGGCCAATATTCAATCAAATGATTACCTCAATCACCGCCGGCAAGGCTGATGCTATTCTCTGTTGGAAAATTGATCGCCTTACTCGCAATCCGGTTGATGGCGGACAAATTCAATGGCTCTTACAAAACGGCAAAATCCAGTGCATTAGGACATTTGAGAAGAATTTCCTGCCATCTGACAATGTTCTCCTTATGAGCATTGAGCAAGCTATGGCTAGCCAATACATCCGTGATTTGAGTACCAATGTGAAGCGAGGAAACCGAGCCAAACTAGAACGCGGTGAATGGCCTAACCATGCGCCATTTGGCTACCTGAACGACAAAGCTACGAAAAAAGTTATCATCGATCCCAAGCGCGGACCATATGTGAAGCGCGTCTATGAGCTATACATCACCGGCTCGCATAGTTTGAAAGAGATCGCTGAAATTCTTCACATAGAAGGCTTACGAACAGCTTCCGGTTACAAAGTATTCCAAAATCAGATTCACCGAATTCTTAACAGCAAATTTTACCTAGGACTCATGGAACGAGACGGTAAAGTATACGAGGGTAAACACCCAGCGTTAATTTCTCGTGATGTATTCGATATGGCACAGGATATCCTTCATGGCCGTCTCCATTCTCGTAAAAGAACTCATTTCTATTCAGCTCGTGGCTTTCTCATTTGCGGCACATGTGGCTGTATCATAACGGCCGAAACGCAAAAAGGCTTTTCTTACTATCATTGCACCAACGGTAAAGGCATCTGCGACCAAAAGAAGAATTTTATGCGTTCCGAATTCATCGACAATATGCTTTCCAATATCTTCCAGGAATTGAAAATCGAACCTGAACTTATTGAGCTCTCATTCGAGGCCTACAAAGCCCAGAATCAGTCAAAATTGGCCTATACGGCGACTTCTACATCCAACTTGAAGAACGAACTGTCCGGACTTCCTGCAAAAGAATCCATGCTTACTGACAGCTATACCTCACAAGTCCTCCGTAAAGACTTATATGAAGAAAAAATGCGAGAGATCACCAACCGTCGCGTCGAGCTCGAAAAGCAGATCAAAGAAATTGAAAACGGATCAGTACCCGAAGTTACTATCGAACGGATCAAAAATGTATTTCTGGATTGCAACAAAGCCGCCGATTCCTATCTACAAGCTACGGATGAAATAAAACGCAGAACATTGGAAAAATTACTTTCGAACGCAATCATCACAAACAAAACTGTGGCTAAGTACAGCTTCAAAAGTCCTTATGAGTTAGTCTCAAACATACCCAAAAACCCTACTATTTCTCAAATGCTGACGTTTTCGATCAATGTTCGAACTTTTTTCGCCGCGAATCCGGAAGGGTGATGCGCTCATTGCGCCGTCGCTGCGCTCGGCGCTGGGTTCGGACGGCGCGGCAGGAGGGGTCTGGGGAGGAATGCCGCCCCGCCCTCCACATGTGGTTTGCGCCGATGCGATTTCGGGCGATTCTGTGCTTTCTGCGAAATTGCTGCGGGACTTGGACTCGAACCAAGATAACATCCTCCAGAGGGATGTGTCCTACCATTAGACGATCCCGCAATATTTCAAACATTCGGACAGTCCATATAAAATACGCTAAATAACGATATTATTCAAGGTAATACGATTCTACCCCGACGTTATGACCGCCAAGATGACGGCCGTGACGATCGCTCCAATGAGACCAACCTTTTGGTGATAATGCAATTTTTCACGATTGATAAGGAGCCCCAGTAGCACCGCGATGATGATATAGCTCTCCGACAATGCTGTAGCCACGGCTATCGGGGCTAAGATCATGGCAAAGACAAATGCTATCCAAGCGATCTTATCAGCTATAGACATCGGCAATAGCACTCCGTAATTATTCTTGAAATCCCGAAAAGTCCGCTTCAATCTTCCATGACCCAATAGATATATACCGGTCGTGATGACCATGAAGCTGTCCGTGAGAAAATTGATCATCAAGGCGTCAGTTATCCTCCCACCCCACCCCATGAAGAAATTAGCTGCACCCATGAATATTGCCCCAAGAAAAGCCACAAGGACTCCCTTTTCCAAAAACATTACCAGGCGTATATTTTTCTGCCGGATGCCCACCAGAATGAGACAAACTATGAGACTGACTATGAGAACTATCTGTAAGATAGTAATGCGTTCAGAGAGCAAAAAGAATGCCAGGAAAGCTGCAACAGGTATTTCCAATGACCAGATCGGTTCGACTACAGCGAGCTTACCACGGCGCAATGCTTCAAAGTCGAGAAGTGCCGCCACAAAGAGGATAAGTCCAGTCCCTAGTAAGATGCTCAGATCAAAATTTCCCAGGCTCAATAAAGACGGCAATTTGTTCCAAACGAACGGCAATAACAGAGCCGCTCCGACTAGCGACATGATAAATAACGTTTCCCAATCCCCCACTTTGCGCGTTGATTTCTGGATGAGAAAATCGCCGAAGCCCCAGGAGAGCATGGCGATGAAGCCTAGTCCTATCCCAACACCAACGGTAGTGATCATTTCGCGATATATTGTAGCATGAACAAAAAATCGCCCCCAACTGGCAGGCGATGCGGACTCAACGGAACATGTGGTACAGAGCTTTGAGCAATCCGGCTGACAAAAGGAACCAGATGACCGTCGAGATGACCGAGGCCAACAAGATGTCAGCCAATCGTTCAGTCAGTCTGCTCTTACCCCATCTTTCCTTGTAAAGCAGGTACATTGGCGGGGAGAACTGCCAAGCCTTGAAGCAGACGAGAGCCCATCTCTTGGCTCTGTGCGGAACGAGGTCATGGTCCCGAAGTATCGGCATGACACCTTGCAACCAATGCCAACTATTGATGAGCGCCTCCGCCAACTTGGATATTTTGTCAGCAGCCTTAGGTAATTTGGAGTAAAGGGCGTAGAACAGGATGGTGCCAAGGACGATCTGCAAAAGCAAGAGCGACCAGAACGCCATGTTCACACTCAACTTCCAAACCGCCATAGGACAGACGAAGTAGTAGAATGGTAACCAGAGGATCTTATCCACCAGCACCACTCCCAAGCCTTCGACGAGGTCGAACAGATACGAGCGAATTCTATTGATATTTCCCTTCTAGTCCGGCGCATCATGCTGCCGGTCTATCTACTAGATTAACACATTTCTTGCTACCTGTCCACCTGGCGAGTAGTTTATTGGATCTTCAATTCGGGGATATCTTCCAGATCTCCATGATCGCTGTCTATGACGGACAATGCCTCAGTTTGTATCAGCTTCTCTGAACTTCGTCCTTCAAGCTCCTGGCTTCTATCTCCCAGCTCTTTATTCCTCTCTTTGGCTGATTTCATAAACTCCGTAAACAACGGATGAGGCGAAAGCGGTCTAGCCAAAAATTCCGGATGAAATTGAGTCCCCAAGAAGAACGGGTGATTGTTTTTTCCACCAGTACGCGGCAATTCCGCTATTTCCATGAGCGTACCGTCGGGAGATTTTCCGGAGAATATCAATCCCCCATCTTCCAACTGCTGAATATATTTTGGATTCACCTCGTATCGATGTCGATGCCTTTCGAAGATGGTCTGCGCCGGCGCTTGTTTGGTATTTGGAGCTTGGAATTTGGAATCTTTTTGTAATCTGGAACCTGCGATTTGAGATCTTGCGCTACAGTATGCTTCATTAGCGATCGTCCCCTTAGAGAGCTTCGCCGGGTACCTGCCCAATCTCATCGATCCACCATAATTGCCTTCAGCTATCTTCTTCTTTTGATCAGGCATTATGTCTATGACCAGATGGGGCGATTTCGGATCAATTTCCGCCGTATGCGCACCCTTTAGCCCGAGAACATTGCGGGCATATTCTATGGTCATGAGTTGCATGCCGTAGCAGAGGCCGAAATATGGAATATTATTTTCGCGCGCATATCTGATGACGTTCAGCTTCCCTTCTATTCCTGATTCTCCAAATCCACCAGGAACGATGATGCCGTCCATGGCATCAAGTGAGGAGTAAGGAGCATGAAGCAAGGAGGAAGGAGAACCGCCTCTGACCTTACTACCTCCTTGCTCCTTCCTACTTCCTCCTAGCTCCTTGCCCTCAAAGTCCCTAGCATTCACCGTATGAATTATCGGCTTGACCCCATTGGCGTAAGCAGAGAATTTGATCGCTTCCAAGACCGAGATGTATGAATCAGAGAGGATGAAATCCCCCGTATTGAAATACTTGCCGACGATGGCGATATTGACTGTATGCTTATCATGATTCTTGATCCCATTAGCCATCTTCATCCACTCGACGAAAGCTTCCCCAGTTTTCCTGGCCGGCAAATTCAAAGTCTCCAAAATTATCTCACCGAGGTGGTCGTGCTTGAAATTGATTGGCACATCATAAATGCTCTTGATATCCGGCGCAGAAATAACTCTATTGGCTGGAATATTACAGGCCGTGGCGATCTTCTCTTTGCGGCGATTATCCAAAGGAATGGACGCACGCGCGATGATGATATCTGTTGTAACACCATATGAAGCCAAGTTGTAGACAGCGTGCTGTGTTGGACGAGTCTTCATTTCTCCCAAAGTCCCTGGAATAGGAAGATACGAGACCATGATGAAAGCCACGTCATGTGGATGATGGATCTTCAGAACCCTAGCCGCTTCGATGAACATGATGTTTTGATAATCACCAACCGTCCCGCCGATTTCTATAATGGAAATATCCGACTTGTGGACTTTGGCCGAGTGCTCAAATCGGCTGACTATCTCGTCCCGAATGTGTGGAACAGCTTCTACGCATTTTCCGCCATATTCCAAAGCTCTTTCTCTTTCGATGACTGTTTTATAAACCATTCCACTAGTTACATAATCATCCGGATAGAGATCGCGTCCCAAGAATCGTTCATAATTGCCCATATCTTGATCTGTTTCCAAACCCGAATTCAAAACGAAAACTTCACCGTGCTCGGTGGGATTCATAGTGCCGGCGTCCACATTCAAATAAGGATCAACCTTGACTAGATTGACTTTAAATCCTTTGGCCGAAAGCAAAGTGCCGATCGAAGAGGAAGCTATGCCCTTGCCGACACCAGACATGACCCCGCCGATGACGAAGATATACTTGTGATGAGATTTCGCCGACGGTTGCTCTCGTTCCGGAGCCGCGCGGCGGAGAGGTCGCGAAGGCTGACTCTTTCGGATCGTCTTTACTGGATGACGGACAGCAACCTTCTTCTTCATGAGGTCCATTCTAGTAAAGTCGGTGGCAGTTTGTCCACTCTTTTCACCATGTCAACATATGTGTCCTAAACGTCAATAAACGGCTCAAACACTTGACATTTAGAGAAATGTGTGTAAGATGAGATTTGGAACAATGAAACATTATGGAACATTCAAATAACTCAAATAGACCAAGAAGAGTGCAGCTTTTCTTCGTGGCCCCTGGAGCAGATGGGGAAACTCCCATAGCACTTCTGGAAAAACGGTGCTCAACCGAGCACAAAACATGGGCTGGACTGTCCACCGCCCCGATCGGTGGCAAGCTGGAGCCATCTGAAGATGATTTTACCGCCTTAACTCGCCTGATTAGCACGAGGATACGGGGAACTGGAGGATTGTTTCGACTCCTCGCATTGCTCTCTGGAGTAAAAGATGCTCCAAAGAGATACCTCTTGTCCAAAGGACGCGTCAATGTCTACGGCCTCCCTGTCGATGCTGAGGTCTTCAACATGTTGAATCCAACATGTGAGGGCGACCAATTCACCCAAGTGACCCTCGAAGGCCTTGCTCAAGTCATTAGGGCCGAAAAGCAACGCAAGCATGTCCCATATGACGAACAACATCCCGTGGTTTTTCCTCACGTACCGGCTGCTTTGCAAAGAGCCTTCGGTAGGTTTAGGAGGCGACCCTGATTGGCTTTTGATCCTTGCCGATGCCGACCCCTTCCGGTCGGCTTTTTTTGTACAAAAAAATCACCGGCAGAAGGTCTAAGCCTCCTGCCGGGACATGTTATGAACGGGGACTAAGAGGCCCCCGCCTGAAATTTGGAAACATCAGCTTTGATCCGTAAGCTCGAGGATCTAGCCGGTGGTCTTGTTCTGGCGCGCACAAGTGTTGTTGAAAGCGAAACCGGTCGGAGTGTTGGCACGACCTCCACCGTGTATGCCGATCTGCGCGCCCTCATTGTCGTCGATGGCCAGGTTGAACGCCACTGAACTCATGTTAATGTCCGTCAGTCGTTTTTTCATATGCTTAACTTTCTCTGGTTTTGTCTTCTTTTCGTCACACACCCAGCAACCACTTGTACGCACGTTGATGCGTACTATCAATGTATTGTGCAATGTGCGACTACTAGAATAATAGTAGCGCCATAAAATACCCTGTCAACTGAGTTATCAACAGGCCGTTTTAGACCCTCAAATACCTTCTAGCGGCAATATAACTAGAGACTCCACCGAGAATGATGCCAGCACCCATGATGATAAGGAATATCTGGGCAAAATTGTCGCGGAAATAATTGGAAAGGACGTTGACGATAAGATCGAAGTCAGCTGCGATCTGGACTCCAGCCAAACGGAGGATGACAGTATCGCTCCAATAAGCCACGGCTGCCATGATCCCCAAAGTGATCAAAGCTGAAATGATGCCGTACATGATCCCAGAGACGACCAAAGGGCCACGAACATATATATTGCTTGCACCGACCAGTTTCATCACAGAGATCTCATCCTTGGCGGTGTATATGATGAGACGGATCGTATTCCAAATGACGATGACCGAGACAAGAACTAGGATAATGGCAACAGCCAAACCTGTCTGTTCAGCGATGGGAATGATCCGGCTCAAACGGTCGATGATCAATTTATTCTCTTGGTAATTGACTTTCTCTATGATCGGCGTGCCATTTACATCTTCAGGGTTTTTACCAGTCAGATAACTGGCGATGGCGCCATATTGTCCAGGATCCTTGGCTTTGATATTCAATGAGGCCGGGAACGGATTGTCTCCGACTTCGGTGAGGCCTTGCATGATGAGAGCATTGTCTTGCCACTTATCTTTAAATGCAGCCAGGGTCTGATCACGTGAGACATAAGTAGTGCTGGCCACTTGTGGCAAGTTGTTGATTTCCTTCTGCAAAGAAAGCATATCTGCCTCCTGTGCCGTCAATGCGAAATATACATTGATGTCGACTTTGTCTTTGACATCAGCCAGAAGCGCCCGTCCGAAAGCACCGGTAAAAATCATGGCACCGAATGCGCATAGAGACAGGGTGATGATGACGATAGCCGCGAATGACAAAAAACCATTTCTCCAGAAGTTGACGAAACCGGTCCTTGTTATACGTTTTAGAGTGGTAAATACCATTTGTCTATTATAGCAGATTTATGATTTATAGATGAAAGATTCCAGAATCCAAATCTCAGATTCCAAATAAATTTCATATCTCAAATTGGTGCCTGCAGTCTGTAATCTGGAGATTCTTTGGAATCTGTTATTTGAAATCTGTAATCTATAGAATGTACTTTCCTTCCCTGCTATCCTTGACCACCTTCCCCTTATCCATAGTAATGATGCGTCCACCAACCGTATCGACTACTCCTTTATTGTGTGTAGCCAGCATAATGGTAGTGCCCAATTCATTTATCTTCTGAAGGATCCGGATGATCTCGTAGGTATTGGTCGGATCGAGGTTGCCTGTTGGTTCGTCGGCGATGATGATATCCGGTTGCGTGACGATAGCTCGCGCAATCGCTACGCGCTGTTTCTCGCCACCAGAGAGCTCCTTGGGGAAATTCCAGATCTTGTGTCCAAGATCGACGAGCTCCAATACATGGGGAACGTCCGCAGAAACCTCACGGCTGCTTTTGCCTGTAGCTTCCATAGCAAAGGCGATGTTCTCATACACTGTCTTGTTGGGAATGAGACGGTAATCCTGGAAAACCATACCGATGCGACGACGCAACTTGTTCATCTGCCTGCGATTCAAACGATGGATATTGGCTGACTCGAAAAAGACCGCCCCATCACTAGGCCACTCCTCAGCTATGAGCATCTTCATGAGCGTGGTCTTTCCGGCACCAGATTGCCCAACAATGGTCACAAATTCCTTTGGTTCGATGCCAAAACTGACGTTATCTATGGCTATGGTCTTGTCTGGATAGACTTTGCTGACTTTATCGTAGTAGATCATTGATTTAGTATAGCAGATTTACAGATCCTTCTCTGCTTCTATGAATTCATCTAACTCGCCTTCCAGGACTTTGTCCACCTGTGAAGTCTCGATATCTGTGCGATGATCTTTGACCATCTTGTAAGGATGTAACACGTACGAACGGATCTGATTCCCCCATTCTATAGAAGTCGTCGAGGATATCTGCATGCCGCGCTCTTTGGCTATCCTTTCGTCCTCCGATCTCTTCCAAAGCTTTCCACGCAAGATCTCAAGGGCCTTCTCACGGTTTTGCGCTTGCGATCGTTCCGAAGTCACATGGATCGAGATGCCTGTAGGCTTGTGAACCAACCTTACCGCAGTTTCTCTCTTGTTGACGTTCTGCCCTCCAGGTCCGCCCGATTTGGCTATGCTGATCTCTAGATCGCTATCAGCAACGACGATGTCATTGGCCGTAGCCTTTTCCATCTTTGGAACCACTTCAACCAAGGAGAATGATGTATGCCGTTTCTGATTGGAATCAAAAGGCGAAAGGCGCACCAAGCGGTGCACACCAGATTCATTCTTGAGCGTTCCATAAGCGCCGAGAGTTCCGGCTCTAGAAGCTTCAAGATCATTTGAAAGGTCTCCTTTCGAATCATCGTGCCTAGCCATCGACGCACCTCCTGATTTGCCGATGATCTCAACTGTCACGTTGCGGTATCCGCCATGATCATTTTCATTGGCATGAATGACCTGCCAGCCCCAACCCTTGCTGTCACAATACTTCCTGAACATGCGAAGCAGCATCGCCGAAAAATCTTCCGCATCATCACCGCCAGCTCCGGAAAGTATGGTCATTATCGCATCACCTTTATCGTATTTCCCTATTCCAGTCAGGCTGTCTTTCAGCTTCTGTAGCTCTTTTACCGCGGTTTGCGCTTTGGCTTTGTCCGTCCAAAAATCCGGCGCATTCATAGCGCTTTCCAATTCGCTTATTTTCTTTTCTATCTCTTCCTTGCTTTTCATTTGGAGCCACCTCCCGGGCTTGAACCGGGTACCTCCGCTTTACGAAAGCGGCGCTCTACCAGCTGAGCTAAGGTGGCGAACTCAAAATAAATATTTCATTTTGGAGCCGACGTCCGGGATTGAACCGGAGACCTCGCCATTACCAATGGCGTGCTCTACCAACTGAGCTACATCGGCACAATTCTCATTTTCAAAAGATCTCTGCGCGGCCGACGGGACTCGAACCCGCAACCTCTCGCGTGACAGGCGAGTGCTCTAACCAATTGAGCTACGACCGCATGGGCATTAATGTAGCAGAAATACGACTAAAAACAAAGGGGTGTCGGCGGCAGGACTTGCACCTGCGACCTAGGGCTTATGAGTCCCTCGCTCTAACTACCTGAGCTACGCCGACATAATATAACAGCACATATCTGGTCCTTCCCTGAATGCAGCAGCTGCGCCAATGCCCTACTACAATAATGGAAATCGAGAATGATTGCAATATGCATGTTTTTGTTGTAGATTAGACGTATCGTAATAAGAGATCGTCACCACACCGCGGGGTAGGGTAACGGTAACCCGTCAGGCTCATAACCTGAAAATTGCCGGTTCGATTCCGGCCCCCGCAACAAGTATAGACATTTCACTCTTGGTGATCTAAGCTCAACTCAAATAGCATAAATCAAACGCATATATGGCATTTGCGCGCACATCGAAAGGTAAATATGTCACATGGAATCAGCACCGTTCAGTCTGCTGAACGTATCTTAGCGATTCAAATCATTGTCGCCGAAGTGTACAACACTAGTGTTGACGACATGAAAAGCCGCCGGCGTCCCGAACGGATCGCGTGGCCACGGCAAGTAGCCATGCACTTCTGCTACCTAGCTGGTCTCGGTTCCTACGAGGAGATCGGGAAACACTTTGGGGGACGCGATCACGGCACCGTCATGCACGCTTACCGACATGTCCCCGATCGGGTTAAAGGCGAGCTTCAACAGATAAAACGATACCTTCATTGTCGGTCGAGCATCAACCAGTCCCTTGGAATGATCCTGCCCACTATCGAGTTAGGCAACGGAGTGGGCACCATACTACCGACCATTCTCGACTGGCTTGGAATGGCAAAGTCTCTGATCTCGCTCGATTTTCCCAAGTTAGCAAAGACTCTTGCCCCTGAGGAGGTCAAACTATTGAATGCAGAGCTCGGCGTCCTCGACAACCAAGTGCTCGCTCCTCTAAGATCAGCTCTTGGAGCGATAAGTCCCTGCTAATAAACCGGGTAATCAACTCCCAATCTGCCAAGCATTTCAATATGCTTGGCATTTTTTGAATCATATTTTCACCTCCCCAACCTTTGCTATTTGCGATTTCTGATCTTCTTGATCTTCTTTTCAATGAAGTCGTCGATGCCATCCATGTTCGCACGCAGATCCTTGAATATCTTCTCTTCCTTCTTGGTAAATTCACGATTTTCTTTGATCTTCTCAAGATCCTTGAGCTGTTTTTCCAATTCGTCTTTGAATGAGCTGATGGCCTTGTGGATATCGCTTACAGCATCTTCAGCCTCCCCATCCAACCTCCTCTTCAGTCCAAAGAATCTATGCCAACCGGTGTACACAGCGAAAATAAGACCTAAGGCAAGAAGAATCGCTGTCAGGATGAATGAGAGATCGTAGATAACAGACTTGCTCGTTTCAACGACTATCTTGTCGCTAGCTTCCGGAGATGGAACTGGCGCGACCGTAGTTTCCGGCTTCTTTGTCTCTTCTGGAACAACTATAACAGTCGTAGTAGCGGTAATAGTGGTTGAGGCGATTTCGGAGGCCGAAGGAACGTTTGAGGGAGAAGCGGCTGGTACAATTGGAGACTTGACTGCCGCGCTTATTTTTATTGCGGCCGATCCCTGCACTGTGAGCACGTCTGTACCTAGACCATCGTTGGCCAAAACCGAGGCGTCAGACATGACTACAGAGGCCGTCCCAGCCTTCTTGGCCACAAAGACAATTGAGATGATCTGACCATTTGACCCGCTAAAACCAGGATTTGGTAGGCCGCCCATAAAAGAGATCGTTCCATCTACATTAGAAAAGATTGGATCCTGTCCCCAAAGAGTGAATATCGACGAACTTTTGCTCACTGACATGACTTGCAATAGGTCCGTTGGAAAATGAATGGTTGCCCCAGCAGTATTCACAGCCGTTCCGCCAGCATTTACGATGATATTTTCAGAAATGATATTTCCAGCAGAGACATTGGCTTGGGTCGGACTGATCGACAAACCCGCCGCCCAGCTTTGCGGAACGAAGAATGACAATGACACAAAGAATATAGCGATCGCACCGATCGAACGAGCCGTTCTATATAATATGATATTCATAAAATAGTTCTAAAGTTCTAATTATTTTTTATCCCATTCATACATCATGATCGAGAAATCCGTCATGCTAATCTTACCATCTTTTTTGATATCCACATATGGATTGTTGAATGGGCCTTTTGTTCCCCAGAATGAGAGCATTATCGAGAAGTCGATCATATTTATTTTACCGTCGCAGTTGAGGTCGGCCAACTTTCGGTTGGTCAATAAGCACTTCTTTGGAGTAATGATTGGGGCCGTATTCACGACAGCAGCCGTATTTACATTCGAAGGAGCGCTGTAGCTTGATCCGCCCCCACCACCTCCGCCTCCGCCGCCAGTATGTGGAATCACTGGCGGAGTTACCGGCGTATTCGAAACTACTGTGAAGGACTGGTCTGACTGAGAAGAATCTGATCCGAATTGTACCTTCAAGTGGAACCAGTAATTACCGGCGGCTGATACCGTCGAATTAAGTGCTGTATCGAAATTTTCATGAGGCTGTATGAGCTTGAAGTTGGTGCCATCAAAAAGATCATCTCCGCCACCGCACTTGTTGGCCTCCGAATCTGTCACACACCACGTATAGTGATATTCATAGGCTGTGTCTTCATCGTTGGTGATCCGAACATCCGTCACGATCGTCGGCGCTAGAAGGTTGCTAAAATCCACGATCGCAACTTGAGCGCGCGGTCCAGGTGTGGCACTGACAACGGAAGAATCTGGTCCCCAGCCCGTGAGATTCTTGGCAGAGACACGGAAATCATAAGAGCTGTTATTGGATAACGGTGTCACAGTGATCGCCGGAGTGCTGGCCGCGATATCTGCGAAGGTTGACCAAGTTCCTCCGCTAGTCAGCTGATACTCGATCAGGTAGTCAGTTATAGCCGAACCGCCACTGAATGTTGGAGGCGACCATGAAAGGCCGATGCTGCTATCTTGCACGGTAGTCGTTAGGTTCAAAGGAACACTCGGAACACTGGATGGGCTCACTGAATTACTTGTTCCTGATGGAGTACTGGTACCGATAGCATTAGTGGCGGTCACTGTGAAGGTATATGTGTTTCCATTTGTAAGGCCAGTGATAGTGACTGGAGATGAGCCGCTCCTCGCATTATGAAGACCGTCATTTGAAGTAACAGTGTAGTAGGTAATAGTAGATCCTCCATTAAAGGCCGGCGCCGACCAATATACGATCGCGCTGCTATCTCCGATAGTTGCCGCCACATTCGTTGGAGCATCTGGCACGGTCGCAGGCGTCACTGAATTCGAAACGGCAGATGCCGTACTTGTTCCATATGAGTTTGTCGCAGTCACCGTGAAGGTATATGTCGTGCCGTTTGTAAGACCAGTCAGGGTGATGGGTGAAGAACCGCCGGTTGCCGTATGTCCATCATTGGAAGTGACGGTGTAGCGGATGATAGCGGCGCCACCGTTGTTCGAAGGTGCTATGAAAGTAATAGTCGCATCACCATTACCTCCAGTTGCAGAGATACTAGTTGGCACCCCCGGCACTCCTGCAGGCACAACTGAACCGCTCGTCCCTGAGGAGGTGCTCGTCCCCATGGCATTGGTGGCGGTGACCGTGAAGGTATATGGTGTGCCGTTGGTGAGACCCGTGAGGGTGATCGGTGAGGAACCGCCAGAGACCACATGCAGGCCGTCATTCGATGTCACGGTATATGAAGTGATGGCCGATCCCCCGTTGCTGCCGAGCTCGGAGAAGGTGACGGTGGCTTGGCCGTTAGAAGCGATGATGGAGGTGATGGTCGGAGCATCCGGAGCGGTGGCCGGGACGATGGAATTGCTCGTTCCCGATGAGGTGCTGGTGCCGATCGCATTGGTGGCGGTCACCGTGAAGGTATATGTGGTGCCGTTGGTGAGACCAGTGAGAGTGATCGGTGATGAGGCGCCGGAGACCACGTGCAGACCGTCGCTTGAGGTCACAGTGTATGAAGTGATGGTCGATCCGCCGTTGTTTGCTGGAGCAGAGAAAGTGATGGTGGCTTGATGGCTGCTTCCAGAGACCCCGGTTACGGTCGGAGCATCAGGGATGGTGGCAGGGGTCACCGAGACGGAAGTTCCCGAGGAAGTGCTGGTACCGACCGCATTAGTGGCGGTGACCGTGAATGAATATGTTGCTCCATTAGTGAGGCCAGTCATGACAATCGGTGAAGAACCGCCGGTTGCCGTATGTCCATCATTGGAGGTCACGGTGTAGCGGATGATCGTCGATCCCCCATTGTTTCCTGGAGCGGTGAAGGAGATGGTGGCCTGACCGTTTCCGGCGATGGCCGAGCCCATGACTGGAGCATCAGGAGTGGTAGCTGGAGTCACAGAACTGCTGGTCACGGAAGCAGAGCTGGTGCCGATGGCATTGGTGGCGCTGACTGTGAAGGTGTATGAGACACCGTTGGTGAGGCCGGTGACGATGACAGGTGAAGAGGCGCTGGAGACCACATGCAGGCCATCATTCGAGGTCACCGTATATGAAGCGATGGCCGATCCCCCGTTGCTGCCGAGCTCGGAGAAGGTGACGGTGGCTTGGCCGTTAGAAGCGATGATGGAGGTGATGGTCGGAGCATCCGGGACATTAGCCGGAGTGACCGAGCTGCTTGGAAGAGAACCCGTGCTCGTCCCCATGGCATTGGTGGCGGTGACCGTGAAGGTATATGGTGTGCCGTTGGTGAGACCCGTGAGGGTGATCGGTGAGGAACCGCCAGAGACCACATGCAGGCCGTCATTCGATGTCACGG
>Ga0209697_10002230_pt1 | contig 28305 bp, 24 predicted proteins | sample AliMusrvi5mmetaG_FD_184115 | JGI IMG/M metagenome (GOLD analysis project Ga0209697, IMG submission 184115) | Freshwater lake bacterial and archeal communities from Alinen Mustajarvi, Finland, to study Microbial Dark Matter (Phase II) - Alinen... | ecosystem: Environmental > Aquatic > Freshwater... | reverse complement strand
GATGGATTCGGTTGAGGGGAAGCGCGGGGAACCGCGGCAGAAACCCCCTTTCCCGGTGAAAAGCGGTTTATTCGGCAAGCCTACGGTAATCAACAATGTTGAAACATTTGGAAATATCGCCCCAATCATTTCGAAGGGGGCCGACTGGTTCTCATCCATTGGAACCGAAAAAAGCAAGGGGACAAAGGTCTTTGCCCTCGCCGGAGATATTGTCAACAAGGGGCTCATTGAAGTATCCATGGGTGTCACTTTGGGTGAAATCATCTATGAAGTCGGAGGTGGGATTCCCCGGGGTAAATCGTTTAAAGTTGCCCAGACAGGTGGTCCGTCAGGCGGCTGCCTTACGCCCGGACATCTCAATACTCCGATTGATTATGACTCCTTAATCGAGCACGGGGCTATCATGGGCTCGGGCGGACTGATCTGTGCCGATGAAGATACCTGCATGGTAGATATGGCCCGCTTCTTTATGGATTTTGTACAGGATGAATCGTGCGGGAAATGCATCCCCTGTCGTATCGGGACTAAACGGATGCTTGAAATTCTGGAACGAATCACACGTGGAGAAGGGAAAGAGGGGGATGTAGAGCTTCTGGAAGAGCTTGGAAATTCGATCAAGGAATCGGCCATTTGTGGATTGGGACAGACTGCTCCAAATCCGGTTCTCAGTACCATCAAATATTTCAGGAATGAATATGATGAACATATCCGGCACAAATATTGTCGTTCAGGGGTTTGCAGCGACCTGTTTATTTCTCCGTGTCAGAATGCCTGTCCTGCAGGGGTGAATGTGCCGGGTTATATTGCACTGATTGCAGCCGGAAGAGTGCGTGATGCCTATAACCTGATCCGCCAGGAAAACCCGTTCCCATCGATCTGTGGCCGGGTCTGCACCCATCCGTGCGAAAGCAAATGCCGCAGGGCTCAGCTGGACGAACCGATTGCCATTGCGGATTTGAAGCGGTATGCGGCTGATTATGTGCTGAATTCCGGAGAGCCATTTACTAGTCTGATCTTTCAGAAAAACGGTAAGTCTGTTGCGATCATCGGAGCAGGTCCTTCAGGCCTGACTTGTGGCTATTACCTGGCCAGGCAAGGTTATACTGTTGATATTTATGAAGAAAAAGGTATCGCCGGTGGAATCCTTGCCTATGGGATACCAGAATACCGGTTGCCAAAAGAAGCCTTGCGTAAAGAGATTGATTCGATTACCCAGGCGGGAATTAATATTCTTTATAACACGAAAATAGGGAAAGACATTTCATTCAATGAGTTGAAGGCGAAATACCTGGCTGTTTACATTGCCACCGGAACCCAGCTTTCCCGAAAAATCGGGATCGAAGGGGAGGAGAAAGAGGGAGTTTATCACGGGCTGGATTTCCTTCGGGATATCAATCTGAAAAAGAATGTGGTGGTTAAGGGGATAGTCTCGGTAATCGGAGGGGGAAGTACGGCTATTGATGCTGCCCGGTCTGCCCTTCGGTTGGGTGCTCAGAAGGTTCATATTTTATATCGCAGAACCAAAGAAGAGATGCCTGCTGATAAGCGTGAAATTGAAGATGCTTTGGATGAGGGTGTGATCCTGCACGAGTTGGTTGCTCCGGTCCGGTTTATTGGAAATGGTGCAGTAACTTCAATCGAATGTGTTAAAATGAAACCTGGCCGGTTCGGGAAAGATGGCCGCAGGGTTCCTGTAGTCATTTCCGATTCGAACTTTATCCTTGAAATAGATCTGGCCATACCTGCTGTAAGTCAATATTCTGATTTCCCATTTATTACCAAAGCCGAAGTAGGCATTACCGATTGGGGAACATTCATCGTTGATGCGGAAACCCAGATGACTACTCAACCTGGAATTTTTGCAGGCGGAGATGTAGCCAGGGGTTCTGACGTAGTCATCACTGCGATTGCCGATGGTAAGAATGCGGCCAGATCGATTGATAAATACCTGGGCGGGAAAGGCAAATTAAATACTGGAGAGCCCATTGAATTACCGGCCAAAGTAAATGAGGAGGGTATAGCCGTTGAACACGAACGGCTTCAAATGAGATACCTCGATCTGGAACAGCGGAAGAATAATTTTGATGAGGTTCCGCAAGGTTTCCATAAACTCAATGCCATTGCCGAGGCGATGAGATGTTTGCAATGTTCAAGACGTTAAAATCAGTAAATAACTGACTATGATAAATCTTACCATTAACAACAAGGTTCTGCAGGTTGAAGAGGGAACAACAATCTTTGAAGCAGCAAAACAAAATAATATCCTGATCCCTCACTTTTGCTACATGGAGAATGTTCACCAGATCGGCTCGTGCCGGATTTGCGTGGTCGAAGTGGAGGGAGGAAAAACACTGATGGCATCCTGCGTTACCCCGGCTACCGAGGGAATGATTGTTCATACCAATTCCGAAAGGGTTCGTCAGGTTCGTAAAGTGATTTTCGAGTTAATGCTTTCAGATCATCCAAAGGAATGCCTGAGTTGCTGGCGGAATCAGAACTGTGAGTTGCAGGAACTTGGAAATTTAATCCAACTCCATGAATTCCGGTATGAAGGGGCAAAATCGAAGGATATCATCGACAGTTCAAGTCCATCTATTATTCGTGATAGTTCAAAATGCATTCTTTGTCGCCGTTGTGTAACGGTTTGCAATGAAATTCAGGGTGTAGGGCTGATGAATCCGCATCACCGTGGCTTCTCCACTTTTATTGGTCCGTCGGAGGACGAACTGCTCGGCGAATCGGTGTGCACCAATTGCGGCCAGTGTGTATTAGTCTGCCCGGTAGGAGCATTGAAGGAGAAGGACTCTACCGCTACAGTCTGGGAAGCATTATATGACAAAACAAAAACGGTAGTTGTTCAGACTGCCCCTGCCGTGCGTGCCGCTCTCGGAGAAATATTCCTCTATGAACCAGGAACTTTGGTAACCGGTAAAATGGCTGCTGCCTTGCACCAATTGGGTTTTAATTATGTTTTTGATACCAATTTTGCGGCTGACCTCACCATCATGGAAGAGGGTTCCGAATTTCTTGAACGGGTAAGAAATGCTTTTACCTCAACAGATAAGAAAGCAGTACTTCCGATGATCACGAGTTGCAGCCCAGGCTGGATTAAATTTATGGAGCATCGCTTTCCCGATCAGCTGGCCCACTTGTCAAGCTGCAAATCACCCCATATGATGCTTGGGGCCTTGACCAAGAGTTACTTTGCTGAAAAGATGAATATCGATCCGGCAAAACTGTTCGTCGTTTCGGTAATGCCGTGTACAGCCAAAAAATTCGAAATTACCCGTCCCGAGATGTTTAAGGATGGCCTGGCAGATGTTGACGCCGTGATCACTACGCGTGAACTGGGGCGGATGATAAAAGATGCAGGAATTGATTTCAGAAACCTCCCGGATGGTAAATTTGATAGTCCGTTGGGGCTCTCGACAGGCGCTGCAGATATCTTCGGGACGACTGGAGGAGTCATGGAAGCTGCATTACGTACAGTCTATGAGTTGGTTACAGGCAGAGAGATGCCTGGAAAAAAACTCCATATTCAGCCGCTCACCGGTTTGAACAGAATTAAAACGGCAGCCCTGAAGATCGAAAACCCCTTGCCGGAATTTGCCTTTTTGAATGGAGTAACTGTGAAAGTTGCCGTTACCAGCGGATTAAGGGGAGCAGCAGAGTTGCTGGACGAAATCAAAAGCGGGACGAGCCCTTATCATTTTATTGAGATTATGGGCTGTCCGGGCGGGTGTATCAGTGGCGGAGGACAACCAAGACCGGTCAATGATGAAATCAGGACCCAGCGGCTTGAAGCCATTTACCGGGAAGATGAAGGTAAAATGGTTCGTAAATCACATGAAAACGAGGATATTATGTTGTTGTACCGTGATTTTCTGGGCGTTCCGCTTGGACATAAATCGCATGAACTGCTCCATACGGTATATACCCAACGGTCTAAAAACTGAGGTTTATAAGTTCTTTGTAATTTGCAATTTAGTACCCGATAATGTAACTTTATGGAAAGATTCCCGCAAGGAAAAAGAATAATCCATTGTGTCCTGGCGTCTTTGCGTGAAAAATGGCACGCAAAGACGCTAAGCCGCTAAGGAAGAAGTTTAAAAAATGACTGAAAATGAATTGTCAAAGGTCATCGTGGATAGAGCCTATCAAATCCACACTAATCTTGGACCAGGTTTGTTGGAGTCAGTTTACGAGGAAATTAATGTATTACGAACTTCTTAAACATGGTCTAAGGGTAGAACGTCAAAAGGGTATTCCGGTATTCTGGGACAATTTGAAAATGGATTTGGGATTCAGGACCGATCTAATCGTTGAAAAGATGGTGATTGTAGAATTAAAGTCTGTTGAACAAATCGCACAAGTTCATCCAAAAATATTGCTAACTTATTTAAAGTAAACAGGAATTAAATTAGGGCTTTTAATCAATTTTAATGAGCCATTAATAAAAGATGGAATTACCAGAATTGTTAATCATCTATAAAATTCCAACGATGCAGGAATGCTAAAACACAGAAAAGAATTTGACTTTACGTCTTTGCGTCTTTGCGAGCATAATGGCACTTAAAAGCCGCTAAGCTGCGAAGGGTTAAAATAAACTTTAAATTTACTTACAATGTACCCTGTCTCCGAACTGATTAGAAACCTGGCTGACCAACATGGCCGGAACAGGCATAACCTGCTTCCTATTTTACAGGGAGTAGTCGAACAGGAGAAATACCTGTCAGAATACTCCATGATTGAGATTGCCCGCGAACTCGATCTTCCAGCCTCTGAAGTTTATGGTACAGCAACTTTTTATTCGTTTCTGGAATATAAAAAAATGGGCAAATACATTATTCGTGTTTGCAAAACCATCACCTGTTCCATGAAAGGGAAGAATCAGGTTGTTAAGGCCATCGAAGATATGCTGAAGATAAGTGTAGGTGAAACAACCCCTGACGGAAATTTCTCCCTGCTGCAAACCAACTGTCTTGGACTTTGTCATAAGGCACCTGCAATGCTGATTAACTTTGATGTCTACACCGATCTGACGCCTGAAAAAGTTCGTGAAATTCTGACTAACTACATCAATAAAAAAGGAAAGGGGGAATAAATGTCGTCCAATTATCAACTTAAGCGGGTCGATTTCATTTTTAAAGATGAAAAAGATTGGAAGGAGATTTTAAAAAATAACATCAACCGCCCTCCACAGGAATTAATTAACGAGTTAATCAGTTCAGAATTAAAGGGTAGGGGAGGAGCCGGATTCCCCACAGGATTGAAATGGAAACTCACTGCGGAGGTGGATGATATGACTAAATATGTCATTTGTAACGCAGATGAGGGTGAACCCGGAACATTTAAAGACCGCGAAATATTGTCAAAAGTGCCGTTTAAAGTATTAACTTCAATGGCTGTTTGCGGACATGTGATCGGGTCAAAAGAGGGATATATCTATCTTCGTGGCGAATATTTTTTCCTTCAACCTGAACTAAACAAGGCTATCTGCGAATTTGAGCAATACTGCCAGGAGATTAATTTTGATTTCAGAATCCGTATCTTTATGGGGAGCGGTGCTTATATATGCGGAGAAGAGACAGCTCTGTTTGAATCTATGGAGGGGAAACGAGGAGAACCCCGCAATAAACCACCTTTCCCTTCAAACTTCGGATATATGGGCAAACCTACAGTCATCAATAATGTTGAGACACTTGCGCATACCTATACTATTTTTGAATTTGGGGCAAAGCGCTTTTATGATTTGGGTGTTCAATATTCACGTGGCTCGAAATTATTCTCTGTTTCAGGTGACACCCCGAAACCGGGGATTTATGAGCTGGAATTGGGAATGAGTCTCGAAGACTTTGTTGATGAATTTGGTGATGGTGACACGAAAGCTGTTCAGGTTGGCGGAGCATCGGGCTTTTTGGTCCCACGTAAGCGATTTGGGGAGACAACCATAGGATTTCAGGGAAAACTGACTGGCATCTCTCTGCCAACCGGAGGTTCAATGATGCTTTTCAACAGCTCCCGGTCGATGTATAACGTGTTGGATAATTATCTTGAATTCTTCCGGGAGGAATCGTGCGGACAATGCACCCCCTGTCGGGTTGGATGCCAGCAATTACTGAATGGAATTAAGGCTGTTAAACGGGGTGAGAAAAATGCGCTCTATCTGGATAAATTGCTGAGGTTGACTGAAACAATGCAATATACCGCAAAATGCGGATTGGGGCAGTCGGTCGCAAATTCATTCTCGTCAATCGTGGAAAATTTCAGGGAAGAGATGATTTATTAATGCTCTAAGAAGGATCTGTTATGGCAAAAAAAATAAAAATAACCATTAATGAGCTGACAGTTGAAGTTGAACCGGGTACCTCAATCCTGGAAGCTGCCAGAGAGACAGGTGTGATTATTCCCACATTGTGTTATCATAAAGACCTTTGCGTGGCAGGGAATTGCAGGGTTTGTGTGGTCGAGATCGTTGGACAGAAGCGATTGTCGGCAGCCTGTGCCACACCCTGCGATGAAGGGATGGACATCCTTACCAATTCCTTTAAAGTACGGAACTCACGCAAACATATTATTGAGCTCCTCCTTTCAGAGCATAATGCTGACTGTACCCGCTGCTATAAAAACGGGAATTGTGAGCTCCAGAAACTGGCATCTGACTATAAAATTATGACTCAGGATTTTATAAGGTTGGTTCCGCTTAAGAATTATACGATCGATCAGTTTTCCCCATCAATTATCAAAGATGACAGCAAATGTATCCGCTGCCAGCGTTGTGTAAGAACCTGTGAAGAACTGCAGGGAGTCAATGCGCTGACAGTCGCCTATAAGGGTGACCGGATGAAAATAGCCACCTTTTTCGAGAAACCGATGAACGATGTAATTTGCACTAATTGTGGTCAGTGCATCAATCATTGTCCTACCGGTGCATTGGTAGAGAAGAATTATATTGAAGAAGTTTGGGACGCGATTGCAGACAAGAATTGCCATGTAATCGTACAAACAGCTCCTGCTGTACGTGTTGGATTAGGAGAAGAGTTAGGATATGAGTACGGATCACGGGTTACAGGAAAGATGGTTGCCGCATTAAAGAGGTTAGGTTTTGATGCCGTAATGGATACCGATTTTACTGCAGACCTCACCATTTTGGAAGAGGGAACTGAATTATTGACACGGTTGAAAAGGGCTCTGGTCAATCACGATCCGGATGTGAAACTGCCCATGGCTACTTCCTGTTCCCCTGGGTGGATCAAATACATCGAGCACATGTATCCGGAATATCTAGATCACCTCTCGACCTGTAAGTCCCCCCAGCAAATGTTTGGTGCCCTTGCCAAAACCTATTATGCCAGGGCCCGGAATCTTGATCCTGAAAAAATAGTTTCAGTTTCAATTATGCCTTGCACGGCCAAGAAATTTGAATCAAACCGTCCTGAGATGCATGACAGTGGATACCGTGATGTTGATTATGTTCTGACAACCCGCGAGTTGGCAATCATGATTAAACAAGCTGGAATCGATTTTATGAAACTTGGAGATATGCCGTTCGACCGGTTGATGGGTGAATCAACCGGGGCTGGGGTTATTTTTGGTGCAACAGGCGGGGTGATGGAAGCTGCCCTGCGCACCGCTTATGAACTTGTAACAGGAAGGGATGTTCCTTTTGAAAACCTGAATATCATGCCTGTACGTGGTATGGAAGGTGTCAAGGAGGCTTCAATCCGGATCGAAAACCCATTGGAACAATGGGCATTTCTGGATGGAGTGGAATTGAAATGTGCCGTTGCACATGGGTTGATCAATGCTAAAAAGGTAATGGATTCAATTCTTTCGGGCAAGTCCCAGTATCATTTTATCGAGTTTATGGCTTGCCCGGGCGGATGCCTTGGAGGTGGTGGTCAACCCATCCCCACAAGTCCTGAAATTCGCCGGAAACGCGCTGAAGCTATTTATGCCGAAGACCTTGGAATGCCTTTGCGGAAATCGCATCAGAATCCGGAAATCGTGAAAATCTATGCCGATTTTCTGGAAAAACCTATGAGTGAAAAATCACATCACCTTTTGCATACCAAATACTCACCAAGAGAGAGGTTTTGAAGCTGAATTTATCAAATTTTATTTAGTTCTTGAGGGTTCTGGCGGCAATCGAATAAATTTATAATCTCAATTCTTTTCTTATCCTGGTTCACCAGATATATAAGTTTATAGTTTTTATGAACCAAATATCGGAACTCCTGTATTCTATTAATCAAGAGGCTCTCTTTTTGGCCGATTAATGGATTCAATTCTAACTCTAAAGATTTTGTAATAAGTTCATTAACAAGCTTAATGGCAATACTTTGGCCTGCTTTTTCACAATAATAAAATATACACTTCGAGTTTATCTTCCGCAAATTGCGTCCAGAAAACTTTCATCCCCATTTTTGTACTTTTTGCTTTAACTCCTCAGCTAAAGTAACCCTGTCATTTTCGGAATCCCCCATAGCCTGATCAATTTCAGTATTAAATTGGTCAATACTCAGAGGTACTAATTTTCTTTCGAATTCCTCTTTCCTTTTTATTCTGAGCAAATTCTCGAGACCGCTAATAATTTCTTCATTTTGCAACTTTAGAAATTCCTGGACAAATGTTATTTTCCTAGTCTGTAAATCCATGCTTTTTTTTGTAAAGTTACTCATTTCAGACTAAAATATTTTGAATTAGATTCTAATTATCGAGAGAAAAACCACGAAGGTTCTTTGAAATTGATTTAATCTATTTCTGAAGCTAATTTTCAATGAAGAGATACATAAAAATAATAATTTGAATTTTAGTACACCTTAATGATTAATTTACAATGGCTTAATTATGTCGTATCCATACCTGACAATCAGGATGGTTACGACAATCAGGAAAAAAATGCGGATAAAACCATTCCCTCTCTTGAGGGCCATCCTGCTGCCGGTGATACTTCCGGCAATATTGAACAGTGCCATCAATACGGCAATGCCAATGATAAAATTTCCCTGCCGGATGAAAACAATCAGCGCAGAGATATTAGTCATGCAATTGACAATCTTCGCATAGGCAGATGCCTGGACAAATTCAAACCCCAGGATCAACACAAATGCCAGCACGAAAAAACTTCCGGTCCCGGGGCCAAAGAAGCCGTCATAGAACCCAATTATTAAGCCAATTACCACTCCCAGTGCCATCTGCAGTGATTCAGGCAATTGTTTGGTGGCCACTTTACCCAGATCTTTCCGGATAAACGTGTAAATCGCAATGGCAATTAAAATGATCAGGATAATCGGTTTTAAAGTAGCCGGATTGATGATGCTCACAATTTTGGCACCACAATAGGAAGCTACGAAAGAGGCGATTGAAACAGTGATCAATAGTTTAACATTAAACCGAATGCGCCGGGCATATTGAACCGCAGCCATTGAGGTACCCGAAAGTGCGGCTATTTTATTGGTGCCGAAAAGTGTAGGCAAGGAAGTATTTGGCAGGGTTACCAGTAAGGCCGGAATCTGAATCAACCCGCCTCCGCCTACCACAGCATCAACAAATCCGGCAATATATGCCAAAGCCGATAAGATCAATAATGTCAGCAAATTATATTCAGAAAACAAGCCTGGAATATCCATCAGCAGGTTTTGTATTAGTTTCGGTCAGCAATTATTACTAAAAGATATCTGTAACATTTGCAATATCAAGCAGCTGTGCCTTATTGCATATGGTTATCCGGCGACCCTGGGTACGAATAAGGTTCTCCTCCTTGAAATCACGTAAGATTCTAACGAGTGTTGCGACAGCTGTTCCAACCATATTGGATAAGTCGGCTCTCGTGAGCACGATCTGAACCTCATTGTTTTCATCCACATCATCTTTGAATTTCTCCTGAAGAATCAACAGAGTAAGCGCAACCCTCTCCCTTACTGTTTTCTGGGTGATTGTAGCGATAAAATTGACCAGTACTCCAAACTCATGACTAAGGTTTTTCATGAGCATTTTTGATAGTTCGTCATATTGGTCCAATAACTTAACCAGTTTATCTCTGGAAAGAAACCCAATGGTACCATCGGTTAATGAAGCCGCAGAATCGGGATACACCTCTTCGCTTAAAAAAGCAGCATAGCCCAGTAACTCCCCTTCACGGCAAACATAAATAATCTGCTCCTTACCGCCATTCAGTGATTTGTATTTCTTGACCTTCCCTTTTTTAATAAAATAAATTCCTGAAGGATAGGTCCCCTCGGTAAATATATTCTGCCCTTTCTTTAACTGTTTGACAATCATTTGACCCAGGAACTCCTCCCTGATGGATTCGGGCAGGCTTGAAAATGCGGTATTGCTTTTAAAAGTGAACCTTTCAGCTACGTTATCAGACTGGATTGCCATATCAATTTTTATATTGAGCAAATTTAGCAAAGAATTGACAAAAATCAATTTTTTGATTGACCTGGGTGCTTATTTAAAAGCTCTGAATTGTCTAATCTTGCAGTGTATAACCTTTTGGATATAATAGATTGATTTTTAGCGTAAAGATTGTATGGGATCAGCTCAATTAATAGGTTTGATGGCATTCACTTTATCATTGGGTATTGTGGGATTAATAATTGTCAATGAAAGATTCAGACCCTTTTTGGCCTTATTCATTGTATTGATTAATTCAGTCTTATCCTCATTTCCGGCTTTGATGTCATTCACCTCGGGCCCGCAGTCAGGTGTACTCAACCTCCCTCATCTGGCCGGAGATATAGGCATCCGGATTGACAGCCTGTCTGCCTGGTTTATTTTGATAATCAATTTCACCTCCATTATGGGAGTTCTTAATGGAACCGGTTATTTGAAATCCTACCGCCATCTGAAGGTTAATCAGGAGTTGCACTGGGTGTTTTATGTCTTGTTTCATGTGTCCATGTTGTGGGTTTGCATGTTTGAACACGGTATTGCATTTCTGGTTGCATGGGAATTGATGTCGTTATCCTCCATGATGCTGGTCATCTTTGAATCTCACAATAAGTCAATTTTAAAAGCCGGCATTAATTATATGATACAAATGCATTTAAGTGTTGTATTGCTGACACTTGGCTTTGTCTTTTTGTATGTTAATACCGGGACATTTAATTTTTCAGGTTTAGCCCTGCTACCTTTGGGTCCTCACTGGATATGGATTTTTATTTTGCTTTTTGCAGGGTTTGCCATCAAGGCAGGGTTTATCCCTTTTCATACCTGGTTGCCTCATGCCCATCCGGCTGCCCCTTCCCATATTTCGGGGGTCATGTCGGGTGTAATTGTCAAATTAGGGATCTATGGCATTTTCAGGATAATTATGTATCTGAGAACCGATTGGCTGATTTTTGGGGAAGTAATCCTTGCATTGTCTGTGGTTACTGCCATATACGGAATAGCCAATGCCGCACTCAGAACCGACTTCAAGCAGATGCTGGCTTATTGTACCATTGAAAATATCGGGATTATCGGAATTGGCCTGGGAATTGGACTGATAGGCATCGGGAATAACAACCAGATGATGGTCATGCTTGGATTTTGTGGTGCATTGTTACACACGCTTAACCACTCGTTATTCAAGTCTTTACTCTTTTTTGGTGCCGGAAGTATTTATCAGCAAACCCATACACGAAATATTGAACGGTTAGGGGGACTGATTAAAAAGATGCCGATTACAGCCGGATTGTTCCTGATCGGAGCACTGGCTATTGGGGGGATTCCTCCGTTTAACGGATTTGTTTCCGAGTTTATTATTTATACAGGGCTGTTTAAAGGTTTAATTGGTTTCCAGGGTGTCTCACAAGCTATTCTGCTTATTTTGTCAATCACCGGTCTAGTCATTGTTGGAGGGATGTCATTGGCTACATTTACCAGGACATTTGGAGTTATTTTCCTGGGCACACCGCGTGAAGAGCTTCCGCATGAACCGCATGAAACCTCCCATATTATGCTCCTGCCACAATTTCTCATCGTCGCGGCGATGTTGTCAGTAGCGTTCATCCCTCAGTTTTATTTTTCTTATGCCGGGAAAGTTGTATCTTCTTCATTCGCAACAGCGTTTAGTGGAATCCCGGTTTCTTTTACCCCTGTTACCGATACTGTCACAAACATTGGAAGAATGGCTTTGATTTTCATCATGTTAATTATTGTTATGTACGGTATTCGCCGGTTGTTGGTCCGCAAAAGGGCTTCGGTTACTTATGAAACCTGGGGTTGCGGATATGTGGCGCCTGTTAAAAAGGCCCAATACACCGGCAAATCTTTCAACCGTTCCTTTGGTTTATTGTTTAATTTTATAGTAAAGGAAAGAAAGACAATTGAAAAAATTCCAAAGACACAAATTTATCCTTCGCGGGTCAATTTTTCGACAAGCTACATTGATATCCTCGATCATTATATTGTTTCCCCGTTGGCCAAAAGGCTCACATTTGCCTTAAATTATTTTCAGTTTATCCAGAACGGACGAATTCAGTCCTATGTGCTTTACGGACTGTTTTTTATAATTTTGGTTTTTCTTGGAACAGCATTCAGTTTTATCTATTGATTTACTCTATGGAAAAGATAATCATTGAAGTATTTAATCTGATTGCGATACTTGCTTTAGGGCTGATCCCTTTCCTGAAAACCAGGGAAAGAGGTTATCTTACGTTGGGCGTTATTTCACTTCAGGTTATTATCATTTCCATTCTCGCTTTTTCGCTGTTTGCAAATGGTCCGGTTGAATACTCCTACGCAGGATCATTCATAACCGGATTCATCCCAGTCCGGATCGATTATTTGTCTGCCTGGTTCATCCTGGTTATCAGCTTCACATTCCTGACCGGTGTTTGGTATGGCGTTCAGTATATGAAAAAATATATGGATCAATCTGACAATTTAGCACTTCATGCCGGTGCGTTTATTGTGTTATACACTTCCCTGATTGATATCTGTATGATACAGAATAGTCTTGTATTTCTGGTTGTTTGGGAGATTATGGCTCTGGCCTCATTCATATTAATAATCTTTGAGCATTATAAGAGCGCAACACTAAAAGCTGGAATTAACTTTCTGATTCAATCACATGTTTGCATTCTTTTTCTGACGGTTGCATTTATGTGGGTTAAAGTCAAGACCGGTTCATTTGACTTTAACGCAATAACGCAATTTACCTCAGCTCAACCCATCATGGTTGGTTTAGCACTGTTTCTCTTTTTCTTTTCAGGATTTGCCATTAAGGCCGGATTTGTCCCGTTTCATACCTGGCTTCCACAGGCTCATCCGGCGGCACCCGCCCATATTTCCGGAATCATGTCGGGGGTGATTATAAAAATCGGGATCTATGGCCTGCTTCGGATACTGATGCTGATAAAAACCGATATGGTTACCATCGGCTTTTTTATCCTGTTTATTTCACTGATTACTGGATTATATGGCGTAATGTTAGCTATTGTGCAGCATAATCTCAAAAAATTGCTTGCCTATCACAGTATTGAGAATATCGGGATCATTGGGATCGGTATCGGATTGGGATGTCTTGGATTAGGATACAATAATCACCTTTTGGTCATATCCGGCTTTGGCGGTGCTTTACTTCATGTGCTGAACCATTCCCTCTTTAAATCGCTGCTGTTTTATAGTTCAGGAAACGTCTATCAGGCCAGGCACACCATGAGTATCGAGTTATTGGGGGGTCTGATCAAAAAAATGCCACATACCGGGTACCTCTTTTTAATCGGATCATTAGCTATTTGCGGTTTGCCGCCGTTTAATGGTTTTATTTCGGAATTCTTCCTTTACAACGGTTTGTTTCATGGGCTGGTTTCGAGTAATTTCATGTTCATCCTTTTCCTTCTGTTTGCCATACTTGGATTGGTGATGATTGGAGGGCTTGCACTTATCTGTTTCACCAAGGCTTTTGGGATTGTATTTCTGGGTACTCAACGCGCTGAACTGCATGAGGATGCCGATATTGAAAAACCACAGCGAATCTTGCCGATGTACGGGATTGGCCTGTTTATTATGATTATCGGATTATTTCCCTTTTTGTTTACCCCCTCTCTTTTAAAAGTGATCACACTCTACCTGCCTGGTTTAGATACCCTGGCCCAATCGCAGTTTGGTGATATGCTTGGTCAATTAACGAAAGTCGGCTGGTATTCTCTTGGATTCCTGGCGCTGATTATGGTTATCTATTTACTGAAGGGCCAGATAACCAAAAAGAGAGTTGTCAGCCTTTACGAAACCTGGGGTTGCGCCTTTTCAGGAGGAACGCCAAAAATGCAATACTCCGCCTCATCGTTTATCCGCTCTTACCGTAAACTGGCAGAACCTATTCTTTCGATAAAAAAGGTAAAACAGGAAGCTGTCGGGCTTTATCCTCACGATATTATGCAGGAAACACATGCCCATGATAAAATTGAGACCTGGCTGATCGATAAGCCAATATTCGCGATCCGAAAACTGTTAAATTCTTTTGTATTTCTGCAGAACGGGAATATTCAGGCCTATATATTATATGGATTTGTTTTCGTGGGATTAGCCCTGCTTCTCCCTTCTGTTATCGAAAAACTAATGGTATTAATTAACTTCTTAAATCAATTATAAGATGGTCAGCTTGTTACTAATATTTATAATGAGTTTGTTTTTCTCCGGATTCATTATCCGGACCAAGAGCATCTTATCGGGGAGAAAGGGTCCCGGACTCTTTCAGCCGATGCTTGATATTTTCAGGTTGTGGAAGAAAGGTTCTGTGATTAGCCAAACGACGAGTTTTATTTTCCAGATTGCACCGAGCGCCTACTTTGCCTCAGTAATAATGGCTATTTTGATGATTCCGCATGGGAATAATCCCGGATTGATCTCATTTGACGGAGATTTTATCATGTTTGCCTACGTTCTGGCCTTTGGAAAATTCCTCATGATTATTTCTGCCCTGGATACCGGAAGCAGTTTTGAAGGGATGGGGGCGAGCCGCGAGGCACTTTTTTCGATGCTCGTGGAGCCTGCTTTCTTTATCTTACTTGGATCATTTGCGCTGTTTACCGGGCAAAGTTCTTTCCATCAGATATTCAGTACGTTGCATTACGGTTCGCAAATCTCCTATTTGCTCGGGGGACTGGCTTCTTTTGTTTTGGTAATGATCGCCATGATCGAGAACAGCCGTATGCCACTCGACGATCCCAAAACCCATCTTGAACTGACAATGGTTCATGAAGTGATGATCCTGGACAACAGCGGATTTGATCTTGGACTGATCATGTATACCACCAACCTGAAGTTTGCCATGTACGGGGCAATTATTTCAAATTTTTTTATCGGAATGTTCCCCTATGAAATATCAATACCGATGTTCTTCATCATTCAGATTGGATTCGCCATTGCTGTCGGGATCATCGAATCGTTTATGGCAAGGTTCAGAATGGGCCATAATCCGCAATTCGTTTTTATCCTGACTTCGGTATCGCTTTTAATATTTTTCGGGGTGTTGCTGGTTTTAGGAAAATTCGTATAAACTACTAGTTATATGACAGATATACTTTTAATTGCATTAGCCATGTCGCTGCTTTACATCAGTATCGCAAACCGGCTTTTTACCTACCTCAATATTCTGGTCTTTCAGGGCTTTATCCTTTTTGGGGTCACCTTCCTGACCCTCACAAAGATTAGCACGATTAACCTGATGCTGATCATGCTTGAAACGATTGTTTTCAAAGCGGTCGCTGTTCCCTGGTTTATTAACTATATCATTAAACGGAATGGGATAACCCGGGAGGCTGAGCCCTATCTTCCCAATTTTGTGTCACTGATCATCGTGACCTTTATAACGGTGGCAACCATTATCCTTTCCAGTTCAATTAAGGATCCCAACCTCGATAAGACCTTTTTTGTTGTGGCGTTATCCACGATCTTTACAGGCCTCTACCTGATTGTGACCCGGAAAAAGATCATCACCCACGTTATCGGCTATATTATCATCGAGAACGGGGTTTTTGTCTTGTCGCTTGCCGTTGGAAATGAGATGCCGATGTTGGTTAACCTCGGAATTATGCTCGATATTTTTGCCAGCGTCCTTATATTGGGGGTTTTCTTTAATCGGATCGGCGATTTATTAAAAGACCCTGATATTGACCATTTACGTAACCTAAAAGACTAAAAGATGATCGGGATATTTTTAACAGGGGCTTTTATCATCAGCGGTTTGCTATTTTTCAACCGGAATGAATTCATCAATTACGCGTTGCTGTTGATATTCATCGTCTTTTTAAGTGTTTTTGGGTTTTTTGAATACCATCATATCAATATCCGGGAGATGGAGTTCTTTAAACCGGATGCGTTAGGAATACTTTTACTGACTGCACTTTGCGTTGTTTCTGTTCCGGTAATCTTCCACGGCTACCGTTATATCGAAAAACACAATGTTGACGAGACCCCCAAATCACGGGGGCTATTCTTTGGGGCTATGGTTTTGCTCATCAGCGCCTGTAGTGTGGTCTATCTATCCGGCCATATTGCAGTTACCTGGATTTTTGTCGAAATAACAACCCTGAGTGCCTCCGCACTGATCTACCATCACCGAAACCTCAGGGCACTGGAAGGCGTCTGGAAATATGTGTTCATCTGTGCGATCAGCATTACTTTTGTCTATATCGGAATCCTGTTTTTGAGTTTATCGCTCAAGGATGCTGGTATAGAGGATATGTCTTTTGACTCGCTCTATGCCAATGCTGATAAGCTAAACCCTTTCTGGTTAAAATTGGCCTTCCTCTTTATTTTTACCGGTTTTACGGCTAAGCTAGGACTTGTTCCAATGTACACTGCCGGAATTGATGCCAAAGATAAGGCCCCGGCGCCGGCAGGAGCCTTGCTTGCCAGTGTTCTGATGAATGCCGGATTTGTCACCATCTACAGGATGTACGCAGTTTTGGCACCTACTCCGTTGCACCATTGGGCCAATACAGTCATGATTATTGCTGCAGTACTTTCAATTTTTGTCGCGGCTGTGTATATGACCCGAATTAAAAATATCAAACGGATGTTTGCCTATTCGGGCATCGAACATATGGGATTGGTTATTCTCGGGCTTTCCGCAGGAGGAATTGGGGTTTACGCAGCCATTTTGCATATCATTTTGCATACCTTGATTAAACCAACCCTGTTTTTGCAATTTAACCAGGTTTACTGGGTTTATCAGAGTAAGAGTATTTATGATGTCGGAAATTATTTTAAATACAATAAGGCAGGTGCCATTGTCATTTTTCTGGGATTTATTTCAGCTACTGCAATGCCTCCGTCAGGAATGTTTATCAGCGAATTCCTGATTTTTCAGTCCTTATTTGAGGCGCATTATATTCTGATTCTGTTGGCGGTGCTTGTTCTGTTAACCATGATTATCTGGGGGTTTGGCTCGAATATATTCAAACTGCTTTTTACACCGCCTTTATCGATAGACGAAACTAAAATCCCGCATATTTCCTCCTGGGAGTCCCTTTCGCAATATTTGTTGTTGGGTCTGGCTGTTTACCTGGCCTATGATCCACCGGCCGAATTTGTCACACTATTACAGGACGCAGCAAAATTAATACTATGAAGCTAAAAAAGACTATAAATATCGTTAATAATCAGGCAATCAACCTGGTTGATATTCCTGTCTGCAATTACAGGGATTTTGCTGAATTGAATCTTGATTTAATCAATGGGAAACCTAATTGCCATTGTGTCAGCTATTTTGGGTATCCCATCGAAGAAAAAATACAGCTGATTTGCTGCATCGCTGATGATGAATTGCACCAGATTATGGTCTCTTCCTCGATCGTAGATAAAGGTGCGGTATTGAATTCATTTACAGTCCGAAACCCCAACTTTGAGAAGTACGAACGGGAGATTCATGAGAATTTTAGGATTGGATATACTGACCATCCCTGGTTAAAGCCGCTACGTTATGCATTCAATCGGGCAGATAAAAATGAAAAAGTAGAAAATTATCCGTTTTATGGTGTTGAAAGTGAAGAGCTGCATGAAGTCGGTGTGGGTCCTATTCACGCCGGGATTATTGAACCGGGACATTTCCGGTTTATTTGTAACGGCGAACAGATCATGCACCTCGAGATTCAATTAGGTTATCAGCACCGCGGAATTGAACCATTATTTCTTCAAAAACAAAAACTTCTGGAACGGACCACCCTTGCTGAAAATATCGCCGGTGATACTGTGGTTGGGCATACAACTGCTTTTGTTAATTTGTGGGAAAATTTGTGCGGCTATACCCCCGATGATTCATTGCACTTTTCCCGGATCCTGGCTTTGGAACTTGAACGGATTGCCATACATACCGGTGATCTGGCAGGTGTATGTGCCGACATCGGATATCAGCTTGGGAATTCGGTTTTCGGAAGATTACGTACTCCAATAGTCAACTTTTTTCAGGAATGGGGAGGGAATCGCCTGGGAAAAGGTCTAATCCGGGCCGGAAAGATTAATTACCCGTTCACCAATGAACTGGCAAAAAGATTAATCGAGGTTTTAAATGCCTATGAAAAGGATTTTTTTGAAATGACTCATAAGTTGTTTAATCTTCCAAGTGCGCTTTCGAGAATGGAGAAAACCGGCGTTGTTTCCTATGAGGAGGTATTGGAAATTGGAACCGTCGGAATGGCTGCAAGGATGAGCGGGTTGAACCGCGATATCCGGTTGTCTCACCCTCATAATCTTTACAACAGCCTTACTCATAAGCCGGTCATTAAACGGCATGGTGATGTTTATTCACGTGTTCAGATCAGAAGGGAAGAGATCCGGCAATCAATTTCCTATATCAGGGGATTGCTCCAGAGTGTGCCTGAGTTTCATCCTCCTGAGAATTTTACAGAACAACCTCAAAAAGGGAAATTCATCATCTCACTCGTTGAGGGATGGCGGGGTGAGATTTGCCATTGCGCGATCACCAATGCCGAGGCGAACCTTATTTTATACAAAATTAAGGATCCATCCCACCATAACTGGATGGCATTGGCTCAATCGGTGAGGAATAATGACATCTCCGATTTCCCGATATGTAACAAGAGTTTTAATTTATCGTATTGCGGTCACGATTTATAGACAAAGGAATAGCCATGTTTGATAATTTAAAAATATTATGGCATCAGGGAAAACAGTTTATTCCCGATGTAACCAAAGCCCAGGTACCCGGGATCTTCAGGGGGCGCCCCATAATCAGCGAAGCAAAAATCGATGAATTTTTACTTGCAGATCTTTGTCCGACCAAAGCTATATCAACCAATGCGGTAAGTATTGACCTTGGGAAATGTACCTTTTGCGGGGAGTGTGCCGTTCAATTTCCTGAAAAAATCACATTTACCAAGGATTATAAACTCTCCACCAATCATAGAGATCGTCTTATTATCAAAGAAAATGAAGATGAGGCTATCGGATTGGATGCTGAATTGATCCGTTCGGAGATCCGCCGACTCTTTGGAAGGTCGCTCAAACTTCGTCAGGTTTCGGCAGGTGGGGATAATAGTTGCGAATGGGAGTTAAATGCGACGAATAACGTCCAGTTTGACATCAGCCGCTTTGGAATTGATTTCGTGGCTTCACCCCGCCATGCCGATGGAATTGTAATTACGGGTCCCATAACGGCAAATATGGCAGGTGCTTTGGAACGCTGTTACCTGGCCGTGCCTGATCCCAAAATCATTATTCTGGCCGGGACAGATGCAATCAGCGGAGGAATTTTCGCTGACAGCCCTGCCCTAAACCGTGAATTTCTGTCTAACCATCTTATCGATCTCTATGTTCCCGGAAATCCGGTACATCCCTTGACATTTATAAATGGAGTGCTCGATTTGCTGAAGAAGCGCCGGTCGTAATAAAACTATAAATGATTTTAGAGAAACCTCGCTGATGGATTGTTAACTGAACGAAGCCCCTCAACTGTAATACCTCTTTTTGAAATAGAAGGCCACATTTACTAATGCAACCATTACCGGGACCTCAACCAACGGGCCGATCACCGTTGCAAAGGCAGCCTGTGAATTAATACCAAAAACAGCTATCGCCACCGCAATGGCTAGTTCAAAATCATTACTCCCGGCAGTAAAAGCCATGGTTGTCGATTTTTCGTATCCTTCACCCATCCATTTGGAAATAAAAAAGGTGGTGAAAAACATCAGTCCAAAATAGATGGTGTAAGGTATGGCAACCCTTATAACATCGATAGGTAACCCGATGATCTTCTCCCCTTTCAATGAGAACATGACAAATATGGTGAACAGCAAAGCTATCGGAGTCAGCAAGGATATTTTTGGTATAAATTTAGAAAAATACCAGTCACTCCCTTTCCTGCTTCTTAGAATGAAATTGGAGATTAGTCCTGCTGCAAAAGGTATCCCCAGGTAAATCAATACGGTAACAGCAATTTCAGATATCGAAACATTAACCACGGCTCCTTTCAATCCGAATAATGGAGGCAGGATGGTGATAAACACCCACGCATAAACAGAATACAACAAAACCTGGAAGATTGCGTTAAAAGCAACCAATCCTGCAGCCAGTTCTGCATCCCCTTTGGCAAGGTCATTCCAAACCAAAACCATCGCTATACAACGAGCCAATCCCACAAGAATAACTCCTACCATCAGGCCGGGGTAGTTGTGAAGAAAAATCAGGGCAAGAAAGAACATAACCAACGGACCGATGATCCAGTTTTGCGTCAGCGATAAGGTAAGTAATTTGAGATTTTTGAAAACCAAAGGCAAATTCTCGTATTTGACTTTTGCCAGAGGCGCGTACATCATTAGAACAAGGCCTATGGCTATGGGAACATTCGTAGTACCTGAACTCAACGAATTCCAGAAACCTGAGATGCCCGGCATAAAATATCCAACCATAACTCCTGCAAACATCACCAGGAAAATCCAAAGGGTAAGGTATCGATCGAAGAATGAAAGTTGCTTTGTTGTGTTCATAGGGAGAAATTAATTTGAAAATGGGTTAATGTGCTAATATGCCAATTTGCTAATGTGCTAATTTTAAAATAAGCGATGCAGATGAGGATTAACTTAGTCAAATCAATCTTCAAATTTTTAAATTGGCACATTTTCAAATTTTACCAGCTGAAACGGTGATGCTGTAAATCCCGGTTCCGCTATTTTGGTAATTGGAGATTTCCTCTTTGGACAGATAATTGGCTAATACATCCACAGGTATCGCAATCTCTTTTTGTTTATGAATGGTTATTTCCGGAAAACCTGCCTGTTTAATAATTCTTAGGTAGTCATCCATTTCAATGGCCCCCGAAACACATCCCGCATACATCTCTGCATCTTTGTGCAGCTGTTCCGGTAATTGTCCTTTGATAACCACATCTGACACGCAAAAATGACCGCCAGGTTTTAGAACCCGCACCATCTGCCGAAAGGCTTTTGTTTTATCGGGAACCAGGTTTAGGACACAGTTCGAAATAATTACATCATACTGATTATCCGGCAATGGCATCACCTCGATATCACCCTTGATAAACTCAACATTGGTAAAGCCAAGCTTTTTATTGTTCTCCATTGCCTTGGTAATCATGGCATCTGTAAAATCGAGACCGGTAACTTTCCCTGTTTCGCCGACAATGGCACGGGCTACAAAACAGTCATTCCCGGCACCACTGCCTAAGTCAAGAACATGATCACCCTTTTGAATATTTGCAAATTGGGTTGGGATTCCACATCCTAAACCCAGGTCTGCGTCGGGATTATAACCCTTTTCTCCCGAATAATCATCACTGAAAATGGTGTAATCAACTTCGCTGCCGCAGCTTGTGCTTCCGCAACAAGAGGATTGATTAAATAACTTGCTTTGGTTGGCAATATCTCCGTATTTTTCTTTTACAATAAATTTTAGATCTTCTGCTTTCATAACTGAGGTCTGATTTGTTCAATATAAAATTTCCAGAATCCGTCTTTAATTTGGTCACGGATACGTATATATTCGCTCCAAATAAATTCATCTGTTCCCATTGAATGACTTGGATCATCAAACCCAATATGAAGTCGATGCTTAACTTTACCTAAAAAGGCTGGACAGTTTTCATTGGCTCCACCACATACAGTAATTACATAATCCCACTCTTGGTCAAGATAAAGATCAACAGCATCAGAGGTATGATGACTAATATCAATACCGATTTCATTCATTACAGTAACTGCTTTTGGGTTTAATTTCCCCGAAGCTTCGGTTCCGGCTGAGCATACGGTAAGCTTTGGATCGAACGATTGTAGGAAGCCATGCGCCATCTGGCTTCGGCAACTGTTTCCTGTACATAAGATCAATATTTTCATAGGTATTATAAATGTAATTTTAAAGGTGGTTAATTAATTATTTTTATAAGATTTTCAATTTTAGCTTTGATTCTATCCCGAATTAATCTTGTTTTAGCCAGTTTTTCATCCGTTGTACCGCTAAAACTGGACGGATCCTCAAAAGACCAGTTCAATCTGTTGGTTTGGCTTGGAAAGATTGGGCACCTCTCTGCTGCTGCAGCGTCACAGACAGAGATTACAAAATCAAATTTTCGTCCTTGAGTATAGAAATCAAATACACTTTTAGTTTGATTATTCGAAATATCAATGCCAACTTCTTTCATAACTTCAACGACAAACTGATTCAGATCTCCGGGTTCCAGCCCACCACTTTCGACTTCAAACTGATCATTTCCCAACTGTTTTAGGTATGCTTCAGCCATTTGACTACGTGCTGAGTTATGCACACAAACGAATAGAACTTTAACCTTTTCCATAGTACAACAGTCTAAATTTTAACTTAATTGACGTTTATTTTTTTGATTCAGTGAATAAAAAATAATTCGTTCCTTGTTGAATAGCCGAATAATAGCATAAACCAATAATGGAATTATATCATTTACAGCAAAAGTTTACCGGTATCTGGATTTCATTCAGAAATTCAATCAGGATCTTTTTCATCTCTTCCACCTTTCCATAATCAAGGCAATAATTGGTTTTTACTCCCTCCACATGTCCCTGGATCAATCCAGCGTCTTTCAATTCCCTTAAATGCTGATTAACAGTTGTACGGCTAAGTGGTAACTCCTCCGAAATGTCTCCGGATATGCAGGTTTTTGTTTCGGCCAGAAATTGGATGATTTGAAGGCGTGCCGGATGGGCCAACGCTTTGAATAAATTTGCCTGCGTCTGCAGTATTTCGGTGAAAAGTTCTGTTTTTGAGACTACCATAATTTCTGCTTTAATTATGGCGTAAATATACGTCAAATAATAATGCGACGTATAAATACGTTATATATTTTTATTTTTTTGTTGTCAGAAAGTTTCCAGGCATTTCGGTTCCAATTAATGGAAGGTCAGCTAATCTTGGACTCCAGAATTTATTATAGTGGTATATTCGATTTGGTAAGAAGCAACTAATCAATTTGGTGAATTGATTAGTTAATTGATAATCAATTACTTTATGGTTTTCTGAAACTGCAGAAGATAAATTGTTGGATCGTATCAAAAGGGGTTTTGTGCTCAACGGTAATACACTTAATCTTTTCAAAAGAACCTTTCAACAGTTCAGTCATTGAAGTTTCGGAATATTGTTTGATTTCTATGCCGCTGCATTTTTTTGGTCCCTGCTCCGAAAAAGTTCCAAGGACCAGGATCCCTGAAGGATTAATGCTTTGATGAACGGTATGGATATAGTTTTGAATTTCATCTTCCTTCGTCAGGAAATGAAAAGCGGCTCTGTCGTGCCAGAAATCATATCGTTCTATTGGTTTGAATATTGCAGCATCTGCTACTATCCACGTTACCAATCCGGAACGGTTACCTAACCTCGATTTGGCGCGTTCAAGTGATGACTCCGATATATCGAGGACTGTAATATCCTTATAACCAAGGTTAAGCAGGTGATCAACCAAATAGCTGTCACCACCCCCGATATCGATGATTTTTGCCTCCTTCGGCACGTTATACTGGTCAAAAAAACTAAGTGATGTCACAGGCATTGGTTGGTACCAGCTCACTTCATCGGGATTCTTGGTCTGATAAATTTGTTCCCAATGGTTCTTCCGGTCGAATTCTTCCATAATTATATAAGAATGAAATTTTTAAATTCATTTCAGTTGAAACGGCCCGTCTTAACCCCACGTCTTTATCCAAGGCCGTTTTTCACTGGCAATTGTAGTGCTTTCCACATTACGAACCCGCCATCCAGGCTGGCAATATCATTAAATCCGTTTATATTTAGGAATTTGACGACTTTTGCACTTCGTACCCCGCCCTGACATACCACAATAATTGATTTGTCTTTTGGGATCTGATCAAGTTTACCGGTTATCCCTGACATAGGAAAGTACAGGATATCTTCAAGATCAATCGTTTCGACCTGGAATTCGTTTTCTTCCCGAACATCGAGCATAATTGCATCGCCACTTTTTACAGCATCTAATGCCTCGGAGGGGATTATATGTTTAACCCCCTCAATGTGAAAGCTTTGTAAGGCTGGAATTTCTGTTGTTCTCATTTGTCAAAATATTAATTCTTCAGTATATTATTTTTCCTGACAGTACCTTTCCTGCCTGGTTGATTGTAATCGAGGACAACCCAGAATATCCAGAAAGAGATACATATTAGTAGTCCTGCAACTGCATAAAAAAAAGACATTATAAACGACAGGAGATATACAAAAAATCCAAGCCAATAGGCATTTCTGATTTTGATTATGATGGAGTCAGCGATCTCGTCCTTGACTAAGGCTCTTTTATAAGCCGTTGTATACCACAGAACATTGAATGCGATATTTAGCATAACCATCGATCCGCAATAAAAGGCAGAAGATGCATTGGCGGCGGATGAATTGATGTGTTCTGCGAGAACTGCAGTCGGAAACGGGATAAAGGTGACCATCAAAAGTAAAAATCCATTAGCATACATAAACCCCGGATTGATAGTTTTAATGAATTTAAAGAACCCATGATGATTAATCCACATAATCAGCACAGCAGTAAAGCTAAGCAAAAATGCGAAGTAAGAAGGCCACAGATTTATCAGAGCTATAAATAGTTGATTATTAGTCATAGAACTGCCCATTTTGGGAACCTTGATCTCGAGTATCAGCAATGTAATGGCAATTGCAAAAACACCGTCACTAAATGCCTCTACCCGTGTAGTCTCTTTGTCATTACTCATCTTAAAAAGAATTATCCTTAATCAAATAGTTTTTTTCGGGTCATATGAACTAAATGAAGAGCTGAAAATGCAGATCTATTTATGCCATTTAGCCATGGATTCAATGTTTCTGGAATTTGTGATATTTTTAGCTTCAGGGGTGTAGATATAATCCATTTCTAATTTAAAATATTCAACAATTTTTCCTCTAACCATTTTCAGTGTGCTGTTTAATAAGTGGTTATGTTCTGTAAATGCCTCGGGGAGGATTATAATGGCAGTTGGAAGCCACCTTTCGGGGAACATCCCTTCGTATTTGCCTCCTTTACGAAAGGCATCAATTTCCTGTTTGAGGATATCGATCGATTTGGTGATTCCTTCGGAGCTGGCTGGATTTATGTTATGCTTGTGTAATGTCTGGTTTATTGCAGGAATATTCGGAACAATCAATCCAACAGTATAAGGGTTTTGGTTATTGTAAAGCATTGCCTGATCAATATATGGTGATTGGTCGACAATAGCTTCTTCAATCCCTTCAGGGCTGAATTTTTCTCCATCGTTGCCTATTAACAGGCTTTTGAAGCGACCTAATACATAAAGATACCCATCTGGCGACCGGTAGCCTAAATCTCCGGTATACAACCATCCATATTTCAAGGCCTCTGCAGTTGCTTTATCGTTTCTCCAGTAACCTTTCATGATGTTTTCCCCTTTGGCAACAATTTCCCCCTTTTCACCGACAGAAACTTCCTTACCATCTGCATCAATAATCTTTATTTCCAGGTATTTAACACATTTCCCGGATGATCCGAACTTGACAGTTTCCGGTGAATTGGCTGAAATTACAGGTGCAGCTTCGGTCAGTCCATACCCCTGATAAACCGGAGTTCCGATAGCGAAGAAGAATCGTTGCAACTCCACATCCAATAAAGCTCCACCCCCGATGAAGAATTTTAGTTTGCCACCGAAAGCCTGTCTAACTTTCGAAAAAATAAGCTTATCCAATAACAGGTATTCCGGTTTTAACAGAGCCCGCCAACCTTTACCTCTGTTCCAACCTTCACCATTATAAAGATAGGCTACCTTTAATCCATGATTAAATAAAATTTCGGTAACCTTTCCCTTAGCCTGAATCCCTTTTTCGATGCTTTTCCTGAAATTCTTGGATAATGCAGGGACACTCATCAGAATATCAGGCTTAAACTCCTGAATATTAACAGGTACATTCCTGAGCGTTTCCATAGGCGTTCTGCCGTTCTGGGCCGAACCGATGGAGGCTCCTTTATACATAAAAGTGTAAAGACAGGCTGTGTGAGCAAATGAATGGTCCCAGGGAAGGATTGCCAGTGTTTTGTAATCTTCGTCAATATCCAGTACGGTGTTCGCCTGAACAACATTTGCAGCATAATTAAGATGGCTCAGCATGATCCCCTTTGGATCAGCCGTTGTACCTGAGGTATAGGAAATATTGGCAATGTCATCCGGTTGAACACTTTTCCAAATTTTTTCAAACGCCTTTGAATTTTCTGCAGAAATCAAATAATTGGCTCCAAGATTTTGTATGTCAGTAAACAACAGATCTTTCGGCCCTTTGGTTTTAGATGGTTCCAGATGGATAATATATTCTATTTCAGGAATTTCGCCAAGGATTTCGTTTATTTTGGAAACCTGCCCTGAGGAGACTATTACCATTCTTGATCCGGAATGATTTAAACGAAAGCTTAATTCCGGCGCTTCAAGTTTTACGGAAAGTGGAACGTTGACTGCACCGCAATATAAGATGCCTAATTCACTCACAAGCCAGTTATTCTTCCCCTCTGAGAGTAATCCAACCCTTTCCCCCTTTTTAAGTCCAAGAGATAATAACCCGGCTGCAAATTCATAAACCTGCCGGCGGATTTCCTGGTAGGTTGAAGGTAAATAACGATCTTTAGGCTTTTCCCAAAGCAGTGGATTATTAGGAAATTTGGCTACACTAGTTTCAAATAGTTCGATTAGCGTTCTCATTCTTAAATTTTAATCAGTACGAATTTTAAGGGGAGGATGACAAGCAAACCCACGTATCGGCGGTCAATTATAACAAAATCTGAATCCTAAAGGTTCAGAATGTACCTGAATCGGCTTGTCTGTTTATTTCGTTCCGAATTTGTAAATGGTTTTTGATTTAAAAGTTTCACCAGGTTTTAGCAGGGTGGTTGGAAATTCTGGATGGTTCGGAGAATCCGGATAGTGCTGTGTTTCAAGGGCTAGACCCGAATACCTGTTGAATATTTCACTGTTTTCCCCTTTTATCTTTGGAATATAAAAACCGGTATACAATTGAATCCCAGGTTCTGTTGTAAATACTTCCACTGTTCTTCCGGATGATTCCTCAGATAAAAGAGCTGCTTTGACGAGCTTTTTGCCGGGGTTATCCAAAACAAAATTGAGATCGTAACCATCAGGTAATGCAGCTATGCGTGAGCCGATAGATGATGGAGTTGTAAAATCAAAAGGCGTCCCGGCGACGTCAGCAATTGCACCGGTTGGAATCAACTCCTCATCATTTACCGTTTTTGTTTTGGCAGGAATAAAAAGCGTGTGACCAAGGATATCTCCGTCATGTTCCGAAAGATTAAAATAGGTGTGATTTGTGAGATTTACGACTGTTTCCCTATCTGTTACCGCTTTGTAATCAATGTGTAATTCGTTTTTATGATTTAAGGTGTAAGTAACTGTAACATCAAGGTTGCCAGGGAAACCCTCCTCCATATGAAGGCTGCGATATTTCAGCTCTACTCCGACCAGATCAGGCTTTTCTACCTTCTTAGGGACCCATATCACTTTATCAAATCCGGTAATTCCGCCGTGCAGACAATTTTTACCATTATTAATTGGCAAAGTGTATTCTGTTGCCCCGATCGAAAATTTTCCCTTTGCAATCCGGTTTGCATATCTGCCCGTTATGCATCCGAAACAAGGGCAGTTTTCAATATAACTATCTGTCAGATAGTCTTCCAATGATTTGAATCCCAAAACAATATTGGCTTTTTCCCCATTTTTGTCAGGAGTTTTAATAGACGTTATTATCCCCCCATAATTGGTAATCTTAATAGTAATCCCGTGGTCGTTACGTAGGGTATAGAGAAAAATTTTTTCACCTCTGCGGGCATTCCCG